>ERZ1034569.548-NODE-548-length-13502-cov-12.308024_pt1 | contig 13502 bp, 14 predicted proteins | sample MGYA00520706_ERZ1034569 | MGnify/ENA primary metagenome ERZ1034569 (study PRJEB33760, sample SAMEA4777722) | hypersaline lake metagenome | biome: hypersaline environment; feature: brines | place: Spain | collected 2014-08 | depth 0 m ...
GCAGTCCCCGAGCGCATACGCTACGTCACCCACACCGACACCGACGAGCGGGCAGAGACCGGCGACAGCCCGAGTCCGGCCTGACTCTCGTGCTGTCGGAGGAAAATCCGTGCGGATTTTCGCCGCCAGGAGACCCTGCTGTCCGGAGCCACGTGTCCGCCCGATGGGGGGGGTACCACGAGTCGGGGGATAGCCACAGGTCGGGGCTCTTTTTGCCCATCTTCACGAACTCGTTGCATGGAGCAGATACGGCTCTCGAACGCCAGTTTCGAGGGCGACAACAACGTCTACCTGTTCGACGGGGCCGAGACAGTGCTGGTCGACACGGGTGACTGGATGCCGGGGACACGCGAGCACCTGTTGTCGGCGCTCGGCGAGCACGACATCGGGTTCGCCGACATCGACCGTGTACTTCTGACCCACTGGCACGGTGACCACATCGGCCTGGCGGGTGACATCCAGGCGGCGGGCGGGGCCACGGTCCACGCACACGAGGCGGACGCACCGCTGGTGGCCGGCGACACGGCCGCCTGGGACCGACTGAGAGAGATACACGAGCGGCGCTTCGAGCACTGGCGGATGCCCGAGTCCGGTCGGGAGACACTCCGGACACTGTTCGAGCACTCGCCCAGCCGCGAGGATGCACCCGACGTGACGCCGTTCGAGGACGGCGATAGCTTCGACGTGAACGGACAGCAGCTCCGGGCGGTTCACGCGCCGGGCCACGCCGCCGGGCTCTGCGTGTACGAGATGGGCGACGAGGCGCTGACCGGTGACGCCCTGCTCCCGCAGTACACCCCAAACGTCGGCGGCGCCGATGTCCGTGTCGAGCGCCCGCTGTCACGGTATCTCGAAACGCTCGAAACCCTCGCCGACCGCAGCTACGACCGGGCCTGGCCCGGTCACCGCGGGGTCATCGAGGCACCGACCAACCGCGCCGAGGAGATAACCACACACCACCGCGAGCGCGCCTGGCGCGTGCTCGACGCGCTCCGCCGACTCGGTCCGGCGGATATCTGGACTGTCAGTGCCGACCTGTTCGGCGACCTGGAGGGTATCCACATTCTTCACGGACCCGGTGAGGCACACGCCCACCTCCAGCATCTCAGACAGGCCGGCGACGTCTGCCGTGACGACGACGAGTACCGCCTCGCCGACGGTGTCGACACGCGACTCGACAGCCACGCGGAGACCGGCGAGTGGCCGCTTGCCTGAACAACGGTGGTCGGCTCCGATTCCCGCTCTGTCTCTCACTGGACGGCCAGTCGGCGCTCCCCGCAACTAGAATCCGCCGGCGCGTTCATCACTCCGACTGAATCTGTCTGAACTGGTCGAGAAGCTGTTCGGTCGAATCCTCGCCCTCGTACTCCACAGAGCCGTTGTACTCCGTCCGCTCGTCGTCGGAACTCGCGTTCACCTCACTCGCCTTTCGCTCGCGGCGCTCGTGTTCCGCCTCGTCGTATGCACCCATCGACATTGTTTAACACACTCAGGGTTGTACGCTGTGGCTAATCAATGTAACGGTCATCTCTGTACCACAGTGTCGGAGTCTGTTCACAGGGGGGAGAGGCAGGGTCAGAGAGGAGATACTGCGGTCACTCACCGGACGGCTGCGGTGGCCTCGTGCATAACGTCGACAGCCGCCTCGAGGGTCTCGATATCCGTGGCGTAGGAGATACGCGCCGACCCGGCACCGCCCGCACCAAAGGCCTCACCGGGGACGACGACCACACCCCGGTCGAGCACCTCGTCGACCCATCCCTCAGGGACGCGCGGCATCGCGTAGAACGCCCCCTGTGGTGTGGGACAGTCAAGCCCCATCTCGGCAAAGGCATCGAGCAGGAGGTCACGGCGGCGCTCGAAGGCCGTGACCATCTCCTCGACGGGCGCCTGCGGTCCCGAGAGCGCCGCCTCGGCGGCGTACTGTGCGGGCGCGCTGGCGCAGGCCTGGACGTACTGGTGGACCCGCAACATCCGCTCGGTGCGCTCGTGGCTCGCGGTCACCCAGCCCAGTCGCCATCCGGTCATCGAGTAGGTCTTCGAGCAGGCGTGGACGATTATCACGCTGTCTGTCTCGGCGAACTCCGCGGGCGAGCGGTGCTCCCCCTCGAAGATCATGTGCTCGTAGACCTCGTCTGAGAGACAGACGACGTCGTGTTCGTCGGCGATACGGGCGAACTCGCGCATGTCCTCGGCAGACTGGACCGCACCCGTCGGGTTCGCGGGGCTGTTGACGACGAACACCGCCGTGTCGTCGGTGATGGCGTCCTCGACGACGGCGGGGTCGAGCGTGAGGTCCTGTCTGAGTCCGACCGGTTTCGGCTGTCCCCCGGCGAGTCGGGTCAGCGCGTCGTAGGAGACAAAGCCCGGGTCCGGAACGAGCACCTCGTCACCGGCCTCAACGTGGGCCTCCATCGCGACGTGTAGCGCCTCGCTCCCCCCTGCGGTGGCGATGACGTTCCCGGGGTCGACATCGAGACCGTTCTCGTGGTCGTGTTTCGTTGCGATCGCCTCGCGCAGCGCACGGGTGCCCTTGTTCGAGGTGTACTCGTCCGCGTCGCCGCGCTCGATTGCCGCTACCGCGGCCTCGCGGGCGTGGGCCGGTGTCGGAAAGTCCGGCTGACCCAGACCAAGGTTGATGGCGTCATCGCCGGCGGCCTCGAACACCTCTCTGATGCCGCTTATCGAAATCTGCTCGACACGACTTGAGAATCCACTCATACCAGTTAAACCGGTCCGTGGTGAGTTAACACCACCGGTCAGGTGTGTATCGGAATCCACCAGACCCGGCTCCGGCCGCCGATCTTCTCGTTTGTGAGCTCTGTCCGCGTCACGAGTTCGTGCGGCTTGTTCAGCGCCGTCCGCTGCGAGCAGCCGAGCACCTCGGCCCCCTCGCTCGCGGTCAGCGGCTCCGCGTGGTCGTCTCGCTCCTCGAACACGGTCGTCACATCTGTTAGTCCGAACTTCGTGTTGCGCCCTCGTTCATACATACGTCGCCGTGGCACCGTATCCGACCTGTCTCGAACTGTGCCGCTCACGCGCACCGGGGTCTGAGCCGGTCAGTACCGTATATCGGCGAACACGGGCCGGTGGTCCGAGGGTGGTCGGGTCGACTCCGACGGCGGAACACACGTAACGGCCCGCTCGACGGCGAGTCCGTCGGACACCAGCAGGTGGTCGATGTTCGCCGGAGCGTCGGACGGTCCGAACCCGGTGTAGCTCTCGGCTGGTCCTTCGCGGCTGTCCGCCACGGCGGCGGCGTCCCGGAACTGACGGGCGTCCTCCCGGTCGGCGGTTGCCCGGTCGTGTGCCGGCGACCCAGGGGGGCAGTTGAAGTCGCCGGCGACGACGGCCACGTCACCGGGGAAATCGCCGAGACGGTCACGGACGAGCGCGATACCCTCCCGTCTCGCTCGTGCCCCCTCGTGGTCGAGATGGAGGCTCACCACGGTCAGCAAGACCTCTTCCTGTCTGTCCCGCAGTGTTGCGTGGGTGACGAGTCGCTGGTAGGCGGCGTCCCAGCCCGGAACACCCGGCTCCGACTCCGGCGGCACCAGCCAGAAGCTCCCCCACGTCTCCAGGTCGAACGCCGCCTCCCGGTACGCGATTGGTGTGTGCTGCTGGGGGTCCTCGACCGTGACCCATGAGAACCCGGACAGTGAGGACCGCAACGCCGTCAACTGGTTCAGCCACACCTCCTGCAGCGCGAGGATGTCCGGCGAGAGACGCTCCAGTTCGTCGACAACCCGACCACGGCGCTGCTCCCAGGGGTGGTCGGGGTTTGCCCCCTCGTAGAGGATATTGTACGTGACGATGCGGCGGTCGGCCGGCGCCGGGACGGGGTCTGGAACTGGTGTCATCCTCAGTCGGTTGGAACGGTCGCCGGCGTCTCCACATCTTCGGTTCGCTCACGCGCCACCTGTCGCCCGTGTTCGACATCCAACCGGAGGAGTATGACCGCACCGACAACGAAAAACAGCGACAGCGAGGCGATGGCGACCCTGTTCGACCCGGCGACCAGTCCGACGAGACCGAACAGGGTCGGCGCCAGTATCGAGGAGACGGCGTTCACGACCGAGAAAAACGAAAAGAACTCCGCGGACTTGTGCTGTGGGGTCAGACTGCCGAACAGCGAGCGGCTGAGCGCCTGTGTCCCACCCTGGACCAGCGCGACACCCAGCGCAAGGACGAAAAACTGCTCCGTCGTCCGGACACCGATGCCGCCGACAGAGACGAGTGTGTACACCGCCAGCCCGAGCAGTATCATCCGCTTTGTCGAGAACCGGTCCGCGAACTGGCCGAACGCGAACGCACAGGGGATACCGACGAACTGGACCATCACCAGCGCGCCGATTATCTCTGCCTGTCCGAGGCCGATGTCACTCGCGTACGCCGCGGCGAGGTTGATGATGGCGGTGATACCGCTCGCGTAAAAAAAGAAACCGGCGAGAAACAGGAACGTGACCCGGTAGGTCCGGACCTCACGGTAGGTGTCCCGGAGTCGCTCGAAACTCGCCCGCACCGGCCGTTCCTGCAGGTCACGCGCGGTGTCTCGCTCCGGCTCTGGGACGTACAGAAAGAGCGGCACCGCGAACACCGCCCACCAGGCGGCACAGACGAGCAACAGCGCCCGCGAGGCGGCGGCCCGGTCGGCGATACCGAACGTCTCGGGTGTTCCGAGCACCACCGCACCACCTGTGAGCAACACCCCGCCACCCAGGTAGCCGATCGCGTACCCCGCCGTCGAGACCCGGTCCATCGTCTCTTCGGACGCGACTCCCGTCAACAGCGAGTTGTAGAACAGCCGCGCACCGCTGAACCCGATATTCGCGAGCAGGAACAGAGCCGCGACGGCCAGCCAGTCACCCTCGCCCGTGAGAAACAGGAGTGCCGTCGCGACGACACCGAGCACGGTGAACGAGCCGAGAAACGCTCTGCTCCGTTCGAGGTGGTCCGCCGCGGCGCCGAGCACCGGCGAGAGCAGCGCGAAGATGCCGAAACTGAGCGCGACCGTGAACGACCAGTAGACGAGCGCACGCCCGTCGGCGAGGGTCACACCCGCCACCTCGATGAAGTACGTCTGCAGGATCACGTTGACGACAGTCGCAAAGGCGTTGTCACCGAAGTCGAACAGTACCCAACTCTGACGTTCCCTGGTGTCCACCCCGAGTCGCCCGAGCACCGACGAGACAACCGGCCCTCCCGCTTCACTCATACCTGTCCGTTGTCGTCGTTGGATTTAGTCCTGTGTAATACCAGTACAGACAGATATATACACAGGCATCAGGTTGGTCGGCTCTCTCGCTCGCTCTCGGTGCGGGACTCGGCAACGGCAAACGAGAGGGTGCTTGCGAGGCCGAGCAGCGTCCCGGTGGCGAGCATGAGAGCGAGGTACTCGAGCGAGGCACTCCCGAGGAGAAACGAGCTGACACCGTGGAGAACAGCCGTGATGGCGACCACGTAGAACGGCGCGTTGAGGTACTGCCAGCGGAACCGACCGGCGAGGTACTCGTCGGTGACGTGGCCGAAACTGGCGGTGACACCGGCGGCGGCGACCCACCGGAGCGCACCCGAGACAAAGGCAGCGGCCACGCCGACGACACCGGGTCCGTCGGCGGCCCCCACCTGAGTTCCCCCGACGGTCTGAACCCCCCCGACAACGCCGACAAGCAAAAGTGCCGCGGCGACGACGTGCGTGACGAGCGACACCCGACTGGTGAAAAGCGTCTGCCATGCGCGTGTACCCCGGTCGGCGACCCACCGGTAGACACCGATACCCCGTCCGAGCAGGTACAGCCCGAGCAACCCCGAGGCGAGACCGAGCGCAGCCCCCGGCAGATCGAGCAGGGTCGCAACAAGCGCGAGCGGGTACATCAGCAACAGGATACCCAGCGGCACGAGCAACGTCCCCCGCGTCTCGGGGTCACCGAGCACCTGCTTGATTGTGTAGTACATCGATTCGAGGTCCTGTGCCTGCCGGACGACAACCCGGCTGACGCCGTCGACAGGCACCCGCGAGCGGATCACCGGCAGCACCGACTCGTCCTGTGCGCCGTCGGTGACGACGATGGTGCTGACCGACTCCTCGCTGAGGCCCGCGAGCACGCGGTCGAGCTGTCTGCGCACCTGCCGTGTCGCCTCGACATCGCGGCTGTTCTGCCCCGTGACGGCGGCAACCTCGACGGGTTCGTCGACGCTATCCGCGATGCGTAGCCCCTCGAACAGCACGTTCACGTCGCTGTCCTCGGGGTCTGCTGTCGCCAGCGCCACCGCTGCCTCACGGACCGCCCTACGACCCACGACCGGCGTCTCCGCGTCGGTCTTCCGGCCGAGGTCGTTGTCCCGGTCGACACACAGGACTACAAGCATACCAGATGGTAGTACACGCCGGGTTATCTGTTTTTGGCTGCCGGGCACCGCGTGCCGACCCGACAGACCGCTCAAGGAGCCCTCTGGTCGCAACGTCTAAGTCTCTAGTGTGCCAATACACGGTAGAATGGACCTTACTATCCTTGAGATTCACATCGACGACACATCGTTCTCCGCCGACCGACCGTTCAGCAACCTCGTGGGCGACGACAACGACGAGGACACCGGGGCAGTCGTCGACGACCTGGCAGACAACGACCCGACAGCCGTGGACGACGACGGGGAGCCCACGGACGAGCCAGAGGCAACCGGGCCGGAGATGCCGACAACGGCACTCGCGGCGGTCGGTGTGCTCACCGCGGTCGTGGGGGTCGCCCTGGCTCTGCGGCGGTTCGTCGGCGGCGAGGACCCCGATGTCGACATCGAGACACCCGAGGACGACGAGAACCGACCGGTGGGTGTTACTGTCGACGAGTAGGAGAAAGCTCTTTTATTCGCCGGTCGTCACAGTTTGGTATGAGTATCTACCGGAGTGTCCGCGCCGTCACAGGAGCGAGCGGGGACGGGCACATCGACTGGGCGGCGGTCACAGAGGCAGCAAAGGCGGTGACCGACGCCGGGAGTGTCGACGTACCCTCGGCCGAGCGCCGTGCGTATGCGGCGGATGTCCGCGACGCCCGTGACCGCGTCCGGACGGTGACGACGCTCGGGTTCGACCTGCCAGAGCGTGTCGAGGTGCAGAACCGCCACCACTGGCTCGACGCGAACGTCGAGACGTTCGAGCGGGTGATGGCCCCACTCGGCGAGCAGATGGGGCAGGTTCCCGGAGTTGCGCGGATTGTCAACACCGGGACAATGGCGTTTACACTCTCCTTTCTGGCCGAGCACGTCCTCGGCCAGTACGACCCGTTGTTGCTCGCCGACGGCGACGACCACGCCCTGTACTTCGTCCGCCCGAACATCCGGCGTGTTGCTGACTCGCTCGATGCCGGGTACGACCGGTTCCGTCGCTGGATTGCGTTCCACGAGGTCACCCACGCCGCCGAGTTCGGGGCCGCACCGTGGCTCTCGACCCATCTTGAGACGGCGATGGAGGAGGCAATCGACAATCTCACCTCGGGGAGTATCGACCGCGAGTCGCTGGGTCAACTCGACACGACGATGACGGCCGTCGAAGGGTATGCTGAACTCGTGATGGACCGGGCATTCGACGAGGAGTACGCCGACCTCCGGCGCAAGATCGAGCAGCGCCGCTCCGGCCGGGGACCCGCACAGACGTTGATTCGTCGCCTGCTCGGGTTGAGTGTCAAGCGCCGCCAGTACGAGCGCGGAAAGGAGTTCTTCGACGCTGTCGCCGAGAAGGAGGGGATGACCGTCGCCGCCCGCGCCTGGGACGACCCCGAGTCGCTCCCGACCGACGCGGAACTCGACGACCCCGACGCCTGGATCGCTCGCGTCGCCTGAGCAGGGTGTTGCTGTGTGACGGCGCTGTGTGCCTGTCACACGCCGGGACTGCGCTGACAGAGTGGAGTGTCAGTCACCAGGTCCAGGTGACGCCAGACGTATGAGCGTCGGTGGCCTCATCTCAGGCATGCAGAGGATACGGTTTACCCAGGTGAGCAGCGTCGATCGGATGCGGAGGCCCCGGTCATGACCGGGAAAGACGAGTACTACAACCGCGCGAAACAGGAGGGCTACCGCGCCCGGTCGGCGTACAAGCTCCGCCAACTCGACCGGACTGCCGGCCTGCTGGGAACGGGCAACACGGTGGTGGACCTAGGCGCAGCCCCGGGTGGCTGGCTGCAGGTCGCCGCCGAGGAGGTGGGCCAGGCGGGTCGGGTGGTCGGTGTCGACCGTCAGCGAATCGACCCACTAAACAAGCCGGCGGCGACCGTCGACTATCTCCGGGCGGACGTCACCGACGACGGGACCGCAGACGAGGTCCGTCGGGCGCTCGACGGCGGCGACCGGCCGGTCGACACGGTGCTCTCGGACATGGCGCCGAACATGACCGGCGAGTACAGCCTCGACCACGCCCGGTCGGTCCACCTCGCGCGGCAGGCGTTCGAGCTCGCCGACGACTTGCTCGCGGCGGGCGGGAGCCTCGCGGTGAAGGTGTTCGACGGGCGAGACCTCGACGACCTCGTGTCGACGGTTGAGGCGGAGTTCGAGTACGTCCGCGAGGTCCGCCCCGACGCCTCCCGGGACGCGTCCTCGGAGCTGTACCTGGTCGGCAAGAACCGGCTGACCACGCCCATCCGAGCGGGCGACGAACTCGAGGTCGAGATTGTCGACACCGGGTCCGAGGGCGACGGTATCGCACGGGTCGACGGGTTCACACTCTTCGTACCCGACGCCGCGGTTGGTGACCGGGTCACCGTTCGCGTTGATGCCGTGAAACCACGGTTCGGGTTCGCCGAACCGGTGGAGGGTAGCAACAGTTGAGAACCCCCCTCTGAGGGGTCGACAGACGGTGTCGGCGGTGACCGACGTGGCCACCGAACGGGTGACACTCGCACTCGGCGGAACTGCGGAGAGGGCCCAGTACGACCTGCGGTGGTTCATGCGGAGCATCCAGGCACAGCCCGCTGTTCGCTCCGGAGTGTGCAGGCCAGCCGCCGAGACAAGGAGACGGTCACCGCGTCGCACGTCTCGACCAGAGAGCTAATTAACGTCGAGGGCGTCGGCGATGGCTGTGGCGAACGGCGGAGCCGGCGAGTGACGTGCTCGGGTTCCCGGGCACCGCGGCCGGGAAACACGACGAGCCGAGCGGACTGCTGCATCACATCGCGTTCGGCGGGCGCGTCGGGAGCGTCGACTCCCGACCACCGTTCCACGTCGACAAGTCGCCTCACAGTCAGACAGTCCGCCGCGGTGAGACGGTCATCGACAGCATCGACGACGACCCCTACGGTCGGGAGGCGTTCACACAGACAATGTACACGCCAATCGGGGAGGTCGGACTGCTCAGTCTCGGAACTGTCGAAACAGGGTTCGACGAGACAGACGTCCAGTTCGCGGAGATCCTTGCCGAGAACGCCGCCGCCGCGGTCCAGGCCTTCGGGACGATGGCACGGTTCCGGGTGGAGCGGGGGTGACTCGACCGGATGGAACCGAAACGCAGTTTTCCAGGGGACGCCGAAAAGAGGGTATGCTCTCGCTCGCGCTGGCGGGAAAGCCGAACGCCGGCAAGTCCACCTTCTACCAGGCGGCGACGATGGCCGATGCTGAGGTGGGCAACTACCCGTTCACCACAATCGACGCGAACCGGGGGGTCAGCTACGCCCGCACGGAGTGTCCGTGTCTGGACCGCGACAGCCGGTGTGACAGCGACAACTGCCGTGCGGGCAAGCGGTACGTCCCGGTCGAACTATACGACGTGGCAGGGCTGGTGCCCGGCGCACACGAGGGGCGAGGACTGGGCAACCAGTTTCTCGACGAGCTCACCGACGCCGACGCCATCCTCCACGTGGTGGACGCCTCTGGCGGCACGAACGCCGAGGGTGAACCCGTCGATGTCGGTGACCACGACCCGGTCAATGATCTCGAGTTCATCGAGACCGAGATGGACCGCTGGCTCGCCGCTATCGTCGAGCGCAACTGGGAAACTGTCGAGCGCCAGTCCCGCTCGCCGGAGTTCGACATCGACGACGCGCTGACGGAACTGTTGACCGGTGTCGGCGCGACACCGGTGGACGTGGCGACGGTCCTCCGGGAGCTATCCTACCCCGGTGACCCGCTCGCGTGGAGTAACGAACAGCGCCGCGAGCTGGCGCGCACTGTCCGTGAGCGGACGAAACCGCTGGTCGTTGTCGCGAACAAAGCCGACATCGCGCCGGAGGGTAACGTCGAGCGACTCCAAGCCGCCGCCGACATGGTGGTGCCGGCGACCGCCGAGGGGGAGCTCGCACTCCGGCGCGGCACGGAGGCCGGGCTCGTCGGTTACGACCCCGGTGACGGCGAGTTTACCGTCGAGTCGGCTGTCAGTGACGAGCAGCGGGCCGGTCTCGAACGTGTCCGTGGAACGGTCGAGGAGTGGGGTGGGACCGGTGTCCAGCGGGCGCTCGACACCGTTGTCTACGAGCTGCTCGATCAGGTCACCGTCTATCCTGTCGAGAACGAGACCCGCTGGACCGACGGACAGGGTCGGAGCCTTCCCGATGCACACCTGCTCGCGCGTGGGGCTACGCCCGAAGACCTCGCGTACGCCGTTCACTCCGACATCGGCAACGGTTATCTTCATGCCGTCGACGCCCGCGCGGGGCGGCGCATCAGCGATGACCACGAACTCTCCGAAGGTGATGTCGTCAAGATTGTCAGCACCGCAGCCTGAGCGACGGGCCCTCGACGCGGCGCGGTCGACGGCGTCACCGAACACAAGCGGTTTTGCCGGCAGCCACGTAGCTAGTGTACGGAGTTCCACAGAGTGAGTACAGACGACTCGGAGGAGACGACCCCGGCGGAGCGTGAACCGGACGGGACAGTCTCGGAGGAGCACACGGAGCCGACAGACGACCCGGGCGACTCCGAGGAGACGACCACAGCAAAGAAGGGGACGACCTCAACGGACGGCATCTCGGTGTCGGACGCCGCAGTGTACAGTCTCATCGGGGTGATAACCGGGGTGGTGGCCTGGCTCCTGATCCCGCTTTTCGGCGTCATCACGGCGTACGCCGGCTACCAGTTGTACGAGCGGGAGTCGAGAAATATCGTCGGCGGAGCGTTCGTCGTCGTCGGACTGCTCCCGTTCTTTCTTTGGATCGGTGTGCTGGTCCAGGCCCTGTTGCTGTGAACGCCGGTGGTGTTCGACCGTATCGGGGCACACGAGATCCGCGGGCTCTCTCCCCAGCGGCGGTCAGGCGAGAAACACGTGGCGCGGTCGGTCGGCAAGCACGTCCTGCCCCCAGTCGACCATCTTGACAAACGCGTCGGAGCTGAAAAACTCCATCGCGTCCCCCTTCTGGTCCCAGCGGCTGGCGATGAACATGTCGTTGTCGTCGCCGACGTTCACCAGTAGTGTCGTCTCGCGGTGACCGTCCACCCCGTCGAGCATCTCGCCGACCTCCGCGAACGTCTCGACGAACTCCGGACGGTGCTCCGGTTTCACGGTGTAGAACATGCCCATCGTCCTGAGCCCGTCGGTCTCGTCGGCCCACCCGACAGTACCCGGCAGGTCCGTGAGGTGGTCGCTCGCGTTGCTGGCCGCGTCCTCGGTGGCCCAGAGGCTGACAACCGCCGCCCGGTCCCGGTTGCTGTCCTCGTAGACGGTTGTTCCCTCGTGGCTGTCGTACCGGTCGAACCCGCTGGCAAGGTCTGTGACCGCGTCGCGGAGTCGGTCGATGTCTGCCGTCGAGTACAACACCAGCACGAACACATCCTCGCCGTGGAGCTGACCGGCGTAGATATTCAGCTCCGCAAACTCCGCCTGGATCTCCGACGAGACACCGGCGGCGTGACTGCTGTCTGTCGTGGCCGTCTTCTCCGGTTCGCGCTCCCGTGACTCGCCGAGCGGTCCGGAGACACTCCTGGAGGCCTCCGAGAGGTCGGTCAGGGACCTCGCGGCGGTACCGGCCGCGCGCTCGGTCTCCCAGATGCTGACCACCGCCGAGCGGCCCTGCGAGGCACGCACCGACGTCAGCACGTGCGTGTCGTAGTGTTCGAAGTTCTCGCGCAGGCTGTGCACCTCCTCGGCCAGTTGCTGTGCATCTGCCGTCGAGTAGACCACGAGCCCGGTCGACCCGGGTTCGTAGTCCTCGCTCTCGCGGAGGCCGAGCGTTGCCAGCCGACCCGACATCTCGTCGTCCTCGACTGTCTCGACGCTGCTGTCCATGTCTGCCGCCGGTGGGGTCTCGTCGGTGGTTCCGGTGTCTGTCGACGCTGTGTCTGCGGGGAGGGCCGTCTGTTCGGGCTCACCAGTTGCAGCGCTGTCTGTCGGAACCGGGTCGCCGGCGAGCAGTGCCGGCAGGTCGGCGGGCGGGAACCGGCGGCCGACCTGGAACGACCCGAACTCGGCGTACTTCGAGGTGGAGGGGCTGAACCGCATCTCGTGGAGTAGGTCTTTTATCTCGGTGAGGTCGTCACCCCAGAGAGTGACACCCCACTCCCAGTCGTCGAGCGCGATTGCGCCGGTTATCATCCGGATGACCCGGCCATCGTACTCGCGGGCGATATCACCGTGGGCATCCACGTGTTCGGCCCGCTCCTCGAAGGGGAGGTCGTACCAGTTCTGTCCGGGGTCACGGCGCTTGTCCATCGGGTGGAAGCAGACGTGGGTCGCATCCGGAACGGAGGGTTCGAGTCGGCTGTCGATGTACCGCGCGAGGGTGGAGCTCTCGTCGGTCTCAGGATAGAAGTGTTTGCGGGCGCGCTCAGAGTATCCCGACGCCTCGGTGACCGAGACAAACGAGTGGGCGCGGTCGGTGAACTCGGCAAAGGCCGTGCGTTCGAACCGCCGCTGGAGCGTGTCGAGCTGTGCTGTTGTTGGTCGCAGATGGAGCACGAGCAGGTCCGCGTCGTGACCCAGCATCGAGTACAGCGCGGACTCACCCTCGTCCGCGTTGGCCACTGCCAGACTGCTCTCGAGATACTCGATACCCTCCGAGAGGGCGTGTTCGCGAGCCTGCTCGGATGCTTCCCGCCAGGTGTCCCAGTCTATCCTCCGGAAATCGTGCAGGACGTACCAGCCGTTCTCTGTTGGGGGTGGAGTGTGTCGGTCTGGCATACCGACAGGTTGTACTGCCGGCCTAAGGAACCTTTGTATCCAGCACCGGGGCTGTGGTGTCAACACCCGGTGACCGGACCGGACGACCGGTCGTGATGGGCACGGCCTGTAGGGGTCGACGTGTCAACTTCATCGGCGAGCATCCGAACACACCTGTATGACCGTATCGAGCGTACACGCGAGGCCCACAAGGAGGTATCGCGACCAGGAGAGAGCCGTCGATGTCGGAGCCCACGCACGGACAGCAGTGTCCACCGCGATGCGTCTGCTATCTATCGGTTCGGAACCGGCAGACCACGGAAACACAACTCTTAAGCGAGACTCAGAGCTATAACATTGTAGCGGGATGGGATAGCTAGGAGATTCCGGCGGGCTCATAACCCGCAGACCGGTGGTTCAAATCCACCTCCCG
>ERZ1034569.549-NODE-549-length-13501-cov-7.285141_pt1 | contig 13501 bp, 11 predicted proteins | sample MGYA00520706_ERZ1034569 | MGnify/ENA primary metagenome ERZ1034569 (study PRJEB33760, sample SAMEA4777722) | hypersaline lake metagenome | biome: hypersaline environment; feature: brines | place: Spain | collected 2014-08 | depth 0 m ...
CGACGTGGCTGCCTCGACGGTGTCGGCACCCCGCCACGTGAGCAGGAACCCGACCGTTCCGAGGGCCAGCCAGAGGACGAGCGACTGCTCGCCGAGAAACTCCTGTACCAGGGTCATTCTGTGCTATCTCGGAGGGCGTCGGCGGTCAGTAACGAGAGACAACAGCTCACAGATATCGAGTCTGTTCTATAGACATCTGCGTTTGCATTTAACCGTTGTGACCTCGATCCGACGGTGCCGACGAACCGGTGGCTCCGTTTGTCACGGGTCTCTCGAGCCACGTCTCGTGTGCGTACCCCCTCGGATGTCTGTCCGGTGTACCAGTCGAGAGCGAACTCGTGGAGCGGCCCGCCCTCGTGGCGACAGGCCGCTGTTCGGGCATACGACCGGCTCTGTCTGGAACGGTCACAGCCCTGCGGGACGCTGCGACGCTCGACTGCGGCCCAACCCAGTTTCCTCTCTCGTCGAACCGTTACTCCGGGCCGCCGAGTTCGGGGCGACTGATCCGGCCGTCGAGACCGGGGTCGAGCCCCTGTTCGCGGGCGTACGCGACGACGGCGTCCCTGGCCGTTCCACACCGGTCGACGGCGTCACCGGGGCCGAAGGCGTCGTTGACGTGGTCGGTCTCGACGAGGTAGTCGGGCACCGCGACCGTGTACGTCTGGTCGGGGTCGAGCGGACCGCCGTCGACCGTGGCGTGTTGCAACTCCCCCGCGTCGTCGTCCCAGACGACGGTCGCACCGCTGATGTGGCTACAGAACTCCGCCGGGTGGCCGTCGTCGTGGTACCCAAACGGAACCGCGACAAACGCCTCGCGGAGGCGGTCGCCGGGAAGCTCGACCACCACTAGGTCGTCGTTGTACGGGGTGAGTGACACGAGATCGGCCACGGTGACGTCACCGTGGAGCGGGGGACCGGACCGGATAGCACCCGGCGGGCTGAGCGCGATATCGGCGTCTGCTCTCCAGCGCAGCGCATCGACCACCACGTTACCGATACGGCTCTCCGCGACCGTGGCGGCTCTCTCGGTCCGCTCGACCGGTTGATCGAGCCTGTCGACGACGGTGTCGAGCCCGTGTGTCGCCATCAGCTCTCGTAGCCGCGTGGTGAGTGACTCGTCGACGTGGCTGTCGTCGACCTCGTGGATGGTTATCTCCGGGTCGTCACCGAGCCGCACCTCCGCGACCGCCCGTCCGGCCCGGCCCGGTCTGACGACTGCCGTTTCCTCGATGACGTTGGTGTACACGTCGTGGACGTGGCCACCCAGCACCGCGTCAACGTCGGTCTCGGCGGCGATGGTCTCGTCGTTGTGCCCACAGTGTGAAATCACGACGACGTGGGTCGCGCCGGCCGCGCGGAGTGTCGCGGCGTGTTCGCGCACCACCGGGACGGGGTCGTGGAACTCGACACCGTTCGCACCGGGGTTGATCTCGTCCGTTCGGGGGTGTGCCACCCCGACGAGCCCGACTGGTGTGCCCGCGTCGAGGAGTCTGTGTGGCTCCGTCTGCTCGGCGGCGAACCGCTCCCCGTCGACGGTCACGTTCGCACACAGCCACGGCTGTGGCATCAGACCGGCGAGTTCCCGTGCCCGAGCGGAGCCGAAGTCGAACTCGTGGTTGCCGAAGGTGTCGGCATCGGGGTCGACTGCCCGAAAGAACTCGGCCGACGCCGCACCGTCGGTCGCGAGCGAGAGAGCCCCGGGAGCGGTGTTGTCACCCGACCCGACGACGACTGTCTCCGAGTCGCCTCGTTCGGCAATCGTCCCCGCGAGCCGCCCACACTGCTCTGGACTGTCGATTGCCGTCTCGAGGTCGGAGTAGTGGAGGAGACGAACAGACATACACGCCTTTTTGAGCTGTGGGGCGCTTGAATATACCGGAACCACGGCGACGCGCAGCGGTCACAGCCACACACCACTGTGTCCCCGCGTTCTGCTCGTGTTCAGCGGTGGACTTTTGAGACAGCGAGTAATAACATGAATACCGACACGTGACCAACAGAGCCACGAGACTCCTGTCGTACGAGCCCGTGAGTGACCCGCCGGGAATCCGGGTGTTCGACCGGGTGGAAAAACAGCAGTATCGGCTGCTCACCGGCACCGGGGTCGACCCCACCCCGGTCTCCACGGACACGTTCAGGTTCGGGGTCGACCGGGGGGTGCGCGTCCGGACCGACGAGCTGCGTGTCCACAGCAGTACGGTCGTGTTTGTACGCGACCGGGACGGGACGATGCTCGCTCAGCTCGACCACCTCGAGAGCCGGTCGTTCGAGCAAGGGCAGTACGTGATCGAACTCGACAACCAGGTGCGGACGTATCTGGAGCTCGAAACCGGGTTCGAGGTGACCGCCGGGATGCTCGAAACCACGTTCTCCCTCGGCGAGGTGACGGCGGTGGACGCGGGGTTCCGAACGAAACACACTCGTCCGATGGCGACGGTCACCACCACCGACGACCCGCGCGCACTCATGGAGACGGTGAGCACGTTCGGGTCGGCGCTGAAGACGACCAGTCCGGAGCGGACGTTCCCGATGCTCCGGGGGCACCCGCCGACGGTCAGCCGCGGCGACAGCCTCGACATCCCGCCGGGGCTGGAGCCACCCGAGACGGGCATCCGCATCGAGGTGCCCCCCGCCTGCGAGTACATCTACCCGGTTGCACCGCTCGCGTACCTGCTCGGTGCGACCGTCGTTCCGGGCCAACAGCCACGCATCGTGACCGACAACGGGTTCGACTACCCGCTCGGCGGCCGGCAGCAGTTCGAGACGACCGTCGAACGTGTCCTCAAGCAGGTGTTCCTCCTCGATGCAGTCACCCGAACGGAGGGAAAGAACAAGCTCAAGATGCACGAACGGGTCGAACTCGAGCGGTCGCTCGCACTCGACTGGGCCGAGTTGTACGGCGAGTCACTCGCCACCCGTCTCGAGCGGTTTCTCTCGGTGCCGTACGAGTTGGTCGAACCGCAGGTGCCCGAGTGGCGACTGACCGCCCACGTCGACCCCTCACCGGAGTCGGTCAGACAGCTCCCGTTCGTGGTCGACGACCTCGCGGTGGTCCGGGCGACCGAGCCACAGCCGGCCCCGGTGCCGACGACAGCCGCGGCGACGGGTGAGCTGACCCGGTCCTCGGCCGCGGGCACACGCTCGACTGTGGGCGCGTCGAGCGAGATGTCGCTGGTCAAGCCCGAGCGCACCGACTCTCTCGAGCAGGCCTGGATCGGCGACGACGTTCCGGTCGGTGCGAGCAAACTCACCCTCGACGCCTTCCACAACCGCCTCGACCGCGACCCGACGGAGGGCGATATCGGTATCACGGTCGTGGTGAACGACGAGCAGATGAAAGAGGAGGGTGACATCGTCGACCGGGTGTACGGGGACCGCGACCGGGTTCCGTTCGACGTGACCGTTCGACGGGGTCTCGGCACCGAGGCGCTGGCGGCGACACTGGCCGCGGACACCGACTTTCTGCACTACATCGGCCACATCGACGGCGAGGGGTTCGAGTGTGCCGACGGCCGGCTCGACGCTACCACGCTGGCCGAGACCGGTGTCGACGCCTTTCTGTTGAACGCGTGTAGCTCCTACCGGCAGGGGCTCGGTCTCGTCGAGGCGGGTGCCGTCGGCGGTATCGTCACGCTCGCGGACGTCGCAAACGACCGGGCCGTCCGTGTCGGCGAGACGACAGCCCGCCTGCTCAACACCGGGTTCCCGCTCAGGGCCGCCCTCAGTGTCACGCGCGAACAGCACATCCTCGGCAAACAGTACATCGTGGTGGGTGACGGCGGGATGACCGTGACACAGGCGGCCAGCCAGACCCCGAACCTGCTCGACGTCACCCCCCGTCAGGACGGGTTCGACGTCACCATCCAGACGTCTGTAACAGATACCGCCGGGTTGGGAAGCGTGTTCAGGCCGCTTCTCGCCGAAAACGACGAGTTCTTCCTGAGTTCGGGGGAGATTGGGACGTTCCGGGTCTCGACGGAGGAGCTCTCTACGTTTCTCGACATGGAGAACGTTCCGGTCAGAACAACCGACGACACGCTCGTCTGGAGCCACGAGACGAGCCCCTCGGAGCTTCGGTAAGCGTTTCGAGGTACTGTCGGGACTTTCTTGCTACGTGACACACGCGAGAACGAGCAGTTACTCTACGGGTTTAACCGGTGACGGTCGCACCGTTTCCTGCAAGAGCAGCGCCGGTCTGGGACAGCAGGATGGTCATGCCGAACAGTGCAGCGAGCAGCTTCGGGTGGTTGCGCAGGAACGCCGTGGTTCGTGATTCCGTCATATTGCAACTCATACTATCTGTCGCGCTTAATTTAAATTTTTCTGAACATTTGTGACATAAACAGCACGGTCTGTCATCCCCACAATAGTTATACTGTTCCAGGAAAGACAGGTAACCGGCTACCGAACAACCGGAACAACCCGGGCGACCGGACAGTCGTGCCGGAACACGGGGACCGAAACAATGCCAGAAACACTGATACTGACACGCGATGCACTGACCGAGGGGCGGCGGGTCGAACAGGCCGAACCACCGGTACTGCGAAACGAGACCTCACAGACCAAACAGCGTGAGTCCGTCGAGGTGAGTATCCCGGAGGCACTGATCGAGCAGTCCGAGGAGGTTCGGGTCCTCCACGTCGACGACAACCCCGAGTACGCGGACCTCGTCAAGACGATTCTCGAGCGGGACAACCCCGAGTACGCGGTGTCGACGGCAACGAGTGCCGTTGAGGGCGTTCAGAAGCTCTCCGAGGGGCGGTACGACTGTGTGGTCTCGGACTATCAGATGCCGATGACAGATGGGCTCGAGTTTCTGGAGCTAGTTCGTGACCAGCACCCCGACGTGCCGTTTATACTGCTGACCGGAGCCGGTGACGAGGAGCTGGCTAGCAAGGCTATCGAAGCGGGTGTCACCGATTACGTGCGAAAACACGGCGGGACACAGCAGTACGACATCCTCGCGAACCGTATCGACAACGCGGTCAGTCGGTACCACACCCGTCAGCAGTTCTGGGACGCGCTGTCGTGGTACCAGCGGCTCATAGAGCAGGACCTCGTCGGTGTGTTCGTCGTCCGGGACGGCGAGTTCGCGTTCGTCAACGAGCGGTTCGCCAAACTCTGTGGACACGACCGTGCCAGCCTCGTCGGAGCCGCCTACACCACGCTGCCCGACAAACTCGGCGGGTTGGCCGTTGCTCTGTCCGACCTCGGGTCGGCCGACCTCCCCCTCAGAACGGCGGTTACGACCCGCTGTTCCGACGGCTCTACCACCGAGGTGGACACACACATCGGCACCGTTCAGTACGACGGTGAGCGTGCCTACCTCGGGATTCTTTGGACTGACGACCTCTGATATCCGTAACAACGGCTCTCGACCCTCGGTCCGGGCGACCTGTGGTTCAGACGGCACAGCTACACCGGCTCGGAACCGGGTAACTCTCCACCACGAGAGTGTTCGGTCTGACGGCCACAGGCCTCGGCGACGGGATACAACGACACACGGCCAGGACCTCCGCCGGATACTGAAACGGCAGTAGACAGATCGTCGGGCTCTGTGAGTGAGGGTAGGAAAGCCTCCTGAGAGGAGGGGCATACAGCGACAGTCGAGTTGGGACCCATGCTGGTGCTGTATGCCAGGTCATCGTCGCAACCCCGCACGTAAAGCGTTGTTGTGATTAGGCGAGTTAATGAACGTCCCACCGAGACGAGGTCGTCCGTTCCTGGCGGGGTGAGTCCACCGCGTGAACGGTCTGAGCGGAAGATGTTTTCATCTCGGGAGACAAACTGTGTGCGGCTACTCGGCGGTCAACAACGGACTGGGACCCATGACAGACGATACACATCACGATACGGCAGTTAGATTACTTCAAGAGCTTGGACTCAGGGAGTACGAGGCAAAGGCATTTGTTGCGCTGACGCGGCTCCCGCAGGGAACGGCAAAGGAGATAAGCGAGATCTCTGACGTGCCACGGACACGGGTGTACGACGCTGTGCGAACACTCGAATCGACTGGACTGGTGGAGATACAGCACTCGAACCCACAGCAGTTTCGCGCAGTGTCTGTAGCGGAGGCGGTAACAACCCTCCAGTCGGCCCACGAGTCGCGAACGGAGTCACTCAGGGAGGCGCTCGAGAGACTCAGCGCCGTCGCGCCCGACGAGACAGACACGAGCCACCAGGTCTGGGCACTCTCCGGAACAGACGCGATCACGAACCGTGTCCAGCAGCTGATCGACGAGGCCCAGCAGGAGGTGGTGCTCGTGCTCGGCGGCGACTCGGCGCTGACCGGAGGGCTCGTCGCAGAGCTCGAAACGGCAGGTGAGCGCGGGGCCGATATCGTAGTCGGCACGACAGCCGAATCGGTGCGCACACAGGTGCAGGACGAACTGCCGGCGGCGGAGGTGTTCGTCTCCGGACTAAACTGGTTGACCGGAACCGGCACCGCCGACGACGAGACCCAGATCAGTCGGTTGCTCCTGGTCGACGAGAGTGCGATTCTCGTGAGCACGATCCACGAGACGGGGAGCGACGGAAACGACCGGGAGCGGGCCGTGTTCGGCCGGGGGTTCGACAACGGGCTCGTGACCATCGCACGACGGCTGATGTCGACTGGACTGTTCACGCAGGGCGACGACTCTCCACCCTAACCTCCCGACGCGAGGGCACGACTGTGCTGTGGTTCGCCTGCCGGTCGAGAGCCCCACAGCGGGCGTACCTGGTGGAACGCGCAAACAGTTTATGGCTGCGCTGTCGAAAGATTTGCATGAGCGACCCGGAGACACAGCAGGAACTCGGCATCACCGAGTCAAAGGAACACAGCACCGGTGACTGGTACGCCGAGGTGGTCCAGAAGGCGGGGCTGGCCGACTACGCTCCGATGGGTGGGTTCATCGTCACCCGCCCGCGGGGGTACGACATCTGGGAGCGACTCAAACATACACTGGACGGCTGGTTTAAACAGACCGGTGTCACGAACGCCTACTTCCCGATGTTCATCCCCGAGAGCTACCTGGAGCGCGAGAAAGACATCGTCGAGGGGTTCGACCCGGAGGTGGCGTGGGTCACCGAAGGGGGGTACGACGAGCTCGACGAGCGACTCGCGGTGCGGCCGACCAGCGAGTCGATAATCGCTCCGTTTATGTCACAGTGGATACGGTCACACCGCGACCTGCCGATGCGTCTCAACCAGTGGTGTTCGGTCGTGCGGTGGGAGGCCACCGAGACCAAACCGTTTTTTCGCACGAAGGAGTTTCTCTGGCAGGAGGGCCACACCGCACACCACGACCGCGAGGGTGCCTGGGACGAGACGATGCTCCGACTCGACCAGTACGAGCGGGTCTACGAGGAGGTACTCGCGATGCCGGTGCTGAAGGGGCGCAAACCCGACCACGACAAGTTCCCCGGTGCCGACACAACCACCACTGTCGAGGCGCTGATGCCCGACGGCAAGAGCGTCCAGGGAGGCACCTCCCACTACCTGGGGACCTCCTTTGCCGAGGCGTTCGACATCACCTACGCCGACAGCGAGGAGCGCGACCGCACCGCCCACACCACCTCCTGGGGGCTCTCCTGGCGGGCGATGGGTGCACTGATCATGACCCACAGCGACGACCAGGGGCTGGTGCTGCCGCCGACACTCGCAGACCCCCAGGTGGTGATTGTCCCTATCTGGCAGGCCGACAACCGGGCGGCGGTGCTCGAGTACGCCGCCGAGGTGGAGTCTGCGCTGTCACAGGCGGGACTGCGGGTCGAACTCGACGACCGGGAGAACCGCAACCCCGGGTTCAAGTACAACGAGTGGGAGCTCCGTGGTGTCCCCCTGCGGCTCGAGGTCGGTCCGAACGAGTGTGCAGAAGAAACGGCGACACTGGTCCACAGACCCGACGGCGAGACCGTCACGGTCGACCGCGAGGGTCTCGCCGACTCGGTCGAGCGACAGCTGGACACGGTGCACGGAAAGCTGTACGCGACCGCCGAGGAGACACTCGAGGCCGGAATCCGGGAGGCCGGGAGTCGCGAGGAGATCCTGGGGACGATCGGTCGGGACGGCGGCTACGTGAAGTGTGGCTGGTGCGGTGACGAGGGCTGTGAGACACCGATAAAAGAGGCCATCGCCGCCGAGATCGTGATGGTCCCGCTCGACCGGGCGGCGGAGCCGATTCACCGGAGCTGTGCCATCTGTGGTGACCCCGCCGAGGAGACGGCGTACTTCGCCAGAACGTACTGACTACGCAACCTCGCGTATCCCGAGGCTCCTGTCGACGGTCAGGTGGAGGCTGTTGCCGTCCGTGGTGAACGTCATCGTCGCACGAAACGGCTCGAGGGAGTGTATCGTCTCGTCGTACTCGTTGAGCACCTGGTCGAGGCGGTGGGCCGAGTTCGGGGCGATAGGGTTGATGCCGTGGTCGAACACGAAGGTTAGTAACTCGGGCGTCGGGAGCAGCCCCCAGGCGGCGGCGCTGCCGACCGAGTAGAGACAGTTCGTACACGAGGCGGTGAGCCGCATCGCGTAGCTCGTGCCGCAGGCCCCGCAGGGTCCCTCACTCGCGTCGTGGTCCTCACAGACGTCCAGTTCCCGCTCGACCGTGGCCGCACAGCGGGGGCAGAGCCCGCTCGCCACCGCGAGCAGCTCCAGATTCGTCCAGGTGTACGCCGCCTGGAGAATCTCCGACGGGGTCCGGTCCTCGAGGCCGGCCGGGGGAAACGGGAGCCGACCGAGATAGCCAAGCGGTGCCTCCTGTGGGCCACCGACCCGGCCCCAGGACCGCTCCCACCGCCGCTGACAGTCCGTACAGAACAGCTCGATACTCCCGTTGTGCCACGCGATTTCGAGCTGTCGGTCACACGCCGAACAGCGGTCCTCGACGCCCGTTCGGTCGAGCTCCGGGTCGTCCGTGACTGCCCCCGAGAGAATCGCCTCCACGACCCGCTGGCCCGGCCGGGAGAGCGCGTACCCGTCGTCGAGTTTCCGAACGAAGTGCCCGAGTAGCTTGTCGAGGTGGTAGTTGAACTGCGCGGAGTCAGACACCTCGAGCCGGTCGTACAGCGCCGAGAACGACAGCGGCCCGTCTGCGTCGCCGAGCTCACTGAGGATTCGGATTCGAATCTCGTTTCCGAGGGTGGAGAACGCCTCGTCGGGCGGGAGCCGCACCCTGTTCTGTTCCTCTGTCATACCGGGATATCAACCTCCAGCAAGTAAAGCCCAACCCCTGTTCGAAGGGTGTCCGGTGACCGAGGCGGTCCCGGGTGGCTATCTGCCCGCCGGGGGTCCCAGGGGAGATTTAACCTGCCGGGTCGTTGCTATCGTGTATGGAACCCCAGCGGGGTAAGCTGCGTGAGCGAATCACACTCGCCTCGGAGCCGTCGATTCCGTTTACCGAACTCCCCCCGGAGCGCCGGCGTGAGGTGTTCTTTACCCTTCCCGACTCTAGCCGGCAGACGCTGCTGGCCGACCTGAGCCGGTCACAGCTCGAGTCGTTTGTCCGTTACCTCGACCCGGACGAGGCGACTGACGTGCTCGGCTCCCTCGGTCAGGAGCGCCGCGCGTCGCTGCTGTCCAGCCTGGACGAGAGTCGCCGGGAGAAAGTCGAGTTTCTGCTCTCGTTCGACCCGGAGACGGCGGCTGGACTGATGGATCTGGACTACGTGACTGTCGACGCCAGCCGAACCCCCGCCGAGGTGATCGAGCGCGTACGACGGTTCGAGGAGCGGACCGGACGGGTGCCGAGTATCCTCGTCACGGAGGGTGGGTCCCTCGTGGGACGGCTCCCCGGGGCGGCCCTCTCGGTTGCCGAGCGGGACGGGAACCCTGTCACCGACCACGTCGAGGAGATACCGCAGGTACGTTACGACAGAGACGACGAGACGGTGCTCGAGGTGTTCCGGACGAACCGCGAGCGGAGTGTGGTCGTGCTCGACGACGACGACAGTGTGCTCGGTGTGGTGCGGGCGGACGACGTGCTGACGCTGGCCGAGGCGGCCGCCGGGGAGACCCTCTACGAGTTTACCGGTGTCGTCGAGGCCGAGAGTGTGCTCGACAGCCCCGGAACAAAGGTCCGGCGACGGTACCGGTGGCTGATACTCAATCTCGCTACCGCGTTTCTGGCCGCTGCGGTCGTCGGACTGTTCGAGTCGACAATCACCGCCGTGGCCATCCTGGCGGCGTACATGCCGGTCGTCGCGGGAATGGGTGGGAACGCGGGCACACAGGCGATGGCGGTCACCGTACGGGGAATCTCCCTGGGGCAGGTCTCGCTGGCGACCGGACGGCAGGTGGTCGCTAACGAGGTTGTCGCCGGTGGGGTCAACGGACTGATTACCGGCGGCCTCGTGGCGGTCGTCGCCGTGGCCTTCTCGTTTGGCGAGTTCGGTATCCAACTCGGGGCGGTTATCGGTGTCTCGATGGTCGCGAATCTCGTTATCGCGGGTTTTTTCGGTGCGGTGACACCGCTCGTGCTCGACCGACTCGGCTACGACCCCGCCACGTCGGCGACCATCTTCATCACTACCGCGACCGACGTGCTCGGGTTTCTGGTCTTTCTGGGTCTGGCCCGACTCGTGTTGTTGTGACTCCGGACAGTGCAGACATCGACCGTCGGACGTGTGCCCGGTCAGTCGAGCAACTGCTTTGTTCCGGGTATCCTCTGCACTGTCGGGTGCAGCTGTCAGGGACCCACCCGAGTCGAGTCTGAACCCGACCGTCCCACGACTGCGTTCGAGGCTGTCACGCCTCGGAACCGCCGTGACGGGTCAAGCCCCGCTTCGGTACCTGCGTGTCGCCGGCAGCCTCTCGAACCGGTCGGCGAGTGTGGTCCCCAGCGGCTCGACGGAACATCGACAGCCCTGATGGGGTAGAAACGCCGGCCCGCGAGCAGACAAACCACTTAATCCGTTGGAGCCCCCACAGACGGTATGCGTGTTCGAGATTGGGACGATATACTGCAGGACGTGGCAGAGAGCGATGCAGACCCCGCAGGGTGGCGGGCAGTCGGCGGTGACCGTCGCGGCGGTATCGGCGAGGACCTCTACCTCGCCCACCCGTCGGTCGGGACGTTCCAGCTCAAAACCTACGCCAGAAACCCCTTCGAGGTAGACGGTGTCGGAACACGGGTTGCCCGCAGTGTCGACGACGACCTGGAGCCGCTCTTTCCCGGTGACGAGGATGCAGGCGGTCTCTTTGGCATCCAACAGCCCGTCGAGGACGAGGAGACCGCAAAGAAACAGGCGAGCCGCCTCGAAACGGTCGTCGAGACACACGCCGACGCACCGACCAGCCCACAGGCGATGCTCGAGGACGTGCTCGATGCGGTCGACAGCCCGGCCTACGGACCGATGGACTTCGACCAGCACGGCCGCCCGAACGGCGTCGACGAACTCGCAGACACCTTCGCGGAGGCCGAGCGGCTGCTGGACGCCGAGTTCGAGGACGTCGTCGACGACGAGGTCCAGCGCGGGTTCTACTGACGGAGCCGACTACCCCCGTCCGGGCCGAGCCCGTAGGACAGTCGGCGACGGGGCCGCCGTATCCGGAACGCTTAGAAGGTGTCGGACCAGATAAACTGACATGGGACTGTTCCGTTCGAGTGAGGTCGTCGGTATCGCGGGGTCTGCACTCGAGTTCGCGCTGGCGGCGTCCGAGGAAGCACACCCCAACGAGTACATGGGGGTGTTGCGCGGCGAGGCCGCAAACACGGTCGGTGTCGACGCCGACGGAATCATCCTGACGGAGGTGCTGGTGATCCCGGGTACGGAGACCAACCCGACGAGTGCACAGTTCAAACCGACACAGGTACCAAACGACCTCAGCACTGCCGGATCCATCCACTCCCACCCGAACGGTGTGTTGCGGCCGAGCGACGCCGACCTGGCGACGTTCTCGCGGAACCAGGTTCACATCATCGTCGGCGCACCGTACGGTGCCGACGACTGGCAGGCGTTCGACACCGACGGCCGACCAACGGAGCTCCCGGTCTACGAGACCACACCGCCCGAGGAGGAGTTCTTCGATTTCACACAGGCAGACCTCGACGAGCAGGCAGACACCGACACGCGGGAGGGGCGATGACAGTAGTCGTCGCACAGGGAACGTTCGACATCCTCCACCCCGGTCACGTCCACTACTTGCGCGAGGCACGGTCGATGGGTGACCGGCTCGAGGTTATCGTCGCTCGTGTCTCGAACGTCAGCCACAAAGACCCGCCCGTTGTTCCGGGTCGCCAGCGCGTCGCGATGGTCGGGGCACTCGACCCCGTCGACGGTGCGCGACTCGGTCACCCCGAGGATATCTTTGTTCCTATCGAGCAACTCGACCCGGACGTCATCGTGCTCGGCCACGACCAGCACCACGACGAGGCGGCCATCGCCGACGCGCTCGACCGCCACGGTATCGACTGTGCGGTCGAGCGTGCCTCGGCCCGACCCCGTCGGTCCGCGGAGGAGCTGCTCTCGACGCGACACATCGTCGAACGCATCCTCGACGAGCGGGGCTGACCGGCGGCTCTCAGTCGAAGTCGTCGACCGTCGGCCGGTCGTGGTCGCCGGGAAACGCCTCGACCGGAACCTGTTGTTGGTCACCGCTCGACATCTGCTTGAGTGTCACCTCGCCGTCGGCGAGGTCCCGCTCGCCGACGATGACCACCGTCTCCGCGTTGATGCTGTCGGCGTAGTCGAGCTGTGCACCGAAGCTCCGCCCCGAGACATCCGACTCCACGACGTGACCCCGCCCGCGCAGGTCGCGGGCGATACGGGCGGCTGTCTCGCGTGTCTCGCCGACCTGGAGCACGTAGTAGTCGGTCGCCAGCTCCTCGGCCGGCCAGACCCCCGCCCGCTGACACAGCAGGGCCAGTGTCGCGTAGCCGGGCGCGACACCGACCGCCGGTGTCGGCTGACCGCCGAACCCCTCGATGAGGTCGTCGTAGCGGCCACCCCCGAACACCGACCGCGAGACGTCACCCGTAGCGTCGAAACACTCGAAGACGACACCCGTGTAGTAATCCAGCCCACGGGCTGTCGTCAGCGAGAGGCTGCAGTCCTCTCGCACACCGAGGTCTGCCGCCGCGTCAAGCACCGCCTGCAGGTTCCCGACGGCCGCCGCGACCCGGTCCGTGCCGGCGAAGCTCACCAGTTCCGTCAACCGGTCTGCGGGTGTCGTCAGGAGGTCGTCGAACCGGTCGACCTGCGCGGGTGAGAGTCCGGCCGTCGTCAGCAGGTCGGCGTAGCTGTCTCGCTCTATCTTCTCGCGTTTGTCGACAGCCCGGATGGCGGCCTGTTGGTCTATCTCGCCGTCGAACGCGGCGAGCAGACCCCCGAGAATGTCGCGGTGTGAGACGCGAAACTCGAAGTCCGTCGGTTCGAGACCCAGCCCGGTGAGCGCGTCGGCCGCCACGGCGAGCACCTCGGCGTCCGCGGTCGGCTCGCTCGAACCGAAGATGTCGATGTTGGTCTGGTAGAACTCCCGGAACCGACCCTGCTGGACCTGCTCGTAGCGCCAGAACGGCCG
>ERZ1034569.551-NODE-551-length-13448-cov-52.136639_pt1 | contig 13448 bp, 8 predicted proteins | sample MGYA00520706_ERZ1034569 | MGnify/ENA primary metagenome ERZ1034569 (study PRJEB33760, sample SAMEA4777722) | hypersaline lake metagenome | biome: hypersaline environment; feature: brines | place: Spain | collected 2014-08 | depth 0 m ...
TGAGCCCGATCGAGGAAACGATCAAAGACCGCGTGGAGCTTGGTGCCCCCATTGGCTCGGCGAACGCGACCCAGTCGGCGTATTACTCGGAGGGGGCTGAGGAACTGTATGCCATCAGTGGGGTCGAGACGTTCGGAGGCCCACCGTTGGGGGGAACTGGTGAGATCTTTCGGGTAGATACCGACACCAACGTGCTCGACGCGACTTTAGAGGTTCCACAGGACGATGAACTTGTCAATCTCACTGCAGTCGGCTACGACGCCGTTACGCAAGACCTATACGTGACACGCCTTCCCGTTGATGACGCTGGCGGACCGCTCTTTTCGGCAGACGGGACCGCGCTCATCCTTGACCGAAGTGGAGACGAAGTCACACGCTTCGAAACCGGCAACACCCCGGGCCACATCGCCTTCTTGCGCGATAGCCAGTAGACACTCAGCATGGTCCTACCGCTCCTTCCCTGCGAAAACACCCCGAATTGGCCTCATGGGATCTCGTGATCGCCTCGTTCGCTTCGCCGTTCTCACCGGCATCGTCCTGCTCGCTGCGGCCGCCCGCATCGCCCCGCACCCGCACAACGTCACGCCCATCGCCGCGCTGGCGCTCTTTGGCGGGGCGCACTTTGCGAACCGGTGGGTCGGCCTCGGCGTGTCGCTCGGGGCCCTGCTGCTGGGCGACCTCGTGATCGGCTTCCACGCGCTCGTGCCGTTTGTCTACGGCGGCTTCGCGGCCATCGGCGTGCTCGGCTTCGGGCTTCGGTCGGAGCGGAGCGTGGGGCGCGTCGCCGGGGCCACCGTGGCCGGGTCGCTGCTGTTCTTCCTGGTCACCAATTTCGGAATGTGGTGGCTGTTCGACACCTACCCGCCGACGGCCGCCGGCCTCTGGGCCTGCTACGTCGCCGGCCTCCCGTACCTCGCCAACAGCCTCGCGGGGAACGCCGTGTACGTGACCGCACTGTTCGGCGGGGTGGCCCTGCTGAAGCAGGTGGTGCCGGCGCTCCGGGTGGACCCGGCCCCCGCCTCGGCGTAACCCTCACTACTCCTCTTCCCCATGCTCCGCATTGTGTCCCTCATTCCCAGCGCCACCGAGATCGTGGCCGCCCTCGGCCACGGGGACGCCCTGGTGGGCCGCTCGCACGAGTGCGACCATCCGCCCGGGGTGGAGGCACTGCCCGCCCTCACCGCCCCAAAGGTGCCGCTGGAAGGGTCGAGCCGGGAGATTGACGATCGGGTGCGCGCCCTGCTGGACGAGGCGATGTCGGTCTACGACGTGGACGTGGAGCGGCTGAACGCCCTGCGCCCGGACCTCATCCTCACCCAGTCGCAGTGCGAGGTGTGCGCCGTGTCCCTCCCAACGGTCGAGCAGGCGGTGGCCGACCGCATCGAGGGCAGCCCGACGGTCGTCGCCCTGGAGCCCCGGTCCCTGGCGGACGTGCGCGACGACATCCGACGCGTGGCCGGGGCGCTCGGCTGCCCGGAGCGCGGCGACCGGCTCGTGCGTCGGATGCGCGACCGGATGCAGGCGACCTCGAACGCAGTGGCGCCCGCCGACGCGACCGACCGCCCTACGGTCGCGGCCCTGGAGTGGATCGATCCGCTGATGGGGGCCGGGGGCTGGGTCCCGACGCTTCTGGATGCGGCGGGCGGGACGCCGGTCTTTGCCCGTCGCCGCGGCGACCTCGACGCCCTGCACGAGGCCGACCCGGACCGCATCGTCGTGATGGCGTGTGGGTTCGGCCTGTCCCGGACCGATGCGGAGATGGACGTTCTCCGAAACGACAACCGGTGGGCCGCCCTCCGCGCCGTGCAGGCGGGCCACGTGTACCGGGCCGATGGCAACCACTTTTTCAATCGGCCCGGCCCCCGGCTGGCGGCCTCCCTGGACATTCTGGCCGAGATCCTCCACCCGGACCGCTTCCACGCCGCGATCGATCGCTCTCATCGAGACACGGCCTGGCGGCGCGAGCCGGCCCCGGCTCCCTCGGCGACCCGGTAGTTCTTTCTCATTCGCGTCCCCTCCACAATGACCATCGACCGCTGCTACTGCTACGAGCAGACGTTCGCGGCCCTGAAGGCCGTGGCGGAGGACACAGGGGCGGACTCCATCGGCGAGCTGCAGGCCCACGTCACCTTCGGCGAAAACTGCCAGCTCTGTCACCCCTACGTGCGCCGGATGCTGGAGACGGGCCAGACCGTGTTCCACGAGGTCATTGAGGAGGACGGGGACGCCGATTAAGAGGCCTCCTCCTTCCTGGTACAATCCGCGCGGCCCTCACGGCGACCACGTGGGCGGCTCGTGCATAGGAGGACGTGTATTGCCTTTCGAAACGCCTCCGCCCCCCGATGGCCTCTCTGCTGTACGTCTTCCCCCACCCCGACGACGAGTGTTTTGGCCCGGTGCCCGCCCTCGCCCAGCAGCGCCGCACGGGGCACGAGGTGCACCTGCTCACCCTCACGCGGGGCGAGGCCACGTCGCAACGGGAGCGCCTCGGGTACTCGAAGGCGGACATGGCGGCGGCACGCTACGAGGAGATGCAGGGCGTGGCGGCCACCCTGGACCTTAGCTCCCTGACCGTCCTGGAGTACCCGGACGGAGGGCTCGCCGAGCTCAATCCGCTGGTGCTGGAGGACGAGGTGACCGCCCACATCCACGCCCACGAACCGGACGTGGTCGTCACGTACCCCGTCCACGGGATTAGTGGACACCCCGACCACCTCGTGGCCCACGCCGTCGTGAAGCGCGCGGTGTGCGCCCTTCGTCGAGACGGGGCGGCCTCTCCCCGTCGCCTCGCGTTCTACACGCTCCCTCCGGCCGACGACGCAGACCGACCGCCCCACCTCTCGCACTCCCCCCCAGCGCTCATTGACTGCCAGGTCCCCATTCGGGACGAGGACCTGGAAACGGGGCGCGAGGCCCTCCACTGCTACGAGACCTACCGCCCCGTTATCGAGGAGCATCGGCCCCTCGACACCATCGGCGATCGCGTGTCGTTCGAGCTATTTGCAGAGACGCACGATCCGCCCCTCTCCTCGCTCCTCGACCGCCTGCCCGCCCTCGACGACGAGGCGGGCCTCCCCAGCGCCCCGTAGCGCCTCGCCGGGGACGGTTTTCGGTTTGTTAACGCCTCCGCCCCCTGGACAGTGGAACGCGCGGCTGGGGCAAGAAAGTATGACCCGATCCAATCGCATGTTGAGTTTCTGATAACCCCGCAGAGCCCGTGTCATTTGTTCCCCGGCTCCCCCCGTTCGTGAGCCGCCTGGGCCTGAAGCTTGGAGCCACGGCGGGCCTCATCGCCGGGCTGGGAGCAGTGGCCGTGTCGAGCGCCTCCGGCGGGAGCGCCGCCCTGCTCGGACTGGGCACTGCCGTCCTCGTCTACGCCGCGAGTCACGTCTGGCTCCACCGCCGCCTCCGCCACCTCCAGGGGGTCCTGCACGAGATCCGCACCCACGAGTTTGCCGCCGAGACGCCGCCCTCCGGCCCCCACGGCGACGAGCTGAGCACGCTTCTCTGGGAGGTCTACCGCACCGGCCAGAGCCTGGAAACCGAAATCCAGGAGCTCAAGGAGATGGAAAGCTACCGGCGCGAGTTTATCGGAAACGTGTCCCACGAGCTCAAAACACCGATCTTTTCCGTCCAGGGCTTCGCTGAGACATTGCTGGACGGCGCCCTCGACGACGAGTCGGTGAACCGCACGTTCCTCAAAAAAATCCTCCACCACGCCAACCGCCTCGACAACCTCGCCCGCGACCTCTCGACCATTACCAAGATCGAGACGGACGAGCTCGACATGTCAAACGAGGCGTTCAACGTGGCGGAGCTGTTCGACGCCGCGATCGAGTCGGTCGAAATTCGGGCCGAGGAGAAGGGCATTATGCCCCGGCAACGAGTCGCGCCGGACCTTCCCCAGATCTACGGCGACTTCGACCGTCTCCGTCGGGTCCTCGTGAACCTGGTGGACAACGCCATCAAGTACAACCAGGACGGCGGGACCGTCCAGCTGGAGGCCGAGAGCCAAAACGACGAGGTCGTGATCCGGGTCGTGGACGACGGCATCGGCATCTCACCGGACCACCTTCCCCGCCTCACCGAGCGCTTCTACCGCGTGGACAAGAGCCGGTCTCGCAACCAGGGGGGCACCGGACTGGGGCTCGCCATCGTAAAGCACATCCTCGCCGCCCACGATCGCGAACTTCACGTCGAGAGCGCTCCCGAGGAGGGCTCCACGTTTTATTTCACCCTGCCGACCTCGCCCCAGCCCAGCCTGCAGCCGGCGTAGGCCGGTCCCAATGCCATGCTCGTCCGGGCCGACGGCGGCCTGCCGCCGCCACGCCACCGCACGGATCCGGCCCTTGTTCCAAACCCACGTGCCCGCATGCCCCCATCGCCCTCGTCTGCCATTCGCCGGTTTCCCGACCTCGAAGCCCTGAGCCGGGCGGCGGCCCGGGACCTGACGGCCGACATCCAGGAGACCCTCCGTGCACAAGACCACTACGCCCTCGCCCTGGCGGGCGGGAGCACGCCGCGGCGCCTCTACGAACTGCTCGCGGCGGAGGCCGAGGGGGCGCTGCCCTGGTCCCAAATCCATCTGTTCTGGGGCGACGAGCGGTTCGTCCCGCTCGACCATCCGGACAGCAACGCCCGCATGGCGAATGATGCACTTGTTGAGGCCGTCCCCATCCCGCCCGACCAGGTGCACCCGATGCCAACCCATCTGGACTCCCCCGACGCGGCCGCCGCGGCCTACGCGGAGACGCTCCGGCACCAGTTCTCCGACCGCTCCACGACATTCGACACGGTCCTTCTCGGCCTCGGGGGCGACGGGCACACGGCCTCCCTCTTCCCCGAAACCGGCACGCCCGAGCAGCGCCGCACCGACGAGGCGTGGGTCCGCCCCGTGACCGCTCCGCCCCGCCACGAGATCCCCCGCCGCCTCACGTGCACCCTGCCGGTGCTCAACGGCGCCCGGCGGGCCGTTTTTCTCGTGGCCGGCGCGAGGAAGGAAGACGCTCTCGCCCGCGTGCTCGACCAAGAGGATTCGTCGCTGCCGGCCGCTCAGGTGGCCCCCCGGGCCGCGCTGCTCTGGTACGTGGACGCGGCGGCACGCCCCCATCCTTCGGAATAAGGGGCACCGTGCGGTCATGCCCACTTTAACGCCCTGTAGGCGCCTCCACCGCCCTCCACACCCTGCCAGGGTCGTCCTGCGAGCCGCAACGGCCTTCAAAAGAAGCCATGAACCTCCAGTGCACCCAGTTTGAATAAACGAGACGATCTTGTACGTTTGGATCCGCTGAACATATTTTTCTTCACCACTTCTGGTCCCTCCACCCCCACCATGGAGAACCCGATTGACCGCACGATCCGGCTGATGGCCATTGCTGCGGGCGTCGTGAGTCTTCTCGTCTACGCTGTATTTCAGTTCGTCTAGTCCAGGGCGCCTGCGTTCGTCCGGGCCCGGCACCAAGGATGCGTATGGTTTTTGTGCAAACCGAGCGGGAGCATGAACCTGCGGTCGACGGCCACGTTAGGCCTGCCGTCTTTTTTGCTCCGTTCCCCGTTCTCTCTACGAGTTCACGCTCCTGTTTATGGCGGACCTGATTGTCGTCGGCGATCGCGTTCTCATCGAGCCACAGACTGGCGAAGACAAAACGGACACCGGTCTTGTGCTGCCCGCGTCGGTATCCCAGCAGGGAGAAGTGGTGAGCGGACGGGTCGTCAAAACCGGCCCGGGCTATCTCACCCAGAATCCCGAGTACAGCGAGAGCGAAACCTGGAAGGAGTCCGAAACGCCCGTCCGGTACCTGCCGCTCCAGGCCGACCCGGGCGACTACGCCTTCTTTATGGGCAATGAGGCGATCGACCTGCGCTACGAGGAGACGAACTACATGATCGTCCAACACAACGCCATCCTCGCCCTCGTGCGCGGCGACGACACCCCCGAGGAGGAACCGTCGGATACGACGATCGACGACCTGGAAGACCTCTGGGACGAGGATGAGTAGTCTCGGGGAACTGCCCTCTTGACGAGCCCCTCACGCACGCTCCCACCACGAGCGGTCCTCGTCAACCGGCTCCGGGACCGGCACACGATCGGTGGACGACTCGGGACCGGGGCGCGGCGCGGGCGCGGGGGGCCCCTCCGTCCGGTCCGGCAGCGTGTCGAGCCGAAGCAGGTAGCGCACGTAGCGCCCGATGCTCAGGTCCGGCATCTCGTCGAGCCGGTCCTCGATGCGCTCGCGCTCTGTCCGCTGCGTCTGTATCTTCTCGCGGGTGCGGCCGATCTGGTCGTCGAGATCATCGATCCGGTGCTCGATGTAGCGTTGCAGGCGTCGCTCCTGGGCCGGGGACAGCGCATCCGGAATCTCGTCGGCGTACTTTTCCTCCAGCGCCGCCCGCCACATCTTAAGCCGGGCGCGGGCCCGGTCGCTGATGCGGCGCACGTCCTCGACCGCCTCGGGCGTGACCTCCGAGGCGGTGCGGAGGTTGGCGGCCTTCAGCCGCACGACGTGCTTGTGGGTGAGCCCGTCGATGTCCCGCACCTCCCTGACAAAGTGGTGCTTCAGGCGGTCGTGGAGCGCCTTCGCCTGAATCTCCCGCAGGCGCTCCTGCCGCCGCTCGTCCATCGACGTGCGCAACTCCGCGCGCTTCTTCCGGAGGCTCTCGAGCTCCCGGTCGAGCTCCCGGATCGTGGACGCGAAGCGGTCGGCCTCCTGCTCCAGTCGGCGCCGGCGCCGACTGGAGCAGGAGGCCGACCGCTTCGCGTCCACGATCCGGGAGCTCGACCGGGAGCTCGAGAGCCTCCGGAAGAAGCGCGCGGAGTTGCGCACGTCGATGGACGAGCGGCGGCAGGAGCGCCTGCGGGAGATTCAGGCGAAGGCGCTCCACGACCGCCTGAAGCACCACTTTGTCAGGGAGGTGCGGGACATCGACGGGCTCACCCACAAGCACGTCGTGCGGCTGAAGGCCGCCAACCTCCGCACCGCCTCGGAGGTCACGCCCGAGGCGGTCGAGGACGTGCGCCGCATCAGCGACCGGGCCCGCGCCCGGCTTAAGATGTGGCGGGCGGCGCTGGAGGAAAAGTACGCCGACGAGATTCCGGATGCGCTGTCCCCGGCCCAGGAGCGACGCCTGCAACGCTACATCGAGCACCGGATCGATGATCTCGACGACCAGATCGGCCGCACCCGCGAGAAGATACAGACGCAGCGGACAGAGCGCGAGCGCATCGAGGACCGGCTCGACGAGATGCCGGACCTGAGCATCGGGCGCTACGTGCGCTACCTGCTTCGGCTCGACACGCTGCCGGACCGGACGGAGGGGCCCCCCGCGCCCGCGCCGCGCCCCGGTCCCGAGTCGTCCACCGATCGTGTGCCGGTCCCGGAGCCGGTTGACGAGGACCGCTCGTGGTGGGAGCGTGCGTGAGGGGCTCGTCAAGAGGGCAGTTCCCCGAGACTACTCATCCTCGTCCCAGAGGTCTTCCAGGTCGTCGATCGTCGTATCCGACGGTTCCTCCTCGGGGGTGTCGTCGCCGCGCACGAGGGCGAGGATGGCGTTGTGTTGGACGATCATGTAGTTCGTCTCCTCGTAGCGCAGGTCGATCGCCTCATTGCCCATAAAGAAGGCGTAGTCGCCCGGGTCGGCCTGGAGCGGCAGGTACCGGACGGGCGTTTCGGACTCCTTCCAGGTTTCGCTCTCGCTGTACTCGGGATTCTGGGTGAGATAGCCCGGGCCGGTTTTGACGACCCGTCCGCTCACCACTTCTCCCTGCTGGGATACCGACGCGGGCAGCACAAGACCGGTGTCCGTTTTGTCTTCGCCAGTCTGTGGCTCGATGAGAACGCGATCGCCGACGACAATCAGGTCCGCCATAAACAGGAGCGTGAACTCGTAGAGAGAACGGGGAACGGAGCAAAAAAGACGGCAGGCCTAACGTGGCCGTCGACCGCAGGTTCATGCTCCCGCTCGGTTTGCACAAAAACCATACGCATCCTTGGTGCCGGGCCCGGACGAACGCAGGCGCCCTGGACTAGACGAACTGAAATACAGCGTAGACGAGAAGACTCACGACGCCCGCAGCAATGGCCATCAGCCGGATCGTGCGGTCAATCGGGTTCTCCATGGTGGGGGTGGAGGGACCAGAAGTGGTGAAGAAAAATATGTTCAGCGGATCCAAACGTACAAGATCGTCTCGTTTATTCAAACTGGGTGCACTGGAGGTTCATGGCTTCTTTTGAAGGCCGTTGCGGCTCGCAGGACGACCCTGGCAGGGTGTGGAGGGCGGTGGAGGCGCCTACAGGGCGTTAAAGTGGGCATGACCGCACGGTGCCCCTTATTCCGAAGGATGGGGGCGTGCCGCCGCGTCCACGTACCAGAGCAGCGCGGCCCGGGGGGCCACCTGAGCGGCCGGCAGCGACGAATCCTCTTGGTCGAGCACGCGGGCGAGAGCGTCTTCCTTCCTCGCGCCGGCCACGAGAAAAACGGCCCGCCGGGCGCCGTTGAGCACCGGCAGGGTGCACGTGAGGCGGCGGGGGATCTCGTGGCGGGGCGGAGCGGTCACGGGGCGGACCCACGCCTCGTCGGTGCGGCGCTGCTCGGGCGTGCCGGTTTCGGGGAAGAGGGAGGCCGTGTGCCCGTCGCCCCCGAGGCCGAGAAGGACCGTGTCGAATGTCGTGGAGCGGTCGGAGAACTGGTGCCGGAGCGTCTCCGCGTAGGCCGCGGCGGCCGCGTCGGGGGAGTCCAGATGGGTTGGCATCGGGTGCACCTGGTCGGGCGGGATGGGGACGGCCTCAACAAGTGCATCATTCGCCATGCGGGCGTTGCTGTCCGGATGGTCGAGCGGGACGAACCGCTCGTCGCCCCAGAACAGATGGATTTGGGACCAGGGCAGCGCCCCCTCGGCCTCCGCCGCGAGCAGTTCGTAGAGGCGCCGCGGCGTGCTCCCGCCCGCCAGGGCGAGGGCGTAGTGGTCTTGTGCACGGAGGGTCTCCTGGATGTCGGCCGTCAGGTCCCGGGCCGCCGCCCGGCTCAGGGCTTCGAGGTCGGGAAACCGGCGAATGGCAGACGAGGGCGATGGGGGCATGCGGGCACGTGGGTTTGGAACAAGGGCCGGATCCGTGCGGTGGCGTGGCGGCGGCAGGCCGCCGTCGGCCCGGACGAGCATGGCATTGGGACCGGCCTACGCCGGCTGCAGGCTGGGCTGGGGCGAGGTCGGCAGGGTGAAATAAAACGTGGAGCCCTCCTCGGGAGCGCTCTCGACGTGAAGTTCGCGATCGTGGGCGGCGAGGATGTGCTTTACGATGGCGAGCCCCAGTCCGGTGCCCCCCTGGTTGCGAGACCGGCTCTTGTCCACGCGGTAGAAGCGCTCGGTGAGGCGGGGAAGGTGGTCCGGTGAGATGCCGATGCCGTCGTCCACGACCCGGATCACGACCTCGTCGTTTTGGCTCTCGGCCTCCAGCTGGACGGTCCCGCCGTCCTGGTTGTACTTGATGGCGTTGTCCACCAGGTTCACGAGGACCCGACGGAGACGGTCGAAGTCGCCGTAGATCTGGGGAAGGTCCGGCGCGACTCGTTGCCGGGGCATAATGCCCTTCTCCTCGGCCCGAATTTCGACCGACTCGATCGCGGCGTCGAACAGCTCCGCCACGTTGAACGCCTCGTTTGACATGTCGAGCTCGTCCGTCTCGATCTTGGTAATGGTCGAGAGGTCGCGGGCGAGGTTGTCGAGGCGGTTGGCGTGGTGGAGGATTTTTTTGAGGAACGTGCGGTTCACCGACTCGTCGTCGAGGGCGCCGTCCAGCAATGTCTCAGCGAAGCCCTGGACGGAAAAGATCGGTGTTTTGAGCTCGTGGGACACGTTTCCGATAAACTCGCGCCGGTAGCTTTCCATCTCCTTGAGCTCCTGGATTTCGGTTTCCAGGCTCTGGCCGGTGCGGTAGACCTCCCAGAGAAGCGTGCTCAGCTCGTCGCCGTGGGGGCCGGAGGGCGGCGTCTCGGCGGCAAACTCGTGGGTGCGGATCTCGTGCAGGACCCCCTGGAGGTGGCGGAGGCGGCGGTGGAGCCAGACGTGACTCGCGGCGTAGACGAGGACGGCAGTGCCCAGTCCGAGCAGGGCGGCGCTCCCGCCGGAGGCGCTCGACACGGCCACTGCTCCCAGCCCGGCGATGAGGCCCGCCGTGGCTCCAAGCTTCAGGCCCAGGCGGCTCACGAACGGGGGGAGCCGGGGAACAAATGACACGGGCTCTGCGGGGTTATCAGAAACTCAACATGCGATTGGATCGGGTCATACTTTCTTGCCCCAGCCGCGCGTTCCACTGTCCAGGGGGCGGAGGCGTTAACAAACCGAAAACCGTCCCCGGCGAGGCGCTACGGGGCGCTGGGGAGGCCCGCCTCGTCGTCGAGGGCGGGCAGGCGGTCGAGGAGCGAGGAGAGGGGCGGATCGTGCGTCTCTGCAAATAGCTCGAACGACACGCGATCGCCGATGGTGTCGAGGGGCCGATGCTCCTCGATAACGGGGCGGTAGGTCTCGTAGCAGTGGAGGGCCTCGCGCCCCGTTTCCAGGTCCTCGTCCCGAATGGGGACCTGGCAGTCAATGAGCGCTGGGGGGGAGTGCGAGAGGTGGGGCGGTCGGTCTGCGTCGTCGGCCGGAGGGAGCGTGTAGAACGCGAGGCGACGGGGAGAGGCCGCCCCGTCTCGACGAAGGGCGCACACCGCGCGCTTCACGACGGCGTGGGCCACGAGGTGGTCGGGGTGTCCACTAATCCCGTGGACGGGGTACGTGACGACCACGTCCGGTTCGTGGGCGTGGATGTGGGCGGTCACCTCGTCCTCCAGCACCAGCGGATTGAGCTCGGCGAGCCCTCCGTCCGGGTACTCCAGGACGGTCAGGGAGCTAAGGTCCAGGGTGGCCGCCACGCCCTGCATCTCCTCGTAGCGTGCCGCCGCCATGTCCGCCTTCGAGTACCCGAGGCGCTCCCGTTGCGACGTGGCCTCGCCCCGCGTGAGGGTGAGCAGGTGCACCTCGTGCCCCGTGCGGCGCTGCTGGGCGAGGGCGGGCACCGGGCCAAAACACTCGTCGTCGGGGTGGGGGAAGACGTACAGCAGAGAGGCCATCGGGGGGCGGAGGCGTTTCGAAAGGCAATACACGTCCTCCTATGCACGAGCCGCCCACGTGGTCGCCGTGAGGGCCGCGCGGATTGTACCAGGAAGGAGGAGGCCTCTTAATCGGCGTCCCCGTCCTCCTCAATGACCTCGTGGAACACGGTCTGGCCCGTCTCCAGCATCCGGCGCACGTAGGGGTGACAGAGCTGGCAGTTTTCGCCGAAGGTGACGTGGGCCTGCAGCTCGCCGATGGAGTCCGCCCCTGTGTCCTCCGCCACGGCCTTCAGGGCCGCGAACGTCTGCTCGTAGCAGTAGCAGCGGTCGATGGTCATTGTGGAGGGGACGCGAATGAGAAAGAACTACCGGGTCGCCGAGGGAGCCGGGGCCGGCTCGCGCCGCCAGGCCGTGTCTCGATGAGAGCGATCGATCGCGGCGTGGAAGCGGTCCGGGTGGAGGATCTCGGCCAGAATGTCCAGGGAGGCCGCCAGCCGGGGGCCGGGCCGATTGAAAAAGTGGTTGCCATCGGCCCGGTACACGTGGCCCGCCTGCACGGCGCGGAGGGCGGCCCACCGGTTGTCGTTTCGGAGAACGTCCATCTCCGCATCGGTCCGGGACAGGCCGAACCCACACGCCATCACGACGATGCGGTCCGGGTCGGCCTCGTGCAGGGCGTCGAGGTCGCCGCGGCGACGGGCAAAGACCGGCGTCCCGCCCGCCGCATCCAGAAGCGTCGGGACCCAGCCCCCGGCCCCCATCAGCGGATCGATCCACTCCAGGGCCGCGACCGTAGGGCGGTCGGTCGCGTCGGCGGGCGCCACTGCGTTCGAGGTCGCCTGCATCCGGTCGCGCATCCGACGCACGAGCCGGTCGCCGCGCTCCGGGCAGCCGAGCGCCCCGGCCACGCGTCGGATGTCGTCGCGCACGTCCGCCAGGGACCGGGGCTCCAGGGCGACGACCGTCGGGCTGCCCTCGATGCGGTCGGCCACCGCCTGCTCGACCGTTGGGAGGGACACGGCGCACACCTCGCACTGCGACTGGGTGAGGATGAGGTCCGGGCGCAGGGCGTTCAGCCGCTCCACGTCCACGTCGTAGACCGACATCGCCTCGTCCAGCAGGGCGCGCACCCGATCGTCAATCTCCCGGCTCGACCCTTCCAGCGGCACCTTTGGGGCGGTGAGGGCGGGCAGTGCCTCCACCCCGGGCGGATGGTCGCACTCGTGCGAGCGGCCCACCAGGGCGTCCCCGTGGCCGAGGGCGGCCACGATCTCGGTGGCGCTGGGAATGAGGGACACAATGCGGAGCATGGGGAAGAGGAGTAGTGAGGGTTACGCCGAGGCGGGGGCCGGGTCCACCCGGAGCGCCGGCACCACCTGCTTCAGCAGGGCCACCCCGCCGAACAGTGCGGTCACGTACACGGCGTTCCCCGCGAGGCTGTTGGCGAGGTACGGGAGGCCGGCGACGTAGCAGGCCCAGAGGCCGGCGGCCGTCGGCGGGTAGGTGTCGAACAGCCACCACATTCCGAAATTGGTGACCAGGAAGAACAGCAGCGACCCGGCCACGGTGGCCCCGGCGACGCGCCCCACGCTCCGCTCCGACCGAAGCCCGAAGCCGAGCACGCCGATGGCCGCGAAGCCGCCGTAGACAAACGGCACGAGCGCGTGGAAGCCGATCACGAGGTCGCCCAGCAGCAGGGCCCCGAGCGACACGCCGAGGCCGACCCACCGGTTCGCAAAGTGCGCCCCGCCAAAGAGCGCCAGCGCGGCGATGGGCGTGACGTTGTGCGGGTGCGGGGCGATGCGGGCGGCCGCAGCGAGCAGGACGATGCCGGTGAGAACGGCGAAGCGAACGAGGCGATCACGAGATCCCATGAGGCCAATTCGGGGTGTTTTCGCAGGGAAGGAGCGGTAGGACCATGCTGAGTGTCTACTGGCTATCGCGCAAGAAGGCGATGTGGCCCGGGGTGTTGCCGGTTTCGAAGCGTGTGACTTCGTCTCCACTTCGGTCAAGGATGAGCGCGGTCCCGTCTGCCGAAAAGAGCGGTCCGCCAGCGTCATCAACGGGAAGGCGTGTCACGTATAGGTCTTGCGTAACGGCGTCGTAGCCGACTGCAGTGAGATTGACAAGTTCATCGTCCTGTGGAACCTCTAAAGTCGCGTCGAGCACGTTGGTGTCGGTATCTACCCGAAAGATCTCACCAGTTCCCCCCAACGGTGGGCCTCCGAACGTCTCGACCCCACTGATGGCATACAGTTCCTCAGCCCCCTCCGAGTAATACGCCGACTGGGTCGCGTTCGCCGAGCCAATGGGGGCACCAAGCTCCACGCGGTCTTTGATCGTTTCCTCGATCGGGCTCA
>ERZ1034569.553-NODE-553-length-13445-cov-8.446303_pt1 | contig 13445 bp, 14 predicted proteins | sample MGYA00520706_ERZ1034569 | MGnify/ENA primary metagenome ERZ1034569 (study PRJEB33760, sample SAMEA4777722) | hypersaline lake metagenome | biome: hypersaline environment; feature: brines | place: Spain | collected 2014-08 | depth 0 m ...
GCCGCATCGTACAGCTCGCCACCCTGGGGGGAAGCACGGTGGAGCAGGTGAGCCTTCGAGACCTGATGGCCACGCGTGCGCAACTGCTCGCCTCCACCCTCCGTAGCCGCAGCCTCGACTACAAAATTCAGCTTACCCAGGAGTTTGCCAGCGACGTGCTGCCCGGGTTCGTGGACGGAAAATTTCGGCCGGTCATCGACTCGACCTACGACTGGACGGACGTGGCCGAGGCCCACCGGCGCATGGAGAACAACGAGAACGCCGGCAAGATCGTCCTGCGGGTAGTGTCGTGAGTGGGCCGACCTCCGCTGCTCTTCGAAGTGCATGGGGCGCGTCCACGCACCGCGCGAGCGCCTGCCTGCCCTCGCACACCTGTCTTGGTACACCTGCTCCTGTTACGCCTGCTCCTGCTACATCTGCTCCTGTTACACCTGCTCTTACACACCGGCGCCCCGAACCCTCTGGCGAGGACCCGGGGCGCACTGTGTCGTGAAGCAATCGCGGCGACGGCTTTTTGGGGCGCTGCGATACGATGAGGTGTGAGGCGCCGAAGTGCGAGGTGCCGATATCGGCACGCGCTAGGCCAGGCTCGCGTCGAGGTCAATTTCGACGCCGGCGAGGGCCTTCGACACTGGGCAGCCCTCCTTGGCCGCCTCGGCATGCTGCTGAAATGTATCGTCGTCGAGGTCGGGGACGGTGGCCTTCGTAGTCAGGAAAACGCGAGTAATGGTCGGGTCGCCGTCCACCATGCGAAGCGTCACGTCGGCCGTGGTGTGGACCGATTCGGGAGAGAAGCCCGCCTCGTCCAGCACGTTGGAGAGGGCCATGGAGAAGCACCCCGCGTGCGCGGCCGCAATCAGCTCCTCAGGGTTAGAGGCCTCGCCGTCTTCGAAGCGCGAGTGGAAGGAGTACGTGCCTTCGTACGCCCCGCTTTCGACCGCCATTGAGCCACTGCCGTCGGCGAGATTTCCGGTCCAGGTTGCGTTCGCAGAACGTTCAGGCATTGTGTTGAGAGATCTGTGGGGAAGGAGAAGAGGCGAATGTGCTGTGTGCTAGCCGGCGCCCCGGCGCGCGTTCCGGCGGGGCGGCCGCTTTCGGAGAGAACACACGTTCCCTCGCCGACGTGTTCGAGAACTACTGCGTTCGGGAACTACACGGCGCCGGCTTCGCCGTTGAGTTCGTCGAGGTGGACGTCCATCTGCGGGTACGGAATGCCAATCTCGGCCGCGTCCAGCTTGTACTTTACCTGCCGCACCAGTTCCTGCTTCAGCCGGAAGTAGTCGTCGGGTCGTGCCCACACGCGCACTTCCCAGTTGATGGACGAGCCGCCGAGCGCCACGAGGGCCGCCTGTTCGCCTTTCTCCTCCACGCGCTCCTCTACGCTCCGGGCCGCCTCCAGCAGCACCTCCCGGGTCTCGTCAATGTCGGCCGGGTAGTCGGTGCCCACCTCGCAGTCGACCCGCACCACGTCGTGCGCAAAAATGTTGCGGATGGTAGAGCCGAAAATGTCTCCGTTGGGCACGATTACGAGCCGGTTGTCCCGCGTGGTAAGGCGGGTGAAGAAGAGCGACAGGTCGCGTACGAACCCCGTCTCGTCGGCCACCTCCACAAAGTCGCCGACCTTGAAGGGGCGAAAGACGAGCAGCATGACCCCGGCGGCAAAGTTGGCAAGGGTGCCCTGCAGGGCCAGTCCTACCGCAAATCCGGCCGCCGCCAGCACGGCCACAAAGCTGGCCGTTTCAACCCCCACCGTTTCTAGACCCGCGAAGATGGCCAGCAGAAAAATCGCGTAGTAGGCGAAGTTGCCGGCAAATTTCGTCAGGGTGGTGTCCATCTCCGGCCGCTCCAGCCCCCGCCGGATGAGGTTGCGCACCCAGGTGGCCACGTACCGCCCCACAACGAGAATAGCGATGAAGGCAATCGCGCTCAGCACGTATGTGCCGATGAGTTGAATCGTCTCGGCGGTAAGGCCGGTCTGGGAAAGAAGGTCGTCCATGGCGCAAGAAAGAGACGTGCAGAGAAGAACGGTGGACGTGAAAGCGCCCTGAAGGTACCGAGGGAGCGGCCGAAGAGTCAATCTGCGTCTGAATGGCGGCGTGCGGACGGACGACGGGTCGAAGACGGATCTTTAGGGGAGGGGGAACGGCCCCGAATACGGGCGACGAATTGGCGCAGAAGAGGAGCGGTAAGGCGAAGCGGCGGCTCGCCCCGCCGCATGCCGACAACGGTGCCGTCTGTGTTCTCCACCAGGCGATAGGTGAAAAGATACTGGCCGTCCGCCGTAAGGCCCAGGTCGTTGCGCCCAAAGCGAAGGTCCTCCAGGACGAGACCCCCGTCGGCGTCTTCCCGCACGGCAAAGTAGCCCCGGGAAAACCGACGCAATTTTTCGATGACGGGGTTGGTGCGGGCATCGCCCAGACGGGCGTGTCCTTTGGGCACGTAGCGAAAGTCGATGGACCGGTCGGGATCGAGGACGGAGTAGAGGCCAATGTAGTAGCCATCGGGAACTTCGGCCACCCCGCGCCAGAGAAGATTGTTGAATGGCGTGGGCGTAGTGAACACGCGCTCGTACGCCGGGGCTTCCGTGCGGAGGGCGTCCGTGAAGACGTCTTGCACGTACAGCTTATTGCCCACCGTAGCGAGCAGGTAGACGGAGCTAAGCACCAGGCCGGCGTAGTTGGCCCATCGCCGCGCGTGTGCCTGCGGGGTCCACCAGAGCGAGACGAGCAGTCCTGCAGCGAGGGGAAGGGTGTACAGCGGGTCGATAATGAAGATGGTGCTGTAGATGACCGGATGGCTGCTAAAAGGCCAGAACACCTGCGTCCCGTACGTGGTGAGGCAGTCGAGCCCCACGTGGGTTGTCAGCGTAGCGGCCACCAGTCCCCCCCAGCGCCCAGCCGACACTGCCGTGTCGGGGTAGAGGCGCCGCAGGCCCAGGGCGCCCCCGAGAGCAACCGCGGCGATGAACACGAGCGAGTGGGTCGCGCTCCGGTGCAGGGTAAGGGCCTGAATCTCAGTCAAAAACGGGTTGGCCAGCACGTCTAGGTCGGGCAGCAGTCCAAAGAAGGCGCCCCAGAGAGGAGCCTTCGCGCCCGCGTCTCGCCCTGCGACGGCTTCGCCCACGGCCGCCCCCAGCGTAATTTGCGTAATTGAGTCCATGAAAAACTGTCCTGGTGAAAAAGCGTGGAGCGGCGCAGGAACGCGCCCGCGCCTCCTTCTGTACGCCGCACTGCGTTCGTTGAGCCGAACCCACTTCCGGCAAGTGCCCCGCCGCTCCCATGCCCGACCGCTATCGCTGCCGCGTTGAGCAGGCAACTGTTCGCCCCGAACGAAGCAAGGCGCTCGAGGACCTGATTCTAAAGCTGTTCGAGCGGCGCCACCACGGCCTGATTGCAGGCCGGGAAAAAGACTGGCTCACCGTAGAGCTTGTGCAGTCGCTCCGAGAGGCAAGCCAGGTGTACCGCAATGAGCTAAGCACCCAGACCAGCGGCCCACTCCCCTTTGCCCTGGGCTACTTTCGGGTGCGCGACGGCACCCTTGAGCTCATCAGCGACGAGGTGCCGGCGAACGTGCCCCCCAAAGCCTTCGTCCGGTTCCTAAGCGAGTTTCTGCAACCTGGGGCCCGCCTGTGGTTTGGCGAAGCGGAGGCCGAGACCGGATGGATCGTTCGGGGCGTTGACGAAGTGGCACGCGTGACCGCCGCCGGCGAGGCTCAGCCTAGCGACGACGCGTCTGCCGGGGCGAGTGCCTGAAGCAGCCGGTCGACGGCGTCCGGCCCCGAGAGGTTCTCGACGGGGTCGCCCGCTTCTGGCAGCAACGACACGGTGCGAGAGCGCCCCTGTCCATCCTCGGCCAAGTGCTCGCGCACCCGCACGCCGATGGCGGTTCCGTCGTAGGCCACGAGGCCCGTCACAACGTTGGGCCGGTTGGGAAACGGGTCGCCCTCGGGAAGCGCAGTGGTCACGGTGGCGAGGGCCTCGCGCGCACGGTTGGGGGTTGGGGCCGCCAGCCGCACGAACAGCTTCACGGTGAAGTCGTGGTCGAACGCCACCTCCACCCGGCTGAAGTTGGGATTCATGGGCCGCCAGTGCAGGTCCACGCGCCCGCAGCCATCGGTCAACTCGTCCACCGCGGCCAGCAACGCCGGAAAGCGGTCTTCCAGGGCGTTCAGCATGCGCATGTATCCCTGCATCTCGCCCTGCATCCCGGACATCCCCCCCAGCCCCTCGGCCGCCTCCATGGAGGCCTCTCGCAGCCACTCCTGCACCACGGCGGTCTGCGTGATGCGGTCGCTCACAGCGCGAAGAGAGGTCGAAAGCGACGGCGCAATGCGGGCTTTCCAGTCCGCTTTGGAGGGATCTTCGGAGCGGGGAGAAGGCATTGGGCGTACGGAGCGAGGCAAAAAGCAAGCAGGAACGAGCAGGAACAAAAAGAGGACTTCGTGGTCTAGTAAAGGCTCAGCATTTCGCCAATTTTATTGCGTTCACACTGTGCCTGACCGACCCACTACGTCCCGGCAGCCGAAGGCGATGCCGCTCGACGAACTCTCCGAGCACCTTCAACTTTCGAAACAGACCCTCGTTCGCTGGACCGACCGTCATCTGATTGACGCGGATCTCTATTGGTCGCTCTCCGACTCTAACGAGGAGATCCGCATGATCGACCTGACCGACGAGACGCTTGGCTTCCTCGAAGATTTTGCGGCCGACTACCGAGAAGACGTGGTAAGCCGCACGGAGGCGCGTCGAATCCTCAAGCAAATCGACCGGAAGAAAATCAAGAAGCTTATCCGGGCGGGCGACGTGGAAGATGTCGAGGTCGACGAAGAGACGCGCGTCGTCGTGGGGAGCCTCGAAGATTACCTGATGGAGCGGGAGCGGGAAGAGGAAGAAGGGGACGAGGAAGACGAGTAGAGGCGCTCTGAACGGGCCCCGTGCGGTGTCCTCGGGTGGGCCGTCAAGAATGTCTCTCAGGTCGTGCCGGAAGACGCCCCGTCGCTGTTCAGCATTTGCTCCAGGGTGGACCGCATCTCTTCGGCGGGGAAAATGCCGAGGACGCGCTTTGTGACCTGGCCGTCCGGGGTCACGAGGAGGGTGGTGGGCAGTCCGGGAAGGGGGCCAAACGCAGATTCTGCCGCCCCGTCGCTGTCGATCACGATTGGGTAGGGAATATCCAGCTTGTCTACAAAGGGGGCAACCACCTCGCGGCCCTCGCGGTCCAACGCGATGCCAATCACCCGCAGCCCCTCCTCGTGAAGATCTGCGTGCAGGGCCTTCAGATCTGGAATTTCCTCGCGACATGGGGCGCACCAGGTTGCCCAAAAGTTGACAAGGAGGAGCCGGCCCTCTTGGGCCTGGAGATCGATCGACGCGCCGTCCAGGGTGGTGAGGGTGAGGTCGGGCACCGGAGTGGGGCCTACGTCGCGCACCTTGCCGGGCAGAGGGCCGGACTGGGAGGGAGCAGATTGGGAGGACGCAGACTGCGAAGCCGCAGACTGTGAAGCCGCAGCCGGGGGATCTTGCGAAGCCTCACCGCCGCACGCAGCGAGGACAAGTAGTAGGGACAGCAAGAGGAGGGGCAACCGGCGGCGCATGGCGTCGGGGCGGCAGGTTCCAGAGGGAGCGCACTGACGGGAACGGAGGAGTGAGAACGGAACAGAAGGCCTATTCCAGAGAGGGAACGGTGCGGAGCGCGTCCTGCAGCGTCTCGGCCGTGACGTCAAAATGAGAGGTGTCAAAAACTGCTTTTCCGCCCGCCAGCACAATGGCCTGGGGCGTCTCGTGCTGCACCCCGAGCGTGTCGGCGATCTCGTTGGACACGGCTCGGCTCTGTTGCACCACGAGCTTGTAGACCGGCGCGTCGGCCTCCGCAGCGAGGGTCTCCATCTCGTCGTGAGCCGAACTGCTGATGGGACACGCAGAGCTGTGCTTGAACACCAGGACCGGCTCGCCCTCTGAGCGCGTACGAGCGTCCGCCCAATCGGACAGGTTGGTGAGGGGATGAAACGGGGCGTCGGACATGAGGCAGACAAACAGGAAAATGGGGAAGCAACCGTTGGAAAAGTCCGTACCACAAGGCCACCCCTGTGATACGCGACGGGGGTGAACAATCGGTCAATATTGGACGTGTCCCTCGGTGCGTCGAATGCATGCGGGGGCCGGCCCAAGAATCCCACGCACTCGTTTTTTTAAATTAGCACGACTTCCATGGAAACGCCGGACACCGGGGCCGCCGACGTGCGGTGGGCCCTCGATGACCTATACGACAGCCCCGAGGCCCTGAACGAAGCGCTGGACAACGCCGCGTCCAACGCCGAGGCGTTCGCGGAGCGCTACCGCGGCCGCATCGGCGACCTGGGCCCCGAGGCCCTGGCGGCGGCGCTGGAGGTCCTCGAATCCATCTACGACCGTCTCGGGCGCGCCCGGGCCTACGCCTATCTGCGCTGGACCGCCGATACGAACGACCCCGAGCGCGGCGCCCTCCGCCAGTCCGTCCAAGAAACGGTGGATCGCATCCAGCAACAACTCGTCTTCGTGGAAACCGAATGGGTGGCGGTCCCTGACGACCATGCCGCGACGCTCCTCGACCACGACGCCCTTGCGGAGTACCGGCATTACCTCGAGACCGAGCACCTCCGCCAGGACCACGTCCTGAGCGAGGCGGAAGAGAAGGTGCTTTCCGAAAAATCGATGACCGGGAAGAGCGCCTGGACCCGCTTCTTCGACGAAACGCTGGGCGCCGCGCGGTTCGACCTCAATGGGGAAACGCTGACGCAGCAGCAGGTTCTCTCGAAGCTCTACGAGCCGGATCGAGACCTCCGGCGCGAGGCCGCCCTCGCCTTTACCGACGGCCTCGAAGAGCACCGCCGCCCCCTTACGTTTATCTTCAACACCCTGCTCGCCGAAAAAGCCTCTACCGACCGCCTCCGCGACTACGACCACTGGCTGCAGCAGCGCAACCAGTCCAACGAGGTGGACGACGAGACGGTCGCTACGCTCATCGAGGCCGTGACGGATCGCTACGACCTTGTGGCGCGTTTTTACCGGCTCAAGAAGCGGCTCCTGGGGGTCGATACGCTCTACGACTACGACCGCTACGCGCCCATTCGGGAGGCCGATACGACGTACGACTGGGACGAGGCCCGCGCGCTGGTGCTGGGCGCCTACGGCGACTTCCATCCGGACATGGCGGAGGTGGCCCAGCAGTTTTTTGACCACGACTGGATCGACGCTGCCCTGGCGCCCGGCAAGCGCAGCGGGGCCTTCAGCCACGGAACGGTGCCGAGTGCACACCCCTACGTCCTTCTCAACTACACGGGCAAAGCCCGCGACGTGCAGACCCTCGCGCACGAACTGGGGCACGGCGTGCACCAGTTCCTCGCCCGCGAGCAGAGCCTGTTTCACCACGGCACGCCCCTCACAACGGCCGAAATGGCGTCGGTCTTTGGGGAGATGCTCGTGTTTCAGCGCCTCCGGCGGCGCGAAGAGGCCCCCACCAATCGGCTGGCCCTGCTCGTGGCGAAGATCGACGACACCCTGGCGACGGTCTTCCGGCAGGTGGCCATGAACCGGTTCGAGGCCCGCATCCATACCGACCGTCGTGAAAACGGTGAACTGCAGGCCGACCGCTTCGCCGAGCACTGGATGGAGACCCAGCGCGATATGTTTGCGGGCAGCGTAGTCCTGGGCGACCACTACCGGCACTGGTGGAGCTACATTCCGCATTTCTTGCATACGCCGGGCTACGTGTACGCCTACGCCTTCGGCGAGCTGCTCGTCCTTGCCCTCTACGCTCGCTACGAGGAGCGTGACAGCGGCTTCGCGGACCAGTACCTCGATCTGCTCCGCGCCGGCGGCTCCGACTGGCCCCACGCGCTGGTGGGGGAGATGGGGGTCGACCTGCACGACGAGGGCTTCTGGGCACGCGGCTTGTCCCACATCGAGGACCTGATTGCGGAGGCGGAGGCCCTGGCCGACAAGGCCACCGCCGAGCGCCTGGCCCGCGGCGACGGAGCTCCCCACGCGTCTTCGGCCTCCTGAGTCAGCCCACGCCCTTCCGTGTCCACCTCCCCGCGCGCCAGCAGCCAGCCCGAGTTCTGGGACGTTCGCTACGAGCGCGAAGACCACCTCTTCGGGACGGCCCCCAATGCGTTCGTGGCGGCGGAGGCCTCCCGCATTTCCCCGAACAGCGATGTTGTGGCGCTCGGGGCGGGGGAAGGGCGCACGCTCTTGTGGCTGGCCCGCACGCAGGGACACCGGGGCACGGCCGTCGACTTTTCGGGCAGTGCCCTGGCTACGGCCGCCCGCTGGGCCCGAGAGTACGAGGTGCCCCTCGACACTGTCCAGGCCGACGTGCGCACCTGGCGCCCCGGGCGGCGCTGGGACGCGGCCCTCGTCACCTTCCTGCAACTGCTACCCGAAGAGCGAGCGGTGCTCTACCGCCTGCTTCGCCGCATCGTACGGCCGGGAGGCTGGATTGTGGGCGAATGGTTCCGGCCCGCTCACCTCCACGGCCCGTACGACCGCCTGGGGCCGAGCCGGGCCGACCGCATGGTACCTCCCGCGGAGGTCCGGGCGGCGTTTGCTCAGGAGCAACAGGCGCGGTGCACCGCCGCCGATGTCGACCTCCACGAGGGGCCGCGCCTCAAGGGGCACGCGGCGGTCGTTCGGAGCGTCGTGCAGAGGGCGTAGGGGGCCCTGTCGCGTGCGGGCCCGCGGCTCGGCGTTCGGGAAATGTGCGGCAGGCCTGTAGACATTGCCCTCGGTGAAGGGTAACTTTCTGAACACGACCAGTGCCTGGTTGAGGCACTGCCCTCGTGTTCTTGGCCACACACTCGCCCCTCCGATGCTTTCAATCAACGACCTGTTGGTTGCCCGTGACTTCTCGTCCGTGTCCGACCGGGCCGTGCGCTACGCCTTTGACCTGGCGGCCCGCACCGGGGCCATCCTCCACGTGCTTCACGCCGAGGTGCTCCATGAGGCCGGCGACGGGGACGATCGCTCGCTGTCAGACGACCTGGAGGCACTGCGGGAAGAGCTGAAAGAAACCGGTGCCCTGGCGCCCGAGGCCGTCAATACTGTCCGCCTCAAAGAGGCCACGCGCCGCGACGTGTCTCCCGGCCCGGCCATCATGAACTACGCGGCGGAGGCCGACGTGGACCTCATTGCGCTCGGCACGCGCGGCCGCCGGGGGGCCAGCCGCATCCTGCTGGGCAGCGTGGCCGAGGAGGTGGTGCGGCAGGCCGATCGTCCTGTGCTTACGGTGCGGGGGGCGGAAGACGAAGAGCCGGTGCACGCGCCCGAGTCCATCGACCGCATTCTCGTGCCGGTGGACTTCTCCGAGCACGCCCGTGAAACGATGCAGACGGCCAAAGAGTGGGCCGCGCTCTACGATGCTCGACTCGACGCGCTCCACGTGGTTCCCGAAAAGCTTAACCCTGCCTTCTACGTCGGGGGAGTCACGTCCATCTACGACATGCACCCGGACATTGAGGAGAAGGTGCAGGAGCGCCTGGATGCTTTTCTGGCAGAGACGGGCGGGCCGGCCGTGGACGTGCACCCGCGCGTACAGGTCGGAAACGCGGCGCCTGATATCGTCGAGTTTGTCGGGGAAAATGAGGTCGATCTCGTCATGATGTCTACCCACGGGCGCACAGGGCTGGATCGCTTCCTGCTGGGAAGCGTGTCGGAAAAAGTGATCCGGCACGTCCGCTGTCCCGTCGTCACCATGAAGGCCTTCGGACAGTCGCTCCTCGCGTCGCCCGCCTCCGCAAGCAGCAAGGCCGAAGGATGATGGCCGCGCGCTGAGGCCCACGCGCCCTCGCCGAGACGAGGGGAGCGTAGCCGGCCAGGCGGAGGCGTTTGCCAGTCGTCGGATACAGGCACTGCATTCCCCCATCCTCACAGGTCCCCTTTTTCGCCATGACCTACGTCGATCGCATTCTTTTCCCGACCGATGGGTCCGACTGCGCAGAGCGCGCACGTCGTCACGCCGCGCACCTTGCCGATCACTTCGACGCCTCTCTCCATGTTATCCACGTAGAAGAGCGTGACGTGGAGCTTGCAGACGTAGTGGAAATCCGCGACGCGGATCTCCTTGCCGATCTGCATGGCACGGTGGACGACGCTTCCGGGTCGCTGGCGAACCCGCGCGTACGGGAACGCACGGTGGCACACGCGTCGGCCGCCGGAGGAATTCTCTCGTACGGGGTGGAGCACGACGTTCACCTAATTGTGCTGGGCACCCACGGCCACCGGGGCGTGCGGCGGCTTTTGCTGGGCAGTGTGGCGGAGGAGGTGGTGCGCAAAGCACCATGCCCCGTGGTAACCGTGGGGCGCGGCGCTGTGTCTCCCGCGGATATGGGGGGAGGAACCATGCTGGTGCCCGTTGACTTTTCCGAGCATCAAGCGCGGCTGGTGGCGCACGCCAAGGTGCTGGCGCCGGTGTACAACATGAGCGTTGCACTCCTTCACGTCGTGGAGACTGTCAGCATTCCGGAGGTATATGGCGTAGAAGCCGTGCGTCCCGATCCGGCACAGCTCGCCGACCGGGCAGAGGCGGCGCTTGACGAGGTGCTCGCGCCGGTGCGGGAGGCCGGAATTGAAGCCACGGCCCTGGTGCGATCCGGACACCCCGCCGACCAAGTCCTTACCGCCGCCGAGGAGATGGAGGCTGCGTTCATCGCCATTTCAACCCACGGCCGTACGGGCCTCGAACGCATGTTCTTGGGGAGCGTGGCCGAAAAAGTCATCCGGCGCGCCCCGTGTCCGGTTTGCACAGTGAAGTCGTTTGGGCACTCCCTTGTCGACGACGCGTCTGCGGCCGCGGCGTAAGGGTCCAGCCACCGGAGCGAACAGAAGCGCGGCTCAGACCTAGACGTTTCCCGGTTTCTACGCTGGCGTGCACACGCCCCATGACTTCTCCTTCCTCACAAGACGGTCTGGTACTCATGTGGAGCGGCGGGAAGGACGCCACTCTTGCACTCGACGTGCTCCACAGCCAGTCGCCCCGCCGGGTGGGCGCTCTGCTCACCACCGTGGTGGCGGAGACAGAGCGTGTAACGATGCACGGCACCCCGCTGCGGCTCATCAGGCAACAGGCCCGTGCCCTTAATCTTCCGCTGCACGTGATGCGGGTGCCGCCGCGGCCGTCCAACGAGGTGTACGAGGCGCGCTTGGAGGCCGCCCTTACACCGCTGCTCAACGCAGGACTCTCGACGGTTGTGGCGGGCGACCTCTTTCTTGAAGATGTGCGCCGCTACCGGGAAGATGCCATTGAGGCCCTCGGCGCCAGGGCCCTCTTCCCGCTGTGGCAGCGGGACCCCATGTGGTTGGCCCAGCGGTTTCTTGAGCGCGGCTACCAGGCGGTGGCTACCTCGGTTGACACCACGCAGCTCGGGGCCTCATTTGCCGGGCGTGCCTACGACACCTCCTTTTTGGAGGCCCTCCCGTCCTCTGTAGATCCGTGTGGCGAGCACGGTGCCTTTCACACCTTTGTGACTGACGGACCGCCCTTCGAGACTGCGGTCCCTGTTGCCGTAGTGGGGGAGGAGGTGGGGGAGCGCATGCACAAGGTCCATCTAAGGCCCACCGACGCGGACAATCCGTTCGCGTGAGCATGTGGGGGCGCAAAACAGCCGAGGACAAAAACAAACCCCTCCATCCGGCAGGGCCCGATGGAGGGGAAGAAGGGAGAGGGTCGGCTGTCTCTGACGTCTTCCCTACTCGTCGTCGGCTGCGGCAGATGCACTGCCCGACCCATTCTCGTCGGGAGAAGCTTCGCCGGCCACCCGCTCAGCAGAGACATCGGGCTCGCCGTTCGGCGCGCCTTCTTCGGTGTCGGCGGTGGGCGCCTCTGTCGGTGCCTCGCCTTCCTTCACCTCAAAGGAGAGCTCGTCGGCGTCTCCGTCGTGCGTGATGAGGACGGTATCCCCCTCCGTAATTTCGTCGTGGAGGATGTCCTCCGCCATCGGGTCCTCCACATACTTCTGGAGGGCGCGGCGAAGCGGGCGGGCCCCGTACTTCTGGTCAAAGCCCTTGTCTGTGAGAAATTCCTTGGCGGCCTCGTCAAACTCAAGGCTGAGCCCCAACTCTTCGGCCCGGTCGAACAGGTCCTCCGACATGATGTCGATGATGTCGAAGATGTTGTCCTTGTTCAACGGGTTGAAGACGATTACATCGTCAATCCGGTTTAGGAACTCCGGATTGAAGACGTTCTTGAGGGCGTCCTGCACGGTCGACTTCATGGACGTGTAGTCCATCTCCTCGCCCTCCGTCTGGTCGAACCCAATGCCCTGGCCAAAGGACTTGATGTCCTGTGTGCCGATGTTGGAGGTCATGATGAGGATCGTGTTGCGGAAGTCGACCCGCCGGCCCATGCCGTCGGTCAGGATGCCGTCGTCGAGCACCTGCAGCAGGATGTTGAAGACATCCGGGTGGGCCTTCTCAATCTCGTCGAGCAGGACCACGGAGTACGGCTCATGTCGATCCGGATGAGCGACTCCTGCGAGTCGAAGAGGTACTCGGTGAGCACCTTGGCCAGCTCGGTCTTGCCTACGCCGGTGGGGCCGAGGAAGATGAACGACCCGATCGGCTTCTCAGGATCCTTCAGGCCCGCGCGGGTGCGACGGATGGCCTTCGACAGCTTCTCGATGGCCTCGTCCTGGCCCACCACGCGCTCCTTGAGCGACTCCTCCATCTTGAGGAGCTTCTCCTGTTCCGGCTCGCTGATCTTGTCGACCGGAATGCCGGTCATCATAGCCACAACCTCGGCGATCTCTTCCGAGGTGACGTCGTGAATTTCCGTCTCCGCACGCTCGTGCCAGTCCGTCTTGGCCTGCTCGAGTTCCTCCTGAAGGGTTTTCTCCTTGTCCCGGAGCCGGGCGGCTTCTTCGAAACGCTGGCTCTTGACCACCTGGTTTTTCTCCTCCTGGACGTCCTCGATCTTTTCCTCCAGTTCCAGAATTTCGGGCGGCACCTTGATGTTGGACAGGTGCACGCGTGCCCCAGCCTCGTCCATCACGTCAATGGCCTTGTCCGGCAGGAAGCGGTCGGTGATGTACCGATCGCTGAGCTGCACCGCCAGGTCCACCGCCTCGTCCGAGTAGCGGACGTTGTGATGGTCCTCGTAGTAGGACTTGATGTTGGAAAGAATGTTGACCGTCTCCTCCGGCGTCGACGGGTCGACGATGATCTTCTGGAAGCGACGGTCCAGCGCGCCGTCCTTCTCAATGTTCTGACGGTACTCGTCGAGCGTGGTGGCACCGATGCACTGAAGGTCGCCGCGGGCGAGGGCCGGCTTGAACATGTTGGAGGCGTCCAGGCTGCCCGACGCGCCCCCAGCACCGACGATTGTGTGGATCTCGTCGATGAAGAGAATAATGTCCTCGTTGTTCTCCAGCTCCTTCATCACGGCCTTCATCCGCTCCTCGAACTGGCCGCGGTACT
>ERZ1034569.554-NODE-554-length-13443-cov-66.622572_pt1 | contig 13443 bp, 9 predicted proteins | sample MGYA00520706_ERZ1034569 | MGnify/ENA primary metagenome ERZ1034569 (study PRJEB33760, sample SAMEA4777722) | hypersaline lake metagenome | biome: hypersaline environment; feature: brines | place: Spain | collected 2014-08 | depth 0 m ...
AACCGGCGCATCGTGCTCTTCGACACGCTCGTGGAGCAGTTGTCCGTGGACGAGCTGCGGTCGGTGGTGGCCCACGAGATGGGGCACTACAAGCTCAACCACATCCCGCAGCGCATCGCCACCAGCGTGGTGCAGACCGGCGTCCTCTTTTTGCTGCTCTCCCTCTTCCTGCAGGTGGAGGGCCTCTTCCAGGCCTTCTACGTCGACCAGCCGTCCGTCTACACGGGGCTGCTGTTCTTCGGCCTGGTCTACTCGCCGGTGGACCTGCTGCTCTCGATCCCGCTCAACGCCTGGGCGCGCCGCCACGAGTTTCAGGCCGACCGCTTTGCGGTGGAGACCACCAACCAGGACGGGCCGCTGGTCGGCGGGCTAAAGCGCCTCGCGGAGACCAATCTCTCGAACCTCACGCCCCACCCCCTCACGGTGGCGCTGGAGTACTCCCATCCGCCCCTCTCCCAACGCATCGAGCAGATTCGCGCCGCGGCCCGGTCGGGCTCCACGGCCGCGTAGCCCGGACCGGCGTCCTCCTCAGGCCGGCTCGTCCACGAGGGGAAGCCGGATCCAAAACGTCGTCCCCTCCCCCTCCGTCGTCTCGTAGCCGATCGCGCCCCCCAGCTCGTCGATGCTCTTCTGGGCGATGGCCAGCCCGAGGCCCGTGCCGCTCGTCTTCGTTGAGAAGTTGGGCTCGAAGACCTTGTCCTGCACCTCCGGCGGGATGCCGGTGCCGTTGTCGATCACCTCGCTGTAGACCGACGGCCCGTCGCCCGCGTTCTCTTCACGGCGCGCGGTGACCCGGACCCGTCCCTCCCGGTCGTCGGGGAGGGCCTGCAGGGCGTTTTTGAGGAGGTTGATGTAGACGCGGCGCAGCTCTTCGCGGTCCGCCTCCACCACCAACGGGTCGCCGGGCAGGTCGAGGGCCAGGGCCTCGGCGTTGGCCGCCTCCTCCTCCATGAGCGACGCGGCCCCCCGAACCACCTCGACCAGGTCGATCGGCTCGGGGACGCGGGTGGGCAGCCGGGCGAAGGTCGAAAACTCGTCGGCGATGCGCACGAGCGACTCGACCTGCTCCACGAGCGTGCTCGTGATGCGGTCGAACACCTCCGCAAACTCGGCCGCGTCCGTGGCGTCGTCGGTGCGCGTGAAGGCCCGGCGGAGGTGCTGGATGGACAGCTTCATGGGCGTGAGCGGGTTTTTGATCTCGTGGGCCACCTGACGGGCCATCTCGCGCCACGCCAGCTCCCGCTCCTGGCGGGCCAGCTTGCGCCGGCTCTCGGCGAGCTGATCGCGCATCTCGTTGAACGTCTGCACGAGGTCGCCCACCTCGTCCCGCGTGTCGACGGAGAGGGTGCGCGTGAACCGGCCCTCGCCCACGGCCTCCAGGCCCTCCCGGAGCTGGGCGATGGGCCGGGCCAGGGCATTGGCCAGGACCACGCCCGTGAGCATAACCACCACGACGAGCAGCAGCAGGGCCCCGAAGAGGTAGGCCAGGGTGCGCGACTTTTCCTCCTGCAATTGCTCCTGCTGCGCGAGCGTGGGAACCCCGACGACCACCCGAGGCCGCCCCGTCTCGTCGACCAGCGCCCGGTACCCGACCCGGTATCGAAACTGCCCAATGGACCCCTCGGCGGTGACGAACCGGTAGGCCTCGTCGTACAGCTCGTGGTACACGCCCCCCGGCAGGCGCTCGTCCACCAGCCCGTCGCGGCGGAGGCGGGGTTGGCTCGTGCGCGCGAGCCGCCCCTCGTCGTAGAGGTGCAGGTCGAGCCCCACCCGGGCGGCAAGGGTGTCCACGTCCATCCGCTCCGCCGTCCGCCACAGGGGCTCGCCGGGGCGGGCCGCCAGGGCCAGCGTCTCTTCGACCCGGGTGAGCTGGTCGTGCATGCGCCGCTCGATGGCCCGCTCGTTCTCGCCCGTCACCACGCGCACCCCCACGACGCCCACGGCAACCATCGAGACGATTCCGACGACCAGGAAGGCATTCAGGACCTTGTTGCGGAAGCGCACGCGCGAGGCCGGCAGGCGCCCCCGTCGGTGCCGCACGTAGAGCCCCAGCAGGTACACGACGAGCCCCACACAAAGGCCGGCGACGGTGAGCCGAAGCAGGTAGTAGAGGTGATCGAACGCCAGGGTGGCCGGGATGCGCACCGCCACGGTCGAGGGGGTCGTCTCGCCCACCGGCACGAAGCGGCGGTAGTGGGTCAGGTACTCGCGCCCCTGCACCGTCTCGTTCCGCCACACGCCCGGCTTTCCGCGGAGGGCGTCGCGCTTGGGGGGCCGCAGGCGCGCCCGGCCGAAGGCCTCGCCCACGCTCCGCACGAGGCGTCCGTCCCGGAACTCCGCGAGCGACAGATCGGCGTACAGGTCCCCGAACGAGCCGTCCGGCAGCAAGACCCGAGACAGGCCGAATCCCGTTCCGGGCAGCACGGACTGCGGCTCGATCCGGACCAGCACCCAGCCCTCCACGAACTCGCCCCCCGTCGGGACGCCCAGCAGCCCGGCGTACTGCACGCGTCGCGTCTCGGCGGTCCGCACGGGCGCGCCCGTCGACAACTGCTCGACCACGGGCCCCGGGCGCTGCCCGTAGCGCGACCACAGGCCGGCGAACGCCCGCCGGGCCGCGTCCTCGGTCTGCTCCCCCGCCGCCACGGGCCCGTCGGCCGTGTACTGGCGGCGCACCGTCCCGTCCCACTCCAGCACGCTGAGGCGCACCTCGTACGTCGCGAGGGACGACAGCAGCGACTCCCGCACGACCTGGGGCGCAATTGAATCGAGGCGGGCCTCGGACGCCGGGTCCGCGGCCCGGACGGACGGCCCCAGCGCCTCGGCGGCCGACCGGAGCACCCGGCGCACCGAGTAGAGGACGCGCGGGTCCTGTCCCCGTTCGAACGACCGCGCGGCGTCGACCATGTGCTCCTGCCGCTTCGCGTCCATCCCGGCGTACAGCAACGGGTAGAGCAGCAACGTGACCGCGAAGAGGCCCCCCAGCAGCCCCCGTAGCGTAAGGGCCTCGTCCCCGTGCGCCGGCCCCACGAGGCCGTAGGTCGCCAGCCCCCCCACGCCCGCGAGCAGGGCGAGCACGTACGGCAGCGACACGAAGGCCTGCACGTCCGTGCCGAGGTACAGCGCGGCCAGCGCCCCGCCGTAGAGCCCCGTCCCGAGCACGAGCCCAATGCCCCGCGGCCAGCTGCGGGGCCGATGGTGCAGCAGGCGGCGCAGGGCCCCCCACGTGCCCCCGATGCCGACGAGGATGCCGGCCGCCACCAGGAGAAACAGGCCGCACAGCACCCCCAGCACGAGCGGCTCCGGGAGCAGCCCGGTGCGGGCAAAGAAGTCGAGGGTGCTGTCGAAGACAGCCCGCCGCACGATGAAGGCGAGGACCACAATCGCCCCGAGGCTGCCCGCCACGAGCCCCAAAAGGGTCCCCAGATAGCGAGCCGCGTGCGGCCGGTCCGGCGCGTATCGGCGAAAGGCCTCCGGAAGCCCACTGAGCGCCTCCGCCCGCGGGCGGTAGTGCCGGGCCAGGTAGACCACCCCGGTGGCAAGCCCCGCCGCCCACACGCCTGTAAGGAGCAAGTCCCCGATGGACCGAAACAGGCCGCCCCCGAGGGTCGACGCGAAGTACGTCGGGTTGAAGAGGGGGGCGATGCCCGAGCCGGGCCCCGCCCACCGGGCCGGCACGTCGAGCGCCAGCATCGCGTAGCGGGCCCCAACCGCGAGGAGCGCGACGAGGGCAAGCCGCCCCGCCGCCGCCCGCCGGGCCCGCCAGTGGCGACGCAGCCCCGGCCGCCGGGCGAGCCGGAGGTACCAGTGTCCCCCCAAAGCGAGAACCCACCCGAGGAGCCCGACGGCCCCGGCCGCGAGGAGATCGGTGTAAAACGCAGCCGTCCGGTCCACGAGCCGGTCGGGCGGGGGCGGCTCTACGGACGCGTACCCCAGGACGGCGCCGTTCCGGCCCCGAAGCGCCCGGTGAGGCGTCGCGGGTGGGGCCCCGCTCCAGCGCACCCGCACCAGCTCGCCGGTCGCCCGGCTCCACTGGGCCTCCAGGCTCGTCGCCTGCACGTACCGGTTCTGCACGGGCGGCCGGTACCGGACGACGCGGACGACGCGCACGGCCCCCAGCCGTGTGCCCCCACGGGTCACTGGGGCCCAGGCCGCCAGGGCCCATCGCCCACGGCCGTCGCGGACGACGGCCGTGCGGGGCCGGGCGGCCCCTCCCTTCCCCGCCTGCGCACTGTCGACGGGCACCTGCGGCCCCGCCCACGCAAGGACGCGGCCGTTCGGGGCGTACACCTCGATTGCCGTGCGGGCGGCAGGCGGGCGCGCGGCAACGTACTGGGCAAGGCGCGCCGGGCGCGTGCCCTGCTCCCGCCACGCCCGCAGGTCCTGCCAGATGGTCGAGTCGGCGGCGAGCCCCTCCGCACGGTCGTGCAGCCGGTCGCGGAGCCCCTCAAACCGCTCCTGGATCGTCGCAAGGGCCGCCTCGACGGTCGCCTCCTGGCGGGCCGCCGCGTTCGCCGCAACGCTCTGCACCGCGTACGTCCGGAGCCCGGCCGTCACCAAAAGCCCGACGCATATCCCCAGGCCCACCCCCCAGGCCCAGGGACGACGGCGGAGCATACGAAGCAGACGATCCATCACGCGCACCGGAGCTACGAGTCCACAGACGAGCGAGCCCCCCTTGGGAGATGGGCCCAATCGGCCCGAGGCCCACGACAGACGCGCTCCCTTCAGGGATCGGCGGTTTTTCCCCCAGCACCCTCGTCACTTGGCAGCATGTTCGATCCGAACCTCGTGCAGGTTCCACAGGTCCTTGCCCTGCGGTTGGTCGAGCCGCACGTAGACGTGGTGCCGGCGGGCCATGCGGGCCTCCTCGTACTCGCCCCGGACGAAAAAGCTCGTTCCGGCCTCCATCACGTCCCCCACCGCGAAGCGGCCGGAGGGATGGCGCCGAAAGAACTCCCGCAGCACGTACACGGCCTGCGAGCTGCTGTAGAAGGTGCGGTTGCCGAAGAGACTGATCTCGACCCGGTCGGCCGACGGCGTGAGGAGCCGGCGGGCGTTCCCCTCCGCAAACGCAGTCGCCACCCGCCGGGCCACCGCGGACGTGTCCTCGATCGTCGAGCCCGGGCCCGACGCCGTCGAGTCTGCCGGCTGTCCCCGACCAACGGATGGGGCCCCTCCAATTCCGATGACCAGGAGCACCACCAGCGATTTGGGGACGGACATGGACGCAGGAAACCAACCGGCAAAGAGTGAACGACAGCGCGATGGATCTGATCACGGATCCATGCCTGCAAAAAACGAACCGATCCCGCTCTACAGGCCGCCGGGCCGCTCCCCCGCCGCCAACCGTCCGGCGCCGCACACAGTGGCGTCCACCAAGCCGCCCGGTCCAGAAGCCGCCGGCGGCCTACACCAGGCGGTGCGGCACGCTTTCGGCCCCGTCCAGAAGCGCCGTGATGGAGGCCACGCACATCTGGGCCATCCGCATGCGGGTGTCGGTGGTGGCACTCCCCAGGTGGGGCGCCAGGACGACCCGGTCCTGCTCCATCAGCCCCGGGTGCACCTCCGGCTCGTCCTCGAACACGTCGAGCCCCGCCCCGGCAATCTCACCGCTTTTAAGCGCGTCCACCAGGGCCGCCTCGTCGACGACGGGCCCGCGGGCGGTGTTCACCAGCAGGGCCGACGCCTTCATTTTCGCGAAGGCCGCCGCGTCGAGAAGGTGGTGGCTCTCGTCGTTGTGGGGGCAGTGCAGCGAGACGACGTCGCTCGTCGTCAGCAGCTCGCCCAGCCCCACGTGCCGGGCGCTCACCTGGCGCTCCACGGTCGGATTGGCCCGCGTCCGATTGTGGTAGATCACCTCCATCCCGAAGCCGAGGGCGCGGCGCGCGACCGCCGTCCCGATCCGCCCCATGCCGACGATGCCGATGGTCTTGCGGGCCAGCTCCATGCCCATCAAGTGGGTCGTCTCCCAGCGCTCGAAGCGGCCGTCGCGCACGTACCGGTCGGCCGCCGGCACGTGCCGGGCGGCGGCCAGCAGCAGGGCCCACGCCTGGTCCGCCGTCGCGTCGGTCAGCACGCCGGGCGTGTGGGTGACGGCCACGTCGTGCGCCTCCGCCGCCTCCAGGTCGATGTTGTCGACCCCGACGGCGTACTGCGACACCATCTGCAGCCCCGGGCGGGCCTCGAACAGCGCCTCCGTGATCGGGTCGGCGAGCACGGACAGAAGCACGTCGGCCCCGTCGGCCAGGGCGATGAGTTCATCGACGGAGCGCGTGCTGCCGTCGGGCGGGTCACAGACCGTAAGGGTGTGCTCGTCTCGCACCCCGGAGAGGCCCCCGTCGATGAGGGGGCGCGTCGAAACGATGTGGGCCATCGGTGGAAGGGCTACTAAGGAACGTCGTCGAGTCGGGCTGTCGCCCACGAAGCTACAAAGCGGCGGGCGTTTCGTCCAGCGGGGAGGGCACAGGCGCAGCCGGAAACAACAGGGACGGAAACAATGGGACCCCGCTTTCCCCCGAACGTACCCGCGCGTCCTGCCTGGCGTCAGAGGTCCACCTTCGTCACGCCCGCCCCGCCCTCCTCAATGGGGGCCTTGCGGTGGTCCGCCACGTCGGGCCGATCCGAAAGCATCTCGTGGAGGGCATTGCGGAGCGCCCCGGTGCCCTTTCCGTGGAGGATCTCGACCGTGTCGAGGTTGGCCGCCACGGCGTCGTCGAGGAAGTGCTGCACCTGCCGCCGGGCCTCGTCCACGCGCTCCCCGCGCACATCGATCGAGGGGCTCGCCTCCAGCGCCGCCATCTCGGCGTTGCCGCCCGTATCCTCTTCGTCGGGCTCCGCAGACTCCGGCCCGCCGACGCGGGTCAGGCGGTCGAGCGACACGCGCATGTGCATCGAGCCCATCAGCAGGCGGGCCTCCCCGTCCTCGATCTCCTGCACCTCCACGGCGGTCGACCCGTCGTCCACCACCACCTGGTCGCCCTCGTTGATGGGGCCGCCAGCGGCCGCCGGCGACGCCCCGTCCGCCTCCGCCGGCGCCGCGTCCTGCTCCGGCGCCGCCTCCTCGCGCCGCGCCTGGAGGTCCGCTTTGTAGTCTTCGAGCTGCTCCCGCGCCTCCTGGGTGGCGTCCGACTCGGCCTGGGCCTCCTTGATCTCGCGGATCGTGTTCTCGATGCGGGCATTGGCCTCCTCCACGATGCGCTCGGCCTCCTCCAGGGCCTGCTGGCGGAACGCGTCGCGCTCCTTCTCCAGCTTCTCCGTCTTCTCCTCGTAGCGCTGCTGCTCCGCCTCGGCCTTCTCGCGGGCCTTGCGGGCGTCGTAGAGCTCGTCCTCCAGCTCCTGCGTGCGCCGCTCGAACGTGGTGATGAGGTTCTCCATGGCCGTCTTCTGGGTCCCGGCCAGGGTGCGGGCCCGGTCCAGCAGGTCGCCCGACAGGCCCATGCGCCGGGCAATCTCGAAGGCGTAGGAGGACCCGGGCACGCCCTCCTGGTAGCGATGGGTGGGGCGCAGGGTCTCCTGGTCAAACTCCATCGACCCGTTCTCGACGGCCTCCGCCTCGTGGGCGTACGTCTTGAGCGTCCCGTGGTGGGTGGTCGCGATCGTGCGGGCGCCGGCCTCCGTGAGCTGCTCCAGCACCGCCTGCGCGAGGGCCGCTCCCTCGTCCGGGTCCGTGCCGGTGCCGGCCTCGTCGATCAGGACGAGCGCGTTCTCCCCGACCGCGGAGAGCATGTGACGGAGGTTGGAGACGTGCGAGCTGAAGGTGGACAGGTCGTCCTCGATCGACTGCTCGTCCCCAATGTCGGCCACAATCTGGTCGAAGAGCGGGAACGAGGAGTGCGGCGCCACCGGAAGGGGCAGTCCGTAGGCGAGCATCAGCGAGAAGAGGCCGACGGTCTTCATCGTCACCGTCTTGCCCCCGGCGTTGGGGCCGGTGATCACGAGCGTGCGGAAGTCGGCGCCGAGCTCCAGGTCGAGGGGGACCACCTCCCGCGGCGGGAGGGCCTCCTCCTCGCCCGAGGCGCGCCCGTCGGTCGCGTCGCCGGCGCCCAGCCCCTCGAAGTGCAGCTGCAGGACCGGGTTTCGGCCCTCGTAGATCTCGACGTGGCCCTCGTCGTTAAGCTTGGGGACGACGGCGCCCAAGCGGTTGGCAAAGCGGGCCTTCGCGCGCAGCAGGTCGAACTGGGCCAGCACTGTCAGATTCTCCTCAATCGCGTCGCTCTCGGCCCGCACGTGGTCGGTCACCCGGCGCAGGATGCGCTCGATCTCGGCCTGCTCGGCGCTCTGGAGCTCGCGCACCTCGTTGTTGAGCTCCAGGCAGGCCGCCGGCTCGATGTAGACGGTCTGCCCGCTGGCGGAGCGGTCGTGCACGAAGCCCTCCACCTTCCCCTTCGCGCTGGCGCGGACCGGGATCACCATGCGCCCGCCGCGGAGGGTGGCCTGCTCGCCGGTGGCGTGGCCCTCCCGCACGGCGTGGCGGAGCGCCTTGTCGAGCGTCGTGCGGAGCTCCTCCTCCTTCGAGCGAATCTGCTGGCGCAGGCGCCGCAGCTCCGGCGACGCGTCGTCCCGGATGGACGCGTCCTCGTCGAGGATCGACGCGATCGTCTCTTCGAGATCCGGGAGCGGGGTGGCCCGCGCCACGGCGTCGGCCAGCCGCGGGTAGTCCTCGCGCCGCGCCTCGAAGTGCTTCTTCAGGCGCCGGAGCGTGACGAGGGTCCGCCGGGTCGCCATCAGGTCCTCCGGGTCCACGTAGGCGTCCTCCGGGGCGGCGCGGCGGAGGGCGTCCCGCAGGTCGTACATCGGGCTGAGCGGCACCGAGTCCCCGTACTGAAAGGCGCCCTGCAGCTCCTCCACCCGCCCCAGCTCGCCCCGCAGCCAGTCCATCGTGCGGGCCGGCCGCATGGACGCCAGCCGCTCCTCGCCCAGCGGGCTCTGCACGCGGGCCGCCAGGCGGTCGCGCACGACGTCGAAGCCGAGCTTCTCATCCAGCGAGTCCGGGTACGTCTCCATGGGGCGCGTAGCACGCAAGGGTGAAGGGGGACGCTCGGGGGCCGTGAACCGGGGCGCGAAAAACGACACTCGCCTCTCACGCGTGTCCGTTCACGGAAGGGCCGGCCGTTGCCCCGCCGGCCCGGCAGGCCATCGCCGCCTGGCGCAGGATCATAAACAATCGACCGGCCCGGCTGCTCCAACGCCACGCGGCCCACGCGCCCTCAGCGGCGCCAAATGCCGTAGTCCACCCAAAATCCACACGCAGCGGGCCCCTGCGCCGTCGATACGGCGGCAACGTCCTTAGGCTCGGTGGGGCCCGGCGCTCCCTAGCTGCGCAGCTCCACGTTGACCTGGGAGTGGTCGCCCACGTTGAGGCTTTCCGGCCGCAGGTCGACCGCGGCGTGGCGCCCGATAACGGAGTCGGCGAGCACCGCGTTCTCGACCGTGCCGCCGGCAAAGACAATGCTGTCCCGCACCACCGCGTCGGAGACGGTCGCGCCCTCTTCGATCGAGACGTGCGGGCCCACGACGGCGTTCTCAACGGTCGCGCCCGGGCCGATGTAGACCGGGTCGTGGATGACACTGTCCTCGACGGTGCCCTGGCGGGCGTCGCCGGACTCCCGCTCCAGGACGCGCCCGGTGGTCTCCAGCAGGGCCGGGATCGTGCCGCAGTCCATCCACGCGTCCACGCCCGCCGTGGTAAACACGTCGCCCTCCTGCAGGCGGTGGTCCAGCGCGTCGGTGAGCTGGTACTCCCCGCCCGCGCCCTTCATGTCGGTCTCGATGACGTGGTCGATGCCGGCCTTCAGGTCGGCCAGCTCGCGGAGGTAGTAGATCCCGATGAGCGCCTCGTTGGAGACCGGGTCGTCGGGCTTCTCGATGAGCTCGGTGACCTCCTCCCCGTCGCGCACGGCAACGCCGAACCGGCGCGGGTCGTCCACTTCGCGGACAAACGCCACCACGTCGGCGTCGCCGAGGGTCACCTCGCCCGATAGGCCGAAGAGCGTGTCCGCAAACACCACGACGCCCTCGCCCTGGAGGTGCTCGCCCGCACAGCCGACGGCGTGGGCCGTGCCGAGGGCCTCCTCCTGGACGGGGAAGTGCGGCGTGATGCCCCGCTCGTCGCAGAGCGCGGTGAGCTGGTCGCGGATTTCGGTGCCGAAGTCGGGCCCCAGGACGAACACGCCGTCGTCGGGGGGCGCCGGGAGGACGCGGGAGAAGGTGTCGACGATGCGCTCGACGATGCTCCGCCCTCGCACCTTGAGAAGCGGCTTGGGGGTGACGTGCGAGTGCGGGCGGACGCGGGTGCCCCGCCCCGCCATGGGAACGATGAGCTTCATGGGCAGAACTGATGCGTTGCGCAGAGAACGAGAAGAACGGCCGTGGGCGTCCACGCGCGGGAGACACTCACATGTCGAGTGCGCGTTCGGTGTGACGCCCTCATAACAATAACGAGATCGGGGGCCGAATGCCAGCGCGCCCGCCGCGATTTTCTCGTGCACCGCCCCTCTTTCGGCGGGTCCGGAATGTCCTCGATTCTGGACAACGCTGCGCACTGCCGCCTACGACCCGCCTCCGTCCTTCCCTGCCTCACCTCCCCCACGCCGTCTTCATATTTTCGACCGTTCTGGAGGCCCACCGCGGGCCGCGGCCCCTTTGGCCGGCGAGAGCGCCCGGTTCGTCGGCCCGGCTGCACTTCCGGCACAGACGTTGTACCTTTTAGGCTCCACGATGACGGCAGCGGCGGCCCTCCCGCCCGCCGGCCTGCCCCCGTCGGCGTCGGGGCCCTCGGCCCCGGAAACAAACGTACGGAGCACTCCTACCGCACTTAGTGTTTGATGTCGACGGTTTTTTCATTCTTCCCCGCAACCAGTCTTCCAGTCATGAATACCCACTGGCTACCCCGCGCTCTCGCAACCCGCTGGACGGTCGTCGCATTTGCCTGCCTGCTCGGGCTCCAGCTTGGCGTCGGGAGCGTGCGTGCTCAAAGCGACAACTCCCTGTCCAACGCTCAGAAGAAGAAGCTGAAGAAGGAGCTGCAGCAGACGTACAAGGAAGGCGCCAAAGCCGGAAACGCGGAGAACTACGAGGTGGCCGCCACGCGGTTTGAGGAGTCCATCGAGCTGGCCCAGAAGCTGGGGCTCGACGACCTCATCGGGAAGATTGAAAACAACCTCATCGAAAGCCTCAAGGGCGCCGGCAGCGCCGCGCTCAAGCAGGAGAACTACACAGACGCCCTGTCCCACTTCAAGACGCTGCAGGAGTACACGGACGCCGACCCCACCGTCCAGTACAACCAGGGCCTGGCCCTCATCAACATGGAGGACAGCACGGAGGCCGGGCTGCAGTCGCTGCGGCAGGCGATTGAGGTGGGCAACGAGGTGGGCAACACCCGCGTGGCGGGCCTGGCCACCGAGCGCATTCGGGACGAGTTCCTGGCCCGCGCCTCGAAGGCCCTGCAGGGCGACAGCCCGTCGCAGGCCCAGATCGACAAGGCCCTGAGCGCCCTCGACCAGATGACCGAGTACGTGGAGCCGAACGCGGACGCGATGTTCTACCGCGGCACGGCGCTCTACGAGAGCGGGCAGTACCAGTCGGCGATTCAGGCCGCGCGGCAGGGCCTGGACATGCACCAGGGCAGCCGCAGCGACGCCGCGAAGTTCCACTTCGTGATCGCCGAGTCGCAAATGGAAACCGGCAACAAGGCCTCCGCCTGCGAGACGTTTGCCAACGCCACGTACGGCGACTACGAGGCCCGCGCCAACCACTACCTGGAGAACGAGTGCGACGACGTGTGACGCGCCGCTGCTCCGCGCCATTCCGGTGTCCCTCGGAACGCCCGTGCCCTCCGGCGCGGGCGTTTCGTGTTGACGGTGCACCGCCTCGTTCTCAGAACCTACTACTCATCAGCGAAGGGCGCGCCGGGCGAGGCCGTGGGGGCAGTCTGCCCCTGGGCGGGATGGGCCCACGGCTCCATGCCCCACCCGAGTGGAGAGAGGCGGGGACCCCTCTCACACCGTCTCCTGGGCCCCCCAGTAGACGAGCACGACGAGGAGCACGGCGGGCACGAAGATCGCGGCCAGGGTGAGCCACTCGATGCCCGTCCCGACCGGCGCGTCCGCCTGGAACGATGCGGCGCGCTGGAGAAGGGCGATGGGAAGCATCATGGGGGCAACTGTGCGTTTCGCGGGGAAGAATGAACGGCGGGGGCGCCGGCGTCGGGGCCCGCCCGACTGGCCGACAAGGCTGCTCGTTCGGGGCCTCACTCTTTGGGCCAGGCCGTCTCCTCGGGCAGCTCCGCATCGGGGGGCTGCAGGACGAGCTCGTCCGGCAGGTCGTTCACCTGGTCGCCTGGGTTGACGACCGACACGAGCGGCAGGGCCAGGGCGGTGAAGAACTTGCCCATGGCGGCGAGCAGAAACTCCTGCTGCAGCTCCACCATGTCCTCCTCCAGGCGCTCGTCGTCCCGGGCGTGCCCCTGAATGTCGAGGTACAGGACCCGCGGCCAGTCCGGAAACTCCGCCTGGGCCTCCTTGAGCAGCGCAAAGACGTCCTGCGCCGCCGTCTCGAAGTCGTCGTCCGGCCGCACTATGTGGTAGAGCGAGACCGTGTTGTCGAAGTTCATGTGCAGGCCGGGCGCATCCGGCTTGTTGTACTCCGGCACGAAGTCCGGGCGGTCCGAGGACGAGCTCATGAGGAACGCCAACCAATTCACGAGAACAGGCCCGTCTTGAATGCCCGCTCGCCCCGAGAGATTCGGCCCCGGCGGCGCGGGCGCATCGCTGGAGGCTGCCCCGCCTACGCCTGCGTCCCACACGTGGAGACGGCCCCGGTCGCCTTCTCCGCGGGCTCCTCGGCGGACGGCTCCTCGGCGGACGGCCCCGCGGCCCCGTCGGCCCGCTGGCGCCGCTGGCGCTCTACGGAGTGGGCCAGGATCTCTTCGAAGAGGGTCTCGGCGAGGGTGGGCGGCAGGCCCGCCTCGTCCGCCACGGCCCGGACGTGGGCCAGCAGTTCGGCCTCGCGCTCGGGGTCGCGCACGGTGCGGTCGGCGTCGGCCTTCAACTCGCAGAGGGCGTCGACGATGGCCTGCCGCTCGGCGAGCAGCTCCACGACCCGCTCGTTGATCTCGTCGATGCGGGCGCGGGCCTCCGGCACGGTCGTTGGGCTGGGAGACGTGGACATGGGTGGGTCGCTGGCGTGGGGGTCAGAATGCGTCGGGGGACCCACCGGGCGCGGCGCCATCGGCCCACACATGCGAAAACCCCGCCGGGGCCGAAGGCGATCGGCCGGCGGGGTGCAACAACAAGAGGGTACGCGCGCTACGAGCCGCCGGCCGTCCAGAGATAAAAATAGACATACACGTAGCCCAGATAGAAGCGGGCAAAGGCGCAGCGGCCTTCGGCCGCGCCGACAGAGGCGCTGGCCGCGGACGGGATGGCGGATGGGAGAGCGCGT
>ERZ1034569.555-NODE-555-length-13435-cov-5.415770_pt1 | contig 13435 bp, 15 predicted proteins | sample MGYA00520706_ERZ1034569 | MGnify/ENA primary metagenome ERZ1034569 (study PRJEB33760, sample SAMEA4777722) | hypersaline lake metagenome | biome: hypersaline environment; feature: brines | place: Spain | collected 2014-08 | depth 0 m ...
GCCGTCCGTCTCCGGCAGAAGGTATATTACGCGCACGCGACAGTATCCTGTATGTCGATTCAAGAAGAACAGTATTCGACGGACGCTGACTGGAACAGAATCTACGTGGGCGGAGAGTGGTACACGCCCGACGGCGGAAGCATCGACGTACAGGACCCTTCGACACAGGAGGTCTTCGCCGAGGTACCCGCGTGTGACGAGGAAGACGTACAGGACGCCTTCGACGCCGCGGAAGAAGCGCAGGAGGAATGGGGCGCGCGGTCCCACGAGGAACGTCGGGGGTTCCTGAGCGACCTTCAGGACACGATGATGTCGCGTATGGGCGAGATAAAGACGCTCCTGCAGGTTGAGGCGGGGAGTGCGATGGCGAAACAGATGGGCGAGTTCAACTTCTCGCGCAACATCGTCGACTGGATGGCGGAGTTCGACGAGGTAGAACGCGAGTACGACTCCGATATAAACGGAAAGGAAAACCGCGTGGTCCGAGAACCCGTCGGCGTCGTCTCGACGGTCTGTCCGTGGAACTTCCCGTTCTACATGGCGATGCGGGCCGTCGCGCCCGCTGTCCTGATGGGCAACAGCGTCGTCCTCAAGCCCTCCACGGAGACTCCGATAAGCGGCGGACTCGCTATCGCCCGCCTTTTCGAGGAGGCGGGTCTACCCGACGGAGTCCTCAACGTCGTCACGGGACGCGGTTCGGACATAGGCGACGCCGTCGTGAGCGACAGGCGTGCACAGTCGGTCAACTTCACGGGTTCGACGGGTGTGGGTCGGCGCGTCGGGCGTCTCGCGGGCGACAACGTCGCGGAGGTCGCACTCGAACTCGGCGGGAACTGCCCGTATGTCGTGACCGACGACGTTGACCTCGACTGGGCGGTTACGGCAGGTATGTTCGGGACTTTCATGCACCAAAGGCAGATCTGTGTTTCCATCAACCGCCACAACGTCCACGAGGACGTCTACGACCACTACGTCTAGGCTTTCGTCTCGGAGGTTGAGGACCTCGGCGTGGGCGACCCCGGAGACGCCTCGAACATAATCGGTCCCGTTATCAACGAGTCACAGCGCGACCAGATGCTGAACTTCATCGAAGAGAGCATCGATGCGGGCGCGACGCTCGAAACAGGCGGCGAGGCTGACGGCTTGTTCGTCGAACCAACGGTTCTGTCCGACGCGACAAACGAGATGTCGGCGGCGTGTAACGAACACTTCGGACCCGTCGCGCCCATCATCCCTTACTCGGACGACGACGAAGCCGTCGAGATCGCGAACGACACCGAGTACGGTCTTTCCAGCGCCGTACACTGCCAGGACTTCGACCGTGCGCGCGAACTCGCCGACCGTATAGAAGCCGGCATGGTACACATCAACGACCAGCCGATGCACGACGAACCCCACATGCCGTTCGGCGGCGTGAAACAGTCCGGCGTCGGTCGTTTCAACGGAGAATGGATAATCGATGAGATGACCGAGACGAAGTGGATTTCGGAGCAGTCGGAGGAGCGTAACTACCTCGTGTTCTGAGGTTTCGAGGACGGAACCAACACGGTTATGCTCCAAAAGACACAACTCCTTATGTGAAAAGACGCACGTTCCTCGCGGCTGGAGCGGGTGCGCTTACGTCGGTCTCCGGCTGCCTGTCGGTCACGGGCGAGGAGGACCTCTGTGGGGGTGAAGGATGTGACGTCGGGATGCGACGCATGGCTTTCGTGCCCGAGACCTTCGAGGTGACCGTCGGCGAAACCGTAGGCTGGAGAAACACGAGCGGCGCGGAACACACGGTGACGGCGTACGAGGGCGGGATACCTGATGAGGCGGAGTTTTTCGCAAGCGGCGGATACGAAACCGAAAAGGAGGCACGCGACGCGTGGTACGACGACCGCGGCGGGCGGATAGCCGTGCGCGAGGCGTACGAACACACCTTCGAGGTACCCGGAACGTACAACTACTTCTGCATACCGCATGAACGCGGCGGTATGATAGGACGCATCATAGTCAAGGAGGAGTAACAATGGCATCGCTTGGAATGAGTACGGCAAAACGCATAGACAGGAACAATGTCGACGGATAGGATATCCCTTGGCGCGGGACCGGGCTGGCTGAAACGCATCAGGTTCCGTCACCTGCTGGCGGTGACCCTGACGCTGGTCGCGGGGACTATAGTCCTCGGTGTCGCCGCGAAAGCGACAGGTTCGGGTCTTGCGTGTCAGGCGAACTGGCCCCAGTGCGACACGGGTCCGTTCAACCTCTTCCCTGCATCACTACCGAGCTTCTACGAATGGATACACAGGTTCGTCGCTATGTTCGCGGGGTTCGCTATCGTCGGGTCGGGAGCGGTTGCGTGGAGGTCTTCGTCGGTCGACAGACGCGTCGCGCCGCTTGTCGTCCTCGGCACCGTCCTGACACCGGTTCAGGTCTATCTCGGACGCGAGACGGTCTTCCAGTACAGGATGAACATACTGTCGCTACACTTCTGGACCGCCATAACCATATTCTCCCTGTTCGCGGTCGCAACAGTGCTTGCCTGGAAGGGTTCGCTGTCCGCAAGAGGTGCGACCGTCGGCTTCGCTGCGGGGTTCCTGACTCTTCCTGCACACGTTGCCCTGAGCCCGACGGGGGTTGGGGTCGTCACGGAGTACACGCCCACAGTCCAGTTGCTCCAGTACGCCGTCACGCTTGGTCTCATCGCGGCGGTGATAACGGGCGTCATGGTTAGCCGCTGGCGTCTGGAGCGGCGTCTCCTTGTCCCGTTTCTCGCCGCCGCCGTCGTTCTCACACCCGTTGTCGCGTACCTCGGTCGCAGGTCCGTGATGGCGTTCAGCCCCGCACTCGACAGGACGTACCTCGTCTCAGTGGCTCTGCTGGGAATAGTGCTTTTGGGTGCGCTGTGGATTACCACCGTCTCGGGAAGCAAAGACTTCGGAGGGTCAGGAGGTTAGTTACTCGGAGTACCCTTCCTGTAGGAAGGCGCCTTCGCTTTCGTATATATCGAGGAGTTCGCTCAGAAACTCCTGTCGGGTCTCGCCCTCTTCGAGGTGTCCGTCGATGCGTTCTATCGTCTCGGCGTCTAACTCTATCTTAGGCATGGTCGGAGTTCGTACCTACGGCGTATAACAGTTTCCCCGCGCGGCAAATTAAATTGATTTTAATTAGAGCAAATGCACTTGTAGAAACACCCAAGATTTAATATCCGCGGGATATTCCCACATGTTGTCGGGCAAGACTAATGTACACTCAACATATAGTGGGGTCCGAGGTGAGCAAACTGAACTGTCCAAGCTGCGACACCGACAGTACCAACGTCATCGACTCACGCCCGACAGAAGGCGGAACCGCGGTACGGAGGAGACGCGAGTGCGGCGACTGCGGTACGCGTTTCACGACGTACGAACGCACCGAGTGGGACGGCGTTCAGGTCAGGAAACGCGACGGAGAGATAGAGCCGTTCGACCGCGAGAAGCTCCTCAACGGAGTCTTGCGCGCCGTCGAGAAACGCCCGGTTTCGGAGGCGGAGGCACGTGGGATAGTCGAGGAGGTTGAGGAGGAGGTACGCGCCGACGGCGGCGAGGTCGTAGAGACGAGCGAGATAGGCGATATGGTTTCGGAACGTCTGCGCGAGATGGACGAGGTCGCCTACCTCCGTTTCGTGTCCGTCTACAAGGAGTTCTCGGACCCCGACGAGTTCGCGGAGGAACTCGACAGAATCAAAGAAGAGTAAGAAATCATGAACACACAAGAGCAAGACAAGGTCCGTGAGCCGCTGCTAAAGGCAGACGGTGGTCTGGACGACGAAGCGATAGACGAACCGGCGGAAGAAACGCGGCGAACAGAGTACGAACAGACGCACAGAGAGGGACACGAGGGGCCCCAACACGGGTCGGTGAGAGACGGAAACAGAAGCCAACCAACAAAGGACGGTCTTTCGGGGGTGTGTGGCAGTGACTGAAAACAGAGCCAAGGGCACAGAGACCGATATCTTCTCGGAACGAACACATCTGAAGCCGTACGAGTACAACGGCTTCCTCGAGTACACCGACGCGATACGTAACAGCTACTGGGTTCACACGGAGTTCAACTTCTCAGGAGATGTTCAGGACTTCAAGGTCAACACGACCCCTGCGGAAAAGACCGTCATCAAAAGGACGATGCTGGCTATCGCACAGATAGAGGTCCAGGTGAAGACGTTCTGGTCGGACATCTACGAGGAGATGCCAAAAGCAGAGATAGGCAGCGTCGGCATGACCTTCGCGGAAAGCGAGGTGCGACACATGGACGCCTACAGTCACCTCCTCGATGTACTAGGGATTACAGAGGATTTCGAGCAGGTGACCGAAGTCCCCGCTATCGAAAGCCGGATCAAGTACCTCGACGAATGCCTGGAAAGGACCCAGAGCGACGACGAAGAAGAGTACGTGATGAGCATCCTCCTTTTCAGCACGTTCGTCGAGCACGTCTCGCTGTTCAGTCAGTTCCTGATAATGACGAGCTTCGACAAGTACGAGAAAAAGTTCAAGGGAATATCCAACGCCGTCGAGGCGACCAGCAAAGAAGAACAGATCCACGGGCTGTTCGGGGTAGAGCTGGTCGAGACTATCAGAGAAGAGAGGCCCGAACTGTTCGACGATGAGTTCGAAAAGGAGGTCCGAGAGACCTGTCGGCAGGCTTACGAGGCAGAGATGGATATACTGGACTGGATATTCAGCGACGGCGAACTGGAGTTCCTACCCAGGGAGTACATAGACGAATTCCTAAAAGACCGTTTCAATCGGAGCTTGGAAAACGTCGGTGTAGACCCGATGTTCGAAACGGATGACGACTTACTGGACGAGACTCGGTGGTTCGACGAGGATATCATGATGACGAAGGACAACGACTTCTTCAGCAAGCGTTCGACCACGTACAACAAACACACGCAAAGCGTTACAGCCGAGGAGATGTTCTAACGATGGCACAAGCAGAACTCTCACAGGTCAGAGAACGGCACAAAGAACCCTTCTACTGGCTGAACGAGGACAGCAAGGAGTTCCTCAGGGAAGGATACCTGCTCGAAGGGGTCGAACCCAAAGAGAGGGTCAGACAGATAGCAGAAAACGCCGAAGATATTCTGGGCGAAGAGGGTTTCGCAGACAAGTTCTACGAGTACATGAGCCGGGGTTTCTACAGTCTTGCGAGTCCGGTCTGGGCAAACTTCGGGCTGGACAGAGGACTGCCTATTAGCTGTTTCGGCAGCTACATCGAAGACAACATGGAGAGTATCCTCTACACCCACGCCGAAGTGGGTGAAATGACCAAGTTAGGCGGGGGCACGAGCGGATACTTCGGTGAAATACGGCCAAGAGGTAGCCCGATAACGAACAACGGCAAGAGCAACGGGAGCTATAGCTTCACGGAACTGTTCGACACCGTTATCAACGTCGTGAGCCAGGGCGAGACCCGTCGGGGTCAGTTTGCAGGATATATTGATGTTGAACACGACGACCTCAAAGAGTGGCTCAACATCAAGACCGAGGGTGACCCGGTACAGGACATCTACTACGGTGTCATTATCGGTGACGAGTGGTTCCAAGAGATGGTCGATGGCGACGAGGAGAAAAGAGAGACGTGGGCGGAGATCATCGAGACACGGATCAACGTCGGTGTCCCGTATATCATCTTCAGGGACAATATGAACGAGGGGAAGCCACAGGTCTACAAGGACAAGGACTACGAGATAAACGCATCCAACCTCTGTACCGAGATTGCACTACCAGCCACACCCGATGAGAGCTTCGTCTGCTGTCTCTCAAGTATGAACGCCCTCCACTACGACGAGTGGAAGGACACGGATGCTGTCGAAACCCTGACGTACTTCCTCGACGCCGTGATGGAGGAGTTCATAGAGGGGGCAGAAGGAACACGGTTCATGGAACGGGCTGTGCGGTTCGCGAGAAGGCACAGAGCGGTAGGAATCGGTGTCCTCGGCTGGCACAGCTACCTCCAGAGCAACATGATTCCTTTCGACAGCATGGAGGCGATGCAGAAAAACGAAGAGATATTCCGGACGATAAAAGAGAGGAGTTACGAGGCGAGTGAAGAACTTGCCGATAAGTTTGGTGAACCGGAGGTGCTTGAGGGGTACGGAAGGCGTAACACGACGACGATGAGTGTGGCTCCGACGAAATCGAGTAGTGTCATCCTGGGTCAGGTCAGTCCGAGCATTGAGCCGCTGAAATCAAACTACTTCGTGCGAGACGGTGCGAAGCTGAAATCAACACAGAAGAACAGGTTCCTCCAGGCGATACTACAGGAGCGAGGCAAAGACGAAAGAGACGTCTGGGACAGCATCGCGAACAAGGATGGTAGCGTACAGCACCTCGACTGCCTGACGGATGAAGAAAAAGAGGTCTTCAAGACTTTCGCTGAGATACCACAGATGGCGATCATCAACCAGGCAGCACAGCGGCAGAAGTACATAGATCAGGCACAGAGCCTGAATGTCTCGATCGACCCGAGTGAGGTCAGCGTCAAAGAGATTAACCAACTCTACATAGAAGCTTGGAAGAAAGGGGTCAAGAGCCTCTACTACCAGCACAGCGTGAACGCCGCACAGAAGTTCAGCCGAGATATCCTCGAATGCAAAGCCTGCGAGGGATGATCCCCCGGCTTTGATACTTACCTGAACCCGTATTCAGTTGCCGTTTAGCAGAAGCCGACCGTCAGTACATACGAACTGGCAAAAGCTATACCGTCTCGTCGGGTTCGTACTTTTTTTGCATACGTTCTGCCTCGCGGGCGTAACGTTCCGCGGTACCGTCGTCCCGTACCGGTTCGAGCTTTTCGTCCTCGATATCGCGTGCGGCTGTGATGGTGTCGGCTTGGTGAGGGCTCGAAAGCATCTTCTGCAGGCGCAGATGACGCTCCCCGTCCGGTGTTGCATAGACGAGTTCGAGCATGTTCTGTACCTCCTCCGAGTATGCGCGTTCGACGAGCCAGGCGCGCGTCGTGTCGTCCGTGGTGTCTTCCATACGGTCAGTCGTCACGCGGCGCGTATAGGCGCGTCGGTACGTTTTACGTCCGCGCGGGACAAGGTATGTCCATGGAAGTGCACAACGTCACAGAAGGTGCAGAGACCTTCACCTCGAACGCTTGGCTCGCCGTCGGAAAACGTAACGTACTCGTCGATCCGGGAAGCGCGGACGAAGCCCGTACCGTGCGGCGAATACGCAGCCATGTCGATGACCTCGATGCGGTCGTTCTGACACACCAGCACGGAGACCACGTCGGTAGCCTTGAGCCGGTCCTCGACGAGTTCGACGCGTCGCTTGCGGCGTACGACGACCATCCGCGACGAGGTACGGCACTCGGTGAGGGCGATGAGATAAGAGTCGGCGACGAGAGTTGTACCGTCGTCCACACGCCCGGGCACGCGCCGGACCACGTCTCTTTGGTCGGCGAGACCGTCGTGTTCACGGGCGACGTAGTCGTCTACAACGACGAGGCTTTCGACGACGGTAGCTTCGGAAGGACCGATATGCCGGGTCAGTCACGCGAAAACCTCATCGAGAGCGTACGCCGTCTCCTCGACACGCTTCCGGCGTCGGTCGATGCGATGTATGCCGGACACGGCGACGCCTACGAGGGTGACGTGCAGGCGGTTATCGAACGCGCCCTCGAACGCGCCGAGAAACGCGAACCAAAGTACGACTGAGGACGCGGCCGGCGTTGACAAGGGTTATACACGACGCGACACTACTTTGGGTATGACACTTACCGAAGAGGATGTCTTCGACCGCCTCCGTAACGTCGAGGACCCGGAGCTAGGCGAAAACATCGTATCTCTGGAGATGGTCAAAAACATTAATGTCGACGACGTCGAGGACGTGATTACGGTCCAGCTCGACCTGCCGAACCCTGCGATGGAGGACGACCTCAGGGACGCCGTCGTAACGGCGCTCGGAGACACAGAGGCAGACATCGAGGTCGACTGGGTGACGCCCGACGAAGACGAAGGGAGCGAGATGTTGCCGAACGTCGACAAGGTAATCGCCGTCTCGTCCGGAAAAGGCGGCGTCGGAAAGTCGACGGTCGCGGCGAACCTCGCGTGCGCCCTCGGACGCGAGTACTCGGTCGGGGTTCTCGACGCCGACGTCTACGGACCCAACCTCCCGCGTATGTTCGGCGAAGCCGAACCGCCCCGCGTAACGAAGGAAGAAGAGATAATTCCGGCCTCGAAGTACGGCGTCCGTGTGATGTCGATGGGTTACGTCGCGGGCGACGACAGCCCTGTGGTCTGGCGCGGTGCGATGGTGCACAAGGCGCTGACGCAACTCCTCGACGACGTGCGCTGGGGCGACCTCGACTACCTCGTGGTCGACCTACCACCCGGTACGGGCGATGCACAGCTAACGATAGCACAGACGGTTCCTGTCACGGGTGCTGTTGTCGTGACGACGCCCCAGGAGGTCTCGGTCGATGACTCGCGCAAGGGCGTAAAGATGTTCGAGAAGTCAGACGTCGACGTCGCAGGAATCATCGAAAACATGGCGGGGTTTGTCTGTCCCGACTGCGGCGAGGTACACGACGTCTTCGGGGAAGGGGGCGGAGAGGAACTCGCCGAGGAGTCCGGGGTGCCTCTTCTCGGTAGCGTACCCCTCGACCCAAGCGTCCGTACCGCGTCCGACGAGGGAGAACCCATCGTAGTTGGTGACGAGTCCCCTGCGCGGGACGCGCTCATTGAGACGGCGGAGGAGACACGGGAGGCGGTCGATGACCTCGCAAAGAAGGAACTCCCGATGCTGTAGCGACACGGTTTTAAGACGACATGTCTTTGCATCGACATGGGGATAAGCTACCGCGACAAGCTTGACTGCGAGACGGCACTGACCTTCGACGATGTTCTTCTGCGCCCGTCCGAGTCAAGCGTCGAGCCCAACGAAGCCGACGTACGGACCCGCGTCTCGGCGAACCTCGACCTCAACATACCTATCGTGAGCGCCGCCATGGACACCGTCACGGAAGCCTCGATGGCGACCGCGATGGCGCGCAACGGCGGTCTTGGCGTCATCCACCGCAACATGAGCGCAGAGTCACAGGCGGCGGAGATACGTAAGGTCAAGGAGGCGGACCGACTCGTGACACGCGACGTCGTGACCGCGTCACCCGAAGACACCGTCGACGACGCCGTCTCTCTTATGGAACGCGAGAACGTCTCGGGTCTGCCCGTCGTAGACGAAGGTGGTGAACTCGTAGGTATCGTCAGCAACCGCGACCTGCGCCCGATGCGTCACAGAGGCGAGAGGAACGTCGACGAGATAATGACCCACGACGTCGTGACCGTCACCGAGGGGTTCGAGGCGGAGGAAGCGCTCGAACTGATGCACGAGAACCGCGTCGAGCGCCTCCCCGTCGTCGAAAACGGTGGGGTGCGCGGTATCGTCACGATGGACAGCATCCTACGCCGGCGCGAGTACGACGACGCCGTCATGGACGATGAGGGTGGACTCGTTGTCGCCGCGGCGGTTTCGCCTTTCGACCCCGAACGCGCGGAGAGGCTTGACGAGGCGGGCGCGGACGCCCTCATGGTCGATACGGCACACGCACACAACACGAACGTCGTCGAAGGCGCACGCGAGATAGTCGAGAGGGTCGATGCCGACGTCGTGGTAGGAAACATCGCCACCGAGGAGGCGGCGCGCGACGTAGCCGAGTTCGCCGACGGTCTCAAGGTCGGTGTCGGCCCCGGAAGCATCTGTACGACGCGTGTCGTTTCGGGTGCAGGTATGCCCCAGATAACGGCGGTTCCCTCCGTCGCGGACGTCGCCGAGGAATACGGGGTGCCCGTCATCGCCGACGGCGGTATACGTTACTCGGGCGACGTCGCAAAGGCGGTAGCGGCGGGTGCCGACGCCGTCATGCTCGGTTCGCTCCTCGCGGGTACGGACGAGGCACCGGGACGGACCATCACAATCAAAGGCAAAAAGTACAAGCAGTACCGCGGAATGGGTAGCGTCGGCGCTATGACCGGCGGTGACTCGAGCGACCGTTACTTCCAGGAAGAGCCGGATACCGACTACGTCCCCGAAGGCATCGAAGGTGCCATACCGTACCGTGGTAGCGTCGAGGACCAGCTCCACCAGCTCGTTGGCGGACTGCAAAGCGGCATGGGATACGTTGGTGCGCCCGACGTAGAGACGATGAAGGAAAAGGCGAGGTTCGTCCGTATCACAGACGCGGGACGGACCGAGAGCCACCCCCACGACGTCATGATCACCGACGAAGCACCGAACTACCGCGACGAGTAGGGCTTACTCCTGCATATCCTCGATGCGTGACGCCATCTCCGCGAGTTTCCCGTCGAGCTCTTCCAGGAAACCTTCGGTGTTCTCTGTGCTTATAGCGCCCTGGGAAGAAGGCTCTATCAGGTCTTCCTCTTCGAGGACACGGAGAGAGTAACGTATCTTGTGGTGGGGATAGCCCGTCTCGTTGCTCATCTTTACGATACCTATCGGCTCGTTCTCGTTCACCATCCTCAGGACGGTCAGATGGCGTTCGAGCATGTCGACTTCTTTTTCCAGACGGTCAATCATGCTTGTTTTTCTCTGGCATACATATCACTAAGACGCGTTATCAAGCTTCCGGCTACAGACTGTCCCTTGGCTCCGGTTTCCCCGCCGGCCTCCGTCTTGTATGTACTCGACGGGTGGACGTCTTGGGCGGGCTTTTGGCTCAGAACCGAGCGCCGGACCGCCGGATTGATGCAGGGGGGACACATAACACCGCCGCGGCGATGACGAGACGTTACCCCCACTGAGCCTGAGTGTGACTGAGAACCTACACCGAGCCGCCTTCTACGAAGTCTTCTTCGTCCTCGGGTTCGACAGCTAGGACGTCGAGGGCCTCCACCGTCGCGTCCGTACCGAGTTCGTCCGCGAGTGACGGTTCCGTACGCCCCCCGTCACCCGAGACCAGTTCCTTGACGTACGTTCCGCCTTCTGTGTGTAGTTCGACGGTCGCGACGCTTCCGTCGTCCTCGACATCGCCCGTCGCCTCGTACACCTCGCGTTCGCGTACGGTGTCGGCGCGTCTCCGTTCGACGCGTTCTGGCGTGCGCTGTTCGACTCCCCCGACGAGTGCGTCAACGGCGTCTTCAAGTTCGTCCTCCGAGACAGTTCCGTCGAACGAGACTCGTGTGCAGTAACGTTTCGACGCGTCCGTCGACTTGACGCGTTCGACGGCGTCACGGTCGACGCGGCGTAGGTCGCAGATCTCCACCTTCCCGTCTGCGCGGTCGTTTGTGTCGGCTTGTAACGCGTCGGTGTCGATTTCGCGCCTGCGTGGCTCTTCGACCTCCATCACGAAGGGACGTCCGTCACCGAGCATTAGGGCATCGACGTCCTCGCGTCCCGCGCCGTGGAAGACAACGGCGTTGCCCTCCGTGGCATCGAGGAACGCCGGGGCGAGGAGTTCCTCGACGCTTTCATCAACGATGTAGCCGGTTCCGCCGCATGTCTCGCAGTCCTCGCCGTCGCGGACGCCGGTACCCTCACAGTCATAACAGCCCCATTCGGTCTGGGCTATACCGCGTTCGAGCTTCCTGTAACGTCCGTAGAAGTAGACCGAATGGACCTCAACCTCGACGGAGTCACTCTGTACGTCAAGGGTGACCGTGACGTCGGGCTTTTCGAACTCGACGGTCGCGCCGACGGACCCACCGAAACGTTTGCCGACCTCGCGGTTGAACTCCGAGGAAAAGGAGGCGGCGTGTTCGTCACCGTGTATCTCATCAAGGAGGCGTTCGTTCTCCTCGACTAGAGGCGGTACGCGCGTGCCGACGAGGAACGCCTCGAACTCGTAGCCTTCGAGCGCTTCGGCGGCGCGTTCCGCCCAGTCGTCGAAGTCGGCAAAAGCGCCGTCACAGACCCAGCAGTCCTCTGGTTGGGTGTCCTCGTGGGGTACGTCTTTTTCCATTGCGACCGCGACGCTCAACGCCTTGCCGCGTTCGCGTGAGGTCAGACCGTGGGACAGCTCTGCGAAACGACGTCCGAGACAGCCGTCGCATATAGCTCCCTCGCAGAGGACCTCGTCGGCTTCTTCGAGTAGTTCCATCGAAAGGAGGGTGTCAACGGCGACGTATCAAGCTTTCAGTTCCAAGACGCGGGTTCAGTTCAACACGACGTCGTCGAACTCGTAGTGTCTGCGTGCGAGTTCCTTCGCCTTTGCGATGTTTTCGCCGTCCTTTCCGATGGCGAGACCTTTGTCCGAGTCATCAGCGTCGACGTAGGCGACCTTGCCGCCGTTTTCCTCGACCACCTCAACCTCGTCTATCGCGGCAGGCTGGAAGGCGTTTGCGACGAACTCCGCCTCGTCGTCGGAGAACTCGACGACTTCTACCTCTTTGTCGATGCTCCTACGGACGCGGTCGATGTTTGCCCCACCCTTTCCTATCGCCTTGCCCATCTGTCCTGAGTCAACGACGAACACCACCGTTCCGCCATGCTCGATGCAGTCACGGACGACGGCGTCGGTCATCCTCTCGAACAGCGACATGTACCTCATCTCCTCCTCTGTCAGCCGTAAGGTCATTCCTACTCCGGCTTTCCTACCACGAGGTCTACGTCTCCGGTCCCCATGCTTATCGGCTGTCCGACTATGACGTTTTCAACAACGCCTTCAAGATCGTCGTCCTCACCGTGTACGGCGGCGTCAAGGAGGTGGTTGACGGTGACCTCGAAGGCGGCACGCGAAAGGACGCTACCTTTCGAACCCGAGATACCGTGGCGTCCGATGCTCTGTATCTCTCCTGTGGTCGTCATGGCGTCGGCGACGAGCATGACGTGGCGTATATCGACCTCGAGACCCTGTTCTTCGAGGGTGCTTATCATCTCGTCTACGATTGCGTTCCGTGCCGCCTCTATGCCCAGAGCCTTGTACGTCTCGTGGAGGTTGTTGGTCCGCGTCCGCGTCGAGTCGACGCCATCGATGCGGAGGACCTTCTTGAACTCGCTGCCCTCCGTGTAGAGGACGTACTCGTCGTTTTCCTCCTTACGTATGACGACGCGGTCGATGCCTTCGATGCCTTTGAAGACTATCTCGCGTAGCTCCTCGACGAGCTGTAGCAGTTCGCGGTAGGAAGGATTCGATGGTCCGAACGAAACCGAGGACTCGCCTTCCGTGACCTCGATGCCGAGTTCGTCGTCTATCCTTTCGGCTATGTCGGCGACGGTGAGGTTGCGCTCTTCGAGCATCTCGGGGTCGAGGTCAACGCGTACCTCCATACCCGCTACGTCGATGGAGATGTCGCCGACGGAGAGTATCTTTGTCGCCTCTATCTTCCAGACGACGTCGCGTGCCTTCTCGCGGTCGGTGGCGTACTCGTCTTCGAGGTGCACCGTCATCATCGGTGTGTCGGGTTCCTTCCGCGCGTCGACGAGCTCGATGAGCCGCGGCAGCCCCTGTG
>ERZ1034569.556-NODE-556-length-13432-cov-7.473350_pt1 | contig 13432 bp, 10 predicted proteins | sample MGYA00520706_ERZ1034569 | MGnify/ENA primary metagenome ERZ1034569 (study PRJEB33760, sample SAMEA4777722) | hypersaline lake metagenome | biome: hypersaline environment; feature: brines | place: Spain | collected 2014-08 | depth 0 m ...
GCCCGCGAGCAGCTGACGAGAGACGAAGTCTCTCGAACCACTTGACCCCGAGGCGGTTCACACGTCGAACACGACGTACACCTGCCAGCCGTCGTCCTGTCTTTCGACTGTCATTTCGGCGTAGGTAACGGCCTTTAGATCGCGGGCGTCGACCGCCGCGAGCGGGACACCGCGGTACGTGCCGGTGAACGCCCAGCCGCCCTCGTCGGCCCCGCTCTCGGGGTCGTCCGCCGGGCGTTCGACCCGGCCGGTGTTGTCGACCGGTAGCACCGAGCGGATATCCCGCTCGTAGATGAGTCTGTCCAGGTAGTCGAACAGCAGTGCCTCGCGTGACTCGGCCGTGACCGCGATCTCCCGGCGTTCGCCGCCGGTCTCCGGCCACGTCGCCGCCATCGCGGCGGCCATCCCGTCCGCGGCGGCCCCGAACCCCGCGCCGAGTGTCTCACCGGTGGCGGCGACCGCCACGTCGGCCGTGTGCTCGCGGAGTTCGTACCCCATCAGGAGACCGTGATGGCCCGGTTGTGGTCGATCGCTTTCTCTAATTCGTCCGCGATAGCGCTCCCGCGGGAGACCTGTATCTCGCCGCCACGGGAGACCGTCGCGGTGAACAGGTACTCGTTGTCGGCCCGTATCTCGACGGTCTCACCCCCGGCCCCGTCGACCGGGATGACGACGTGCTGGCTCGTCACCTCCGGTGTCACGGTCCGGTCACCGGTTGTTCCCTCACCCGAACTGCCCTGCCCGCCGGTGCTGGTCTCGCGGTCGTCGTGGGTACGGACGTCGATATCGATACCCAGGCGGTCCTCGACCTCGGAGATGCGACCCCCACCCTTTCCGATGACCGCCGAGATATCCTGCTCCTCGACCCAGACGATGGCGGTGTTTGGCCCCTGGAGCTCTACCTCGACGTGACCCCGCGCGATAGAGCGGATCTCGCGCTCGATCTCCTGTTTGGCGACCTGTTCGACCCCCGAGTCACTCCCCTCGTCGATCGGGACCGTCACGACCTGCCGGTTGAACGTGTATATCTCGTACTCGGGCTGGCCGGTGTCGAAGTCTCGCACCATGATAACCGGTCGGGCGAGATCCGCCTCCTGGAGCCCCTCCGGCAGTTTGACCTCGGTACTCACGTCGTACACCTTCGCCACCTCACCGGCCTCGATAAACACCACGGTGTCGACGACCTGCGGGATGAGCCCCAGTTCGACCCGGCCGATGAGTCGCTGGAGTGAGTCGATCGCACGGGTCGCGTGCACGACACCGATCATCCCGACACCGGCCAGCCGCATATCCGCGAACACCTCGAAGTCGTCGGTCTTGCGAACCTCGTCGTAGATCGTGTAGTCCGGCCGGACCATCAGCAGCGAGTCGGCCGTCTTCTCCATCTGACCGCCGAGTTCGGTGTACTGGGTGATCTCGGGGCCGACCTGCAGGTCACGGGGTTTCTCCATCGTCTTGACGACGACACCCTCGTCTTGGAGATACTCCGCGACAGCCTGTGCGAACGTCGACTTACCGGCACCCGGCGACCCGGCGATGAGCACACCGCGCTGGCGTTCGCTGAGCCGGCTCTTTAGCTCGTCGGCGTTGTCGTACTCCGCGAGACTGGTCTTCACGATCGGTCTGACCGCGGTTATCTCGATTCCGTCACTGAACGGTGGGCGCGCGACGGCGATACGGTACTCCCGGAACTGGACGATCGTCATCCCGGGTTCGTCGAGTTCGACGAACCCGTCCGGGTGGAGACGGGAGCTCTCGACGATGTCCGTGGCGTACTCGTTGAGTGCCGTCTCACTCAGCACCTCGTCGTCGATCCGTTGGTAGGCCATCGAACCGACGTCACCCCGCTTCGCCATCGGCTCGACACCGGTCTTCAGGTGGACACTCATCGTCGTGTCGTCGAAGTACCGCTCGATGTCGATACCGGTGACCTCGCGGGTCTCGGGTTCGAACGCGACTACCTCGATTCCTTTCGACCGTGCGGTCTCGGCCTGTACCTCGTCGCTCGTGACCAGCGTGGCGTCCCGGTCGACCGCGAGTTCGCGGATGACCGCATCCATGTCGGCCCCGCTCCCCGGCCCGCCGGGTCGCTCGCCGACGTACTCGACGGTTACCCTGTTGTCTTCCTGAAGATCGAGCAGTCGCTGGAGTTCCGACAGCCCGTCCCACCCTGTCTCGCGGCCTTTGTTTGCCTGTCCCTCGAGTTCGCTCACGACGGTCTCGGGCACAAGCACCGTCGCGCCGGCGAACTCGCCGTCCTCGACGTGTGCCGACACCCGACCGTCGACAACGACGCTCGTGTCCGGAACTAGCTCCATACGACGTATTGGGCCAGGAGTTGCATCAACCTGTCGTGACGACTCCGTTCTGGCCAGACCGCCGGGCGCGACCCCATCTCATCCCGTGCCGGTGGCCCGGAGTCGACTACAGACACCGGACGGTCTCGGTGCTCGGGTCGACCCGGACACGGCTCCCCAACGGAACTGGTGCGGTCGGGGTGGTGTGCCCCCAGTCCAGCCCCAGCACGACCGGCGCAGACGGGTCGTACCGGCCGACCGTCTCGACGACGGTCTCGTACAGCCGCTCGCGGTAGGCCTCACGCCGCTCTCGGGGAGGCTCTGTCAGGAAACTCCGCGTCGGCGGACGCCCGACGAGGACTCCGTCGAACTGTGCCAGTAGCCCCCGCTCGCCGAGACAGAGCAACGTCCCACGGACTGCCTCGGGTTCCGGAATCGACTCGGCGGTTTCGAGACAGAGCACCGTCCCGTCGAGCGCCGCCGACTCCGGGAGGTACCGGTCCGTGGCGAGGTGCCACTCGACGACCGTCCGGTTGCCACCCCAGAGTCGCCCCTCGACAGTCCGGGATGCGCCGGCCCAGCGTCGGCCCGGGTTCGGCTCGTACGCCGGCGGTGTGTCGAGTTCCGTGGGGTCGGTCCACCAGGTCGAGGGCTCGTCGGTCCAGCGCTCGGCCGGGGTGAGTTCACCGAGCCGGTCGTCGAAGAACGCCCGCCGGCAGTAGGTCTCGGTGTAGGCCGGAAGCTCACCGGGAACCCCGAGCTCGTTCATAAGCTGTGCCCCGTTGTACGAGACCAGCCCGGCTGTCCACAGCAGTAACTGGATGTTGGTGTTGTCGCTCATGCCGTAAAACCGGGTCGGGTGTGCCCGGAGCCGCCCCGGGTCGAGGTAGTCGAGCACCCGAAGCTGGTCGCTGCCGCCGATTGTCGCCACGACACCGGCGATGTCGGGGTCCTCGAAGGCGTCGTGGATGTCGGCCGCCCTGGCACGCGGGTTCGCGGCGAGAAAGCGGTCGCTCTGTCTGGCGGTCGGGTAGACAACCGGCTCCAGGTCGAACCGTTCGCGGAGTCGCTGCAGCCCGAGTTCGAACACGTGAGGCGCGTTCCGTGCCCCGCCGCTCGACGGTCCAACCACGGCGACCCTGTCGCCGGGCTCCAGCGGCGGCGGTGTGACGAACTCACTCACGGAGTCACCTGACAGCGGACCGGCCTTTTTTCTGTTGGTTACGACGCGGGTTCACCCCGAATCGCCCGTGTTGTGGGCTTTTGAGCCCGGGGGCACAACCCCGGTGTATGCACCGGTTTCACATCGTGGACGTGTTCGCCACCGAGCGGTACGCGGGCAACCAGCTCGCCGTCGTGACCGACGCCGGTGACCTCACGGGCAAGGAGATGCTCGCCATCGCCGACGAGATGAACTACTCCGAGACGACGTTCGTCACCGGACCGCCGACCGACAGCGGCTGGCCGGTCCGCATCTTCACGCCCGCCGAGGAAGTCCCGTTCGCGGGTCACCCGACACTCGGCACCGCGTCGGTCGTCCGCGAACACCTCGCCGAGGGCAAACCGGAGACGGTGACACTCGACCTGGCCGTCGGGGGGGTCCCCGTCGAGGCCCGGGTCGACGGCGACCACGAGCGGCTGTGGATGCGCCAGCAGCCCCCGACGTTCGACGAGCAGGTCCCCCACGAGGAACTCGCCGGGGTGCTGGGGCTCTCACCGGACCGGCTAAACCGGGACTGGCCGGCACAGGTTGTCTCGACGGGGCTCCCGACGGTGATCGTTCCGCTGGTCGACCGGGCGGCACTCGGCTCTATCACACTCGACCGGGCCGCCTACGACGCGCTCGTCGAGGGGTACGGGGCGAAGCTGGTGCTGGCTGTCTGCCGGGAACCGCGAGCAACGGACAACAACCTCGCTGTCCGGGTGTTCGCACCCTACTACGACGTGCCAGAGGACCCGGCAACGGGCTCCGCGAACGGCTGTCTGGCGGCGTATCTGGGCCGGCACGGCTATCTCGGCAGCCCGCCGGTCACCGCGAGGGTAGAACAGGGGTACGAGCTGGGACGGCCGTCGATACTCTCACTGGCTGTCGACGGAGCCGGCGACACCGTCGAGGTCGGGGGCCGGGTGCTCGCGGTGGCCCGCGGCGAGTTACTGTGACGACGGGAACACCGGCGGGGGTTCGTCGTGAGCCCGCGACCGGCTCTCGAAGGGGCAGATTCGAACCCCAATCTTCTATTTACTCGGCTGGTATGTACAGTCGTGAGGAGCAACTACACCCTGTTCAGTGTCTGGGGGATACCCATCCGCGTGAACATCTCCCTGCTGGTCTTTCTCCCGGTTCTGGTGTGGCTCGTCGGCAGCGGTGAGCAGCTCGCGGCCTACGAGTCGGTGATCGAGACGGTTACCCTCGCGGAGGTCGACGCCGCGTCGCTGACCGACGGCGAGCGGTGGCTGATCGGCGTCGGAGCCGCGGTCGGGCTGTTTGCGAGTGTCACCGTCCACGAACTCGGGCACGCCTGGGTCGCGATGCGGTACGGTATCGGTGTCGAGTCGATTACGCTGTGGATTCTGGGTGGGCTGGCGAGTCTCGCCGAGATGCCCCGCCAGTGGAACCGCGAGTTCTGGATCGCGGTCGCCGGGCCGGCCGCCAGCCTCCTGGTCGCGGCGGTCTGTGTCGGGGCCGTCACCGTACTCCCGACCAACCTGACGATACCCGTGTTCGTGGTCGGGTTTCTGGCGGTGACGAACGCGGTGCTCGCGGTGTTCAACATGATTCCGGCGTTTCCGATGGACGGCGGCCGGGTGCTCCGGGCACTGCTGGGACGGACCCGGTCGTACGCCAGCGCGACACAGACAGCCGCCGGCGTCGGTCGCCTGTTCGCCATCCTGTTCGCCGTTGTCGGTGTCGTGGTGGTGTTCTCACCGGTGTTGATACTGCTCGCTCTGTTCGTCTACGTGGCCGCGACCGGTGAATCCCGGAGTGTGGTCGTCGCGGAACTGCTCCGCGGGCTCACCGTCGCGGACATCATGGTCGACACCGACCCGGTCGACGCCGGGGTATCCGCCGGCGCGGTGTTCGACCGGATGCTCGGCTCCCGCCGGCAGAACCTCGCCGTCAGCCGTGACGGGCGCGTCGTCGGTGCGGTGACCGGTGACCAACTCCAGGACGTCCCGGCGGGGGAGCAGTCGACGGCAACGGCCGGCGGACTCGCCACGACCGACCTCCCCCGGGTCGACGAGGTGACCCCCGCCTTCGACGCGCTCTCCGAACTCCAGCGGAGCGGCTCCGACACGGCTATCGTCGAGCGTGACGGTGCCCCCGTCGGTGTGGTCTCCCGGGCCGATTTCGCCGCCGTGCTCGACCTGCGCCGCGAGACTGCCTCGTTCTGAGAGCACACGACACACCGGAGCCGGCACAGCGACCGTCGGTATCTGTATACCTAGTATCTGTCTCGCACGGGATATTCATAGCTAGCACGTACGGTGAGGGGAGCTGGTGGTCTACTACCAAGTACAGATGCTCACCCCAGATTGTCAGGTGTTCGCGTCCCGGTCCGCGTTTCGCCGCGCCGTTGTTGGAGGGGCTCTCCTGGCGGCGCTGTTTATCGCGGTGTCTCTCGGGGTCCGCCAGCACGCGGCGTTTCTCTTCGACGCCGAGTCGATGCGTGCCTGGGTCGACCAGTTTGGCGCTCTCGCACCGGTGGTGTTGATACTCGTCCAGGCGGCACAGGTCGTCGTCGCGCCCGTTCCCGGACAGGTGCTCGCGCTCGCCGCCGGGTACCTCTTCGGGCCGGTGGCCGGGTCGGCCTACAGTGTCGTCGGTGTGCTCATCGGGAGTACAGTCGCGTTCAGCCTCGCCAAGCGCTTCGGACGACCGGCCGTGGAGAGCCTGCTACACGAGGACATCGTCGACCGGTTCGACGCGTTTGTCGAGCGGGTCGGGGTTCCCGGGCTGCTCGTGTTCGTGGCCATCCCGGGTCTACCCGACGACGCGATCTGCTTTCTGTGCGGGCTCACCCAGTGGCGGCTACGGACCTTCCTGGCAGTCATCACCGTCGGCCGGCTCCCGGCGTACGTCGCTACGGTCTACGCCGGCGGGGAGCTCGCCGCGGGCCAGTTTGGATTCGCACTGCTCATCCTCGCGGTCGTCGTTCTCGCCTCCGTCGGTGGGTACTACAAGCAGGACTCCATCCAGGCGGTGATCGAACGCCTCGGGTAGGCGAGACGGCCTCGACGCCACACAGGAGGCGGAGTCGGTTCAGACAGCCGTTGCCTTCTCGGCCTCGGCCTGCACCAGGTACGAGCGGTCGTCGGTGTACCCGGCGACCGTCTCGAGCGCACGGTCGGTACCGATCTGGTTGAGCGCCCACGCAGCACTCGCACGTACCCGCTCCTCGCTGTCGGTGTCGAGTCGGTCGGCCAGCGGGTCGATGGCACGGGTGTCACCGATCAGCCCGAGCGCCCGGGCGGCCGCCGACCGCACCCCGGGGTCGTCGGCGGCCAACCGCTGGGCGACCGGTTCGGTCGACCTCCGGCTACCGATACAGCCAAGCGCCCACAGCGTCGTCTCCTCCAGGTCGGTGTCACGGCCACCCAGAAACTCGTGGAGCGTCTCACAGGCACGCTCGTCACCGATACGGCCGAGCACGCGAACCGGCTGTGTGTCGCGCCGCCGTGCGAGCGCCTCGACCGCCTCGTAGGCCGCCTCGGGGGCGAGATGCTCCAGCGCGTCGAGGGCGTTCTCCTGCATGAACGCGGAGTCGAGCAGGTCGAGCGCCAGCAGAATCGGCTCGACCTCACCACGGGCCTCGTAGAGCCGGATCGCGTTCCACTCCGGCGGAAAGTCCCGCCGGTTGCGCGGTGTCAACACGTCGTAGAACCCTTTACGTCGGAGCTGTTCACGCACCGTCAGCTCCTCGAACACCTGTGCGTCGTCGAGTGCCGTCGAGAGCGTCTCGGCCTCCTCGAGCAGTGCCGCAATCGTGGCTGCGTCCTCGTCCGGGTGGAGGCCGGCGGTTTCGACCGCGTCGGAGACGTCCGAGAGCCCGGTTGCGACCGTCTCACTGTTCGCCGTGTCGACACACAGGGACGTCTCGAGTATCTCGTCGGCCCGTGTCACGAACCGCTCGACGGCAGCCACCACGTCCGAGAGCCCCTGCTCGGTCCACTCGGTTGTCGTGACCGTCTTCCGGTGGTCGGCGAGTTTCTCGACGACGGCCTCCGCGTACGGGCCGCGCTCTGGCTCTCCGTCGTCGCGCAGACTGTCGGTCCGGTCTGTCACGTCCTCGTCGGTGGTGTCGGCACTCGTCTCGATGGGGTCGAGTGTCGCCTCGATCTCGTCGAGGGCGGAATCGGTCTCGGCCGTCTCGACATCGTCGGCGACGCCGTCGAGACGTTTCGCCACCACAGACGGGGGGCAGGTCTCACCGTCTCCGTCGGCTTCGTCACCGGTCTCGGCGGCAGACTCCTCGGGGTCCCCGTCGCCGTTGCTCATAGCTACGGGTCTGTCGGCTCTCACAAAAGACGTTTCCCCCGCTCGTGGCCGCCGCGGCAAAACGGTTAATCGAGCACGGGCCGACTGCTGTGACATGACAGCCGCCGCGGACCTGATCCTCACGAACGCGCGGGTACACACACTCGAATCGGACACAGAGGGGCCGCAGCCGGACGCCGAGGCGGTGGCGGTCCGGGACGGCCGGGTGGTCAGGGTGGGTGCCGCCTACGACATCGAGTTCGTGACAGACACCGAGACGACAGTAGTCGACCTCGACGGGCGGACGCTGTTGCCGGGATTTATCGACGCACACACCCACATGGAGCTCCTGGGGAGACGCATCCGCGAGGCCGACCTCGGGGGTGCGACGGCCCCGGAGGTCTGTCTCGAACGGCTCCGCACCCACCGCGACGAGACCGACGGTTGGGTGCTCGGCTTCGCATACGACGAGAGCGGGTGGGGTGACGCCCGCCAACTCACCCGTACAGACCTCGACACGGTCAGCACCGACCGGCCGGTGGTCGCGTTTCGGGAGGATATGCACCTCGCCTCGGTCAACAGCGTCGTGCTGGAGCGGTTCGGTGACGAGATGCCCGACCGGGACGTCCGCACGGCGGGCGGCGAGCCGACGGGCGTGCTCGTCGAGGACGCACTCGACACCGTCTGGGAGGCGATCCGGGCGGACCCTGCCCGGACACGCGAGTACCTGCTGGCCGCACAGAAACGGGCAAACCGGCTGGGTGTCACTGCGGTCCACGACATGGTTCGGAACTCCCACGCACCCCGGGTGTACCGTGAACTCGACCAGACGGGCGCGCTGTCACTCCGCGTGCGGCTCAACTACTGGTCGGACCACCTCGACGCCGTGCTGGAGACCGGTCTCCGGACCGGGCACGGGAGCGACCACGTCCAGACGGGCGGCATAAAGTCCTACACCGACGGCAGCCTCGGCGGCCACACCGCGCGCCTCTCCGAACCGTACGCCGATGCCGGCACCGGGAGCGAGTCGTCCGACCGGCACCGCGGCGAGTGGGTGGTGTCGCCCGCCGAACTCGGGGCACTGGTCACGCGCGTCGACGAGGCGGGACTACAGATGACGACACACGCTATCGGCGACGACGCCATCGCGGCGACACTGGACGCCTACGACGGCACCGAGGGCGACCGCCACCGCATCGAACACGCAGAGATGCTGACCGACGAACTCATCGAGCGGCTGGCGGCGAGCGACGTCGTCGTCTCGGCACAGCCGAACTTCCTGAAGTGGGCGCGAGAGGGTGGGCTGTACGCCACACGCCTCGGTGACCGGCGTCGTCGTGAGTCGAACCGGTTCGGGAAACTGCTCGACAGCGGTGTCACACTCGCGTTCGGGAGTGACTGTATGCCGCTCGACCCGCTGTTCGGTGTCGCCCAGGCCGTCGACGCACCCACACCACAGCAGGAGCTATCGACGTTCGAGGCACTCCGTGCCTACACCCACGGCGCGGCCCGGGCAGGGTTCGACGAACACCGGATGGGTACTGTCACGGTCGGCCACCACGCCGACCTGGTCGCCCTCGGGACCGACCCCTGGACGGCAGACGACATCGCGGCGGTGGACGTGACGATGACCGTCGTCGACGGCGAGATTGTTCACGACGAACGGGCGTAGCCGCGCGGTCTCCCTGGATTTATTCCCCATCAGCCACTACACTGTGTCGATGGGCGACAGTGACGAGCGAGACAGTCCCGCCGACGAGACAGGTGTGGTATCGTCGCCTGGTGTGGCGTCCGAGCGGTCCGACGAGTCCGTCCGGCCCGCCGCAGACGGTGGACCGACCGGTCGCCCCGGGCAGAACACCGGCAGCGGTGCCGAGCGGCCGCCGGCCCCGGCCGCGCTCGCGTCAGTGTTCGAGGTGTACGAGATGCGCGAGGACGATGGGACCGTGCTGTACGTCGGTGAGCCACGCGCACCGCAAAAACAGGTCGAACGGAGCCTCTGGTCGTTGTTCCGTGAGCGTGGCTACGACGTCAGCCTGCGGCGGGGCTACCAGAGTGGGACTGACGTTCCGCTCTCGCGCGGCGAACACGTCCTGGTCGCGGAGCCGCGGTCGGTCGGTGTCGACGGGGTTCCGTGGCTGAACGTCGGTCTGTTCGTCGCCACGGTGCTGTCGACGCTGTTCGCGGGAGCGGTGTACTGGTACCAGGTCCCGGTGCTCGATGAGCCGTTGCGGGTGCTCGAGGCCTGGCCGTTCACCGCCGCTATAATCGGTGTACTCGGGATTCACGAGCTCGGCCACTACGTGTTGAGCCGGTATCACGGGGTCGAGGCGTCGCTGCCGTACTTTATTCCGGTGCCGACATACATCGGGTCGCTCGGTGCAGTCATCAAGATGGAGGGGCAGATACCCGACCGGCGGGCACTGTTCGACATCGGTATCGCCGGTCCGCTCGCCGGGCTCGTCGCCACCGCCGTCGTGACCGTCGTCGGCGTCCAGCTCGACCCGCTCCCGGTTCAGGAGGCAACGGCCACACGGGCCGGCGAGGAGGGTGCCGTCGTGTTCAACTACCCCCCACTGCTTGAGCTCATCGCCGACCTCGCCGGGGCCGGGGACTCCCTCTCCGGCCCCGTCCACCCGGTGGTGTTTGGTGGCTGGGTCGGGATGCTCGTCACGCTGCTGAACATGCTCCCGGTGGGCCAGCTCGACGGTGGTCACATCCTCCGGGCGATGATCGGGGACCGCGCCCAGTTGGTCGCACGGAGCATCCCGGCGCTCCTGTTCGGGCTCGCGGGGTACCTGTTCGTGTTCCGTGGGTTCGACTCGGTGCTCATCTGGTCGATGTGGGGGCTGTTCGCGCTCGGGCTCGCCTACGCCGGCCCCGCGAACCCCGTCGACGACAGCCCACTCGGCTGGCCGCGGATCGCGCTCGGCGCAGTCACCTTTGTTCTCGGGGCGCTCTGTTTCACCCCGGTCCCGGTCGAGATTATCCAGCCCGCCTGAGTGTGTGACCCTCTCGACGCGGTGAGCCGTTCCGCCCTGCTCGACCCGACCCCGACAGCACCACCGCGGCCCGGCTCAGCAGATGAACACCAGTATTTATTGCCTCAGGCGGCCGATATCGAACTGCTATGGGAAAGACACTCACCGAGAAGATTCTCGACGCTCACCTGGTCGAGGGGGAGCTCGAACCCGGGGAGGAGATCGGGATCGAGATCGACCAGGTGCTCACACAGGACACCACCGGAACCTTAGTGTGGCTCCAGTTCGAGGCGCTCGGCCTCGACGAGGTCCAGTCCGAGCTCGCGGCACAGTACTGCGACCACCAGACCTACCAGTTCGACTTCAAGAACACCGACGACCACCGGTTTCTGCGGTCCGCGGCGGGCACCTACGGGGCGTACTTCTCTCGGCCGGGAAACGGTATCTGTCACAACGTCCACCGCGAGAACTTCGCCGCACCGGGAAAGACGCTGCTCGGCTCGGACTCTCACACCCCCACACCGGGCGGCATCGGACAGTTCGCCATCGGGTCGGGCGGTCTCGACGTCGCCGTCGCGATGGGGGGTGGAGCCTACTACATCGAGATGCCAGAGGTCGTCGAGGTCCGACTGGAGGGTGAACTGCCGGGCTGGGCCACCGCGAAGGATATCATCCTCGGGATGCTGCGTCGGCTCTCGGTAAAGGGTGGCGTGGGCAGGGTCTTCGAGTACACAGGTCCCGGGGTCGAGACGCTCAGTGCACCCGAGCGCATGACTATCACCAACATGGGAACAGAGTTGGGCGCGACGACGAGTCTGTTCCCGACCGACGAGCGGACCCAGGAGTACCTGGAGCGGGTCGGTCGTGGTGACGAGTTCGTCCCGCTCGGACCCGACGAGGACGCCGACTACCACGACTCCGTGACCCTCGACCTGTCGGAGCTAGAGCCACTGATCGCCGAGCCGTCGATGCCGGACAACGTCGTCCCGGTCCGTGAGGCCGCCGGCACCGAGGTCGACCAGGTAATCATCGGCTCCTGCACGAACGGGGCCTACGAGGACGTCCTGCCGGCCGCGAAGATGCTCGAGGACCGTACCATCGACCTCTCGACTGAGATGATCGTCGCACCGGGGTCGAAAAAGGCGAGCGAGATGCTCGCCCGCGAGGGCTGGACCGCCGAGTTGATGGCCGCCGGTGTCAACTTCTCCGAGTCGACCTGTGGCGCGTGTATCGGTATCGGTCACGTTCCCGGGAGCGACTCCGTCAGCGTGCGCACGTTCAACCGGAACTTCGAGGGCCGCTCGGGAATCGAGGAGGACAACGTCTACCTGTGCTCGCCGGAGGTCGCCGCCGCGACGGCGCTCACCGGCGAGATAACCGACCCCCGGGACCTGGATGCCGACATCGAAGCGCCGGGCTACGAACTCCCCGACCGGTACGAGGGGGCCGAGAGCGACATCATCACGCCCGACAGCCCCATCGACGACGGGTTGATAAAGGGTCCCAATATCGGCGACGTGCCGCTGAAGGAGCCTCTCGAGACACAGCTCGAGGGGCCAACTCTGCTGAAGATGGGCGACAACATCACCACAGACCACATTATTCCGGCCACTCAGGACATCCTGATGTACCGGTCGAACATCCCGAAGCTCAGCGAGTTCACCCTCTCGCGGGTCGACGACACGTTCGCCGACCGGGCGCTCGCGAGCAACGGCGGCTTTCTCCTCGCGGGCGAGAACTACGGCCAGGGCTCCTCCCGGGAGCACGCCGCACTCTGCCCGATGTTTCTCGGTGTCGAGGGGGTCCTGGCACAGAGCTTCGCGCGGATTCACCGCGCCAACCTGTTCAATTTCGGCCTGTTGCCGCTCGAGATCGACCCGGAGACGTACGAACGCATCGACCAGGGCGACCACGTCGAAATCGTCGACGACGTCGCCGAGGCGGTGCGGTCGGGTCGGGAGGCGTTCACCGTCCGCATCAACAACGACTGGGAGACAACGGGACATCTGGACGCCAGTGCCCGCGAGCGGGACATCCTCGCCGCCGGCGGAAAGCTCTCGTACGTCAAACAACAGCACGAGGGGGGGAGTGCCGCGCCCGCCGACGACTGACGCCGGGTGATCTGCCCGTCTCGTCGGCACGAGACCCCTGCTCGTCCCAGCCGACGGGGCCGAACACGGAGCCGCCGGGGTCGGTGCCGTCCCCGAACAACGGGATTTTAATTGTTCACTACAGACAGTTCGGGTACGGTATGACCGATATCACTCTCGACCGTCGGACGTTTCTCGGGTCGCTGGCGGCGGTGGCTGCTGCGGGTGCCGGCTGTCTGTCCAGTGGCGAGGAACAGCCGGCGTACGCCGAGTCCCTTCCGCCGGACCTCGCGGTCCCGTTTGTCTCTGTGGACATGACTGTCACCGAGGAGCCGGAGTCAAGTGGGCCGGGGCTGCTCCCGTTTCTGGTCCCGAGACCGGGCAACAACGGCGAGCCACGGCGGGTCCCGGTTCCGAACCACCGGCCCCTCCACCAGGAGGGGCCGTTGGTTTTGTTTCCGCCCCGGGGCGGCGGGGGGGTTCCGTTTGGGGGGTGGGTCCTGTTCGGGGGCGCCGGGGTGGGGGATCTTGCCGGGCGGGGGCAGAGGGGCGGCGCCGGCGCGGGGGCGGGGCGCGGCGGGGGGGGGG
>ERZ1034569.558-NODE-558-length-13410-cov-12.124972_pt1 | contig 13410 bp, 12 predicted proteins | sample MGYA00520706_ERZ1034569 | MGnify/ENA primary metagenome ERZ1034569 (study PRJEB33760, sample SAMEA4777722) | hypersaline lake metagenome | biome: hypersaline environment; feature: brines | place: Spain | collected 2014-08 | depth 0 m ...
GGTCAGAGGGTGAGTGACACAGAACTCTTTTTATTCTGGCAAACAAAGGTAGAGCAATGGGAATCGGTGGCTCTGACCTCTACCGGCAGCAGATCCTCGATCACTACAAGAACCCGCGCAACTACGGCGAGATCGAGGAGCCGACGTTCACGCACGTCGGTGAGAACCCGATGTGTGGCGACACCATCGAGATGGACGTCGTGCTCGACGACGACGAGGAGACAATCGAGCGTGTCGCCTTTCAAGGCGACGGCTGCGCAATCTCACAGGCCTCGGCCTCGATGCTCTCGGAGCAACTCCAAGGGCTCACCGTTGAGGAGTTGCGCGAGATGGACCGCGACGACGTGACCGAGATGCTCGGGGTCGACATCTCGCCGATGCGCGTGAAGTGTGCCGTCCTCGCGGAGAAGGTTGCACAGGACGGTGCGGACCTCTACTTCGGCGAGACGGATATCGACAGAACCACAGTCGAGGACTAACAGACGAGCGCAGGCTCCGGACGCCACCCCCGACAGGCTCCGGAGATTTATACCCGATAGCGCGACCACCAGCCACATGGTCACGCTCGACTGGCAGGTCGCGGCCACGGGTGAGACGACACTCGTCGAACTGTTCGTGACGAGCGACACTGAGATGCGTGTCGAGATATCGAGCAATCTTGAGCCCGTCTGGCCGCCGAGACGGCAGAGTCGTCCCGTCGCGGGCTGGGACGGGTCCGGATTCGAGGGTGTCGTGTCCGCCGGGGAGCCGCTGGTGCTCGGCTACGCCTCCCCGGACGACCCCGTCGAACCGCCGGCGACGATCGTCGACACCGAACCCGTCACCGAATCCTCCGAGGGGCCGCCGACACCCGAGGCACTCGTGCGCGAACTCGGCGAGGCCGGCCCGCCGCGGGATGCTGTTCCCGCTCACGGGTCGGCGTCGACACATCCACACGAGACGGGTCACAGCCGGCGAGACGACGGCACACACCCGGCTGGGGGTTCTGAGACCGCACGGGCACAGACACCGGGTGGTGAATCGAGGGCCCGGGGCGCGGAGTCGGCCGACACCTCCGGTGCCCGGCGCTCACAGCGGTCCGGCAGCGCCGGAACGGGCAACCAACGGGGTGCCGAGCCGGGGTCCTCGGCGGGTCGCACTCGGCAGTCCAACGACGCCGGAACGGGCGGCGAACGACAGACCGGGGAGAGCAGGCCGGGGTCGGCAGGTTCCACACAGCCGCGGCGTACCGAGCGTGCACACACAGACAAACCAACAGCCGGCACCGCGGCAGGTCAGCGCGAGAGGCCAGACACCGATAGGCCAGGCGAGGCGATAGACATCTGGCTCGACAGCCTCGGAGACCGCATCGAGACGGCAGAGCGCCTCGCAGCGGTGGAGACGGCAGGGGAGGCACGCGCGGCCGTCGACGCCGTTGGAGGTATCGAGCAGGTCAGGGCGCTGTGTGAGCAGCTCGACACGGACAGGCGGCGTCTCGAGCGCATCGAGCAGCGACACGCCGGGTTGGGTGACCGGCTCGACGGGATAGATGTCCCGCTGTCGGCACTCGAACGGTTGGCATGAGGCTCACGGTCACCGCGGGAAAGGGTGGTGTCGGGAAGACGACAGTCGCGTACAATCTGGCGGCCGAACTGGACGCCGTCGCGGTCGACGCGGACCTGGGGATGGCGGACCTGCCCTCGGCCCGTGGTCCGGACCTCCACGACGTGCTCGCGGGGCGGGCGTCGGCGGTGGAGGCGGTCCGGGAAGGTGGACCGGTGGCGCTGCTCCCCTGCGGGCGGTCGCTCGCAGGTGTGCGGGCGGCAGACCCGGCAGCACTGGTCGAGGCGGTCCGAGCGGTCGAGCGCGAGTACGGCCGGGTCGTTGTCGACGCACCGGCGGGAATGCACAGCGACGCGGGGGTGGCACTGCTGGCCGCGGAGGCGGCGCTGCTGGTGACGCGCCCGACACGGGCCGCACTGGCCGGAGCAGTCCGGACACGGGAGCTGGCGCGGGCGCTCGATACACCGCTGGCCCAGGTGGTGCTGAACCGGGCCGACCAGCTCGGCTCCCGTGACCGCCTCGCATCGACACTCGGTGCGCCGGTCACCGTCCTGCCGGAGTCGGACCGGCTCGCGACGGCACAGCGGACCGGTCAGCCGGTGGCCGCTCTCGCACCCGACTCATCCGCGAGCGAGCGGTTCGAGACGCTCGCCTGCGCAGTCGAGCGCGCGGTCTAAGACAAACTATATCTGTCGCATCTTGGTCTAGTCGAACAATGAGTACACGCGTCCTCGACCGGGTCGAGACGTGGCGGACGCGTCGCCTCGACGCCGGGTATCGCGACCTCCAGCGACTCACGGCAAACGAGTTTTCCGGTGTGGTCCGGGCTGGCGACGCCGAACTGTTCATGACCAGCGGCGTCGCCATCACCCTTCGCGATGGCGACATCGAGGCGTTCGAGACAACCGCGGGAACCGCGTACAGCGCGCCCTCACCGGCGCTCCCGTTGCTCGCGGTGATGCAGGAGCAAAGCGACGAGGTGCGTGACCAGTTTTACACTGAACAGACCCCTCTCTCGACGGTCGACGAGACGCTCTCTCAGGGCGGGTTCACGGGCTACGTCGAGCTGTCGGAGGACGTTCTCAGCGGTGATTACTACCTGGTGTACCACGCCGGGACCTCGAGAGCTGTTGGTTTCGTCGGCCAGTCTGGCCGTCTCCTCGACGGTCACGAGGCGTTCGAGACGGCAACAGACGAGGTCGGCATCTACGAGGTCCGCCCTGTCACGTTCGACCCGGTCGACCTGCCGGAGCCGGCGCCCGAGCCGGAGCCGACCGGTCCCGACGACGCGGAGACCGCCACCGAACAGTCGACCGACTCGGTCGGAGACGACGCAGAGATGGACGCCAGTGAACAGTCGACAGACACGGTCGCGGGCGGTACGAAGGCCGACCAGTCTGAGAGCGAGCGAGCGGACACACCGGATGCGACACCCCCGGCAGATGCCACAGACGCCGAACTCCGCACCGTCCCGTCGGTCGTCCCGGACCGGACCACCGGGAGGACGGACGGGCAGTCGGCAACCGACCGGACGGCACAGCCCGGCGGGTCCGGGGCCGACCCCGGTGACAGCTCGAGTGCAAATGAGAACGAATCCACCGCCACACCGGACCCGGTCGAGCCCGGAGCCGACGAGAGACCGGACCAGCAGGACGGGGACGAACCCGACGAGCAACTGGCGACTCTCCGTGAGGAGCGGGACGAACTCGACGAGCAACTAACGAGTGTCCGCCAAGAGCGGGACAGGTTGGCGGAGCGACTCGACGCCGTCCGTGACGAGCGAGACGCGCTGCGCAGACAGCTCGACACGCTCGGCGGGGTCGATGACCGGCCGGGTCCCGGTGAGGGAGACCCCGACCCGGGGGCGGTCCGGCCGACCCGCGACCTGACACACAGCGAGGCGACCGAGGAAACAGCCGTGTTCGTCAGATACGACTCACAGGGCGGTGTGACGCTGAGTGACGTTCACAGCGGCGACGGTGACCGTGAGTCGCTCCAGGGGAACCTGCAACTGGAGGTGTACGGCGGGTTCGACGGGTCGGTCGATGTCAAGGTCGATGGACAGCCGTACGAGGCGTTCGTCGAGGACACCCTCCTCCACGAGTTCGTCGAGTGGGTTCTCACGGCACTGCCGTTCGAGATACGGGAGACCGGAAACAAGGAGTCGCTGTCGGGGCTGTACGACGCGCTCCCGTCGATAGACCACGCCGACCTGGATGCGTCGGTCGAGACAGCGGACAGCACGGAGTCGTTCGAGGTGGTGTTTCGCGACCAGCGCGGGCAACCGCTGCTCGTGGCAGCAATCGATGGTGACCGTGAGCCGGTGAGGGAGACACAGATGGAGCAACTGGTCACCGCCGCCGAACAGGCCAAGACCGCGACCGACCTGCTGGCGGGCGCGTTCCTCGTGACCCGCGGCTACTTCGACGGTGGGGCGCTCGACATCGCCGACGAGGCGACACAGGGGCGACTGCTCAGTCGTAACAAAAAGAAGAGCTTCGTCAACATCTCGCGCAACCGTGGCTACCACCTCTGTCTCGTCGAGGCGCGGGAGGGCTCACCCCACCTCACGGTTCCCGATCTTTAGCTCTCGATCTCCGGTGTCTCGTCGAGTTTCATCCCTCGGAGTTTGTCGACCGTGTGGTCGATCTTGCTGTCGAGGTCGTCGACGAACTCCACCGTGTCCTCGGTGGTTATCGCCCCCTGGCTCGACGGCTCGATGAGGTTCTCCTCTTCGAGCACGCGCAACGAGTAGCGCACCTTGTGGTGGGGGTAGCCGGTCTCGTTAGACATCTTCACGATACCGATTGGCTCGCTCTCTATCACCATCCGCAAGACCTGCAGATGCCGCTCCAGCATGTCTACCTCCTTCTCCAGTCTGTCTATCATGGCATGTGTTAACTAGTGGCGACGGAATTTAAACGTTGCCGTGGTGCCGGTGTTCTGCCGACAGATCGGCTGCGTATCAGTTTTCGTCTTGGTGAATATCGGTCAAATACATTTCGATGTTGCCCGGATTCGTGACACAGAGCGCTCCGGAGCGGCAGATTTTATACCGGAACACGCATCATAGGGGGGTATGGCGGGTGAGAGGATACTGGGAATCGATCTCGGGACGACGAACAGCGCGGCGGCGGTCGTCAGAGGGGGCGACCCGGAGGTGGTTCCGAGCGTGGAGGGCGACCGGACGACACCCTCGGTCGTTGCCGTCGACGACGGCCACAGACTGGTCGGCCAGCCGGCGAAGAACCAGGCGGTCAAGAACTGCGAGAACACCGTCCAGTCGATAAAACGCTCGATGGGCCAGGAGGGGGTGACCGTCGACCTGGAGGGGGAGTCCCACACGCCCGAGGAGATATCGGCGATGATACTCCGGAAACTCAAACACGATGCCGAGGAGTATCTCGGTGAGGCCGTCGACAGGGCGACGATCACCGTGCCGGCGTACTTCACCGACAGGCAGCGCCAAGCCACAAAGGACGCGGGCGAGATTGCAGGGTTCGAGGTGGAGCGCATCGTGAACGAACCGACGGCGGCGGCGATGGCCTACGGTGTCGACGAGGAGATGGCACCGGGCGAACAGCAGGTCGTGATGGTGTACGACCTTGGTGGCGGGACGTTCGACGTGTCGTTGCTGGAGGTCGCAGACGGGATGTTCGAGGTGGTGGCGACGAGCGGTGACAACGGACTGGGCGGCGACGACTGGGACGCGGCAGTCATAAACTGGGCGGTCAAGCAGTTCGAGCGCGAACACGGTGTGGACCTGCGCGAGAACCGCGAGGCGATGCAGCGTCTGACCGAGGCCGCCGAGCGCGCGAAGGTCGAACTCTCCTCTCGGGTGGAGACAGAGCTGAGTGTGCCGTTCGTCACGGCAACCGCGGAGGGGCCACAGGACCTCCGGTACAGCCTGACCCGGACCGAGTTCGAGGAACTGACCGCCGACCTGGTCGAGCGGACGATAGAGCCGACAGAGCAGGCGATGGCAGACGCCGGTGTCACCCCGCGAGAGATAGACGAGGTGTTGCTGACCGGTGGCTCCACCCGGATGCCGGCCGTCCGGCGGACAGTCGAGCGACTCGCGGGGACCGAACCCAGGCGCAACATCAACCCCGACGAGGCGGTCGCACTCGGCGCGGCCGTCCAGGGCGGAGTCATCGCGGGCAGTGTGGAGGATGTCGTCCTGGTGGACGTGACACCGCTCTCGCTGGGTGTTGAGGTCCGCGGTGGGCTGTTCGAGCGTGTCATTCACCGGAACACGACGATCCCGACCCGTGCCTCGAAGGACTTCACGACGGCGACCGACGACCAGACCGAGGTGCAGGTCCGCGTCTTCCAGGGTGAGCGCGAGCGCGCCGACGAGAACGAACTGCTAGCGGAGTTCCTGCTCAGCGGTATCCCGCCCGCGGAGGCCGGTGTCCCGCGCATCGAGGTGGTGTTCGGGATCGACACGAACGGTATCGTCCAGGTGAGCGCAGAGGAGGTAAACACCGGCAGGTCGGAAACGGTCACGATCGAGGGTGGGGTCGGACTCTCCGCCGAGGAGATAGCGGAGATGCGCGAGGAGGCGCGCGCGAACGAGGCGGCCGATAGGCGACGGCGACGGCGTATCGAGGCGCGAAATCGCCTGCGCGACTCCGTCTCCCGGGCACAGCGTTTGCTGTCCGAACCGGAGGGCCTCGACAGTCAGGTGGTGACCGGTCTCGAACGCGTGCTCGACGAGGCAGAGCGGGTGCTCAACAACGATGACGCACCGGTTGAGGAGCTGAACCGTGCACACGACCGGTTCGAGGAGATCCTCTCCGAACTCGACGTGCCCGCGGGAGCCTCCGAACGGCTCTCCGGCTGAGAGACCGGACAGGGCATCTTGTAGGGGCGGTCGCCTGTTCGCCGCTCACGAGGTGGGACTCGCTGTTCCTGTCCGGCGGTGTGACCCTGGTTCGAGTCCGTCCAGGAGACAGGTCCCGTCACGGGTTAGATAGCTTCCCCCCGGACGGTCGGGTGTGTCTCCATACCGCGGAACTTTATAGGGCGTTCGAGCCAAAGAATGTGTATGTTACGAGCAGGTGAGGACACCCGATGAGACAGTTGTTCGGCGTGGACCGGCAGGTGCTTGCGCTAGCGCTCGCCCGGATGGCGGAGTCAGTCGGTAATTCGTTTTTGATCGTCGTACTGCCGCTTTTCATCAGGAGCGAGTTCGTCTCCGGTGCGACGTTCGGACTGACCGAGGTCGCTATCACCGGGATCGTGCTCGCGCTGTTTGGTCTGGTCAACAGTCCACTCCAGCCGTTCACCGGTCGGCTCTCCGACCGGGTCGGCCGACGGAAGATATTCGTGCTGACAGGGCTGGTGCTGATAGCCACCGCCGGCATCGCGTACGCGTTCGCGACGAAGTACTGGCATCTCGTCGGGTTGCGGGTGCTCCAGGGGATCGCCGGCGCGCTCATCATCCCGACGACAGTCGCGCTGGTGAACGATCTTGCGTCCGACGACAACCGCGGCGGCAACATGGGCACCTACAACACGTTCCGGTTGGTCGGGTTCGGTGTCGGCCCGATCGCCGGCGGTGCCGTTGTCGGGGCCGGCCCGTACTCGTTCGAACTGGGTGGGCTCGCCGTCTCGCTCACGGGGTTTGATGCGGCGTTTTATTTTGCCGCCTCGACTGCTATCGTGAGCTTCCTGCTCGTGTTCTTCACAATCCGCGACCCCGACATCGAGCCGACCGAACCGGACCGCAGTTCCTCAGGCATTCAGCTGCTCGACCGTGACGGTGACAACCTGCTCGACCCCGTGTTCGCGCTCGGGGTGGTCTCGTTTTTCATGGCGCTCGGTATCGCAGTGTTCGCGACGCTGGGCGGGCCGGTCAACGAGCGTCTCGGCCAGGGTGAACTGATGTTCGGGCTCCAGTTCGCGGCGTTCGTGCTGGCACAGATCCTTCTGCAGGCCCCAATCGGCCGGGCAACAGACTTCTACGGCCGCCGGCGGTTCATTCTCATCGGGACGGTGTTGCTCGTCCCGACCACGCTCGCACAGGGGTTCGTGCTTGACTCGTGGCTGATGGTGTTTGCGCGGTTCGCTCAGGGTGTCGCCGGTGCGATGGTGTTTGCACCCGCGCTTGCACTCGCCGGTGACCTCGCCTCGCCCGATGAGTCCGGGTCGACGCTGTCGGTTCTGACGATGGCGTTCGGGTTCGGTGTCGCCGCCGGCCCCCTGCTCTCGGGCTTTCTCGTCGCCTACGGGTTCGCCACACCGTTTATATTTGCGGCCGCACTCGCGGGACTCGGTGCCCTCATCGTGCTGACACAGGTTGAGGAGGTGCTTGACCTCGACGGACCCGGGGACGGCGACGCCGACATCGAGCCGGGGAGTCTTCGCGGAGAGACACCCGTCGACGCCGGCGAACCGGGACTCGACGCGGATGCCGACACCCGGACCGACGGTGTCGACGACTAACCGTCGGCGCGCAGGTAAAGACTGTCCACGGTTCGTCTCTCCTGGAACGGTTGCGGCCGAGACCTGACATGAGCCACCGCGAGCGGTGCGACGATGCCGCCGTTCTCGTGTCTCTCTCACGAGCACAGAAAATATATAACCGCGCGTGTGTTATACGTTACCACACGGGAGATTTACTCAGATGACAGACCAGACACCCGACATCGACGAGGAAACGGAGGACAGATACGCGGCACTCAAGATAGGGGACGGGGATGTCGTCATCTACGACCGCAAGGAGCAGAGCGCGTGGCTCCAGTCTGACCACACCGTCGAACTTGCGGTCTGACAGTTTTCTCCACCAGCAACGTTTACTCGCCGCCGGTCGACCACGGGGATATGCGCGAGGACTACCGCACCGAGGAGGACAGTCTCGGCGAGATGCGCGTACCGACAGACGCCTACTGGGGGGCACAGACACAGCGTGCGCTGGCGAACTTCCCGGTCAGTTCACTCACGTTCGGCCGGCGGTTCGTCCGGGCGCTGGGCGTGGTGAAGAAGGCCGCCGCGCGGGCGAACCGTGACCTGGGACTGCTCGAGACCGACACCGCCGACCACATCATCACGGCTGCCGACGAGGTCATCGCCGGGGATCACGACGACCAGTTCCCCGTGGACGTGTTCCAGACCGGGTCGGGCACCTCGACGAACATGAACGCGAACGAGGTGATTGCGAACCGTGCGACCGAGCGCGCCGGCGGTGCGGTAGGCAGCCGCGAGATTCACCCGAACGACCACGTCAACTACGGCCAGTCCAGCAACGACGTGATCCCGACGGCGATGCACGTCGCGGCGCTGGAGGCCGTCGAATCAGACGTGCTCCCCGCGCTGGAGACGCTCCACGAGGAACTCGCCGCCGCCGAGGAGGCGTTCGCCGACGTAGTAAAGACCGGACGAACACACCTGCAGGACGCGACACCGGTGATGCTCGGCCAGGAGTTCGGCGGATACCGGACACAGGTCGAGAAGGGTATCGAGCGGGTGGATTCGACCGGTGACAGTCTCTCCGAACTCGCGCTCGGCGGCACGGCGACGGGGACGGGGCTGAACACGCACCCCGAGTTCCCCCGGCGCGCGGCGGAGTACATCTCGGAGGAGACCGGACTCGGCTTTAGCGAGGCCGACAACCACTTCGAGGCACAGGCTGCCCACGACGCCATGAGCGAGGCCCACGGTGCGCTCCGGACGGTCGCGGGGAGCCTCGACAAGATCGCAAACGACCTCCGTCTGCTCGCCTCCGGCCCCCGGAACGGTCTCGGCGAACTCGAACAGCCGGAGAACCAGCCCGGTTCCTCCATCATGCCGGGCAAGATCAACCCTGTGATTGCGGAGTCGGTCAACCAGGTTCACACACAGGTCGTCGGCAACGACGCCGCCGTCGCCGCCGGCGCGTCCGGGGGGCAACTTGATCTCAATCTTTACAAGCCCGTTATCGCGCACAACTTCCTGCAGTCCGCCGAGTTACTCGCGAGCGTCAGCGAGGTGTTCGCCGAGCGGTTCGTGGCGAACCTGGAGGCAAACGAGGCACACTGTGCCGAACGGGTCGAACAGTCGATGGCGCTTGCAACGGCACTCAACCCCGCCATCGGCTACGACAGGGCGAGCGAGGTTGCAAAGGCGGCACTGAAAGAGGAAAAGAGCGTCCGGGAGGTGGCAGTCGAGCGGGGCTACCTGACCGAGGCGGAGGCCGACGAGGTGCTCGACCCGGCGACGATGACCGAACGCGGGATTCTGGGTGAGGAGTGAGCGTCGGTCACGGTTCGGCGCGCAGACGGTCGTGCCAGCGTGGACCGGTCCGGCGGGCGAGCACGACACCGACGGCCGCGCCGACGACTGCGAGCGCGACAGAGAGACCGGCGGCGGCGACCGGCCACTCGTCGAACGCGAGCGCGGCGATCAGAAGCGGGACGGCAACGAGCATGAGCCCCAGCGAGTAGAGCGCGAACAGCGGCGTGTTGAACAGCAGTTCGTTTGGTGAGAGCCCGGTCAGGTAGGCGGTCAGCCCGAACACGTACACCGCGAGCAGCGGGAACACGGCCACACCGAGCAGCAGTTCCAGGCCGGGAAAGAGCACGCCGGCGAGTGCGAGATACACCAGTCCGGTCGGGAGCGCGAGCAGGAGGAAAGCCCGTTGCTTGCCGGCGAAGACCGCACGCATCCGCTCGGGGTAGCGCAGGTACTCCCGGTCGCTGTCGGTCTGTGTCACCCAGTTGTACGTGGTGAACGTGCCGAGACCGAGCAGGGTTCCAAAAGCGATGCCCGCGGAGGGCTCGATACCCATCGCGACGGTGATACGGTCGAGCAGGAGTGCGGTCACGCCGAACAGCACACCGAGCGAGAACACGACCTTCCAGACAGAGCCGCTGGAGCGGGTCACCTCGACGAGCGGGCGGGCGGTCAGCGCGTCGCCGAAGCGCTGGAACTGCCGGTAACGGTCGTCACCGACCCGCTGGACACGGTCGCGTGTTGGCGGTTCGAACACCAGGGGGCCGGCTACAACGGCCACAACTGTCAGGACCGACCCCGAGAGCAGTGTCTCCGCGCCGGGGTCCGCGTACAGGGCGTATGGCGACAGCGAGAGCATCAGGTCGGGTTCCAGCGCCACCGCGGCGGCGATAACGGCGACGACACCGGCCGCTGTGGCGGTGCTCCGCGAGGCGACCCCGGCGAGTGCGAGGCTCGTTCCGATACCGAGCGCGAACGTGTCCGCGATGGTCAGCCACAGCAGTCCCACCTCGGCGAGTGTGAACCCGCCGTCGACCACCACCGGGAGGAACCCAACGACGACGGGTGTCAGGAACAGCACCACGTAGTACAGCAGGTCCTTGAATAGGAACACGAACAGCAGTCGCCGGCGCGAGACCGGGAGGGTGCGCGCCGAGAACACGAGCAGTGTCATATCGCCGATGACGTCCCGTATCGCGTCACGGCCGACGAGGCCGACCGTGCCGACCTGGAAGCCGGCGAACAGCACAAGCACGAACAGACCGCCAACGATGAGTTCGAGCGACGTGTCGGTGGCGGAGAGCAGCCAGACGCCGGCACCGACCACCGCCGCGACGAACAGCGGGAAGGCGGCGAACCGGCGCGGGCCGAACAGATGTGAGTGCATCCGGAACTCCTCGGTGAGCATCCGGCGGACCAGCGACACCGGCGAGCGACCGCGCGTCACGGCGCACGCACCCCGGCGGTCGGGTACTCACCCGCCTCCGTCTCCCCGACTTTCGTGGCGAACGTATCGAGCAGGTCCTCGTCGGCGGCCCGTGGGTCGCGCTCGGCGACGAGGTCACCCTCCGCGAGGATACCCACCCGCGTGCAGAGCTCCTCGGCCACCTTCATAAAGTGTGTCGAGAGAAAGAGCGTGTTCCCGGCCTCGCAGTACTCCCGGAGTTGGGTCTTTACCTGTGCCTGCATCAGCGGGTCCAGGTTCACGAGCGGTTCGTCGATGAACACCAGGTCAGGTTCGTGGATGAACACCTGTGCAAGCATCACGCGCTGGCGTTCCCCCTCCGAGAGGTCCGTCGAGAGTGTGTCGAGCACACCCTGGAACTCGAGACGACCCGCCCAGCGCTCGATGCGCTCCTTGACGGAGCCAATATCGCGCATCTCGCTGACGAACTCCAGATACTCCCGGGGTGTGAGGAAACTCGGCGGGTCCTCCCGCTCGGGGAGGATACCGATCTCGCGACGGACCTCGACCGGTTCCGCAACCGGGTCGACCCCGAGCACCCGGGCGTCCCCGCTCGTCGGTGTGCGCTGTCCGGTCAGAATCTCGATTGTCGTTGTCTTTCCCGACCCGTTCGGACCGAGCAACGCGTACATCTCACCTGCCTCAACTGTCAGGTCGAGCCCATCGAGTGCCACCACGTCGCCGTACTCCTTTGTCAGACTCGTCGTCTCGACTGTCGTCATCGTCACGATGTATGGCTCCTGTGAACTTATAACACGTGACCGCTTTCCCGTGCTCTGTCTCGGGACCCGGAGTCTGGAACCAACACCGGCGACTGAACAGGAGAACGGTTAATACAGTCCGAGAGCAGTCATCGACTGTGGGACGGTACGGCCGGTCGGTTCGTCAGTCGGCCAGTTCCCGCGTGCGCTGGAGGTTCCATCTGAACCCTTTGCCGCCCTCCTCGGGTGTTTCGAGCACGAGCGGCACGCCCCGGATCGCCTCGTGGTTGAGGAACGCACGCATCCCGTCGACACCGATCTCGCCCTCGCCGACGTGGGCGTGTTCGTCCTTGTTGGTGCCACAGGCGTGTTTTGAGTCGTTAAGATGGACGTACGCGAGGTTCTGGGCACCGACCACGTCGTCGAACGTCGCGAGCGTCTCCTCGACAGCCTCGGGCGTCGAGAGGTCGTAGCCGGCGGCGAACACATGGGCGGTGTCCAGACAAACCTCGAGCTCCTGCGAGGAGCGGTCGAGCACCGCCGCGAGGTGGTCGAACTCGTCACCGAGTTTGGTGCCGCTCCCGGCGTCGGACTCGACCAGCACCGTGACATCGTCGGGTACATCGAGGTCGTCCAGCACGCTCGCGGCGTTGTCGAGCCCTTGCCGGACACCCGCACCGGTGTGAGCGCCCAGGTGGACGTTGACGTACTCGATACCGAGGCGGTCGGCGGCGTCGAGTTCTGCCTGCATACTCGCAACCGACTTCTCCCGGAGGTCCGCCTTCGGTGTCGCCAGGTTCACCAGGTACGAGGCGTGGATGACCCAGGGGCCGACACCGGCCTCGCTGGAGGCCGCCCGGAACTGCTCGGCCTCCTCGTCCTCGAGACCCGGGTCCCGCCAGACCTGTGGGGAGGTCGTGAATATCTGTCCGCAGTTCCCGCCGACATCGAGTTCACGGTCGACGGCCTTCTCGACACCGCCGGCGACCGACACGTGTGCTCCGACCTGCATGTGTGAGCGGAGTCGCTACGCTCGTATATCGGCTTCGAACACACCACGCCGTCCAGTTTCAGTTCCAGTTTCACTCCGGGGCCGTGGCTCGGGTTGATACTCCCGGAGGCCCAACAGGAGACCGTGCTCGACGAACTCACACCCACCTGCGGGGCCGACGGCTGTGACCGCGAGTTGCGCGAACGCGACCGGATGCTCGTCTACCGGACAGGCCGCGGGGAGCGACGCGCCTACGAGTGTGTCTGTGGCGCGGTCAGTATTACCGTCCACCGGTAGAGGCCACCGGATGCGCGAGCGGGGAGGGGAGCGAGGTCGACCGGAGGAGACCTCGACAGGCGAGCGGGGAGCAGAGCGACCCGCGAGCAGCGACCCGTGAGCGGCCCGGACACACGGGACCGCAGGTTCACACTGGCGGGCGACTATCCGTCAGGATGGTCGCCCACCAGTGTACCGACAGCGTTTTTCACCTGCCAGCC
>ERZ1034569.559-NODE-559-length-13405-cov-4.422921_pt1 | contig 13405 bp, 14 predicted proteins | sample MGYA00520706_ERZ1034569 | MGnify/ENA primary metagenome ERZ1034569 (study PRJEB33760, sample SAMEA4777722) | hypersaline lake metagenome | biome: hypersaline environment; feature: brines | place: Spain | collected 2014-08 | depth 0 m ...
TGTAACTGCTGTGGCACACTCTACTCAGGGAGGGAATGATGCCGGAAACGTGCCCAACTTGCGGGGGGATGGTTGCCGTGCGTGAGGCGCTCAATGCCTTCGGCGTGTCCGGAGAGGTGTCGGAGCACGAGAGGAGGACGGTGGAGTACAGGTTCAGCGCGGTCGACGGGGGTTACGAGTCCGTCTGTTCGGGATGCGAGGAGATCCTGCGGGGGGCGGTGAAGCCGCCTTCCAAAGACGCGTCCGAGGAGGAGGTGGTCATCAAGGCATAGAACGTCGCCTCTGCGCCCACAGCCCGTTCACCTGCGTCAAGCCGGGGTGTGCCCCGCTCCGGCTTAGCCTTTCTGTTCTTTCCGACCGTCGAGTTCCTCGCGCAACACCTGGTTCACGGTGCCCGGATCCGCACTCCCCCCGGTGCGTTGCATAACCTGACCAACGAGGAAGTTTATAGCCTCATCGTCCCCACCGAGGTAGTCCTCGACGGCGTCGGGGTTGTCGTCGATAGCTTCCCGCGTCGCCTCGACCGTCTCGTCCTCGCTCGCGGCGCGCAGGTCTCGTTCGTCGACGACATCGACGGGGGGGCGTCTTTCATCGAGCGCGGCGCGTAGGGCTTCGACCCCGTTTGTGTCGGTGAGTTCGTCCTGCGCGACAAGGGAGACAAGCGCCGCAAACTCGTCGGCCTCGACCGCGGAGACGTCCGTATCGCGGTAGTTTAGCTCGCGCAGGAGTTCGTCGGCGACCCACGTAGCGGCGAGTTCGGCGTCGACCTGCGCCGCCACGTCCTCATAGAGGTCCGCGACCGCCTTGCGTGAGGTGAGCTTTTCGGCCACCTCGTCCGAGACGCCGTACTCATCGCGGAAGCGTGCGCGGCGTTCGCGCGGGAGTTCAGGTACGTGTACGTCGTCTTTGAACTCCGACGTGCGCAGAACCGGTATGTCCGCCTCCTCGAAGTAGCGGTAGTCCTTTTCCTCTTCCTTCTCTCGTAGGGTAACCGTCACGCCGCGGTCGTCGTCGTAGTGGCGCGTCTCCTGTGTGACGTCGCCGCCGCGTTTGAGCCGGTTCTTCTGGCGCGTGATCTCGTAACGGAGCGCCCGTACGACGCCTTTCGTGGAGCCTATGTTTTTGACCTCGGTGCGGTTCCCCTCTGTGCCGTCTTGTGAGATGGAGACGTTGGCGTCGACACGGAGGGCACCGGCTCGGGAGGCATCGAAGACGTCGAGGTATTCGAGAATCTCGCGTAGCGTCTCGACGACGGCGCGTGCCTCCTCGGGGGAACCGATATCGGGCTCTGTGACGATTTCGAGCAACGGCGTACCGCTCCTGTTGTAATCGATGAGGGTGTAGTTCGACCGTTCGATGGAACCGCCTTTGTGGACGAGGGAACCGGGGTCTTCTTCCATGTGAGCGCGACGTATCCCTACCTCGTGGTCCTCTCCCTCGACGCTGACGACGAGCCTGCCGTCTTGGTTTATTGGTGCGTCGTACTGTGATATCTGGAAGTTCTTGGGCAGGTCGGGGTAGAAGTAGTTCTTCCTGTGGAACCTCGTCTCGTCGCGGACGTCGCAGTCGAGCGCCTTTCCGACGCGGACGGCGTACTCTACGGCGCGTTCGTTGACGACGGGGAGTGTTCCGGGCAGACCGAGACAGACGGGACAGGTGTGGGTGTTAGGTTCGGCGTCCTCATAATCGGTAGAGCAGGAGCAAAACATCTTGGTCGCCGTGTCGAGCTGGACGTGGATTTCGAGTCCTATCACGACCTCGAAGTCGTCGGTCATCGGTGGGGATTGCGTCGTGGCGCACAAAAGTATATTGGAGCGGGCGGACTGTGTTACGTATGCCTTGGACAAGAGACGATGTTCCGTCGATGGACGAAGAAACGGTCGTAATCACGGGTGCCAACTCCGGAATCGGGTTCCACGCCGCCCGCGTCTTCGCGGCGAAAGGCGCGGACGTGACGATGGCGTGCAGGAGCGTCGAACGCGGCGAAGACGCTGCGGACGAGATACGCGAGGAGGTCCCCGACGCCCCCGTCGAGGTCCGCGAACTCGACCTCGCCTCTCTCGACTCGGTGGAGGACTTCGCAGACGGCTTCATACAGGACCACGACGCCCTCGACGTTCTGTGCAACAACGCCGGCGTGATGGCGATTCCCCGGACGGAAACCAAAGACGGCTTCGAGACGCAGTTCGGGGTCAACCATCTCGGACACTTCGCCCTGACGGCGCATCTCTCCGACCTAGTTGTTTCTACCGACCGAGCGCGCGTCGTGACGACGAGCAGCGGCGCACACGAACGCGGGACGATAGACTTCGAGGATCCACACGGCGAAGACGAGTACACCAAGTGGGACGCGTACGCACAGAGTAAACTCGCAAACCTCCTTTTTGCCTTCGAGCTACAGCGGCGGTTCGAGGATGCCGACGTAGACGTCAAAAGCGTCGGTGTCCATCCCGGATACGCAGCAACCGACCTACAGCGCCGTGGACCCGAGATGGAGGGTTCCCGCCTCAAACTCGGCCTCATGAAAGCGATGAACGCGGTCCTCGCACAGAGCGCCGAACGCGGCGCCTTGCCGATACTGTACGGTGCAACCGCGGAACTCGAAGGCGGCGAGTACGTCGGACCCGGCGGATTCATGAACATGCGGGGATACCCGGAGGTCCAGGAGCCGAACGAAAGGGCGCGTGACAAGGAGACGGCGGAGCGCCTCTGGGAGGTCTCGGAGGAACTGACCGGCGTGGAGTTCGGAGTTTAGCGCCGACCGGAGGTCACCGAAAAGGATAATCCGTCCTTCCCCCTTTGAGGCGTATGTCCCAAGCCTCGGCGGTGCGTGACTGGCTCGTCAGAAACGCCGAGAGCCTGTACGCAGAGGCGATCGAGTGGCTCGCCGCAAACCTACCCAACTTCACACTCGCCTTCGTGATAATCGTCGTCGGCTACAGGCTCTCGATAACCGCAAAGAGGTACGCAGGACGCCCCGTCTACGGCTGGATAGGGCGCGAAAGCGTCGCATCGACCGTCCTGCGTCTAATCAAACTCTCCATAACACTCGTATCGGTACTCATCGCCTTCCGCGTCGCTTTTGGCTTCTCGCCGACGTCGCTCCTGCTGACCGCGACTGTCTTTTCTGCCGTGGTCGGTATAATACTCGCACCTCTGGTCGGGGACATCGTCAACGGCGTCTTCGTCCTCAGCGACCAGCCGTACGAGGTCGGTGACATGGTCGAGATACTCGACACGGGAAAGACAGGCTTCGTCGAGGAGGTCACCATACGGTACACAAAGATATTCACCGTCGACAACACCTTCCTCGTCATACCTAACTCCGAGATACGCAAACGCGACGTCGTCAACTACTCCGCCGAAGATGTACGGACGCGCCAGACGCTGGAAGTATCGGTCACGTACGAAAGCGACGTCGCAAAGGCGCGCGAACTGCTAGTGGAAGCGGCCCAAGAGACGCCCGAGGTCATAGGGACACAGGGCAGCGTCCGTATAGGCAGAGGCGAGTACCCGCTCGAACCGCGTCCGTTCATCGTCGAGTTCGGTGACCACGGCGTGGGTCTCGCTCTGCGTTACTGGGTCCGCGAACCGTACAGGCTAGCCATGGTGAAGTCGAAGGTCAACGAAAAGGTGTGGTCGAAGTTCCGGCGCGAAGGAATCCGTATACCGTACCCGCACCGGCACCACGTATTCGACGACACGAGCGGGGAGATGGACGTCTCTCTCGTCGAACGAGACGAACCGGGCGAGGAGGGTTAACCCGCAACCTCTATGCGGACGTCGAGGTTTTCGCGCAGAAAGTTCTCTATGTCGGGGTCGTTCCGCCACAGACGGCGGAGCGCCTTCCGCAGTCTGCCCGACCGGGTCCGACCTATCACGATGACGTCGGCCTCTTGTGTCGCGGCCTCTTCTAGTATCGCCTCCTCTACGAGAAACCCCTTGCGCACGGAGTAAGACGCGTCCGAGACGTCGAACATCTCCTCGATTTCGCGTCGCAGTTCCCTACGGGTAGCCTTCTCCTCGTTCTGAAACAGGTTGACGTGCATAAATACCAGGTCGACGGCTTCGTCTCCCCTCCTCCTGAGTTCGAGCGCGCGCTCGACGGTCCGCCGGCTGTTTTCCGTCAGCGGATAACGGACGGGAACGAGGACCCTCATTCCTTTGTTACCTCTACCGCCGCCTCTTTCTCACAGAGGGCGCGTGCGTTTTCCTCGGGGATACGTGCGACGTCTTCCTCACCGAGGGAGTACTCGCGCCCGTCGGTTCCGACGAACTCGGGGAGCGGTTCGACGACCCGGACGGTGGCGTACCCGTCGTCCGTCGTCTCCTGGCGCGTGCCCTCGGCGGCTTCTTCTGTCCCTTTTCGCTCCGTGTCCTCAGTTGGTTCCGTGTCTCCTTCCTTGAGCGCTCCCTCCAGAAGACCCTCGACGCGTTCCTGTCCTGCGCGTATCTCGTTGACGATGCTTTCGTACATCTCACGCTCCTCCAGCGTCATACGGTCCTCCGTCGCAGTGTGTCCGTTTGCGGACAGTGACGCCATCTTGACGACCTTGCCGACGCGGCGTTCATAGATAGCCTCCGCTACCTGACGCGCGCTGCTGAGTTCGTCGTTGAGACGTTGTGCCTCGTCCGAGTATGGGTCTTCGCAGGCGTCGCGTTCCTCGCGCAGGCTCTCTATGTAGCCGGCTGCGTCCTCGTAGAAGGAGTCGGGTAGCTCCTGGAGCTTCTCCGACCGGCGTTCGTCCGCCTGTGCCGCGCGTAGGTCTTCTAGGTCCATCTGTCGTAGTCACCGTAGTCTCAGGTCGCCGCGTAGCATACCGAAGACCGCGGCGTACTCCGGGAGAGAAATCTCTCCCGCCTCGGTATTAAATCTTCTTCCTCCGACCTCGAACTCGACTGCTTCGTCCGCCACGACGGTCTGTTCGCGGTCCGAAAAGACAACGGCGTCGCACAGCGGTTCGAAGGCTTCGAGTTCGTCGCGTCCGAGCGGCGCGACACGCAGCCCAGTCCCGCCGTGTAACGAACCGGGGAGGCGTATGAGGCGCCGTGTGTCCGTCGTTACGGGTTCGTCGGTTTCGGCGCTTGTCTCGTCGACAGCGCGACGTAGGAGCGTCTCCCAGAACCCGCGTGTGCCGCGTGCGACATCGAGGTTGCCCGAGGATATCTCGTCGCGTCGGTCGCGGAAGACTTCGAGCAGCTTGCGCGCCTTCTTTTCGCCGACGTTTTCGTACTCCCGGAGGTGCACGAGGGCTTCTTCGTCGTCGACGGCGGCGACATCCTCGGCGTATCCGACAAGCCAGTCGCGTATGCGTTCGCTCCAAGCGCCGCCGCGGAGGTGCTGTAGTTCGGTGGTCGACTTGCGTCCGTGTGTCCACTCGTCCTGTTCGCTACCTGCTACCGTCTCCGAGGAGAAGGCGTACTCGGCACGGAAGCCCGTGCCTTTGACGTAGTCGACTATCTCGCGGCGGGCGTCGCTACCCAGCCCCTGCACGCGGTCGTCGTAGACGTGTATGTGGTAGCCGCGACCGCCCGAAAAGACGACGAGGGTATCCTCGAATCCGAGGTCGCCCTCGACGAAGGAAAGGAGGTTGAACAGGGCTTCCTTGCATTTTGCCAGCATCTCGGCGTAGGTATCGTCGGGTTCGGCATCGCGCAGGTGGTCGGCATCGAGGTCGAAGATGAGATCGGCACCCTTCCATCCCTTGTCGGACATAGCCGTCGCCTCGGGACGTTCGTAACGCGCCGAGGAGTAGTAGACGTGCTGGGGCTTCGTGTCGGAGAGCCACGCGTCAAGGCTACCGAGGTCAAGCAGCGACTTGTGGCGCACCATGCCGCCGGAGAAGGCTACGTACGCCCACTCGCGGTCGTCGGGTCTGCGCGGTTCGACGACGCTTCCGCTGTCGCCGAAGGAAGGCGGCGTGATGCTGCCGCGGTAGTAGTCACCGAACCTGCCGCGGACGTACGCACGCGTCCTGTCGTCCATCCGCCGGGGCTACGGGGCTAAGACAATTATAGCCTGCGCTACACGATACCGCGAAAGGACGGCTACCGAACCCCTTTCACCATGTAAGGACCGTCGCGCTCGTAACCGAGCGAACGGTAGTACTCGCGGACGCCGATGCCGCTTATAACGGCGAGACGCGAGTACCCCGTCTCCGCCGCCATCGCCTCTGCGCGGTCCATGAGCCGTTCTCCGTATCCGCGGTGCTGTGCGCCTTCGTCGGGTTCCTTTCCTATTCCTGCCTGTCTTCCGTAGACGTGTAGTTCGCGCACAACCGCCGCCGAATCGAGCTCCTCGCGCACCACCTCGCCGGGGAAACGGAGGCGTAGGAACCCGACTAGAAGGTCGTCGCGTCCGTCTCCTTCGCCGACGAACTGTAGGAAATGTTCCGTCCCGCCCGCACAGTCGTACTCGCGCGCGTCAAGGTGTATGTCCTTGGGGTCCTCATCGTGCATGCCAACCTCGCGGCAACGTATGCAGTCACAGGTCCCGCCGCGTTCTTCGAGGCGCTGGCGGGCCAACTGGCGCAGGTTCGACTTGGTCACGCCGTCCTCTATCTCCGTCGCCGGGATGTCGCGCTGGACGCGCGAGATGCGCGTGTACTCCGGGACGCGTTCCTTGGCTCGTGCGACGACGTCGGTCGCCTCCTCGTTCGACAGGGGTTCAAACTCGCCTTGCTTCCACTGTGCGTAAAGCGGGGTCCCGCGGACGACAAGGGTCGGGTATATCTTGAGGTAGTCGGGTCGGTAGGCGGGGTTGTCGAAGATTTCGTGGGCGTCGTGTACGTCATCCTCGGGCGTCCGTCCGGGCATCCCGGGCATCATGTGAAAGCCGACCTTGAACCCCGCGTCGTGGAGTCGTCGGTTCGCCTCCCGTGTCTCGGCGTCCCCGTGTCCGCGTCCCGTGGCGCGTAACGTCTCGTCGTCGGTCGTCTGGACCCCCATTTCGACCTTCGTTCCGCCGAGGCGCAGCATGCGGTCGACCTGTGGCTTCCCACACCAGTCGGGCTTGGTCTCGAAGGTCGTGCCTATGTTGCGGACCTCGGCGTTTTCGTTCTCCGCCATGACGTCTTCAAACGCCGTCCAGTCTTCGGGTGCCGTGTTCGACGGGGCGTAACGGTCGTCTCCGAACTCGTTCATGGCCTGTAGGGCGCGTTTGACGAACCACTCCTGGTAGTCGTGCGACCGCGCCGTCATCGTTCCGCCCATGAGGATTAGCTCGACCTTCTCGACGAGGTGACCCGTCTCGCGCAGGTCGGAGAGTCGCTGTGTCACCTGGTCGTACGGGTGGTACTCGTTGTGTTCGCCGCGCATGGAGGCGGGTTCGTTGCCCGTGTACGACATAGGCGCCTCGAACTCCGAGTCAGGACCGCCGGGACAGAAGACACAACGTCCGTGCGGGCACGGTTCGGGAGAAGTCATGACAGCGACCGGGGTTACGCCGCTCGCCGTCCGCACCGGAGTGGTGCGAAGGACCCTTTCCGCGCGTTCGGGGTGTTCATCCGGGACGGCATCGAGCACGTCGGAGTTTTTGGGTACGCGGGGCGAGGAGTGCTTACCGCAGACCCGGTTTTTTTCCTTTTCGACATCGCCGCGTTGTATCTCGCCTTCGACCACCATCTCGGCGAGTTCGTTCACGACCCGGGTGAACGCGTCCTCAGACCCCTTCCCTGTGCCCGTTGTCATCGACGGCCTTTTGATTCGGAACTTCTTGTGCCTGACGGTAGAGTGTAGCCGTTACGGTTAAGAAGAGCGACGTTGAACGTCGAAGAGAAGAGGCATTCTTCGATGGCTTCCGGAAAAACGCTGTCAAGGTCGGAGGAGTTCGTGTCCCTCTTGGAGAACGTAGGGAGTCTCGCTGTGGTCTGTCACGACAACCCCGACCCCGACTGCATAGCGAGCGCCCTGGCGCTGCAGACGATGGCTTCCCACGCCGGTGTCGAGGAGACTGACATACTGTACGGGGGAGAGGTTTCCCACCAACAGAACCGGGCTTTCGTGAACCTGCTTGAGGTGGAACTCACGGAGTTCGACGGGGAGGACCTCGAAGAGTACGAGGTCATTGGCTTTGTCGACCATTCGGTAAAGGGCGAAAACAACGCGGTGCCGGGGGAGGCTTCGGTGGACTTTGTAATCGACCACCATCCCCCGGAGAACGACGTTGACGCACGTTTTGTGGACATACGCGAGGAGTTCGGAGCCACGACCACGATACTCGTCGAGTACCTCCGCGAACTCGACGTCACACCCGATACCGACGTGGCGACGGCGTTGCTGTTCGCCATACGCGCCGAGACGCTCGAGTACCTCCGCGGAACGACCGAGATGGAGTACGAGGCTTCGGAGTTCCTCCACAGGTACGCAGACACCGAGCTTCTGCGGCGCATGACCGAACCCGCGTTCACACCGGAGACCCTCGACACCATAGGCGAGGCTATACTTGAACGGGAGGTACGCGCATCGGCACTCGTCGCGGGTGTCGGTGTTATCAACGAACGCGACGCACTTCCCCAAGCCGCCGACTACCTGATGCGTCTCGAAGGCGTCTCGACAGTCCTCGTATTCGGCGTCGTCGATGACCGTATCGAGGCAAGCGCACGCTCCAAGGACTCACGCGTCAACCTCGACCGGGTCATGAACGACGCTTTCGGAGACGTCGGGAGCGCGGGCGGTCACCGTGGAATGGCGGGTGCACAGGTGCCCCTGGGCGTCTTTTCGGAGATGGCTGAGAACGACGAAAAGATGATAGAACTCGTGTCGGGGACGGTGAAGAAACGTTTCTTCAACGAGATGAACCTTCAGGAAGACGAAGAGGACGTCTAGTCCTCACTCGCCGCCTTTCTGTACTCAACGAGGAACCTCCATCCGAGCGCCACGAGGACGACACCCACCCCGAGTATGGTTCCTGCCACGACGATATCGACAACACCCATATCGAGAGAAGCACCGCGGTCCTCATAACTCTTCCTCCGTTCGGCCGAACTCAACGAGTACCTCGCCGCCTTCCGTCTCTACCCTACCGCCGAACCCCCCGTCTCGGCATACAAGCCACGCGTACGACGGAGGGGAACCGCGTGGACGCGTGGGGCTTCCGGGGTTGAGCGTCGCCACGGCGCGTTCGTCGTACGACGGCGTGTGTGTATGACCGCGGACGACGAGACGGGCGCCCGTTTCCGCCGCCTCGTACGCGACGTCGGGGGTGCGGTGTCCGTGCACGACACAGACACGGACGCCGCCGGCCTCGAAGGTTTTTCTACGCGGAAGTCGGTCGCGCACCGCCGCGTCGTCTGCGTTTCCGTGGACGGCGTGTAAGGACGCCGTCTCCTCGAACCGGTCCAGGGCGTCCACAGACTCGAAGTCACCCGCGTGGGCGACGGCGTCGGCTTCTTCGGCGGCGTCGGAGAGGAAGTCAGGAAGGTCCCCTCCGACGAGGTGGGTGTCCGACGTTACTAACAGACGCATGGACGAGACGGTCTTTGGGGGAACAAACACGTTACGGTCCGACAGTTTGAAACGACGGCACGAATAAGGGCGTCCATGAAACTCGTCGTCTCCGGTTCGCGCGTCTCAGGGCGCGTCGAAGCCCCTCCGAGCAAGAGCTACACCCACCGCGGGGTACTCGCGGGTGCTCTTGGCGACGGAACACGCGTCCTAAACCCCCTCCGTAGCGCCGACACGGAAGCGAGCATACGGTGTGCCCGGGGTCTCGGGGCGTCGGTAGAAGAAAAAGAAGACGGTATCCTGATTGACGGCGTCGACGGGGCACCGGAGACCCCCGGTGACGTACTCGACTGCGGAAACTCAGGCACGACGACGCGTCTGTTCGCGGGTACAGCGTCCCTCATCGACGGTCTCGCGGTGCTCACCGGAGACGAGAGCCTGCGTTCGCGCCCCAACGGGCCTTTGCTGTCGTCGCTGCGCGAACTCGGCGCCACGGCGCGTTCGACACGCGGGGACGGACGCGCACCTCTCGTCGTCGGAGACTCGCTCAAAGGTGGCGAAACGAACATAGACGGGGGTGTCTCGTCACAGTTCATATCTTCTTTGCTTTTCGCCACGCCGCTCACCAACGGTGCGACGGTCACGGTCGACGGCACGTTGAAGAGTCGTCCGTACGTCGATATCACGATTGAGGTCCTCTCCGAGATGGGAATCGAGGTCGACGAAATCGATGAAGGCTTCGAAGTCCCCGGCGACCAAAGTTACTCGGCAGAGGAGTTCCAGGTCCCCGGGGACTTTTCGAGCGCCTCGTACCCACTTGCGGCAGGCGCCGTCGCGGGTGAGGCTACCGTCGAAAACCTGTATCCGAGCGCACAGGGCGACGAAGCCATACTTGGAATACTCGAACGCATGGGTGCGTCGGTCGAGTGGAACCACAAAGAAGGCGTCGCGCGTGTCACGGGTAAGGCGGACGGGCTGGCCGGTGTGACGTTCGACGCCTCCGACAACCCCGACCTGACGCCCACCGTAGCCGCCCTCGGCGCTGCGGCAGGCGGTGAGACGCGTATCGTTGACGCGGAACACGTCCGTTACAAAGAGACCGACCGCTTAGAAGCCATGGCGACCGAACTCGGTAAGATGGGTGCGGTGGTCGAGGAGGAAGACGACGCACTGTACATAGACGGCGACTCCTCGGAACTCGTCGGCACGCGCGTCGACGGACGCGACGACCACCGCGTCGTGATGGCTCTTGCCGTCGCCGGTCTGGTCGCGAACGGTGAGACAGCGATAGAGACAGCCGAAAGCGTCGAAGTCTCTTACCCGGGCTTTGCCGATGACCTGGCCGCGCTCGGTGCGGAAGTCGGGACTCGCTGAGGGTCATATCTCCCGGGCGACGAGCCAGATGCCTATACCGGAGACGACCAGTACAATGACGGCTTCAAGGAGGTAGTCGGTGGGAGCTGGGGGTTCGGTAGGCGCGCCGTCTGACGGCGTGTCGGCGTTCCAGTCGTTCTCAAAGACCTCCGCGAAGTACGAGGCTATCTCCTCGTCGTGTACGACGACGCCGACCTCGCGGTTGTCCTTCGGGGAGTTTTTGTTCCAGTTTATGCTCGAAACCAGGGCGGACTCGTTGTCGACGACGACGCCTTTCGTGTGAATCGGTCGTTCGGAGACGCGTGCATCTATGTTGGATGAGTTAAGAGCCTCCGCGACCTCCGCGTTTTCGTCCTCGTAGTACCACCGTCCGTCGAGCAGGATGCGGACGTCGACGCCCTCTGTGGCGCGTTCTCGTAGCGCGTCGACGTAAGGGTTGGATCCGAGGCTTTCGTTCCACCCACGGATGTACGCCTGCTGGACGAGTATCTCCTCGTCGGCGCTCTCTATCAGAGATACGATGGGTTCGACGCCGGAGTCGGGCGCGACGAAGAGTTCGTACGGCGTTCCGTTCGCCCGCTCCGGTTCGAACCCCGTGCGTACCGCCGCATCGGTTTGGTCCTGTTCGTACGTCTCCTCTGAGGCGTTTTTCCACGAAGATACACCGCGCCAGTCGACGTCCTCCCGGAAGACACGGGCGAGGTAGTCCGCGGCCTGGTCGCTCTCAACGACGACGCCCCATCCCCGCGAACCCGTCGCGTTCGGCGCGAAGTTGCGGTCGCCCCAGTTCTCGGAGGTTACGACCGCTGTGTCGTCGGCAACCGCATACTTCGCATGGAAGTACGTGTAACGGCTCCTTTCGCCGTCGGCGACGTACCGACTCGCACCCTCGAGGGTTTCGAGAACGCGGTGGGTCGAAGCCGGAAAGCCACCGGGGGGCGAGCCTTCGACGAGGACCTCAACGTTCGCAGTAGAGTTGGCGAGGACGCCGGCGAGGTGGTCGCTTCCGAACGTGTACGCGCTCAAAAGGACGCGTTCGTCGGCTTCGCGGAGTTCGTCGACCGCGGCCCTTGGGGAGTCGGGAAGCACAAACGCAGCCACGGAGGACGCGTTCGCGCGCAACGGTTTCAGGTCGGTCGCACCGAAGGGGTGGGTTCTGTACCCCTCGCCTTCCCGGAGGACCACTTCTCCTTCCGTCGGTTCAGTCCCGCCCGCGTCACCGTATCTCAGGCGGTCGACAACAACACCCGAACCGTCGCGGAGAACGACGGTTTCGCCCGAGTTGGCCAGGCGGAGACCGAGCGGGTGGTCGCGTCGGTCGTGGTCGCCCCCGTCGCTCGCGAAGTAGACGGTGCCGTTCAGCGTGCGGTTCGGTAGTCCGGTCGCCCCGTCGTCGTCTTCGAGCGTCCATCCGGACGTGTCCACCCCGCCAAACTCGACGGCTATGTACTCGCCTGCGTCGCCGTCGGCGTACGGGTCCGGGTATACTTCGACGATACGGGCATCATCAGCCACAGCGGTTCCGGTAGCGGCACATAGGAAGACGAGAAGGGCAGCGAGAGCGGTGTTACTCTTCCTTTTCAGAGACATCGACCACTTCGAGAGGTGTGTCGGTCAGAGACTCTCCGACCTCCTGCTTTGCTATCTTCGCTGCGTGGTCTTCCGTCTCGACGTTGTAGACGTTTATTTCGAAGACGAGACCTACAAGCGCCGTGCCTGCGAACATACACGCGGCGTCGAAAGCCTCGCCGCAGGCGGGACAGTCCATCAGACCGATCTCTACCTCGACGTAGTCCTTGTCAGGGTTGAGGCGTTTCCCCGCTTCGCTCACCGAGACCGAGACGGCGTCCTCTATCTCATCTACGTCCTCGACTGTCCACGCACCTTCGAGAGCCACGGTGTAGTCCATGTTCGCTCGTGCGCACCGGAGTCCGTAACGTTTGTTATTCTTCCTCGTACTCCTCTAGTGCGCCTTCGATGAGTTCGAAAGCACCCTGTCGCTCGTCGCGGTCGACGAAGACGACTATGCTCGTAACACTCGATATTATCTCTATTATGTTTATCTCTTCCTCGTGGAGGGGTTTGACAACACGGTAGACGATACCCGGCGTGTCTATGAAGTCACCGCCGGAGACGAGTATCATCGCGACATCCTGGCGGAGTGAGACGCTTGAGAACTTGGCGTCGTCAACTATCTCATCGTGGAGGAGTTTTTCGGCGTGCTGCCCCTCGTTCTGGTCTACGAAGAAAGACATAGAGTCGTTGCCCGTCGAGTGTCCGTATATGTTGATGTCGTGTTCGCCGAGAACCGTCGAGAGGCGGGAAAGGAGGTTAGGCGTCTCTATCACGGAACGTCCCGCGACCGTAACGGCGGCGAGCGGTTCGTCGCGCATCTCGATGAGGTGAGTGTTGGTTCCTTCTCCTTCGATGACGGTACCCTCTGCGCGGACGTCACCGTGTTCGTGGTGGACGACACGCACGGCCATGTCGTCGGTCTTGTACCTCAGCGCGCTCGTGGCGACCACACCCGCACCGCGTATCGAGAGGTCCTGCATCTCGTCGACGGAGATGCTGTCGACGCTTTTGG
>ERZ1034569.562-NODE-562-length-13378-cov-25.505066_pt1 | contig 13378 bp, 15 predicted proteins | sample MGYA00520706_ERZ1034569 | MGnify/ENA primary metagenome ERZ1034569 (study PRJEB33760, sample SAMEA4777722) | hypersaline lake metagenome | biome: hypersaline environment; feature: brines | place: Spain | collected 2014-08 | depth 0 m ...
TCCCGTGTTCCTCGTTGAGTGTCTCGGCGACCAAATTGGCAAAGAACTCACTGTCGTCGACAACGAGTATCGAGAGCGATTCGTGTCTCACCATGTGAGTGGTTTGTCGTCGTAGCCTGTCAGCAGAAGTGAGACTGCGGGCACTGGGGTCGGTGATATTGATAAGACAGACTGAGACAGTTAGCTGACATACTACGTCTAAAGCCGGAGGAGGGAATTGAACCCTCGGCCTAATCCTTACGAAGGATTCGCTCTGCCAGGCTGAGCTACTCCGGCACGCCGTCAGTGGCTACTTTGTCGTTGCGTGATTGCGGAAATAAGGGTTGCGAAACGATCGCCGTGCCGTCGGTGATATCGACGCCGGCTCAGTCGTCGCCCATCGCGTCGGTGATCTCAACTTCGCTGTCCTCGACGGTCACGTTAATCAGCGTCTTAACGTGGTACTCCGTCTCATCAAGCTCGTTCGGGCCGGCCTTTTTGATCACCGCGACCACGTCGGCGATCTCCGTGCCGATCTCGGTCAACGCATCAAGGATGGCCGCCATCGTTCCGCCCGTCGAGAGCACGTCGTCGAGAACAAGCACGCGGTCGCCGGGCTCGACATCGTTGATATACATCTCCGATTCGGAGTAGCCGGTCTGTTTCGACAACGACACCTCGCCATCAAGCCCGTAGGAGCGTTTGCGGATGACGACCAGCGGGATGTCGGTCATCAGCGAGACGGCCGTCGAGATATGGATCCCCATCGCCGCCGGCGTGACGATCTTGTCGACGTTTTCGATCTCGGCCTTCCGAATGATCCGAATGACAATCTCCCGCAGCAGCTCGGGGCGCAGCATTGGCACCCCGTCGCTGATCGGATGAACAAAATACTCGTAGTCGCCCTTTTCGATGATCGGTGCGTCGAGAAGCGACTGCTGCAAGCGATCCATATCCCCTCTTCGCTAGACGAGACCTAAAGATGACGATCCTCCTATCAAGCCGAGTGCAACGGTGGTTGTGGCCGGATCACCCGCATCGAAGCCATTAACAGCCAGCCAGTCGAAGCCCGAGTATGCAACATCTCATCGTTACCGGCGATCCCGGCATTCGCAAGGGCGCGATCATCGACTACGATGGGCGTGAGCAGATCTGTTTTGCGATCCAGCGACAGGGCGACTGGCACGGCCCCGATGCGGTACAGCTGTGGTGTACGATCGGTACTGAGGATGAACGCGAAACCTTCGAGAAACGTGAGTACGTCCCCAACTGGCTCGATGTCGACACCATCGACGCCGAGTCACTTGATGTCATTCAGGCGAACAACGAACTGTCCGTCTAACGGCGAGACGGTTCGACCACGTACCGATCAGGCAGTCGCACCGAACATACCAGCAAGATCCATCGCACGCTCGACGATGAACACCTTTGCCTTGTCGATCGTCCCCGCGCCTTCGATCGTGATCTCGCCGCTGTCGTAGGCCTGGTTGAACGCCGCGACCGGATCCGTAGCCGTGTACAGCGAACACGCCGTCTGGCGGTCTGTTTTGACGATCACGTTCGGATCCTCGGCGGCACCGAGTTCGACTGAGGTGATCTCCAAGGAGCCGTCAGCCTGCAGGGTGTAGTTCTGTTGGGCAGCGTTCTTGACCTGTAGTTCAGTGGTGTTGGATGCCGCAACCGAGCCCACCATTGAGGGGACGGCGTCGGTGTTATTGTTGTACACAGCAACGACCTGATCGATCTGGATTTCGCCCGTCTCACCACCACAGGTGATCGGTGGGTTCGACTGAGCACTGACCGGGCCGGTGACGCCAGCAACGAGCGCAACGGCGAGTATCAGCGTCACAAGGAGTGTTCGATACATACCGTATCATTTGGCTGCAGTCATAATTAGATTTTGTCAAATTATCGTTGCGTCCAGCCGTCTGAGACATCGATGTGGAGCCACGCCAATCAGTCCGTCAGGTCACCGTCGATGTACTTCTCGGTGAGGGGCTCAGCCTCGGTGACTCGGCCGTACTCCGCAAACCGGGCATACAGAATCCAGTAGTACGCCGGGCTGTGTTCGTCCTCAGTCGCCGGGAGACTCTGGACGGTGTTAACGATCGGGTCGATGCTTTCGACCAGTTCGTCGGGGTCTAACTCGCCGCTGATCCCCCCTGCTGCATCGCGGTAGGCGGTCGCCAGCTTTTCGGTAGCAATCACCCCAAAGTACGCGAAATCGACCTCTGGGCGTGTGTCGGTAGCGACATACTCCGCAAAGACTGGTTCGTACTCCTCGGGGTCAAGAAAGTCATCGGGCGCATACCGCGCGCAATGAGCACAAAGTGTCGCGATGTTGTCGGGATCGTCACGGCCGTCGAACGCCAGTGGAACGATGTGGTGGTCAACCATCTTCTCGGGGGGCCCCTGCTGGCCGCACTTCTCGCAGGTAACCAGATCATGAGCAGTGGTATCAGTCCCCGCAGGCATATTCAAAGGTACGAACCCCCCGATATTTAATTATACTTCGAGACGCCCTCACACACAGCGGGAGGGGGCAGGCTCACAGCCAGAGATAAGCTACCAGTGGTCGCTGGAGCAATCGATCGCATCTTATCGGGAGAGCATCCAGAGAAATCCGATGACAGCAACGATAACAACGACACCCACAATCCCCGCGAGAACGACAACCTCCTGTGTCGCCGCCGGATTCGCTGACTCACCGACCATACGGTATCCAACAGTCGGGGGTAATAAAACTGTACGCCCTGCCAGTGTTCGCAGGTCAGCAGTGTTACCGGATCAGCGATCAGCGGAACATCGACTTATCATAACTGATGTGCGAACGGCAGAAGGATCGTCGGTAGCATTGTCACAGTAAGTTTGACGGGGATGTCACTAATAAAACAAGAGACATAGGCGCACAATCACAGCAGCAGTGTTCTCAGAACGGCTTCAATTGAATCACCCATCTGGTGTCTGAGAGAAGGTTCACCATGTTCAGCACTGAGAACCGAGACACCAGATGGACATATAGTGATACGACAGACAGGGTCTTAAACATAACGCGTAGGGCATTGGACTGCCGTCACGCCGACCGACCGCCAGCGACAACAACGAACATCCCAAAACCGGACACGCTTTATTCAATAAATAGTGGGATAAGACATTAGTATCGTATTTTTACAAATACTCTGTGTAAATCGTCTAATATTTTGGTTTAGCTAGTTTTGATCCTGTCAACTGGCAAAAATACAGTATTAACCCACAGCGACAAACCGTCGGTCTGAGGCGGCCCACACGATCAACACCAGCAGCGACAACACAAGCTCCGACACACAGAGCCAACGCGGCAACGAAGCTGGCTGCCCGGTTCCGAATCCTTTTGCCGATCCCCACCCCTCATCCGCGTAATGACCGAGATCATCGACGGCAACGCCGTCGCCGGCGACATCCGCGCCGAACTCACCGACTGTGTTGAGACACTGCAGGACAGCGGCGTCACCCCCGGCTTGGCGACTGTCCTCATGAGCGACGATCCTGCCAGCGAGACCTATGTCTCGATGAAACAACAAGACTGCGAGGAGGTCGGGATCAACGGGATCCACGTTGAGATCGATCCCGACGCACCAGCCGAGGAGCTGTTCGAAACGATCGACCGCCTCAACGATGACCCCGAGGTTCACGGGATCTTGGTACAGTTGCCGGTTCCCGACCACGTCGACAAGCGCGCGGTCATCCGGGCGATCGACCCCGCGAAGGACGTTGACGGTTTCCACCCCGAAAACGTCGGTCGACTTGTCGCCGGCGACGCGCGATTCAAGCCCTGTACCCCACACGGCGTCCAGAAATTGTTGGCGGCCTACGAGATCGAGACTGCGGGCGCGGATGTGGTCGTCGTCGGCCGTTCGGATATCGTCGGCAAACCCCTCGCTAATCTGTTCATCCAGAAAGCCCCACAGGGCAACGCAACGACGACGATCTGTCACTCCCGCACTGACGATCTCGAAGCCAAAACGAAGACAGCCGATATCGTCATCGCCGCCGCCGGCGTCCCGGAGTTCATCGATGGCGCAATGCTCAACGAAGGGGCGACCGTCATTGACGTGGGTATCAACCGTGTCGATGCGGATACCGAGAAGGGGTATGAGCTCGTCGGCGATGTTGACTACGAGAGCGCGGAATCCGTCGCCGGCGCGATCACCCCTGTCCCCGGTGGCGTTGGCCCGATGACGCGGGCGATGTTGCTGTACAATGCTGTGAACGCTGCGAGCGAGCAACACGACATCGACATCGAATTACCGTAAGCGCCGTCAATGCCGGAAGAGATAGACGGCGTCATCCTGATTCAGCAGACAGAACCGTACACCGTCGTTTTCCGGAAACTGTTGGGTTCGACCACGCAGGATGAATAAGCGATCGAAGACTGCCGCACACACTGGGCAGGAGACACCATCGCGGTTATCGTACAGGCCGGTGTCGCTGCTCTCTCTGAGCTGTTTCATCTGGTGGCGGTGATCGTGGATATCAAACGGCTCGGACATAGATAGCGCAAGGAGCGAGGGGGGCTTTTGTATTATGCCTGCGAGAGCCGCGTCAACCGATCACGAGCTGCTGTGAGCGACGCCTCGTCGCCCGTCTGCAGATATCGGCCGACAGCACGGGTGCTTACGATGAGGGTAGCTGCGACCGCCGGCTCAACATCGCCTTGGAGGGCATTGAGGCGGTTGACATGATCCCGGAGTTGGCTGAGAGTTGTGGCTGCCGCCTCGTCTGGTGTCGCATCCAGCCACGTTCGGAGGTCGCTGCAGTAGGCAGCCACAGCGTCGGCGACAGCCAACCCCCACGCAGCCCGAAGATCGCTTGGCACCTGTGCGGCAGCCAGTTCAACGTCGTCGATATCGGTTCCCGTCGTGTCGGCCTTGCTGTCGCTGACGGTTGTCTCGTCAGCACTGTCATCGATTGTGGTATCGACAGCCGTATCAGCAGCGTCGTCAGCTAGTGTTTCGTATAGCGATACAAGATATAGTTCGGCGTCGGCGGTCGGTGTTTGACGCCGGGCGAGGATATCGACAGTATGCAGCAGTGTCCGAGCTGTGAGGTAGCGATCGTCGAGCGGTCGAAGCTCACCGCCGCTGATGAAGCCACGCTTCCGAGTGTACTCCCGGAGCACCGATTTGAGCTCGTCAGCATAGGCCGCCACCGACTCCTCGGCGATCCGACCGCGGAACGTTGCCAGCGGTAGCGCGGCCGGTGTGTCGGTGTGGAGCTGGCGTTCCTCATCGCGGCCGACACTGCGGAGTGAGCCGCAGTGTGGACAGGCGACGCTGCCGGTCTCGTAGTACGACCACTCAGTATTACAGGCTTGACAGAGGCGCTGTCCGCGAATCTCCATATCGGTCGTTGCCGATGCAGCTAAAAAGGGGTTGTGAGCCGGCAGGGGTGACAGCTCACGCGGCCGAGGGGTTGTGCGACAGGAGCCCGCTCTTCGGTAGAGTGGCCGCCAGATGCGACGACGCAAAAGCAAAAGGACAGATAAGTCACGTAACACACAACGAATGATACGGCGTGAGGAGCCGTAATAGACCGCTCTGTCGGCTCGCACGATAGTGAGCCGACATATTTATTTAAACAAAAGAATAACAATCGAACGAACATTACGATGTATGACCTCACAGGCTTTCAGCGTGATCTGCTGTACGTGATCGCCGGCCTCGATGAGCCACACGGGCTGGCGATCAAAGACGAGCTTGAATCGTACTATGAAAAGGAGATCCATCACGGCCGGCTCTACCCGAACCTCGATACCCTCGTCGACAAGGGACTCGTCGAGAAGGGCCAACGCGACCGACGAACAAACTTCTATACGCTCACCCGCCGCGGCAGCCGCGAGATCGACGCCCGCTCCGAGTGGGAAGCGCAGTATATCGACTAACGCGTCCGATCAGCTGAGGACAGCAGCCCGCTTGCGCCCGGCCACGGCCGCTCACCGGTCGTCGTCAGCGGTCGATTCTGAGCCGGTTGTGGATTCATCGGAGTCCGTCGACCCGTCGCCGGCGTCGGGTGTAGAGCTCGTCGCAGCCGGCTCCGCGTCCGGCTCGGTAGCGGCCGGCGCAGCGAACCGCTGGAGCGGCGGCTGGCTGTCGAGGGTCGACGATGAGCCGATATTGAGCGAGGGGACGACGACAACGGCAAACTGGACGACCACAACCAGTAAGGCCGGCATCAAAAACAGCCCGTACCAGCCAAAAAACAGCGGCCCGAGAATGTAGGCGAGCATGAGCGAACCGATGTGGATGTTCTTGCCGGAAACGTAGGGTCGGAGAAGGAAATCCGGGATCGAGTCGACGACGATGACCGAGACAACCGCAAAGAGCACCACAAACCACAGCGTCTCGCCGCCGGTGGTCACCACCCCACGGGCAGCCATGTAGAGCCCGACTGGGACGTAGATGATCTTCATGCCGACAATCGGGATCAGACTTGCCGCACCCGCAAGCGAGCCGACGAGGGCGGCTGCCGGAATGGCTGCGCCCGTCGGTGCAAAGACATTCAGCACCGAGAAGGCGATGACCGCGATGGTGCCGGTGATGATCGCGTTGAGGATGTTGCCGAAGAAGATGCTGCTCAGATCGCGGTCAACGGCCTGCAAGAACTCCTCAAACACCGTCTCTCGGGTGTCGAAGTTGGCGTGAATCCACCCGGCAAGGCGGTCATCGTCACGGAGGAGGTAGAAAGCGAAGACGACGACAGCAAGCAGATTGATTGCCACAATGCCGAGCGTTGTCGCCGTCTGGGCGAGCGAAACCACCGATTGGAGGATCGATCCGGAGAGCTCGCCGGTAATGAGCTCGCGGCCGTCCGGCGACAGCAGAAACGAGGGGTCGGTCAGCCGGCTGTAGGTGCCGGGAGCAACTCCGAGCTGTTGGGGGCCAAACGCCGGAATATTCGTCAGCCGCCGGAGTTCACGGGAAACAATGAGCAACGCGTAGCCGACCAGCAGAAACGCCGGCAACACGAGGGCGATAATCGAGAGGCCGGCGGCAACGGTCGGATGGCCGATCCGATCGACCAGCCGGCGGTACACCGGGCGGGCGGCGTAGTAAACGAACAGTCCGACAACGACAAGGCCGATAAACGAGCTGAGGATGTAGCTGACTGCTCCCAGAAGAACGACCCCGGCGAGCAGCCACAGCGGGCGGTCACGGACAACAGAGCGGAGGGGCATATCACCATGGCCGGCAGGCGACGAAAAAAGCATACCGGCACACAACCGCCGAAACGACAGGCTAGGTGAGCTACCAGCCACAGCAGCCACATCGCGTCGGTCGGGGCGACGCACCCGCAGTGCGATCCCTGACACACAGATAGCACCACAGACCAATATCAGTAATGAAAAATTGAGCGAGAAATATTTATACTCATGTCACCCACGATCAGGTAGTCCCTTGAGTTACTCAAGGCGACTACCCCCCGAACAGGTGTGGAAGTTCCCCCGACTTCCCGTCCTTCGATTTCTGCGGTCTGAGCTAAACATACCACACGGGAGGATACGGTTTATCGAGGCGCGACGAGAGTCGAGTGCGGTGTCGCAGTTCAACTGAATTATTAGAATTGATTCTGTCCGCGATGAATATTTATACTCTCATCGGCAACGTACTGGTGTCGTCAGATAAAGAGAAGGCGACATTGACCCCCCTAGAACCCCGCTACCCCACTGCCATGGTGGTAGCACTGCAGTTGCAGTGTACAACCCCCTTCCTCATTATAATTTCGGTAGTGAACCACAGCTACGCGTTGATTCACACCGAGAACAGTATCCCTAAGCCTACCGACCACTGAGCGTCGCCAATGAGCGAGGCCAACGACAACGCGACCGCGTTGCTTCCGAGCGAAGACACCCTCGCTGCCGTCCAGTCGGCGTTGATCGAGTGGTATGCGGCCGACCACCGGGAGTATCCGTGGCGGGAAACCGACGATCCCTATGCCATTCTTGTCTCGGAGATCATGAGCCAACAGACACAGTTGGATCGCGTGGTTTCGGCGTGGGCGGACTTCATCGATCGATGGCCGACCGTGGAAGCGTTGGCCGACACACCGCAGGGCGAGGTGGTTTCGTTTTGGAGCAGCCACAGCCTCGGCTACAACAACCGTGCAAAATACCTCCATGAGGCGGCGACCCAGATCATCACCGAATACGACGGGGAGTTTCCGGAAACCCCCAGTGAGCTTCAAGAGTTGATGGGTGTCGGCCCGTATACCGCCAATGCCGTCGCCTCCTTCGCGTTCAACACTGGCAACGCCGTCGTCGACACCAATGTCAAACGCGTGTTGTATCGCGCATTCGATGTGCCTGACGACGACGCCGCGTTCGAAGGTGTCGCCGACGAGCTCATGCCGACAGGCGAATCACGGGACTGGAACAATGCGATCATGGAGCTCGGTGGGGTTGCCTGCGAGAAGACACCGCGGTGTGATGAGATGGGCTGTCCGTGGCGGGAGTGGTGTCAGGCTTACGAGACAGGTGATTTCACCGCCCCAGATGTGCCAACCCAGCCGAGTTTTGAGGGGAGTCGACGGCAGTTCCGTGGACGGGTAATCAAGACACTTGGTGAGTACGACGAACTACCACTGTCAAAACTGGGCCCGCGGATCCGCGTCGATTACGGTGGTGACACCGGTCGTGAGTGGCTAAAGGGGCTGGTCGCCGACCTTGCTGACGATGGGTTAGTTGAGCTGAGCGAGCAGGCGGACGAGACCGTAGCCCGACTCCAACGCTGACTCTTCGCCGAGTTGAGCAGCAAGGGAGTGATACGATGTTGAACGGTGGGTGATTAATAGTAGACGACTATAAAATGAATACCGACACGTCTGTTCCGGATATTAGTTAGAATTTTTGATTTTATAACCACATTATCTTTGCATTTATTTGTTTAGAAATGCACTCGCAGCTATGAGCCTCGAATCTTCAACTGAGGATACTCGCACATCGGAACAGTCCGATAACGGTGCCGACCAACTCTGGGAGTCCTATCGCAACACAACAGATCTCAATATTGCTGACGCCGGCGAAAACGAAACACTTCGACACGAACGTGATTTCTGGAAGTCGATGTTTAACCAGTTAGTTGATGAGTACCCCGAAGGCGTTTTTGCGACAACCAATGACGGCACGCTCACCCATTGGAATGCCGAGATCGAGACTCACTTGAATATCAGTGCTACCGAGGTGGTTGGTCAAAACGCCTACGACGTTATCGGAACCGAAAACAAGGAGGAAACGCTGGCTGAGTCGGTTGCCAGAAAGGGAGAGCCGATCGAGGAAGATGATGTCCGTGAGGTGCCAACAACCGACGCTATCTTCCAAGTGTATGGGGTTCCGCTGCGTGGCCCTGAGGAAAGCGTTGTCGGCGCGTTTGAGGTAACCCCTGATGTGTCCGAGCATATCCAGCGAAAACGAGAGCTTGAGACGCTCCAAGCAGAGGTCAATGGATCCGTTTGTCAGCGGTTAGAGGAGCTATCGGAGTCAACAGAGGATATCGTTTCGGTCAGTGATAGCGTAGAAACGTTTGCGACCGAGCAAACAACCCGAATGGATCAGGTTGCAGCCGAGATCAGTGATCAGTCGGCGACGATTGAGGAGTTGGCCTCAACCGCAGATCAGGTTAGTCAGGCCGCAGAGCGTGCACAGTCACGTACCGACGACGGTGAGGAGACCGCCGATGCAGCCATTGAGCGGATGACAGATGTCAAGCAGGCTGCTGATGATGTCAGCGACACGATCGATGACCTGACCACCCAGGCCGACGAGATGAGCGAGATTATCGATGTGATCAATGATATCGCTGATCAAACGAACATTCTCGCGCTCAACGCCTCGATTGAAGCCGCCCGGGCGGGTGAAGCCGGCGAAGGGTTTGCGGTCGTCGCCGATGAGGTGAAGGCGCTGGCAGAGGAATCCCAGCAGCAAGCAAACGAGATCGAAACCCGCATCGAACAGATCGTCACGGTGACCCAGCGAACGGCGACAGAACTCGACCAGACAACCGAAGAGCTGTCAGTGGCTATCGACGCGGTTGAGGAGACAGTTGAAGCGTTACACCAGATCAGAGACGCAGTTAATGAGACCGCAACCGGGACAAATGAGGTTGCTCGCGCAACGGATGACCAAGCAGCTAGCTCCGAGGAGATCGCCGCCACGGTCGAGGATGCGGTGAACAAACTCGATGATCTTGAGTCACAGATCGCTGAGTTGACTGAGATCGCAAACCATCAAGTGAACCAGGTAGATGAGATAGAAATGTCAGTAAACGAGCTGATCAACCACTGAAACGCAGGGGGATACTGTTCGACCCTAATACCGCTGGCGGCTGACCACCAGTTCAGCGGGCGTCTCCTGCTGAGCACACCATGTCAGACCGGTATCAGCATTTACGCTCATCTGTTAAGAGAGGCCTGGCACGCGGCTTATTACGACCGACGACCAACTAATCTGTGTGAACAACCCATCCATCGACGAACAGATTGCGGCGGTGTCACAGCAGGTGGATGGTGTCGATGATGTCTGTTTGGTCTGGCACTGCCGCAACTTGCGCACAGACGACCACCCGGCGATCGAGTATGCGACCGGACGGTATGCGGCGATACTCCCGATTTTTATCATTGATCCGGCGTTTTATAACGCGGCTGGGATGGCGTGTGACGCTCGGATTCAGTTCATGCTAGAGTCGCTCGCTGATCTGGCCGGCCAGTACGAATCGCTTGGCGGTGGACTCACCATGCTGCATGGCAAACCGGTCGAGCTGCTCAACGAACTCGATACACACGTGGCCCACATTGTCACGACCGCAGACCCAACCGGAAGATACGGCCTCCGCCGAGACAACGCTGTCGCCGAGGCGTGTGATATCACCTTTGTCGATGCCGACGGGCTTCGACGTGATGTCCCCGACACACGAGACGGCTGGAGCGAACATGTTGAATCGTATCTCACCGCGTCGATCCACGAGGCCGACGGCGAGGAGACACCGATTCAGCATGTCGACACCGGTATCGATCCGGCGTGGGTCGAAGACTACTACGATATCTCGCCCGACAAGCAGATCTCTCGGATCGGCGGAACCGAACACGCAGTTCAGGTGTTGAACGACTTTACTGATAGCCTCTCGGAGTATCCGGGGAACATCTCAGCACCGACCGATGCACGCACCGGAACCAGTCAACTCTCGCCGTATCTGCGGTTTGGCTGTCTCTCGGTGCGGCAGGTCTACCAGGCCGTTGACAACACACCCGGAAGCGCACAGGCCACCGAGATGTTCACATCGCGGCTCTACTGGAATCGCCACTACAATCAAAAGCTCGCCGATTGGGCAGGCTGGATGGAGCAGGCGGTAAACCCCGTCTTAGAGGACTTCCATCGGGAGACACATGACCCAGACCGTGTTGAGGCTTGGAAAACAGGGATGACAGGGTATCCGATGGTTGATGCATCGATGCGGTGTCTCCGTCAGACCGGGTGGCTCAACTTTCGGATGCGAGCGATGTGTGCCTCCTTCCTGTGTGATCTGCTCCAACAACCCTGGAAGATCGGCGCGGACTTCTTTTATTACCATCTGCTCGATGCGGATCCCGCGATTAATTACACCCAGTTTCAACTCCAGGCCGGCGTCGACGGCACCAACATGCTGCGGATATACAATCCCCGAAAACAGGTTCGTGACAACGATCCCGACGGCGAGTTCATCAAAAAATGGGTGCCGGAACTCGAAGCACTGCCGGTCGAGTACCTAGATCAACCCGAAAAAACACCGCTCCATGTACAGGATGAGGTTGGTGTGCGGATCGGCGAGACGTATCCATACCCGATCGTTGAGTACGAAGCGGCCAGAGAAGCGATCATCGAGAAGTTCGAGGCCGTTCAAGCGGCGGCCACAGAAGCACTGCAACACCCCGAGGTAAATCGCCGTGCGTCGCTCTCTCAACGTGGGGGTACAACGCAGCCAACGGCCGATGTTGCGATCGGAGAGTTGACTGACACCGCACCGGAGCAGGCTGGCCAATCGTCACTCGGCGATTTTACCTAGTCAAAGCGGTGAAACGTGGCGGGCGTATTCATCAGTCGGCACGGTCTCATTTAGCGAACAGTGGATGACGGCATCGTTTCTCAACACTTCGAACCATCTGGAACGGTCGGTTGCTACCTCGGCTATACCAGTTCCACCACAACCCGGCAGAGAAGATTGCTCAAGGGGACAGTCGCCCAACCGCTGCTGGCTTGTCGCGTCGATACTGTGAACGAGTCAGTGGGCGTGGTGATGAAGCCAGTGGGCATTATTCCTTCTCGGCGACAACGGCGATGGCGTTCAATTGCTCATCATATCGCTCAAACACCGACCGCATCGCGCTGATCCGGCGGCGGGCCGCAGGGGTGGTGAGAACATTGTAGCCGAGTTTGAGCGTTCGGATCACGCCCTCGTCGTCAACAACCCGGCGTGGTGAAAGCAGCGCCATCGGTGCCCGGCTGATCCAGTTCACACTAAACCCTGCGGATTCGATCCGCTCAATCCACTCTGCTTCGGTAAGCGGTCGTGAGTTCACACGGGTTATCTCCGCGAGGTCATCGTAGATCGCCGTTTTCGTGTCTGTGGAGATGTCATCGGGGACAAGACCGAGTTCGTGGATGCCGTACCGCCCCCCAGAACGGAGGAGCCGGGCAGCCTCAGTGAGAATCTCGGCTTTCCCGTCGTCAGGTTGCAGCGTCAACATGGCCTCACCGTAGACCACGTCAGCTGATTGCGCCGGGAGCGTCGTGTTACCGGCATTGCCAACGAGGATCTCACAGGAGTCATCAAGCTGTTTCCGCAATGCCATCGCAGCGTCTCGGTCTAACTCAACCGCGGTGTAGGACTGTGGGTTCCGATCGAGGGTGCGCTGAGCGGTATAACCGGTTCCGGGGGCAAACTCAACGACATCATCCGTCCCGCCGATCGCAAGCTGTGCGAGTAATTCGAGCGTTAGCTGTTTGCCACCCGGGCGAAGCGATCGTTTGCCAAGTGCCGAAAGCATCTCATGGGCAGGGCGATCCGCCATCGACTGTCTTGTCATCGGTTATCAGCCTCGCACGCGGCAGCATTTGAAACGCCAACAGTGTGATTTGAGTCGGTGGTAGCGGGTGGTTTCACCGATAGCCACACGACAGACGGCACAGATCGGCACATTGTTGCTCGCTACGCCCGTGGATAATAAATGAGTTGGGCCAACGCTGTAGAACATGTCCGACAACCACTACCGGGTGGATCTGAAACACAACGTCAGGTAATGCTGACAGCCACGCTACTGTTGACACCAGCCGAACTTGTCGTAACTATCTTCGCGTTTGTGACACTGTTTGGCGATGCGTGGTTTCTCGTTGTTG
>ERZ1034569.563-NODE-563-length-13368-cov-10.559754_pt1 | contig 13368 bp, 4 predicted proteins | sample MGYA00520706_ERZ1034569 | MGnify/ENA primary metagenome ERZ1034569 (study PRJEB33760, sample SAMEA4777722) | hypersaline lake metagenome | biome: hypersaline environment; feature: brines | place: Spain | collected 2014-08 | depth 0 m ...
GGTCTTACTGGCCCAATTTTTTTTTTGAATGAACCACCCCCCCCCCCCAGCCACCGCCGGCAGAAGGGTGGTCCGCCGGCGGGAGGGGCGGCGCCACTGCCGGCAGACGCCCCTTCCCGCCGCTGGCCCCCTGCCGACCGTGGAGACGAGACGTGCCTTCCTCGCCGGCATCGGAAGCGTCGCCTTGACCGGCTGTCTCGGCGCGCCGGCGACAACCACTCCGTCGTCGGCGACCGAGTCGACATCCGGGGTCACACAGCCGACAACCGGGTCGGAGTCCCGGCCCGAGTCGGCGACGACCGACACCGCAGGCCCGTGTGACGCCGTCGCAGCGCTCGCCGACGCGCAGTACGACCTCGCCGTCGTCGTCGCGGACGCGCCCGTGGTCCCGTTGGACCTGACTATCGTCGTCCGGGTGATCCGGACACCGTTGGACACGCCGGTCCCAGAGACGCCGGTCGCGAGCCCGGACGAACCGGACGGGGGTGAGACGGCGACGCGGCGTTCCTACGGCGACATCACCTTCCGCGAACGGTTCCTGCTCCGCGAACGGTACACGCCCGTGTTCCGGCGAGACGTGTTCGGCGACGAGACCGAGTTCCAGGTCCGCGTCGAGGCGGGCGACTCCGGCACCGCCGCCCGATTGGTCGAGCCGCCGACCGACGACGCCGCGGGCGTTGAGGTCGGGGTGGACGCCGACGGCGCGTTCGTCGGGACACTACACCGACCGAGTGACTGCTCTGTGTCGACAGCAGAGTGACCACCCGACCAGTGGATCGGGCCAGCCCGGGTGGCCACGCCGGCGCACCGAACCGAGAGATCACTCCCGCCGGCGCGCGAGGAGGCCGGCGATCACCACCGCCAGCGCGGCGACGAGCGGCCCGAGACCGGGGAAGGAGGTGTCGGTGGTCGTCGGGCTGGCCGTCCGCGTGGCCGTCTCCGTTTCGACCGTCAGTTGGCCGGCGGTCGCCCCCCCGACCGCCACGGTCACCGTGCCGGGATTCTGGAACCGGCGCTCGAAGGTGAGTCGTTGGCTCTCGCCGGGCGCCAACTCCACGCTCGTCTCCGAGACGGTCACGCCGTTGACGACCAACGGCACCGTCCGACTCCCGGCCGCACTGCCGACGTTCTCGACGACCGCGGTGACGGTGACGAGCGTCCCGGGTGGCACCGTCTCCGACTCCACGAGCGCCTGCGCGACCGTCACGTTCGGCTCGCCCGTCGCCGTCACTGTCTCGTTGGGCGTCTGTGTCGTCTCGTTGGGCGTCTCGTTGGGCGTCTGTGCTGTCTCGTTGGGCGTCTCGTTGGGCGTCCGTGTCTCCGTCAGCGTCTGCGTCGCTGTCGATGTCTGTGTCGCCGTCTCCGTCGTCTGTTCGACCACGGTCACGGTTCCAACGAACTCGTCGCGGATCGACACGTTGTACGTGCCGGGACGGTCGAACGACTGGGTGTAGTTGATCGTCGTCGCTCCTGGGGAGACGGAGACGATCCGGTCTCGCAGTTCTACGCCCGCGACAGTCAGCGGCGCGGAGAACGTCTTGTGGTCGTCCGAGGGGTTCTCCACCGTGACGGCGAACGTCACCGGCTCACCCGTCGCGACCCGTTCAGAGCTGATCGTCGACTCCGCCACCGACAGCGACGCTGACTGGTCGTCGTCGCCGCCACCACCGCCGCCACCGTTGTTCGAGGACCGGGCCGACACCTCGACCGTGCCGGCGGAGACATCGTTGACGAGTACCTCGAACTCGCCTGCACCCTCGAACTGCCGGACGAACCTGATCTGGCGGGTGCCGCCCGCGGCGACGGTCACGTCTCGGCGGTCGACCTCCTCACCGTCGAGCAGGAGTTTCGTCGTGAACGTCCCGTCTGCGGCCCCCTCCTCGTTGGTGATCCGGACGAGGATGTCCACCTCGTCGCCCACCCGGATCGCGACCGCGCTCACGTCCGCCGGCGGGATGTTGGCCTCCGTGATCTCGAACTCCGGCTTCTTCGCGCCGGCCGCGAAGTCCGAGAAGCCGGGCGTTGCCACGCTGTACACGTAGTGGGTGGTCGTCTCGTCGACCAACGTCCCGTTCAGCTCCACCCACTCGTCGTCGACGAACCGGTACAACGAGATCTCCTCGGGTGCGGTGCCACTCTCGTTCACCTGCACCTTGCTCACCCGGAGCCGGAAGGTGGCGTTCCGCACGTCGCCGTCCGCCAGCGTCTCGTTGACGCGGACGTACTTCACCGGCGCGACGTTTCTGCCGTCGGGCGCCGAGAAGTTCGGCGCGTTCGACGGCGGCTGGTCCGCCTGCGACAGCTCGACGGAGAAGTTCCCCGGATCGCCCACGGAGACGTTCAGGTTCTCGATACCGACGTTCTCCCGGAGCGTCTCGGGGTTCGAGACGTTCGCCGGCAGCGTCGTGTTCTCCGGCGGGTTCTGGACGGAGATGTTCGCGCTCGCGTCACCCGTCTCGGTGTCCGTGCTCGTGTCCACCTCGATCACCGTCTCCGTGTTCGACAGGAACGTGCCCAACTGCGAGCTGCGCGGGTCGGTGGTGAACAGCCGGAGCCGGCCGAACTTCTGGCCGGTCGACTCGGGTGACAACGCGACCGTCACGTTCCGTTCCTCCCCGGGGTTGAGTTCGAGCACCGGCGCGTCCGTCGACCCGTTCGACAACGCCTCGCCGAACGCCGTCTGAGTCGTCACCGCGAACGCCCCCCGGTCCGGCCCGACGACCGCGGCGCTCGTCACGTTCAGGCTGGCGCTGGCGCCCGCCCGGTTCCGGATCGTCACGTTGCGCGTCACCGTCCCCCCGACGGCCACCTCGCCGAACGTGACGTTGCCGTCGGCGGCCGCGTCGACCGTTACCGCCGTCCCGGAGAGCCGCACCGCCGGGAGCCCGGCCGACGCGTTCGTGTCGAAGTTGAGCGTGCCGGACTCCGGCCCGGTCGCCGTCGGCTGGAACGCCACCTCGACTCGGGCGCTCCCGCCGGGCCGGAGCGTCTGTGGCCGGTCGCGCACGGCGAACGAGCCGTCGGCCGCGACCGTCGAGAGGTTCAACGGCACGTTCCCCTCGTTGGTGACGCGTGCGGTCGCGGTGGTCCCGCCCGCCACGCGGGTATCCGGGAACGACAGCCGCGTCGTGTCGAGCCGCGGCACCGGCGCCGCGCCGACGCCACCGACCGACACGCGGGTGACGACCGCGCCCGTGTCGTTCTCGACTCGGAGCACGTCCGTCTCCTCACCGCGATTCGTCGGCGCGAACTGCACGGTCACGCTCGTCTGCTCACCCGGCTGGAGGGTTGTCGTGTCGAGCCCGTCGGTGACGGTGAAGTTCGCGCCGGCCGCGAACCCCGCATCCTGCAGTGTCGCGGGCGCGCTCCCGGTGTTCTCGACTGTGATCGTCCGGTTTGCGACGGTCTCGGTCCGGACCGCGCCGAACGCGACGGAGGCGGGCGTCGCCGACACCGACGCCGTCGCCCCCTCTCCGGTCACCGCGAGATCGACAATCGGCTCGCTGGGGTCGTTCGTCGCAACCGACAGCGTCGCCTCGCTGTCACCGACCGCCGCCGGCGAGAAGGCGACCGCGAGCGTCGTCGACCCGCCGGGCGCGACGCTGACGCCGTCGGCCGTCACCGCCCGGAACTCCTCGGCGTCGACGCCGGTGACGGTCGCATTCTGCACCAACAACGTCTCGTTGCCGTCGTTCGTCAGCGTCACCGTTGCGAGCGACGACGAGCCGACCCCGACCGTCCCGAACGCCACCGTCTCTGGTGTCGCCGGGTCGGCGGTCGTGAGGTTCACCTCCGAGACGTTGCCGACCCCGCTGAGGGCGACGGTCGGCGACGCCGGGCCGTCGGCCGTCACGTCGAGTCGTGCGGTCTGTCCCCCCGCCGTCTCGGGGTCGAACCGCACCCGCACCGCCCGGCGCTCGCCGGGAACGAGCCGCACGCTCCCGCCGCCAGCGACGATCTCGAAGGCGTCCGCGTCGGCACCCGCCAGGCTGACGTTCTCGACGGCCAACGGCGCGCCGCCGTCGTTGCGCAGTCGGATCGTCCGGGTCCGAGCCGACTCCGTGCCGACGGCACCGAACCCGACCTGTGTGCGGTCGACTGCCGCACGGGGCTGTTCGCCCGCGCCGGTGAGCCGCGCCGTGAACGTGCCACCGTCCGTCTCCACCCGGACGGTCGCCGTCCGCGGCCCGCCCGAAGTCGGCGTGAACGCGAACCGGAGTTCCCCGGTGTCACCCGCGTCGACGGTCGCGCCGACGCCCAGCGCCCGCTCGTCTCGCAGTTCGAAGTCGCTCGCTCCGGTGATCTCGACCGACTCGACGGTCAGTGGCTCGTTGCCGGGGTTGTCGAGCAACAACGTCGCGGTCGCGGTCTCCCCGACCGACTGGCTGAAGAACCGCACCCGTTCACGGTTCGGCGACGCGATCGGCCCGCGTGCCTCGCCGGTGACGGTCACCGTCTGGACCGGGTCGTCCGGGTCCGTGCTCGCCACCTGGAGCCGGCCGTCGAACGAGCCGGCCGTCGTCGGCGCGGTCACACGGAGTTGGAGCGTCACCACCCCGCCAGCGGCGACCGTCTGCGGGGCGTCCGTCACGAGCGACACCGGCCCGCTCACGCTCACCTCGGTGAGGGTCACCGGCACCTCGCCGGCGTTCGACAGCGTCACCGGGACCGTCCGTTCCTCGCCCAACGGCACCGCACCCAGCGCCGCCTCGCCGGTCACCGTCAGCGCCGGTGTCTCGGGCTGGACGGTCAGCGACCGCGTCGTCGTCTGCGCGCCGTCTGCCGACGGCCCGTCGACAGACACCGTCAGCGTATAGTTGCCGGCAGACAGCTGGTCGGCGTCGAACGCGAGTTGGGTTGTTCCCGCGCCCGACGGCACCGTCACCGACCGCTGGTCGGTCGCCACCGGCTCGCCTGCTGCGTTCGTGACGACGAGTTCGACCGTCGCGTTCCCCGGCCGGTCACCGGTGTTGCGGAGCGTCACCGGCACGGCGACCGTCTGTTCGGGCGCCGCGGCCGGCGGCACCGTCGCGTCGGCGAGTTCCAACGCCGGCGGGCTCGGGACGGTGACCGCCGCCACACCCGTGACGGCCGTCCCGTTGCCCGTCTCCCGACCGCCGGTGACGACGAAAGAGTCTGCGGCCGTCGCCGTCGACCGATTCAACGGGAACGTCACCTGCGTCGCCGCTCCCGAAGAGAGAGCGACCGCACGACTCGCGACCGGGGCGCCCGGGCGCCCGTCGCCGTCCGTGTCACGCGAGACGGTCACCACTCCGTCCCCGTCCCGCGCCCCGGTGTTGGTCACGTCGACGGTGACGGTCGCACCCGTCGGGGTCGTCTCGACGGACGCGTTCTGGACCGCGAGCGCGAACGCCGCGCGAACATCGACAGTGGCGCTCGCGCGGGCAACTGCCGGCTGTGTCGTCACGTTGTCTCCACTCCCGGGTGGGGTCTGGCCGCCACCGGGGTCCGTCTGGCCGCCACCGGGGTCCGTCTGGCCGCCACCGGGGTCTGTCTGGCCGCCACCGGGGTCTGTCTGGCCGCCGCCGGGGTCACTCGACCCGCCGGTCGTGTCGACGACGCGGCTGACCACCGTCGCCTGCCCGCCGGCCTGTGGCGCCGGGAGGGAGATGTCGACCGTCCGCGACGCGCCGGCTGTCAGTTGGACGAACCGCTGGGTGACCTGTCCACCGAGACCGGTCGTCACTACGAAGCCGGCCGGCACCCGGCGGTCGTTCGTCACCGTCACCGTCGCGTCGACCGAGTCGCCGACGACGACGCTGTCGTTCGTGGACAGCGTCACGTCGACGAACGGCGAATTGGAACGGCGCTCCCCGCAGTCGACGCTCCCGACACAGTCTGTCGGTCGGACCTGACGTTGCCCCCACCAGACGCCCGTCGCGTCGCCAACGACCGCCGCGCCGGTCGCGTTCACTGTCGGGCGGTCGGGTGCGCCGACGAGGGTCGACTCCGTCACCGTCCACGCGCCGTCAGTGTCAGGGCCGTACACCGCGGCACCGGTGCCCGGGCCCAGCCCCCCGCCGACCGCGACGAGCCGGCTCCCGTCGATCAGCCAGTCACCGGTTGACGCCTCGGCGACCACGCCGACCGTCGCGTTCCCCGTCGCCGGCCCGCCGGTGGTCGTGTTCACCAGCTTCCAGTCACCCGTCGACTCGGCGGCGGCGACCGCAACCCGGTCGACCGCCAGGAACGAGTCACGGACCGTCCAGTCGCCGGTCGTCACCGAGGCGTCGACCCCGCCGGCCATCTGCTCGGTCGTCAACCCCCGGACGGTCCAGTCACCCGTCGCGCCGAACGCCTCGACGGCGTCCCAGGTGCCGTTCTGGACCGTCCGGTTGCCGTCTGTCGCCGTCAGGTTCGTTACGGTCCAGTCGCCGGTCGTGTTCACCGCGTAGACGGGCGCGAACTCGACCTGCGACACGGTCGTGTTCGTGACAGTCCAGTCGCCGTCCGCACGGAAGGCGTCGACGCCGCCGGAGACGTTGCTCGCCTGGAGCCCGGTCACGCGCCAGTCGCCGGTCGTGTCGAACGCCTCCACCGCGTCGAACGGGCCGTTGCCGGTGTCTCTGTCGCCGCCGGTGGCTGTCACGTTCCGGACGACCCAGTCGCCGGTCGTGTTCGCGGCGTACACCGACCCCTGCCCGGCTGCGTCCACTGTCGTGTCTTCGACGACCCAGTCGCCGGTCGCCCCGAAGGCGTCGACACCGCTCTCGGCGGTCAGCCCGCGGACGGTCCAATCACCGCTCGCGGCGGTCGCGTCGAGCGCGTTCTCTCCGACGCCGGTCGCGTCGATGTCGTCGACCGACCAGTTCCCGGTCGTCTCGGTCGCCCGGATCGCCGTCGTCCTGTCGAGGAACGTGCTGTCGCGGACGGTCCAGTCCCCGGTCGCTCCCTCGGCGGCGACGCCGGCGAGACCGGCACCGCCGACGGTCGTGTTCGCGACGACCCAGTCGCCGCTCGCGTTCGCCGCGTTCACCCCGACGCCGGTCTCCCCGACAGAGAGTGTCAGGTTCTGGAGCGTCCAGCTGCCGGTCGTCCCGCCGGCGTCGACGGCCGTCTGGAACCCGTCGAACTGTCCGCCGCGGATCGTCGGCGCCGCCCCCGTCGCGATCTCGATCCCCGTCAGGCCGAACGTGGACCCGCGCTGGACGAGCGCGTCGTCCGCGAGAGCGACGGTGACGTTGTCTTCGACGAACAACGGCTCAACGATCGTGTACGTTCCCGACTGGACCTCGATCCGTTCCCCGTCTGTCGCGGCGTCGAGCGCCGACTGGATCGTGTCGAACTCGGCGCTCCCGTCGGCCGCGACAGTGTACGGCGCGGTCGGGGTCGTCTCGTTGTCACCCGGTCCGTCCGTCTCGTTGTCACCCGGTCCGTCCGTCTCGTTGTCACCCGGTCCGTCCGTCTCGTTGTCACCCGGCCCGTCCGTCTCGTTGCCTGTGTCGGTCTCGTTGCTCGGCAGCGTCGTCAGGTGGTCCGAACAGTCGACGTTGCCGACACAGTCGACGACCCCGGACAGGTCCGCGGTGGAGCCGTTCGGCGCCGTCGTCGGAGCGTCCCCGTCGTCCCAGTAGACGGCCGTGGCGTCGCCGGTGACGGTCGCGCCTGTCGCGTTCACCCCGACCGTGTAGTTCCGGAGCACGCTCCGTGTGAGGGTCCACGCGCCGCTCGTGCCGGTCGCGTTGACCCCCGTCTCCCCGACGAGACTGGTGTTCACGACGTGCCACTCGCCGCTCGTGTCGGCCGCCGACAACGCCGTTCCGGAACTACTCAGTGTCGCGTTCTCCACGGTCCAGTTGCTGCCGTCGAACGTGTCCCGGACGGAGAGTGCCGTCCGGCTCCCGGTGACGGAGCTGTCCTCGATTCGCCACTCGCCTGCGCCCGTTCTGATCCCGCGTTCCGAGGCGACGACGGTCACGTTCCGCACGGTCCACCGGTCCCCGTCGGCGAACACGCCGTCGACTGTCGCGCTGACCGTCGTGTTGGACAGCGTCGCGTCGTCGGAGAGCCTGACACCGAGCGGGAACCCGCTCAGTGTGAACCCGTCGACGGTCGTCGCGGCGGAGATCGTGACCCCGGCGGCTGGGGTCGTCTCCCCGCCAACGAGCAGGGCACCGTCTCCGGTGAGCGTCAGGTTCCCGCCGGCCCGGACCGACTCGGCGTAGGTGCCCGGCCGGACGCGGACGGTGTCACCCGTGAGCGCACGGTCGACGGCCACCTGCACCGACGTGGTGTCGGCGGTCCCGTCTGTGTCGACGACCACCTCACCACCCGTCGTCCGTTGGTCCGGTGGCTGAACTGTCGTCTCTCTGCTCGGAGTCTGGTAGACTGGGCCGAGCTCGACGCTGCCGGCGACGCGGTCGCCGGAGCCGAGATACCGGCCGCCGGGGCCGTCACTTCCCCCCCAGTAGACGCCAGAGACGTTCCCCGTGGTCGCTCTCGCGACCACTCCGGTCCGGTTGTTGTTCGCAATCGACGACTCGGTCACGCGCCAGCTGCCGACCGACCCCGACACCGACGCCCCGTCGGTGTTGTTCAGAATCCGTGTGTCGGTGGCGAGCCAGTCGCCGGTGGTCTCCTCGGCAACGAGCCCCTCGTCACCCCGCGCCAGCGTCGCGTTCCGGATCTCCCAGTCGCCGGTCGACTCTCGTGCCAACACGGCCGTGTCGAGCGAGCCGACGACGGTGACGTTCTGGAGCGTCCACGCACCCCGTGAGGACCCGGCCGCGACCCCGAGACTCGCCGTCGAGACGCTGGTGTCGGCGACGACCCAGTCACCACGGCTACCGAACGCGGTGATGCCCGCGCCGGTCAGTGTCGCGTTCCGGACGCTCCAGTTGCCCGTCGACCCCGTTGCCTGGATCGCGCCGTGCTCCGTTGTTGGAGCCGTGACTGTCACCCCCTGGAGTGTCCAGTCGCTGTCTGTCTCTCGCGCGTCGACTGCGGTGTCGTAGCCGACGACCGTCGCGTTCACCACGGTCGGCGCCGCGGTCCCGACGATCTCGACTGCGGTGGACGCGTCACCCGGCTGGGCGAGTCTCGCCCCTTCGTCGAACCGGACGGTGACGTTCTTCGACAGTGTCAGGTTCGTGTAGTTACCCGGCCGGACGCGGATCGTCTCGCCGGCGGTGGCCGCGTCGACGGCCGGCTGGAGCGTCTCGAACTGTGTGGTGCCGTCGGCGTCCACGACTGGCGGCGAGCTGACCGTCTCACTCGCGGTCACCCCACTCACGGAGTTGCCCGCGATGTCTGCGGCCGCGGTCAGGTTGGTGCCGACGGTCCCCGCGGGCGTTTCGAGCGAGAGCGTGTACCGGACCGACGAGCCGACCTGCGTCTCGGTGAACGCCGTCCGGTTGCGTGTCACCGACGGCTCTGGGCCGGGTGTGTCGACCGCGACACGGAGTGTCGCCAACGGCTCGTCGCTCTCGACGATCACCTCCGAGGCGCGGCCGAGTCGGTCGACCACGTCGACTGTCACGTTCGGTGCGGAGGTGTCGGGCGCGGTCGCGCCGCCGAACGGTGCGAACAACCCAGACGACGGGGTCGGTGTCCCCGTCACCGTGTCCGCAGACAGGTTCTGGCTCTGTGTCGACTCGGCGAACACCCACTCGCGGGTGTCCGGATGGTACCGGCCGACGGCGACCGTCGTCTCGTCGACGGCAGCGTCGTCGTAGCTGAACGTCACCTGCGCGGTCGGGTCGGCGGTCGTGTTGTCGACCACGATACCCCCACCGAGCGCCGTCGCGCTGGTCGCGTTCGGGACGGCCGTGCGACCCGCCAGCGTGGCGTTGTCCAGCGCGAAGCCGACGCCGGTCACGCCGTCGACTGTCACGTCACTGCCGACGACCGTGTCGGTGTCGTCAGCGACGACGGTCGGGAACCCGTTCGTCACCTGGCTGGCCAGCCCGACGGCCGCGTCCGGGTCGACTGTCGTGGTCGCGCCGTCGACGACCCGTGGGCTGTCGCCCGGTGTCGTGGCGAGCAGTCCGTCAGTACCGTCGAGCACCCCTGCGCCGACGTAGACGAACGACTGCTCCCCGTCGCGGTCCAGATCCACCGTCGTCGGCGCCGTCTTCCGCACCGAGACGGACGACAGCGTCTCGACGGTGCCGTCGTCGAACCGCTGGAACTGGGGTGTCTCGCTCCCGCTCACACGCGGCGCGACGAACTCACCGTCGATCCGAGCCGGTTCGCCGAACCCGATCTGGTCGTTCACCCCCCACGTGCTGTCGACGGGGATCGACAGGTCCTCGCCGGTCTCGCCGTCGACGTACCGGAGTCTGCTGCTCGACGAGATGTACACTGTGTCCTGGCTCCCGTCGCGGTCGGCGTCGAACACGCCGACGACGAACTGGACAGTTTCCGTCGCTCCGAGGGGTGTCGGCGTCTGGTCGTCGGCGTCGACCCGGTAGAGGCCCCCGTCGGCGCCGGCGTACAACACCGCCGGCCGCCCCGCGACGCGGTCGTCGACCGCGAGTTTCGACCTGCTCTCTACCGGTTCCGCGGCGGTGCTGTCGGCGACGAGCTTCGTCGTCTCTCCGTTCGCGTCGACGAGACGCAACGCCCCGTCGGTTCCGACGTACGGCACCTCCGGAGCGGTGGCGTTGTCGAGGAACGCTGCCGGGCCGACCACCCTCGCCTGCACGCCGTAATCGGTCACCGCGCGCGCCCCCGGCGCGAGTGATTTCAGGTTCCCGTCGCTGTCGTCGACGTACACCAGCGTGTCCGCGGTCGGCGGCACCCCACGGCTGAGACTACTGTTCTCGACAGTGACGCCGTCGCTCCGTTGGGCCGACACTGCCGGCCCACCGTTGCCGTCGACGGTGACGTTCCGGAGTGTCACCTGACTCGTGTCGCGGAGACGGACCCCACTCCCGCGTGTGTTGGTCACGAGCGTGTCGGCGACGAGCCCACCGGTGACCCTGTCGAGTGCGAACGCGATGCGTTCTGTGCCGCGAGCGACCACGCTCGTCGCCTGGAAGTCGGTGACGTTGTGGGCGCGTACACCGCTGTCGTACGAGTCGACCGTCAGGCCGGTGACGGTGACGTTGGTCACGTCGGCGGCCGCTACCGCGACGCGAGTGTCGGTCGTGTCTGTCGGCGTCTGGTCTTCGGGCGGCGTCTGGTCTTCGGGCGGCGTCTGATCCTCGGGCGGCGTCTGGTCTTCGGGCGGCGTCTGATCCTCGGGCGGCGTGCCCGTCTCCGCCGCGGTCGTCGTCTCCGTGCCACCGCTCGTCTCTCCTGCAGTCAGTGTGTTCCCCTGCCCACGGAGTACCACGTCGTCGGCCGCAATCCGGATCAGCGGCTCACTCCCGGTGCCGGTGTGGTTCTGTGAGATCACATAACACCCGCTCTCGGAGATCGTGACCCCGTCCGCGACGGTGCCGCCGGCGGCGGCCGCCTGAACTGTGACACAGCTGTCGTTGGCGGCCGCCGCGGCGCTTCCGGCGGGCAACGCGACGAACGGCGTCACGGTAGCCGCGACCGTGAGGTACACCACCGCGAGCACGAGGAGTCGCCGCTCTGGGGTCGCCTCGCGGCTCCCCCTCACGACGCCCCTCCGTCTCCCTCTCGCCGTCCGACGCGCCCCCGGACGACCACGGTCCCCCACCCCGTGTCAGTTCTGTTGGAATTCGAACTGACCTGTTTTCCAAAGTACATGCGAGCGACGCTCTCGCGGCTACGAACGGGGGAATAACAGATAAATTCGACGCCATCGAGTGTTTGACCGGGGCCGTCTTCCTGGTGAGCTGGGGGCGGCAACAGACACCCGACCGGGGGCGACGACCTGCACTTTCGGCGGTTCGCACGGAAAAGTATATCTCCCCGTCGCTCCCCACTACAGCCAACGAATGCCCGATCAGAGTCCAACCGTGTTGGTCGTTGACGACGAGCAACAGGTGGCGGACGCCTACGCCCTCCGACTCCAGATGGAGTACGACGACGTTCGGAAGGCGTACGGCGGGGAAGAGGCGCTCGCGAGTGTCGACGAGGCCGTCGATGTCGTGTTGCTCGACCGTCGAATGCCGGACTACTCCGGTGGGGAGGTGTTGGAACAGATGCGGGAACGCGGGCTGGACTGCTCTGTCATCATGGTGACGGCCGTCGACCCGGACTTCGACATCGTTGACATGCCGTTCGACGACTACCTGTGTAAGCCCGTCGAGAAGGAGGCGTTGTTCGACGCCATCGAACAACAGCTCACCGAGCGGGAGTACGACGACGACATGCAGGAGTACTTCAGCATCGTCTCGAAGATCGGCGTCTTAGAGGCACAAAAGCCGAGCTACGAGCTCGAAGACAACGAGGAGTATCTGGAACTGAAACAACGCGCCGACGAACTCCGGGACAATCTCGACCAGACGGTGCAGGACTTCGACGACGTGGAGTCAGCGTTCACCACGATCGACCGCAACTGATCGCTCCTGCGGTACCACGAATCGGCTGTCGGCTGGGGGTTCGCGGCTCCAGTCTCCGGGTTTCGCATCTCGACAGCGCGCCACACCCGACGGTGGCGTGGTCGCGCGAGAACTACGAACAACACAACATCTATTCCCGTGCCGCACGAACGTTCCCGTATGACGTTCCAGCCAGAGAGCGAACCGGACGACGTGACTGCGCGCGTCGACCGGACTATCGAGGAGAACGACGTCGTGGTGTTCATGAAGGGGAACCGGCTGATGCCCCAGTGTGGCTACTCGAAGCGCGCGGTCCAACTGATCTCACAGTACGTCGACGAGTTCGAGACGGTGGACGTGTTGCCCGCGCTCGACGAGTATCGTGCGGCACTGTCTGACCACTCCGAATGGGAGACGATCCCGCAGACGTTCGTCGACGGAGAGTTTGTCGGCGGGAGCGACGTGCTCGCCGAGTTGGACGAACGGGGCGAGCTGGAAGCGACGCTGGCGGGCGAGTGAGTCTGCGACACGGACACGACGACTGAAACGCCGCGTAACCGTCTGGACACCGTAGTATCGATCGAGACCGTACCGACCCGCCGGACACCCCCGGCACACCCCCCAACACAATGTCAGGCTGCGTATACCGACTCCACTCGACGCTCGAACTGCCGCTGGAAGATGTCCACGACCACTTCGACGCCGACCCGGAGCTTCCGGGTGGGGTCGCGGATGTCGACGTGTCGCGCCGCAACAACACCCTCATCCTCCAGGCTGTCGCGGAGGACGACAACGACATCAGCAAGTACACGCCGACCGCACAGTTGAAAGCCAGCGTGAGCGAGACACGCGTCTACGAGGAGGAACCACCCAAGCCCGGCGGCGGCTGGATGCAGGAGGAAGAAGAGGAGATCCCCTCGGAACTCGTGGAGTTCGCCTGTTTCAAGGG
>ERZ1034569.566-NODE-566-length-13354-cov-7.687195_pt1 | contig 13354 bp, 13 predicted proteins | sample MGYA00520706_ERZ1034569 | MGnify/ENA primary metagenome ERZ1034569 (study PRJEB33760, sample SAMEA4777722) | hypersaline lake metagenome | biome: hypersaline environment; feature: brines | place: Spain | collected 2014-08 | depth 0 m ...
ACGACGCCCTCGCGGCTGTACTCTGCGAGCACACCGCGCAGAAAGTCGAGATACGCCGCCGCGTCGTCACCGGGGTGGATATCGCCGTGGTCGTGAACTCCGAGGTCGGTGAACCCGAGCCCGGTGTGCCGGTCGTAGTCCTCGAACGGCTCCGCCGCCTCCCGAACGCGCCGCGGGCCGAACCGTGTCCCGGGCTTGAACGTCGTGGAGACGTCCAGTGGCGCGCCGACGACACTGTAATCGGCGGTCTCGCGCGGGGTGTATGCGCCGGGAAACCCCATCAGACGATCTTGCGCTTGCCCTCGTGCTCGAGAAACTCGATCTGGTCGTCCGCCTGAATCTCGCCGGTGTCGGCCCGCATCACGAAGTTGTCGTACGTCTCGAGGTCCATCACCTGTATCTCGTCGTCGCGAACGTCGATGACCTGTCCCTGCTTGCGGTTGATGATCGGGACCCATATCTTCTGGTCGACCGGCTGTGACAGCGACCGCTTCCGCCCGTCGAAAACCCCCTCGGCCTCGATACGTGCCTTTGCACTGCCGTGTTTACCTGGCTTTGCCGTGCTGTATGAGTTTATCTTGCAGGGGATATCGTCGATGTTGACGTAACTCCCCTCGTCGAGTTCCCGGACCTCGGTCTGCTGTTTTGCCATGTGCCCCGATTATCCACCTGTCAGTATAAACAGTTTGGATTGAGTGCCCCCGTTCGGGTGAGGTCTCGGGTCTCAGTCGGGGAGTCGGTCCCGGCCGTCGTAGCCGTCCTCGCCGTCTGCGCCACCGGTGTTCCCGGCCCCGGGCTCGTCGGTTCCCCCGGTGCCGTTCCGGTCGCCGGAGCCGTCACCACCCTCGTCTGTGTCTCTCTGTGCCACGCCGTCACCGTTCGTCCCGGGGGTCGGCATCGCCTCGTGGACAGCCGTGTCGCCGTTCTCCCCTGCCCCAGGTGGGGAGCCGTGCTGGTCGTCACGGAGACGCTGTCGGGTAAACTGCGCGTCGGACTCCGCGTAGAGGGTGAGACCAGTCTGGAACGAGCGGTACAGAAAGAACCCGACGACCGCCGTCGCGCCGGCCGCGAGGAGTGTCTGGACCGTCGAGGCGGCGACCGAGAGCAGCGTCGTCGAGACGATTCCGGCGGCAAACACCAGACCGAGCACCACCCGCCGGGCCAGACGCTCGAACTGGTCCTCCGGGTCCCGCAGCGCGGCGTCGACCCGCAGGTCGTCCCGGTTCATCCGGTCGAGTGTGGACTCGAGTTTCGGCGGCACCCGCACCGACGCGCCGGCGGCCGCGCCTACGTCCTCGGCTCTGTCCGTCACGAACTGGCGGGCACCCTCCTCGAAGTACCCCTCCGCCCTGAAGTACTTCTGGGAGGCGTCGATAAAGTCGAACTCCGGGTCGAGCGCGACACACACCCCCTCGACGACGGTCGCCACCCGCAACACCAGGGCGAGATCTGAGGGGATACGAAAGGGAAACTCGTAGATAGTGTCCTCGACCTGGTCGACAATCCGCTGGATGCGGTACTGGTCGACCTCGTCACCCCGGAGGTCTGTTATCGCCAGTTCCAGTATCCCCCGAATCAGGTCGCGGTCGGCGTCCGGCGAGACTGTCCCGATCTCGACGAGCGCGTCGATGATGGCGTCGACATCCTGCCGGACGACCGCGGTGTAGAACCCGACCACGTTCTCCTGGATGTAGGGGTCGACGTAGTCACTCATCCCGAAGTCGTACAACACGAGGGTGCCGTCGTCCGCGACCGCCAGGTTGCCGGGGTGGGGGTCGGCGTGGAAGACACCGTCTTCTAGTATCATCTGCAGGTAGACGAACTGGAGTCGCTCGGCGAGGGCCGTGCGGTCGATGCCGAGGCTGTCGAGACGCTCGAGGTTGTTTATCTTCGTGCCCTCGACGTACTCCATCGTCAGCACACGCTCGGTAGAGTGGCTCTCGACCACCGCCGGGATTCGGATGTTGTCGTCGGCCCGGAAGTTCCCCCGGATCTCCTGGAGCATCTCGGCCTCGCGCCCGTAGTCCATCTCCTGACGGATAGTCCGGTCGAACTCGTCTGCCAGTGTCTCGAGTGAGAACGACCGCACGTCGTCGACAAACCGCACGAGCAGGGGCATCGACCAGCGGATCACCCGGAGGTCAGCCTCGACGAGTTGCTCGACACCCGGGCGACGGATCTTCACGGCAACGGGTTCGTCGTCGACGCGAGCCCGGTAGACCTGGCCGAGACTGGCTCCGCTTATCGGCTCGGTGTCGAACTCGTTGAACCGCTCCGTCACCGGCCCGAGTTCCGTCTCCAGAACCCCTCGTGCTGCCGTCCAGTCGGCCGGTGGAACGTTGTCTTGCAGTTTCGTGAACTCGGCCAGATACTCGGGCGGGAGCACGTCCGGCCGGGTCGAGAGTAGTTGCCCGAGTTTGATAAACGTCGGTCCCAGCGTGAGCATCGAGTCGAGCAACCGCTCTGCACGCCTGCGGCGTCTGTCGGAGCCGACCTCCCTGGAGGCCCCGAAAAACAGGAACCGTCGCCGGTCACGTGCGTAGGCAACGAGCAACGGGAGAAACCGCCGCGTGACCACCAGAAACCGCCAGTACGCTCGCAGGTTCACCGGCCGGTCCCCCTACTCGCTCTCGACCGCGATTGTGGTTCCCGACCCGGTGTCCTCCTCGCGTTTCGGTAGCCGCAGTTCGAGCACCCCACGCTCGACCGCCGCCTCGGCGGAGTCGACGTCGGCGTCCCCCGGGAGGGGTAGCTCCGCGTCGAGAAACAGCGACCGCTCCTCCGAGACGTAGCTGAACCCCTCCGGGATCGATTTCTCGCGGAGCCCCTCGATCTGTATCCCGCCCGGCGTGGCGCTCACGTCCACCGTCTCCGGGGTCGTTCCCGGCAGGTCGACCACCAGCAGGTACGCGTCCTCGCTCTCGAGCAGGTCGGCAAACACCGCCTCGGGCAGGTCACGCAGGGCGTCACGGAGCGCTGACATACCCTGCTGTAAGACCCCACCGGCGAAAAAGGCCCCGGATTCGGCTACAGCACCTCGGTGAGGCGGTCGACCTGTCGGCCTGCCGTCACCCGTCCGCCCAACCGGTCGGTGTCGTGACGGTCGACGTGAATCGCGTCGAGACCGGCGTTTCGCGCGGCACCGACGTCCCGCGGGTCGTCTCCGATCATCGCACCGGCCCGACCGTCTCCTGTGACACCCAGTCGGCGCATCGCAACCTCCAGCGGGTCCGGGTCGGGTTTCCAGCCGAGGTCCTCGTCACAGCAGACAACGGCGTCGAACCAGTCTGCGATGCCGAGTGACTCCAGTATCGGCTCGGTCAGGTACGCCTGACAGTGGGTGACGAGCCCGACCGGCCCCCGGGTTTCGGTGACGAACGGCGCGGCGTCGGGGTAGATGTGCGTGGCAGCGGCCCGTGGTCCCGGGTCGTCGACCTCGTGGAACTCGGTCCAGAACCGCTCCCGGTCGACACCGGTCTCGGCGAACACCTTCTCGCGGGTTCCGCCGAACCCGTACCAGAGATGCTCGGCCTGACGGGTGCTAAACGAGACACCCAGCCGGTTGCCGACCCGGTTGCCCACCTCGTGGATATAACTCTCCTCGACATCGACGAGCGTTCCGTCGAGGTCGAGCAACCAGAAATCGTAATCGCGACTCATAGGACACACAGATAGGCGGTGTTACCGTATAGCTCTTGTTGTTTGGGCTGTGGCGTGGTGGGAGCGGTGGTCCGACAGTCTGAGACGAGTCGGGTCGAGCAGTGGTGTATAGCCGTTGGACTCCACTGGCTCTCGCTGCCCGGTGTCGGACTGGCGTTGCCGGTGGTCGCCGGAACACTCCTCGCGGCGGCACTGTTCGCGGGTCTGCTCGGTGTGTGGTCGCGACCCGACAGCGTGCTGGACGACCAGCCTCACACGCCGGGAGCTCGGCCTCGGGCTCGTCTCGACTGCCCGCCTCGGGACAGTTGCCGGCGAGGCGGTTCTCGTTGTCACCGACCTGCTGGTGTTCGTGGTGTCGGTTGTCTGCTGGTCCAGATCCGTCTCGCACTCGGCGGATGACCCGCTCAGACAATCTCGACGAGCCGTGTCTCGTACCGACCGACACGGACCCGACGCCACCCCCGGAGCTGGTCGTCGACAGCCGACTCACCGGTGTCGACACGGAGCACACCCAACCCGTCAAGTTTGCGCCGCGAGGCGACCACCTCGACCGTCGACTGCCGGACGACCGCCGGCGAGATCTGGTCGTTGCCGCGACCGAACACGAACCCCTGGCCGCCGATAGGCGTGACCACGACGACGTTCTCCTCGCCGAGTGCCGCTAGGATATCCGCCTCGGCACCGTCCCGGACGAGCAGTTCACCGTCACGGTAGACGTCGACACCGAGGGGTGAGCCGTCGATACCGAGTGTCTCCTTTACCGTACTGAGGGTACTACCCGGGCCCAGAACGTAGGTCACACCCGGACGGACGTTCTCCGTGACCCACTCGGCGACACCGTCGACGGTGCCGGCGTGTGTCTGCTTGCTCGACTGTCGTTGCTCGGCGACCGGCACCGTCGCCAGCGCCCGGAGTTCGGTGTCGACAGCCCCCTCCCGGTACTCGTCCTCGTCGATATCGGTGACCTCCGCCCGCTCCGTGCTCTCGTGACCGACGGCGACGTGGGCCGCGGCCTCTGGTGTCACCGCGAACACCGCCGAGTACACCTTCACACCGGCCGGAACACCCAGAATCGGCGTCTGGCTCTCCGCGGTCTCGACTGTCTCTGCCACGTCGACGGCCGTGCCGTCCCCGCCGACGAACAGGAGCAGGTCGACCCCCCGGTCGAGCAGTGCACGAACGGCCGTCCGGGTGTCGGCCGCGCTCGTCTCCCCGGTCTCGGGGCTCCCGACCACCGTCGGCCTGAAACCCGCGGCTCGTGCCGCCTCCGCCCCCATCACCCCACCGTAGGTGTAGAGGTCGACCTCGTCGCCGGTGTCGTGGAGTTCTGTCAGGGTCTCGCGTGCCCGGTCTGGCGCACGCATCTCCGCGCCGAGTTCGCGTGCCCGCTCGACCTTCCCGTCGGTCCCCTTTAGACCGACCCGACCACCCATGCCGGCGACCGGATTCACGACAAAGCCGATTCGCATCGATACTGTGTACGGCCGAGCAACCTAAAAACCGCCCGAAACGACCGTGCCCCCGTCCGTGTTCGGCACTGTCAGCTCGGCGGTGGCGGCCCTGATTCTCAGAGTCGATTACTGGCACAGAACGTACTTGTTCCTGTAGCCCGCGTTTCTGATAGATAGTGCCGGCAGAACTAGTTGTGACACCCTACTGTCTCCGGTAAGTATGTCAGAGCAGAACAGAGCACGCGGTGTCTCACCGGTCGTGGGCGGTGTCCTGTTGCTCGGGATAACTGTCCTGATCGTCGCCATCGCCGGGTACGGGATTCTCGGTGCAGGCGATACGGACGACCCCGCACCCGCCGTGGCACTCACACTCGAACAGACGGAGAACCCGGCGGTGTACCGGCTCTCCTACGAGAGCGGAACCACCGCGCTCGGGGAGCGAACCGAACTGCAGGGGGTCGCAGACGAGACGGTGCTCCACGACCGTGGTTTCGTCGCCGGGGCCGAAGCCGAGGTCGTTCCGCTGCGGTCGAACCTCCGCCTGGTCTGGTACGGCGAGGAGCAGAGCTACACGCTCCGGACGTTCAGTGTCGACCCTGTTCTCGGGAACACCTCCGTCTCGGGTGTCGACCACGGCTGTGCCTGGGCGGAGGCGAGAATAAACGACCAGGGTGACCTGGATCTCAGTAACGGGGTCGTGCTGCGGTGTGACATCACGGATGGTGTCGACCTCGACGACGGTGTGAACAGTATCTCTCTCGACTTTGATACCGACGCCGTGCTCGTCGGCAGTGTCGACACCGACAGCAACGTCGATATCGACAGCGCGACCGTGACCGGGGACATCACCACCACCACCGCAGCCAACGACATCACCGTGACGGGCGAGAGTACGGTCTACGGCGACGTGGTGGCACCGCCGGATACGAACATCGATATCGACGGTGGCTCCGAGGTCGGCGGTGCCGTTGTCGCCCGGGACGGGACCCTGACCCTGGACGGCGTGACAGTCGATGGTCACGTCTACGTCGACTCGGACGATTTTACCTGTTCCGGTGACACGACGATCGGTCCCGAGGGGCTGTCCTGTGGCGAGTACAGTCCGAGAGACCCAGAGGACTACTGAAACCGCGCCGACACCACACGGGAAGAGTCACACCGGCAGCCGCTTCGACCGAGGGGTGTCACACCGGTGTGCGAACCTTCTTGACCGAGGGGACACAACTACCTCTCCAGCAGATGGCCCGTCCGGACGACACAGAGCTCATCGACAGGTTCGAGGAGTTCTACAGGACCTACTACCGCAACGAGATCGCGGCGCTCGCACAGAAGTACCCCAGCGAGCAGAAGTCACTGTACATCGACTGGCAGGACCTCGCACGGTTCGACACGAGTCTCGCCGACGACTTCCGCAACAAGCCCGCCCAGTTGCGGGAGTACGCGGAGGAGGCGCTGCGTCTCTACGACCTGCCGGTGGATGTCTCGCTCGGGCAGGCACACGTCCGGGTGACGCGGCTGCCCGAGACAACCGACATCCGGTCGATCCGCTCGGACCACCGTGGGATGCTCATCACCGTACAGGGGATCATCCGCAAGGCCACCGACGTTCGTCCGAAGGTCACCACGGCCGCCTTCGAGTGTCAGCGGTGTGGGACACTCAGCCGCATCCCGCAGGGGAGCGGTGAGTTCCAGGAGCCCCACGAGTGTCAGGGCTGTGAACGGCAGGGGCCGTTCCAGATAAACTACGACCAGTCGGAGTTTATCGACGCTCAGAAGCTCCGGGTACAGGAGTCACCCGAGGGGTTGCGCGGCGGCGAGACCCCACAGAGCATCGACGTCAACATCGAGGACGACGTCACCGGCGAGGTGACGCCGGGCGACCACGTCTCCGTCACGGGGGTACTCAAACTCGAACAGCAGGGCAGCGAGCGCGACAAGTCTGCGATGTTCGACGTCTACATGGAGGGGCTCGCCGTCGAGGTCGAGGACGAGGAGTTCGAGGAGATGGACATCACCGACGAGGACAAAAAGGAGATAATCGAACTCTCGAACGAACCCGACATCTACGAGAAGGTCGAGGGTGCTATCGCCCCGTCTATCTACGGCTACGAGAGGGAGAAACTCGCGATGGCGCTGCAGTTGTTCTCGGGTGTCACGAAGTTCCTCCCCGACGGTTCGCGGACGCGGGGCGACCTCCACATGCTCCTCATCGGTGACCCGGGAACGGGAAAGAGCGCGTTGTTGCAGTACGTCGACAACATCGCACCCCGTTCGGTGTACACCTCGGGAAAGGGTGCCACGAGCGCGGGGCTCACGGCCGCGGCCGTTCGTGACGACTTTGGCGAGGGCCAGCAGTGGACACTCGAGGCCGGTGCGCTGGTGCTCGCCGACCAGGGTATCGCGGCCGTGGACGAACTCGACAAGATGTCCGCCGACGACCAGAGTGCCATGCACCAGGCCCTGGAGGAGCAGTCTATCAGCGTGAACAAGGCGGGTATCAACGCCACCCTGAAGTCACGCTGTTCGCTGCTCGGGGCGGCGAACCCGACGATGGGCCGGTTCGACAGGTACGAGTCGATGGCCGAACAGATCGACCTGTCACCACCACTCATCTCGCGGTTCGACCTCATCTTCACGGTGACGGACAAGCCATCGCCCGAGGAGGACGCCAGACTCGCCGAGCATATCCTCCAGACGAACTACGCGGGCGAGCTCCACACCCACCGGACCGAGGCGAACACGTCGAACTACAGCGAGGAGGAGGTCGACCGTGTGACCGACGAGGTGGCACCGACAATCGAACCCGACCTACTCCGCAAGTACATCGCCTACGCACGGCGCAACTGCTTCCCGACGATGACCGAGGCGGCAAAGAAACAGATACAGGAGTTCTACGTCGACCTGCGTGCCGAGGGGACCGACGAGGACGCACCGGTTCCGGTCACGGCCCGGAAACTAGAGGCGCTCGTGCGACTCGCAGAGGCCAGTGCGCGGGTGCGGCTCTCGGACACCGTCGAGCAAGAGGACGCCGGGCGGGCGATCGACATCGCCCACTACTGTCTCCAGGAGATCGGGCTAGACCCGGAGACGGGGAACCTCGACGCCGACGTGATCGAGACAGGAACCTCGAAGAGCCAGCGCGACCGGGTGAAGAACCTGCTGGATATCGTCGCAGAGATAGAGACCGAGTACGACGAGGGGGCACCGGTCAACGTGGTCGTGGAACGCGCCGAGGAGGTCGGGGTCGAACCCGGCAAGGCAGAACACGAGATAAAGAAGCTCAAGCAGAAAGGCGAGGTGTACGAACCCCGCACCGACCACCTGCGCACCACATAGATGGACCGTATCTCCGCACTCCGGAACGTCGAGGAGGCGCTGGGACGGTACGAGGAGGACGAACTGTCGCTTCCGGAGCTCGAACGCGAGGTGCGGGGCACACTGCGGACGTACGCGACAGCCTTCGACGACGGGACGCTCTACCGGGCGCGCGGCGAGTCGGCGGCCGACGGGCTCGTCGTGGTCGCAAACTCTCGCGGAGATGCACGCGAGCAGGTCGACGAACTGCTGTCCGGGTCGGTCACGTTCGAACTCGAGCGGGTCGAGCCCTGACCACGGGCGGCAGTTAGTTGCTCTGGATACGTGGCGCGAGCATGTAGGTGGCCGCGCCCTTTCCTTCTGCGATGTCGAAGTGGAGCTTCATCGGAAACTCCTCGCCGAGCTCCAGCGTGACCTCGGCGTCCTTCGGGATGGCACGGTCCATGTCCTGTAGGTAGTCGAGTGAGAACAGCGACGCCGCGGGTCCGGCCACGAGGTCCACCAGGTCGTCGTCGTCGAGTTCTAGGTGGACGTCGTCGGTGTCACCCGCGGCGCTCACGTAGAACAGTCGCCCGTCCTCGTCGACCCCGAGTTCGATGTGGTCGCTGACCATGTCGGCCGCGGTCACGGCACGGTCGATGTCACGCCCCTCGATGACGACAGTCGCGGGCAGATCGAGATCCGGGAGGTCTGGCTCCTCGCGGATCGACTCCGGGTCGATGAGCGCCAGTGTGTACTCCAGCCCGTCGATAGAGATGTGCAGTTTGCGGGTCTCCTCGTCGAGTTCTAGGTGGACGAGTTGGTCACTGTCGGCCATCCCCGCGATGTCTGCTAGCCTGGTGAGGTTCACACCGATGAGACCGCCGTCGGCCTGGTAGGACTCGAAGGCGGCCTCGTCGAGCGAGAGATCGACCATACCCACGTTCGCGGGGTCGACCGCGCGGATCTCGACCCCACTCTCGTCGAGGTGAATCTTGCATTCCTCGACCAGTACACCGACCGAGTCGAGTGTCGCCTGCAGACGGTCCGCCCGAACAATCGCATCGAACATTCTTGAATCTGCGTACGGCACCGTCCATTAAAAAGCCACGTCATTGGACTCGTCACCCGGGCCACAGGGCTCCTGACGAACTCGACCGGTCCAGTCGGCCGGCGGGAACAGGTGTATATGCCTGTCTCACATACCACCGGTATGAGCGTTGCAGGACTCTGTGAGATCTGCCACGAGAACACGGTCGAACACACGTGTGGCCGGTGTGGGAGTCTCGTCTGCGACCGGCACGTCGACCGGCGAACAGACCTCTGCGTGGAGTGTACCACCGACGTGAGTGACACCAGCCGCCAGGAGAAAGACACCACCGTGCCCGAGACCAACCAGTACTGGTCCTGAGTCCGGGACATCGCCGGATTGCCGACTATCCCCGCTGGATGTCTCCCAGGTCGGTTCCGCCGCCCGAGACCCCGTCGTCGAGTCCCGCCCGCTCGGCGACTATCGGGCAGTTCGAGAGCCGCACCGTCTCCATGTCGATGAACTCGACAATCTCTGTTCCCTCGTGTGTGCAGTGAATCTCCGGCGCCTCCGAGAGAAACCGACAGTTCTCACAGTAGGCGTGTTTCGACACCTCCACCGTCTCCTCCTCGTCGGTCTGGTCGTCTGGGGTTACCGGCGTGTCGTCAGTCTGGTCGTCTGGGGTTACCGGCGTGTCGTCGCTCTGGTCGTCTGAGGTTACCGGCGTGTCGTCGCTCTGGTCGTCTGAGGTTACCGGCGTGTCGTCGGTCGTCCCCTCCGCGATGTCGGTCCAGACCTCGTCGGTGTCGAGGTCGTCGACGTCGACCTCCTCGAACGCCTCGTCCGCGACCGGCGCCTCGGCCGGTCCCTCGACTGTCTCACCCGGTGCGGACGGCGGCTCCGCTCCGTCTGGGAGGTCAACGTTCTCCCCGGGGGCGGACTGCCGGTCCGTCTTGCTCTCTCCGCCGCCCTGTACTCCGGTCTCGGGGGTCTCCTCACTGCTGTCGGACCCTTGTCTTCTCTCGGTGTCGTCACCTGATTCTGTATCGTTGTCTGTCATGTACTGGGAGATCGGTCGGTACCGGCTTCGTGTGAGACGTCTCACTCTGTCAGGGCCGTCTCACTCTGCTATCGCGGAGGGGACAATTAAGCGTTGTCACGGTGACAGGGGCTGTGGTGGGTCACTCACCGGACCCACGGAGTCGGCGTGCGACACGGCGCTGGACGCCGCCGGCGAACTGCCGAGCGCTGACGTGCCACGGCGTTCGGTGGCCCTCGACAACTGTCCGACCCTGGCGAATCTCCGTCAGGATGGCCTCGACAGTCGGTTCGTCGGGGTCGACCTTCGTGACCGCTCGGCCGACCATCGTGGCGATATGTGCGTCGCTGCCGGCGGTCATCGGGATGTCGTGTTCACGCGCGAACCGGCGGGCCTGGCGGTTCGCACGACCGGTGAGCAGCCGCGAGTTGTACACCTCTATCGCGTCGACTGTCGCGAGTTCGTCGCGAGAGACCCTGGCTATCACCCCGTGGCGGAGCTCCTGAAACGGGTGTGGGACGACGACCAGGCCGCCGGCGTCGTGGATGCGAGCGACCGTCTCGCCGAAGCTCAGAGCCGGCGGCACGGCGCTCTCGATACCGAGGCCGATAACGTGTCCCGCGGCCGTCGATATCTCGATTCCCGGGATTCCGACGAGGTCGTACACCGGGGCGCGCTCGACCGCCGCCAAACTCCCCTCGATGTCGTCGTGGTCGGTGACCGCGACGGCGTCCAGTCCGACCGTCGCGGCCTGCTCCAGAAGCTCGTCGACGGGGTCCCGGCCGTCGTAGGAGTGGTCGGAGTGACAGTGGAGCTCGACTGAAAGCACGTGTGTAGTTTGCTCGTAGCGTACAAAAGCTATCCGACTGCCGTACACCAGCAGGGTCGTTGGCCCGGAACCGAACGCCAGCGGCGGTCCGTCACCGTGGCGCAGGTGCTTTATACGTGGGTTGCGTAGCATCAACTGACCATTCGGTCACGGTGCAGGGCGGTGGACCGAAGGCAACCCCAGTAACAATGACACGCCGCGTATACAGACTTCACTCGACGCTGGAACTGCCCCTAGAAGACGTCTACGAGTACTTCGAGGAACCCGACCTGCCGGGCGAGGTTGCGGACATAGAGATAACGAGACGGAACAACACGCTGATTATCAGTGCCGTTCCGGCCGACGACAGTATCAGCAAGTACACCCCGACCGCACAGTTGAAAGCGAGTGTCTCGGAGAACCGTGTCTACGAGGAGGACCCCGACGAGCGGGGGCCACCCCGCGGTGGTCCGGGTCCACAGTGGGGTGCACTCGACGAGGAGGAAGAGATCGAGTCGGAGCTCGTCGAGTACGCCTGTTTCAAGGGTGACCGCGAGACCGTTCTCCAGAACACGGCACTCCAGTACGCCATGTTCGAGGTGCTGTGCGAGATTGCCGAGCGAGCAGAAAAGGGAACCCTGACCGCCGTCGCCGTGGAGGACGGCGACCTCGAAGCGACCCGTATCGTCGACGGCGAACAGTGTCCGGCCTCGGTCACTGTCGTCGAGGACCCCAGTAACGACGACGCCGACGACGGTGTCGACTGGCGCGACAACGAGTTCATCTCGGACTGAGTGGTCGGGCCGTGGGGTCTCTCGGCCCCGTGTAGACCCCCTCGCAGTCCTACTGTGCGGGTGTCGCGAGACTCGACGGGCCCCCTGTCGGAATGTTCTTCTTACTCCCCGTCGTACGCCGGGGCATGTTCGACGAGGAGGAGCTTGCCGAGATACGGGCGGGCCGCGACGAGTGGGAGCGTGGCTCTCTCGACCCGACACTGGACCGGTACGGCGAGCGCCGAGACCGGTTCGCGACCGTCTCGAACCTCGAGGTCGACCGCCTGTACACACCCGAGGATGTCGCCGACATCGACTACGAGGAGGACCTCGGGTTCCCCGGGGAGCCGCCGTTCACCCGGGGTGTCTATCCGACGATGTACCGGGGCCGGACGTGGACGATGCGTCAGTTCGCCGGGTTCGGCACCGCCGAGGAGACCAACGAGCGGTTCCACTACCTCATCGACGAGGGACAGACCGGGTTGTCGACGGCCTTCGACATGCCGACGCTGATGGGGCTCGACTCGGACCACCACATGAGCGCGGGCGAGGTCGGCAAGGAGGGTGTCGCGGTCGACAGCCTGCGGGACATGGAGATTCTGTTCGACGGCATCGAACTAAACGAGGTGTCGACCTCGTTTACTATCAACCCGAGCGCGCCGGTTATCTACGCGATGTACGTCGCACTCGCCGACCAGCAGGGGGTCCCCCGAGCGCAGATCCGCGGGACTCTCCAGAACGATATGCTGAAGGAGTTTATCGCTCAAAAGGAGTGGGTCGTCCCGCCGGAGCCGTCACTGCGGCTGGTGACCGACGTCGTCGAGTTCTCCGCCGAACACACCCCGAAGTTCAAGCCCGTCTCCGTCTCGGGCTACCACATCCGGGAGGCGGGTTCGACCGCGGTGCAGGAACTCGCCTTTACCCTCGCCGACGGGATGGCCTACGTCGAGGCCTGTCTCGACCGCGGAATGGATATCGAGTCGTTCGGGCCGACGCTGTCGTTTTTCTTCAACTCGCACAACTCGCTGTTCGAGGAGGTCGCGAAGTTCCGCGCCGCCCGGCGTATCTGGGCGCGTCTCACCGCAGACTGGTACGGCGCGGAGTCGGACGCGGCCAGACAGCTCAAGTTCCACACACAGACCGCCGGCCAGTCACTCACCGCCCAACAGCCGCTGAACAACATCGCACGGGTGACCGTACAGGCACTCGCGGCTGTTCTCGGCGGGACCCAGAGTCTCCACACCAACAGCTACGACGAGGCGCTGGCCCTGCCCAGCGAGGAGGCCGTCCGGGTCGCGT
>ERZ1034569.567-NODE-567-length-13352-cov-11.490035_pt1 | contig 13352 bp, 11 predicted proteins | sample MGYA00520706_ERZ1034569 | MGnify/ENA primary metagenome ERZ1034569 (study PRJEB33760, sample SAMEA4777722) | hypersaline lake metagenome | biome: hypersaline environment; feature: brines | place: Spain | collected 2014-08 | depth 0 m ...
TCCGACGTGAACTGCGCATCACGCTCTTCGCGGTCCTGCTCGCGCTTCTCGCGGAACCGCTTCGGGATGGTCGCCTGCCCGTGCTTGGTAACAGCAACAATTTCTTTCTCAGAGCCATCCGACTGTTCTGTCTTGCTCATCATTCATAACGTAACTCTTTCCCGCCTCATCAAACGGTCAGTCCCCTTGCTTCGTTAGAGAAGTCATTGACATCCTCCCCGCGCTCAAGCGCGAGGATTCCTCCGTTGGGGGTTCGGCTACCGACGGAGGCAACGTGCGGGTTCGTGCGCACTTTTTTGAGACTTTCATGAATGGTTTCCCGGCCAACCGTGGTCGTCCCACTCGAATCGCACGGGCCGTGCCATCGGCCTGACTTCGCAACTGCTGTTTTCTCGAAGGAACGTCTCTGACGCCGTGAGGTCAGCGTGTCCCTCGAAACCACACGGACACGTCAGCGTATCCTCGTGGCGAACTGCCTCCTCGTGGTCGCCACACTTGAGACACGTCTGACACGTCCACGCTTCCGACTCGGCTTCGAGACTGATGTCGTACTCCTCACAGACGCACGCGAGACGGTGAATGAACTTCTTGAACGCCCAGAAGTTGTGCGTCTTCTCGTTCACCTGACCGACCAGTGTGACTCCAGCACGTCGGTCAACTCACCCATGTGCACCGTCGCCACGCCCTCGTCGTACTGTTGTAGTCGTCGCGGCCGTAGGACTGCTGAAGTGCATCAACTGCCTTGGCGATGATACGTTGCGTGGTGTTCTTCAGAGGTCTGCTACGTTTTCAAGACGTGGAGAGATGTCGTCCCAGTCTATCCGGTCTTTCGCTCATTGGTCTGGTTGCACACCCATCGCGCTTCGTGGTGCGCTTCGGGAAGAAGTCGCTCACCACCGAATTGTAGTTGGAAGACAAGTGTCTTGATAAGCGACTTGTCCACACATTATTCGACGGACGACAGTATCCTAAAGGAATAAATGACCTTGACAGGTCAGGCGTTGTCAGCTTCACTCTCTCAAGTGGTTTGAGACGCAGAGCGTCTCGTCATCACGTCACATTTTCGACTTCCAATCGGGAACAAACCGAGGCGCTCGCCCTGTTCATCTGTAGAAAATCGCAGCTCCGATTGCTACCGGGAAAAATCGCGACACTGCGTCGTTCGCCCCAACGAACGCAACTTGTGAGTCTCGTTGAGTAATACGAGACACACCTGACACGTCTGGTTGGTGTACGCTGGGTTGACCCACTCGTTCGCTCGCCGAGATATCTTCGCTGTGATGCCAGTGAGCGTATTTTGAATCTTCATAGATGATGTACATATATAATTCTTGAATCGCGTCTATCTACACAACATGAAGACACTGCTACTGGATATTGACTCACTCCGCCCTGACCATATCGGTGCCCACGGGTATGCACGCGAGACGACACCACACATCGACAGTCTGGCCGCTGATGGGGTCAGATTTGAGTCTGCATACGTCGCTAACTCGCCGTGTCTCCCGTCACGTGCGGCGCTTCTCACCGGCCGATATGGCGTCGATACCGGTATTGTCACACATGGTCCAGACAGTCAATCGATAGAGTATCCAGCCACCGAAAAGACGAACCCATGGGCAGGGTCCTGGCAAGACATGGTTCACTCACCCAGTGACTGGTACACACTCTCAGAGTTATCTTATCACGACCAGATACATACCGTGGCCGTCAGTTCGTTCCCCAGACACCCAGCTCCGTGGTTTCACCGGACGTGGCATGCATTTGAATATCCACAGGAACCAGCAGGCACAGACGAAAGTTTCCAAACAGTCCGCGGTGAACAGGTCGCCGACCGCGTGAATGCACAGATTCGCAGGCATGCACACGAGGACTTCTTTCTATATGCTCAGTTTTGGGACCCCCACGCGCCATACAACCGCTCGGCAGCGGAGAATGAGCAGTTTGAGAGCACACCGACACCTCCATACCCAACCGCTGAGCAGATCGCATCTCATCAATCATGGGAGACGTGGAGATCGGCTACACAGATGGGTATCACCGACCGAGATAGCCTCCAGTCGCTTCTCAATGGCTATGATGCAGAGATACGATACGTCGATCAACAGATCGGCACCGTGTTCGATGCGCTTCGACAAGAGGGGATATATGATGAAACACTGATTGTTCTCACTGCAGATCATGGTGAAGAGTTTGGCGAACACGGTGCATATAGAGAACACTGGAGCGTGTATGATGGGACACAGCGGGTTCCACTCATTATCAAGCCCCCAGCAGACGAACCAGTGTCGCGTGGCAAGCGCACTGATTTAGTCGTGAATGTTGATATTGCCCCGACAATCGCCGACTACGCTGGGCTTTCGATGCCGGATTCATGGCATGGGGTCTCGCTTCGAGACTCTGTCGCAGGCAGATCAGAGCTCGACCGAGCGCATATCGTGTTTGAGCACGGTCTATACACAGCGCAGCGTGGCATTCGGACTGAGCGGTGGAAATATATCGAGACATATGATACCGGTATGTGGGATGAATTCGTCCCTATCGTCCAGTTATTCGACTGTAAGGACGACCCATGGGAGCAGCATAATTGCCGTGATACACACCCTGATGTTTGTGATGAACTTGCAGCACAACTCACAAAGTGGAAACAGACTCACGTTCCAGAACGGGGCGACGCGCTAGCAGACCTCGCACAGACTGGGCCGGCCGGCAACCGCTGGGCGAACAAAAAACTAGAGTAGATTTCGATACCGATTGAAGCATCAGAAGTGAGCCACCGCATCACAGTCCAATGGTAAGAAATATTATATATCTGTGGTAAGACCGCATAGACATGGACGCCGACGCCGGAGTGGGAAATATCGGTGCCGGTCGCACTTAGATGCTACAAGATTGTGATGAAGCCGGATAGACGCCGTTGGCCTCGTCTTTGAGGGCTGTTCGGAGGTGTTGTTGATACGTCGTGTCGAGAGCGGACCCAACACAAGCGCGATTACGCCGGACGCCCGCTACGACCACATTCAGTTGAATATGGTGAAGGGCCTCAGTCCATCAGATATTGAGGCTCCAGGGCTACGCGAATTACAGCTGTCGTCGTGGCTGTCTTTGCTCAACCGCATCGATATTTCTGGTTTTGATCGTTCGACCTTCGTTATCGAAGACATAGATCAACGGTTCGGGGAAGCGAAGACCAACCTCGTCGCCGTTCGATGGATACACTCGTTCGTCAACTTTCGCAATAAAGTCTTGATTGGCAAAGTCGAGATGAAGGATATTTTCACTGCCGAGGTTCTCAACGACCGAAACAGACGCCACGGCATTACCCTGTGTCGAGTCTTCACTGACAATGACGTCCTCAGGGCGGATGCCGACTCGAAGCTCTTCTCCATCGGCATACTCATTGAGTGTGTCGAGTTGAACAGGGGCATTCCCCGCACGAATTGTTTTTCCACGAACCGTCGTCGTGAAGATGTTCATGCTTGGTGAGCCAATAAACTGCGCAACGAACTCATTCGTCGGCTCTGCGTATACTTCAGATGGTGTACCGACCTGTTGGACCTGTCCATTATTGAGTACTGCGATCCGGTCACCCATCGTCATCGCCTCTGTTTGATCGTGGGTTACATAGATCATCGTCACGTCTAGTTCTGCTTGGAGCTGTTGGAGTTCAGCTCGCATCTGTGTCCGTAGTTTCGCATCTAAATTGGAGAGTGGCTCGTCTAACAGAAAGACATCAGGGTCGCGCACGATTGCCCGTCCAAGAGCGACGCGCTGTTGTTGACCACCGGAGAGTTGGCCTGGTTTCTGCTCTAAGAGGTCTGCAATACCGAGCAGGCTGGCGACCTCTTCGACTTTGTCTTTCTGTGCAGATGCTGGCAGATCTGTATTGTATTTCATGCCGAAGAGCAGGTTGCCACGGACGGTCTTGTGTGGGTACAGTGCGTAGTCTTGAAACACCATCGCGAGGTCGCGATCCTGCGGGGGTGTGTCATTGACGACAGAATCGCCAATCTGAATCTCCCCGGAAGTTGGTCGGAGTAGCCCAGCTATGAGTTCTAATGTCGTTGACTTCCCACAGCCTGAAGGGCCGACCAGAATCAAGAATTCACCGTCCTGAATTCGGAAACTGATGTCTTCAGCACCAATCACATCGTCACCGTATATTTTCGTCACGTCAGTGAGTGTCACTCGGCTCATGGTCGCCCTCGCAGAGAGAATCTCGTCGTCAGAGTAGAATCATGGTTCATGTTCACTTGTAACTCGGCAACGCTCAAATAACTATACATCTGTTTGCTTTTTGAAATAGCGTTTTTTGTCTCTAAAAGCCTGGGATGAGTCATAGTGCGCCTCCTGAGCCGCCTTTGATACCCTGGATGAAATACTTTTGCGACAGGATAAACAAGACTGCAATCGGGGCCATGAATATGAACGACGTCGCCATCATCAATCCCCACTGGATCTGGAACTGGTTGGTTAGATTCAACAATCCAACTGGCATGGTATACAATTCGCTATCTTGGAGGAATGTAATCGAAAAGAGAAGCTCTTGCCAGGCGATTGTGACCGAAAATAATGCTGTGGCAATAATTCCTGGCTTGACCATCGGAATAACAATCCGAAGAAAGATTTGTAACTCAGAGAACCCATCAATCCGTGCGGCTCGAAGCACATTATCAGGAATGTTTTCAAAGAATCCTTTGAGCATCCACGAGGTAAGCGGCAGTGTGTACACATAAAATGAGACGATTAAGCCGGGATGTGTGTTGATAAGTCCAAAGCCTCGAAGAATCTGAAATAATGGAACGAGAATAACCACGATTGGGAAAATACGGCTGAGAATGACGACAGTCGAGGTAAAGAGCGAGCCACGAAACTCGAATTTGGCCCACCCGTATCCCGCCAGAACCGATAACGCAACCGAGCTGATGGTTGCGCCGATCGTCACGTATAGGCTGTTCAGGAAATATGATGCCAGCGGACCGCTAACAAACTTCTGATAATGGACAAGAACAGGTTTTTCTGGAAGCACCTGTGGCGGCGTGGTGAATATGTTCTCCGGCGGTTTTAGCGACGAAACCACAATCCAAAACACAGGAAAGAGGACGAGTGCAAGGATCACGTAAATAAGCATATATCGAAGGTAGCGCCGTCCGCGTGACTCGTATTCGACCGTGGTTGCACTCATAATTTCACCCCCCGCCGGCGGAGCACTCGAATGTATGCAATCATCACGAGAATCATGATTCCCAGCATCACGACAGATAATGCTGTGCTCAGCCCGAACTCAAGCTGTTGGAACCCGAGTTTGTATACTTTGACGGGGAAGGTTTCGGTCGCCCCGATCGGCCCGCCACCAGTCGCGATGAATATAATCGCGAACTGATTAAAACACCAGATAATCGAGAGCAAAACGACAATTTTCAACACCGGCATGAGTTGAGGCAGCGTCACGTGTCGCAACCGGGCAAAATATGGAACCCCATCGATTGCTGCGGCGTTTTGCAGTCGCTCATCTACGTCTTGGAGTCCAGCTAAAAGCATAATCATCACAAACGGGAATCGCTTCCAGAGGCCTGCGATAATCAATGCATATAGTGCCAGGTCAGGGTTCGAGAGCCACGCAATTGAGCTATCGAGCAATCCACTCCATCTGAGCGCCCAATTAATAATCCCAAACTGTGGATCGTACATCCACTTGAAGATCAACCCGACAACGACTGTCGGAGTAATCCATGGGACGAGATAGAGCCCGCGCACCAGTTTCTGTCGCGGGAAGGGTGTGTTCAGTAAGAGTGCAAGTCCGAATCCAACGCCCACCTGTAATGACACACCAACGACAACCCAGAGCGCGCTGTTCCAAAATACCTGCCCAAACCAGTCGGCACTGAGCATCGTCTGGTAATTTTCGAGTGTAAATCCGATGCCTGTCGTGGGCTGAACACTCAGCCAGAATGTGTTGAACATCGGATAGAGTAGTAACAAGAGAATAATCGTAAACACAGGCAACACAAACAGTGCGCCAACACTTACTTGATACTCACGAACCCACTCTCTCAGTACATCATAATTTTGCTTCAGTCGTTGTCGTTCAAATCCTGACATTCTCACCAGCTTGTCAATCACCTGCAGAACAATCCTAATAAACGTATGGATGAAATTCGCTGAATCCGACAGCGCTGTGTTAAAGCAGCTCCCGAACTCGGTCTGCGAGACTCGTCATCGCTTCTTCGGCCGTTTTTTGGCCTAAGATAATCTCCTGTATCTCTCGACGCTGTGCTTCCCACATCCGGCTTTGATTCACGTGAATTGTCGGGAAACCAGAGTTCGAGACCTCTTCAATGAAAATATTGCTTACATCACGCCCGATGCCGTCAGTAGTGCCCTCAAAGAAGCTCTGTAATCCATCTGGGCGCACGGGTGGGAGTTGTGCATATTGATTCAGCCACTTGAGTTGCATCAGGTGCTCAATCAGTGCAAAGGCCTCATCTTGATTTTCAGAGCCTCTCGGCAGCGTGTAGAAAATCCCCCCAGAGAATCCAGAGTTTTCACCATCTGGTGCCCGTGGGTTCCAGGTGATACCAAAGTCAATATCTGATTGCTCTTTCAGGATTGCGTTCTCGAACCCACCGACCTGGTAGGCAAAGAGTTCCTCTGAGATAAACAACTCACGGAGGCCATTTGCATTCATGTTTGCTGTGCCGCTGGGAAGGAGATCTTTTTCGACGGCAGACTGTGTGAACTCTGCACAACTGATTCCAGCCTCCTTATCTAGGAATGTATCGGTTTGGTCTTCGTTTAGCCACGACTTTCGACCGGTCGTGTGGAAGAATCCTGACCACTGAACTGTCGTGTGGATATGGTCGGCACCAGAGAAGCCCACTGGCTGGACGCCGACGGCCTCCTTGACGTCCTCGGCGACACTAATGAACTCTGGCCACGTCTCAAAGTCTGGATTCATTGGGTCGTAGCCAGCCTGTTCAAGCATGTTAGCGTTGTAGAAAAGTGATCCCCAGTGACCAGACATAATCGGCACTGCGTATGTAGTGTCATCGCGTGTGGAAATATCGAGCTTCCCTCTGATGATGTCTGATCGACTAAATGTGTCAGCGTCATCAATATAGCTATCTAACGGCTCGATAATCTCTTTATTCGCAAGAGTTTGACACGCTCCTGCCGGAATCGCTGCAATACTTACTGGGTCGCCTGCCTGGACACCAGTTTGGACTTGGTTGACGATTTGGCCAACCTGGCCAGTCTTTGTCACGTCGACAGTGTGTCCGGTGCTTTCTTCAAAAGCAGCGATTGCGTCGTCATAGGCACTGAGATTTTCTTCTGTCGCTTGTCCATTAAACCAGATTAATTCTAGTGTGACGCTGTCACTGCCGCCGGTGGTAGCTCCGGCAGTTTCTGTGCCAGACCCTCCATCGCTCTCGCCCTCGCTCTCATTATTCGAGCCAGCACATCCTGCGAGTGCGGCGACCCCACCGACACCGACTGACTTGATGAAGGCGCGTCGACGAGATGATTGGAGACGACTCTGCGAGTTAGTTCGCTGTCTATTACCGGATGACATTGATTAGAATAGGCAATTGTAATAATAAATAGCTTACGTCTGTGGGTAATTGAGGGATGCGAGATAGGGGCACACACTTATTATACCACGTATTCGTTAGCACATATACATGCAACCGACGATTGAGTACTGTCATGCAAACGCAGACGCAGAACTCAGGAACCTTCTGGAATCAGTCCATACAGATACAACGTGTCGGTCGTGTTTAGAACACTGTGGTATCTGTCGACGCGAACCGTTCGTCGTGATCAATGGTGAGGTGGTTAGCATCGAGGAATCCACACTTCGAGATGAATTTCCGGGGATTGAGTGAGGCTCGATAAAATGAACGTGTTATTTATTTCCTTAGATAGCCTCCGCCGCGACTTTCTCGGAGCATATGCCGAAACGCCGCGGGTAACAGAGTATGACGTCGAAACACCGAATCTGGATCAGTTTGCAGACCGTGCGACGGTGTTCGATACTCACTACGCTGGCAGCCTTCCATGCATGCCGGCTCGGCGTGAATGGCTGACTGGGACGAAGGAGTTTCTGTGGCGACCATGGGGGCCGACTGAGCCATTTGACCGCCATCTGGCAGAAATCGCCCGCGACAACGGTATTCTCTCCCAGCTGATTACAGACCATTTTCATTACTTTCAGCACGGTAGCCACGGGTACTATGAGGATTTCAATGGCTTCGAATTCGTGCGCGGTAACGAATATGATGCCTGGAGAACCGCGCCGCATACACCCGAAGAGGAGACGCTTGATCAGATATTGAATCGCCGTAGCGACCCTCCAGACTCAGTGCAGTATCTCAACCGGACCGCATATGCCAGAAACACATCGGCATTTAGCGAGGAGATGGACTATTTTACTCCCCAAGTCTTCTCGCGTGCCACTGAGTGGCTGCAGGATAATGCACAGTGGGAACAATGGTTCTGTTATATCGATAATTTCGACGTCCACGAGCCATTCGACATTCCAGAGCCGTATGCGTCAATGTATACCGATGAAGACCCGGACGACCCCGAGTTGACGAGTTGGCCATACTACGGGCCAGTTGATGAGGGGCAGAGTCACCTATCTGATCGGGAATTGGCATTTGTCCGCTCACAGTTTGCGGGGAGTGTCACGATGGTCGATGAGTGGGTTGGTCGTCTGTTCGATACGATGACTGCAGAATCGCTGTGGGATGAGACTGCTGTCATCCTCACCTCAGATCATGGCTTTGCACTCGGCGATCACGGATATATCGGAAAAAATGAATTTCTCCCGTATGAGGTGATTGCGAACACCCCACTCTTTGTCTGGCACCCAGAGATCGAAGTGGAGCGGACAGACGCACTCACGACGGCGGTCGACCTCTATGCAACGTTGCTTGACGCACTCGATATCGATGACGAAAGTTACAGACACAGTCAATCACTCCTTCCGTTGACGACAGGCGAGCGAGAGCATCACCGCGAATATGTGATGCATGGATACTGGGGATCGACAATCAGCATTACTGATGGTGAGTATAGCTATCATTGTCCGCCAGCGAGTGACTCCACGACGGAGTGTCACTCGACACAGATGCTCAATCCGCATTCGTGGTTTACCCCTCGGGAAGGCAAGCCCGAAGCAGATGCCGGCGCGTTTCTACCGTACACCGATTCGATGACATGGAGATATCCAGCCCGCTCGTGGCAACAACACAGTGATGAGCGCCTCTATGATCTCGAAACCGACCCAACACAACAACAGAATCTTATCGATAAGAATACGACAGCGCGTGATCGGCTCCGAACTGCACTCTCTGACCGGCTTGATGCGCTTGGTGCCCCCGAATCCCAGCACGAGCGACTGCAATACTAGCTGAGACGCTGCTGTGTTTTGACTTTCAGCCCCTATTGCTCGTATCGTTTGGTATACTGAAACATATTATCTATTTTCTCGCCTTATCATGGCTCTTGGCATGCATTTATATATCGACTCATACATATCGATATATTGTTTCATATGAACAAACGCAAAGCGAGTCACGATGTCGCTATCCATTCCGAGTACGTCGTATTGATTTCGACAACGCCAGCAATATTCTGTAATTTGTTTGGGAGCGTAGAGCGAAATCGCTCCTCAGACATGCGGTCAAGTGGGGCAGACGCACTAATCGTTCCCAAGACCGTTTCGTCATCGATGACGATTGGAACTGCAACACACCGAATATCGGTATAGTGTTCCTGATCATCGAGCGCTATGCCGCGGTCTTTGATACGGTCAAGTTCGGTGAGTAACTCATCTGTCTCAGTAATCGTATTTTCAGTCTGTGCTGGTAGCCCAGTCTGTGAAATGTATTCATGCGTCTCCGCCCGTGGAATGGCTGCAAGAAACGCCTTGCCGGCCGCGGTCGAATGTAATAATTCGGTGCTTCCGACGTGCGTTCGGGTCTGAGAAACCTGTTCGCCCTCTGCCTGATAGACAGTGATCCCGCGCCAGTCACGCTCAACGATGAGTCGAACTTTTTCACCAGTCTCGACCGCTAATTGGTCTACCTGTTCGCGCCCAAGGTGAAACAGTCGCTCGCGCTCGCGCGCAACACCGCCGAGTGTGAGTGCTTGGAGGCCGAGCGCGTATTGGGTATCCTTGCGTTCAACATATCCCGCCTCCTCGAGTGATTTCAGGTAGTGATGGACTGTGCTCTTCGCATACGTGAGCTCACGCGCAATTTCAGACACTCCTGCAACGCGTCGGTCTCGAAGCACCTCGAGTATTGCAAGTGTTGTCTGGACGGCTTGTATCCGCCCAGAATTCGATGTATTGGTGGTCATAAATAGTACTTTCAGGCGCGTGAAAACAAAAGGACTCGTATTTAGGCCACTCTCACAGAGCGGGCTATCGACTCGCCGTATAAATCGTATCGATTGCTCGTTGGACGCGCAGTCCCTGCTGAACACTATTCAGCGTTGGGTGCTCTTCATCTGTAGCTGCGGTGGTGAAATGTCTCATTTCTCGTTCAAGTGGGTCACTGTCCGGAACTGTGACCGCTGCATCGACGTGATGGTCGATATCGTCTGGTCGTGTCTCGAGCAGACTGAGTTCGTTCGTCAACGGTGATTCATTCTTTTCTGAGAGGTCATTCGAGAGTCTGAGTTCGGCTCCTGCATCGGTTCCCTGTATGACGTATTTGTGCTCGGGTTGTGCGTTTGCCGCCCATGCAACCTCTATACTCGCTGTCATCCCATCACCAAACTTGCAGAAAGCCGTCACCGAATCCTCGACATCGTACATCTTTGCCTGCCCATTATCATCGTACATATCTAAATACGCATAATTATCTTGTTTGCCAAATTCTGATCTGGCATTTCCGACCACCTCGGTAATGGTCGGCCAGCCGGTCAGATACAAGAGCACATTGACTAAATTCGCACCGATATCAAGCAGTGCGCCACCGCCGGCAATATCCTTTGAGGTGTACCAAGTTCCACGGCCAGGGATCCCTCGCCGACGGACGTGCCGTGCACGAATATGTGTGATTTTCCCAAAGTAACCAGATTCTACGTATGACTTGGCAACCGAACAGGCTGTCTGGAACTTATTTGAGAAACTGACGAGACACGGACAGCCGGTCTGGTCCGCTACTTCGACAATACGCTCTGCACTGGGCAGGTCATGTGCCAGCGGCTTTTCGATGAGCGTTGGAAATCCTGCATCAAGTGCCTCGGTGGCTGTGGCTTCGTGAAATTTGTTTGGTGTCGCAATGATAATCCCGGCAATATCTTGCTCATACAATGATGCCGTATTCTTGTACGTTTTCGCATCGAATGTCTCGCCAAATTCCGCTCGTGCCTCACTGTTTGCATCAACCCCAATGACTGTCTGTCCGAGTCGAGTGAGCACGTTTGCATGTGTGATACCGTGTGCCCCCAGCCCGATGATGCCGAATTTCATACCTTACATTCGGTATGTGGCGAGTATGTTTAAATCAGCCTGTAGCGATTGATTCCGAATTCGCATTGTCTGGATGTGACAACCCTACTCGCCGTTTTCGCCACCAAAACTAACATGTGTATGTTTGTTAGTATTTCCGAATGAGCGTCTCGCCTCAAAGCAGGCGTTGATCGGGTGGTATCCTGGTTCGACGGCGACACCCTCTGTCCGTGGCACCGGTTCGTTTGCCTCGGTCACTTTGGTGTACCAGCATCGTGTCTCTTGATTGATGAGATGGCGTTCAGCGTATGACCAGAATTGATCATACCATTCGAGATACTGCTGCTTCCCAGTTTGTTCATACAGCATCGCTGCAGCGCCGATTGCCTCGGCAACCTCCCACGAGTATTTCTCACTCACTAGCGGTTCACGATCGCGGTCAAGTGAATAATACAGTCCTCCGCGTTGTTCGTCCCATCCATGGGTAACTGAGGCCTCAAACAGTTCCGCTGCACGTGGAATTACCCACGTAGCGTCAACATATCGTCCTAAGATAGCGAGTAGTTTCGCCCACTCGATCTGATGACCAGGCTGATAGCCCCATGGACGAAACGTGTGGGTCGGGTTGTCCCTGTTATACTCGAAATCGTGATCCCACGTCTCGGTATAATGCTCCCAAATGAGTCCATCAGTCGCTTGTGTGAGTTCCACGGTCAACTCCCGTGCAATGCGAAGCGCTCGGTCTACAAATTGTGTCTCATTAGTGGCTTCATAACAGGCCAGCATCGCCTCGCACATGTGCATATTTGCGTTTTGCCCCCGATATGAGGCTGCGGTTGACCAGTCTGCGTTGTACTTACTCTTGTACAGCCCATATGATGGTTCGAAGAATCGATTCTCAATACAGCGATGAACTGCCCTCAACTCGTCCTCAACCTCGCATGCATCACTCTCGCTTGCGCGGGCCAGTGCGAGTAGGACGAATGCATGTCCATAGCACACGCGTTTTGCGTCGACCGGTTGTGTGTCCTCTACGAGCCAGTGGTATCCACCATTATCGTGGTCACGATGATGTTCACGCAGAAATCGCAGCCCATGTGTGAGTGCTGATTGACTCCACGATGGTCCATTTAGCTGGTCTGCGAGCGAGAAGTTCACGATGAATCGCGCAGTCGACACGAGATGTTTTGAACTCTGGTCGTAGACTGCGCCGGTTTCTTCATTCAGTTGTGCAATATATCCGCCAGTGGATTCATCCAGACACGTCGGGTAATAGAACGTGAGTATTTGTTCGATTTCATCTTCCAACCACGCCTGACGTTGATGCGACGCTGTATTCATGTGATAGACATCTGTACAAGTCAGTACAAGTCTTTTGCTTGAATATTGACTCGTGTATGAACTGTACTGGCGGTACAAGATGACTGCTGCGAGGCTTGACCTCGGAGCGAGTTCATACTCTGGGTTGGCTTTGCGATTGTGGTCTCGTTGGAACAGACGACGAGTGGTATAATTTTAATCGACTCAACATATTCATCTGAACTGGTTCAGCATCTCTGTTAGCAACCGCTGACTTCCAGCGTGTCAGGCGGGACGGTCCCCCCACGGTGAATTTCTCACGCGAGCCGGGAGATCAGCCTATGAGTCCTACAATACAGACTTGCCCGATCCGAGGCCTTGATTTCCGATTGCTGCTGACTCGCCACTGTCACTAGCTCTACTCCGAGAGCATCGTGAGGACCTCGCTGTCTGCACTCTGGCTATAGATGTGACTGATCAACGACACCTGCTGCCGTTCGTCTATTGCTTCTCAGTCATCGAACACGTTGACGAGAATTTTGTGCGAATGAACACTTTATGTCTCGTACGTCGTCCCTAATTGTGC
>ERZ1034569.568-NODE-568-length-13339-cov-11.991117_pt1 | contig 13339 bp, 12 predicted proteins | sample MGYA00520706_ERZ1034569 | MGnify/ENA primary metagenome ERZ1034569 (study PRJEB33760, sample SAMEA4777722) | hypersaline lake metagenome | biome: hypersaline environment; feature: brines | place: Spain | collected 2014-08 | depth 0 m ...
TCTACGTTGATGCTCTTTGTGTGGTGACGGCTGTGCACCCCCCGAAACCACCACCTCCCCTTTCTGTGGCCGGGTTCAGATGGGTATAAGAGACGGCGTGGGCAGCGTCGATCCCGGTCGCCTCCCCGCCGGTCTGGCTCTGGTCGGCTGTCGTGTCCGGGTCGGTCGGTGTCTCGCCCTCGACGGTGTCCAGCACGTCCTCGCGGTGATGTTCGATGTCGGCGACGAGGTCGTCGAACAGCGCCTGTTCCTCGGTGGTGAGCCCGTCGACCTCGGGGGATAGCGCCGCGGCCTCGAGTGAGGCGGCTTTTACTACCTTGCCGATGCGGCGCTCGTGGATGTCCTCGACGAGCTGCTGTGCGGCGTCGATCTCGTCGGTCAGCCGCATCACCTCGTCGGCGTACGGGCTGCCGTGACGCTCGGCCGCACGGTCGCGCTCTGTGCGCAACTGCTCGACGAACGACCCCACGTCCGCGTAGAACGACTCGCGCAACTGCTGTGGCTTGTCGGTCTGGCGCTCGCGGTCGCGCACCGATTGCAGTTCGTCAAGATTCATCGAATATCACTCCGCCTGCTGTTACTCTCTGCCCTTCTCGGCCCGTCCCCGCGTCATCAGGAACACACCGAGGTACTCCGGTACAGTATGCTCTCCCTCCGGGAGCCTAAAGCTGTCGCCGCCGAGCTGAACTGTTCCGCCGTCTGTTACCTCGACCGCGATATCGTGGCTCCGGAACGTCTCGGGAACGGCGTCGACAAGCGGGTCGAACCCCGCTATCTGGTCGCGGGCGAGCGGTCGGACGGCGAGACCACTGCCGCCGTGGAGACTGCCGGGGAGCCGTATCAGCCGGTTCGTGTCGGTCGACACCGGCTCGTCGATCGGGGCGTTCTCCTCGGCGACGACCGTCGACGCGAACGCCTGTGCTAGACTCTCGAAGACACTGTGCGCCGAGAGGTTCCCGCGTTCGACCTCGACGGGGCGGTTCTGCGCGAACCCGTAGGCGGTCTGTGCCTTTTTTTCGCCGATGCCGTCGAACTCTTGAAGACGGGCCAGCGCCCGCTTCTCGTCCATCTCGCGCACCTCCCGCATCAGCGCGGTCAACCGGGTGTGGATACGGCCACCCCAGCCGCGGTCGGTCGGGAGATATCGGTTCGTCGCGGGGCTCTCCCGGCCCATCGCCCCACCCACCGTCTCCTCGCTCAGCAGTGACTCGAACTCGAGTCCAATACCCCTGACGTAGTCGACAATCTCGCGGCGCGGATCACGCTCCAGCGTCTGGATGCCGTCGTCGCGAACGTGGACGTGATACCCACGGCTGCCGGAGAACACGATAGAGAGCTCCTCGAACCCGAAGTCGTTCTCGAGGAACTCGAGTAGCCGCAGCAGGGCGTCCTTGCAGGCGGCGAGCATCTCCGCGTAGCTGTCGGATGGGGTCGTCGAAGGGAGGTGGTCTGCGTCGAGGTCAAAGATGAGATCCGAGCGCTGCCAGCTCTTTTCGCTCATCGTCGTCGCGCTCGGGTCCTCATAGCGACCGGCCGAGAAGTACACGTGTTTTGGGCGCTCGCGGGCGAGAAAATCAGAGAGTCGACCGAGATCCAGCAACGCGTTGTGCCGGACGTACGTCTCACCGGGTCCTGCTGTCCAGGGGACGTACCCCCACTCCCGGGCGTCCGCGTCCGGCGGGCGCTCGATCTCGGCCCGGCGGTAGTGGTCGCCGAACCGACCGCGCAGGTACGCAAGCGTCCGCTCGTTCACGACATCTCTAACCCGAGCCCCGATAAAAGTGTTTGCGGTTCCGACACAAGCCGAGCGGCTAGTTTTACCTCAATCGGCGGACACAGACACCTGGGTCGGCTACGGAAACGGGCTCTACAGGCAGAGCAGGCCGAGTGCCTCGGGGTCGTACGGAGGATGCAGTCTTCCGTGATGAACGTTGGACAACGTCCGGTGACCGCGGGCGCGTCTCCCTGTGTTCGGCACCAGAACCGACCAGTTTCAGGACCGATGGAGTCACGTACCAGAGGGTGACGCTGCTGCAGGCAGGTTTTTGCCCCTCCGTACCGAACAGTGACACACGAGCGTGAACACAGAGATGCCGATCAGGGAGGTTCGAGATACACACGGGGAGACGGCGGAGCGACTGTACAGAGAGCCGACCGGCCAACGGGTCCGTTGGTGCGGGAGCGGGTCGGTCGACCCCGGGTCCGACAGCCGGATACAGTGCCCGGAGTGTCGCAATCCGTGACCGACAGTCAGACCGAGATAGTCGAGCCGAGTCCGTCGGAGGCGGACACAATCGCGGAGCTGTGGGTGGCGCTCGCGCGGGGTCAGCGCGCACACGACTCACATCTCTTGGCGGAGCAAAACCGGACACGTGTCCGCGAGCGACTCGCGCGGTGCGCCGCCACGGGACAGTTGCTGGTGGCCCGCCCGCCCGTCGGCGATGGGGAGCGTCGTATCGTCGGGTTCGTGATGTTCGACACGCGCACCGACCAGTACGAGGTCGACCGCCGGCGGGGGCTGGTGGAGAATCTCTACGTGGTGCCCAACCGCCGGGGTGAGGGTATCGGGTCGGCGCTGCTCGCCCGTGCAGAGCGGCGACTGCGCGAGACCGGTGTCGACGCCATCTCGCTGGAGGCGATGGCCGACAACGAGGCCGCACGGCGGTTCTACCGGCGACACGGCTACGAGCCACACCGTGTCGAACTGGAGAAACAAACCGACGCCGAGGACTGACCCGCTGTCGACAGAGAAGCGCTTTTAGGGTGCCCGACCACAGCCACAGCCATGACAGAGACACCAATCCTCGACAACCACCTCCATCTTGACCCGGTCAACGGCCGTGGCGCGGCGGCCACCGACGAGTTTGTTGCTGTCGGGGGGACACACCTGCTCGTGTTGAACAAACCCTCCTGGGCGCTGACCGCCGCCGCCGGTGACCCCGAAGGGTTCCGGGAGACGTTCGAGATTACCTGTGACGTGGCCGACGCCGCCGCCGCGCGGTTGCCCGGGACGGCCTGGCCCGTGCTCGGGGTCCACCCGGCGCTCATCTCGCGACTCGTCGAGGCCGGCGACACACCGGCGGAGGCGGCCGACCGCATGCGGACGGGGCTGGACATCGCCGCGGAGTTCGTGGCCGACGGGCCGGCGCTGGCGCTCAAATCCGGTCGCCCGCACTACGACGTCTCGGATGCCGTCTGGGAGGCCTCGAACGCGGTGATGCAACACGCGTTCGAACGCGGCGCGGAACTCGGCTGTGTCGTCCAGCTACACACCGAGGGCGGCGAGTCGTTCGAACAGATTGCGACCTGGGCCGAGGAGCGCGGTCTGCTCCGCGAACAGGTGGTCAAACACTACGCCGGCGGGCCGATAGACGGCCCCGTACCGAGTGTCATCTCGAACCGCGAGGAGCTGGTGGCGGCCGCCGAGAGCGGTGACCCGTTCCTGATGGAGACGGACTTTATCGACGACCCCGAGCGGCCGGGCGCGGTGCTGGGCCCGAAGACCGTCCCCCGGCGCGTGCGGTGGCTCCGCGAGGAGGGGTACGAGGAGGCCGTTTGGACCGCACACGTCGAGACACCGGCCCGTGTCTACGGTATCGACACCGAGGCAACCCTCTCGGAGTCACCACAGGCAGACTGAGCCGCGTCTGCTCCCGCGAACCGGCCACGCCGGGTGCTCGTTTCCCACTCCGGCGGTTGCCGCTACCGGTGGGTGGTTGTATCGCGAGTGCCAGACACGGGTATGGACACAGTAGATTCGACAGACGAGAGGCCGGACACGACGGAGCCAACAGCGCCGGAGCAGGCGTGTTTCGAGGCGGGGATCAAGTTCGGCTCGCTGTACCACCAGTTCGCCGGCACACCGGTCAGCCCGGCGAGCGCGGCCTCGCTCGCGGCTGCCATCGAGGAGTCCATCGAGAACCAGCCCCACTGTGAGCGGGCCACCGTCGAGATGGACACCGACGCCCTCGCGGCCGAGATCGCCGACGGCAGCGCCAGCTACACCGAGCTCACGGGCCGGTTCATGGAGGTGCAACTGCGCATCGAGCGCGAGGGCTGTGTCGTCGTCGCCGAGATGGCGATGGAGAACGGCTACCCACTGATGTCTCTGGCCAGTGTCGACAGGGCAGAAAGTCGGTAGCAACAGTCGATTCTGGGCGCACCGCCGGAGACACGAGCACCAGTCCGGCGGGGTTGCCGGTCTCCGGGACACCACCACACCGGTTCGCCCGAAACAGGGTTCGGGTGCCCGGGGTGGACGAGCCACGCGGGGTGTCAACTACAGTGCCTCGAGGAGGCGGTCGATATCGTCGGCGGTGTTGACAGCGTGGACCGACACCCGGCAGGCGTGAGGGTCAGAGAGCGAACGGATCTGGATATCCTCGTCGGCGAGCCGGTCGACCAGCCCCTCGGGGTCGGCCGCCTCGAACACAACGAGTCCCGAGCGCGCGTCAGGTGGACTCACGAGCCGGTCGCCCAACCCGTCGACGAGGCGGTTCCTGAGTCGGTCGATTCGGTTTTCGACCGTTTCGAGACCGACAGCCTGCATCGTCTCGATTGCCGCCTCCAGGCCGACGTACGCTCCAACGGCGGTCGTCCCGAGTTCGAACCGGCGGGCGGTCTGTCTGAACTCGTACTCATCGCCCGCCTTCGTGTCAGGGTCGACAGAAAAGTAGCCGACCCGCTGTGGCTGGAGCTCGGTTGGGCTGTCGACGTATAGAAACCCGGCCCCCCAGGGGCCGAGCAGCCACTTGTGGCCCGAGGCGGCCACGAAGTCGGCGCCCCACGCCGAGACGTCGACGGGCATCTGACCGACCGACTGGACGGCGTCGACCAGCACCAGCGCGCCGGCCTCGTGGGCCCGCTCGACCACCTCCGCGACGGGGAGCCGCGTCCCGTAGTTCCAAGCCAGCGAGCTCAGACAGACCAGACGCGCATCCGCCAGCAACTCCGGCAGTGTGTCCATCTCGATGCGACCCCCTGTTGTCGGTATCTCCCGGAGTTCAACCCCCTCGCGTCGGCGTAGATGCTGCCAGGGCAGTTCACCCGCGGGGTGTTCCAGGTCCGTCCGCACGATGACGTCGCCGGGTTCCCAGTCGATTGCACCGGCGACGTGGGTGATACCCTCGACGGTGTTCCGGGTGAGGGCAATCTGTTCGGCGTCGGCACCGAGCAGTGACGCGACCGCTTCGCGCGCGCTCGACAGCGCGTCGAACGCGGCGGTGTACGGCCCCTCCTCGCAGGGGGCGCGGTACTGGTGGTGGCGCTCGAACCCCGCCACCGCCTCGACGACCCGCTCGGGGCTCGGCCCGCTCGCACCCGTGTTGAGATAGCAACACGACTCGTACGCCGGACACTCGGCGCGCAGCGTCTCGGGGTCCATACCCGAACTCGGTCACCGAGTGGTTTCAACGTGCGGATTCCCCTGCCCGGGCGCCATACCGGAACGAGAGTTTAAGACCGGTGACGCCCGAAAAGAGAACATGAATATCGCGGACGTGCCGGACGTGCCCGACTGGCTGGTGGGGCACCTCCGAGAGCAGGGTATCGAGTCGCTGTATCCGCCACAGGCGGAGGCGGTCGACCGGGGTGTGACAGCGGGCGAGAGTCTGGTGGCCGCCATCCCGACGGCGAGTGGCAAGACGCTGGTGGCGACGCTGGCGATGCTCTCGGCCGTCGAGTCCCGCGGTGGGATGGCCCTCTACATCGTTCCCCTGCGGGCACTGGCGAGCGAGAAGCGCGAGGAGTTCGAGCAGTTCGAGGCCTACGGGCTGGACGTTGGCGTCTCGACGGGCAACTTCGAGTCCGAGGAGGGCTGGCTGGCCGGAAAGGACATTATCGTCGCCACGAGCGAGAAGGTCGACTCGCTCGTGCGGAACGACGCCCCCTGGCTCGACGACCTCTCCTGTGTAGTGAGCGACGAGGTGCATCTCGTCGACGACGCCGAGCGGGGGCCGACCTTGGAGGTGACACTCGCCACACTGCGGCGGCTGAACCCGGAGCTACAGATGGTCGCGCTGTCGGCGACAATCGGCAACGCCGACGAGCTCGCCTCGTGGCTCGACGCCGGACTCGTCGACTCGACCTGGCGACCAATCGAGCTGCGAAAGGGCGTCCACTACGGCGAGGCCCTCCACCTCGAGGACGGCAGTCAGAGCCGGCTCCCGGTCAGGCGAAGCGAGAGCCAGACGGCCGCAATCGTCCGGGACACGCTTGAGGAGGACGGATCGACGCTGGTGTTTGTCAACTCGCGGCGAAACGCCGAGTCGGCGGCCCAGCGGCTCGGGGGAACGACGGCCTCGTTTCTCGACCCCGGTGAGGAGGCGGCGCTCGCGGAGTTGGCGGAGGATATCAGGGACGTGAGCGACACCGACACCAGCGACGACCTCGCGGCGGCCGTCGAGCAGGGGGCGGCGTTTCACCACGCTGGTCTCGCCCGCGATCACCGCCAGCTCGTCGAGGAGGCGTTTCGGGACCGGCTGGTGAAGGTCGTCTGTGCGACACCGACGCTGGCGGCGGGTGTGAACACCCCGGCACGGCGGGTCGTCGTCCGTGATTGGCGGCGCTACAGCGGCTCGGTCGGCGGGATGAAACCGCTCTCGGTGCTCGAGGTCCACCAGATGATGGGCCGTGCGGGCCGTCCGGGCCGTGACCCGTACGGTGAGGCGGTTCTGCTGGCCGACGGCCACGACGAACTCGACGAGCTGTTCGAGCGGTACGTCTGGGCCGACCCCGAGCCCGTCGAGTCCAAGCTCGCCGCCGAGCCGGCGCTCCGGACCCACGCCCTCGCAACGGTCGCCTCGGGGTTCGCCCAGTCGCAGTCTGAGCTGCTCGCGTTCTTCGAGGAGACGCTGTACGCCGAGCGGACCGCGAGCCAGAGCGAACTCGAGCCGATCACCCGGCGGGTCGTCGACTACCTCACGACGAACGAGTTTCTGGAGCAAACGGAGGCCGGGCTGGCGGCGACGAACCTCGGACACACCGTCTCGCGGCTCTATCTCGACCCGATGAGCGCCGCCGAGATGATAGACGGGCTCCGGTCGCTGGCGGGTACAGACAGCGAGCCAACCGCGCTCGGGCTCTACCACCTCGTCTGTCGCACGCCGGATATGTACGAGCTGTACCTGCGGTCGGGTGACGAGGAGGAGTACACGATGCTCGCCTACGACCGCGAGGAGGAGCTGCTGGGACGGGCCCCCTCGGAGTTCGAGGACAGCTTCGAGGACTGGCTGTCGGCGCTGAAGACCGCCAGTCTGCTGGAGGACTGGGCCGGCGAGGTGGACGAGGACGAACTCACCGACCGCTACCAGGTTGGTCCGGGTGACATCCGGGGGAAGACCGACGCGGCGGAGTGGCTGCTGGGCGCGGCGGAGTCGTTGGCGGCCGAACTCGATCTGGGGGTCAGCGCCGCGGTTCGCCGGGTGCGTCGGCGCGTCGAGTACGGTGTCAGGTCGGAGCTGGTGGAGCTGGCGGAGGTGCGCGGTATCGGTCGCAAGCGCGCCCGCCGGCTGTTCGATGCGGGCATCCGGACACCCGCGGAGCTCCGTGGGGCCGAGAAGTCGGTCGTGCTCGGGGCGCTCCGGGACCGCGCGAAGACGGCCGAGAAACTCCTCGAGAACGCGGGTCACCCCGACCCCTCGATGGACGGTGTCGAGCCCGCGGAGGAGCTGCTGCCCGACCGCGAGGTAACAGACGGCGGCGGCACCGACGACGGCCAGTCGAATCTGGGGGAGTTCTGATGGAACTCATCGAGGGTGAACGAGCGGTAGAGAGCGTCGACGGTACGCTGTCCCGGGTCGAAGAGATACGCGAGGCGACCGGTGTGACTGTCCAGCTGTTCGACGCCCGTTACGTGGTCGACCGCGAGCATATCGAGCGGGCGGTCACCCTCGCGGACAGGGAACGCGAGCGGGGTGAGGCAATCGCCCGCGATCCGGCGGTTGAGATACTGCTGTACGCGGCCGGTCGCCGGCAGATCGACCGGGCGCTGGGGATGGGGCTCTCGGCGGGGACCTGCCCCGTGGTGGCGGTCGTCGTCGGTGGCGACGAGGCGGCCGCCGCCGGACGAGTTCGGGAGCTTCTCGACCCGGCGGAGACGCTCGGTGCGTTCGACGAGGAGCGGGTCGTCGACTTTTTCGAGGTGACAGCCCGGGAGCGCCGGGCGACCGCGGGCACCCTGGAGGATATAGTCCACGAGCGCGTTGCTCTGCTCGTGGTCGAACGCTGATGACAGAGACCAGACTCACCGACCCGGTGGAGATCGGGGGTGTGACACTCCCCAACCGGCTGTATCGTGCGCCGCTGCTCGAGTGTGCGGGAAATGGACCGGGGGCCGTCGACACGCTCGTCGACGAACTCGAGCCGACAGCGGCCGCCGGTGCGGGGCTGATATTCCAGGGGGCCAGTATCGTCACCCCGGAGGGTGGCTGTGCCGCGCCGAACATGACCCGCGTTCACGACCCATCGTTCGTCGCGAAGCTCTCGCGGCTGACCGACCGGGTGCACGAGCACGGCTCACGTATCTTCATCCAGCTCGCGGAGGGCGGCCTGCGGAGTATGGGGCTGTGGCACAAGCAGCACCGCGAGCGCAACCCGGAGACGCCACAGAGGGCGGTCTCGGAGCCGCCGTGGCAGCTGAAACTCGCCGACCGGGCTGGTCTCGTCGGCCTTCAGCCGGACGTGCTCTCGACGGCGGCGGTGTACGACCTCGCCGAGGCGTTCGGTCGCGCCGCGGGCTACGCCGTCGATGCAGGCTACGACGGGATCCACATCTCCGGCGCGAACATGGGTATCGTCCAGCAGTTCCTCTCGCCGTACTACAACCGTCGGGACGACGAGTTCGGTGACGGTGTGCAGTTCCTGCTGGCGGTCCGTGACGCCGTTCGCGAGCACGCGGGTGACGTGCCGCTCGTGACGAAGGTGCCCGCGGAGACGGCTGCGCCGCCGTTCGTCCGCCGGCACCTCTCGCGGGCCGATGGGCTGGAGATCGCCCGCCGGCTGGCAGACGCGGGGTACGACGCGGTCGTTCCGGTCGAGGTGTCGGTGTACTGGGACGCCAGTCTCATCAGAGGGGCCTACCCGGACCGGGCCTGGGAGGCAGAACAGCTCCAGGGGGCCTACGAGGCGGCGTTCGGCGGGCCGCTCCGGGCACGGGCGGTCAGCCTGCTCAACCGGCTCCAGTCGCTGTGGTTCCCCCGGGAACCAGGCTGGAACGCCGGGTTCTGCCGGGCGGTGCGCGAGGCGGTCGACGTGCCGGTGCTCTGTGAGGGGGGTATCCGCGCCCGCGGTCACTGTGACCGGCTCCTCGGTGCCGACGGTGACCCGGCCGCCGACATGGTTGGAATGGGTCGGCCGTTCTACGCCGAGCCGCGGCTCCCGGCGCGTCTGCTCGCGGGCCAGAACCGGGCGCTCTGTGAGAGCTGTAACAACTGCACCATCCCGCAGGTGGCCGGCGAACCCGGGCGGTGTCGGACCCCGGCGGTCGTCCGCGAGCGTGCCCGCCTCGAACAGGACGGTGTCTACGACAGGGAGTGACCCGGACCGGCATCGAGACGGGCTTCAGCCCGAACTGCCGGGGTCGTCCATCGGTGCCAGCCCTGTCGCCATCAGCCGTCGTGCGACCGTCACGAGCCCGTTGTCGAACCCACGACCGAACACTGCCTGCTCGTGTCTGTCTGTCGCCTGCGAATGGAACGTGCTCACGAGGATGGCGCTCCGGTCGACGAGGAGCAGTCGACCGATCTCCGTGTTGTCGTCTGGGTTGATGCCGCTCAGCCAGTCCAGCTCCGAGACGAACACCTCCGCGGTCGGGAGCTGGTCCTGGACGCGGGCACGAACCTCGTCTGCGGTGGTGCCGACGAGAACTGTGACACCGCGCCCGGCAGCCGTCTGCAGCCCCTCGACCAGCCCTTCGGCGAACAGCGACGGGTCACCGAGCACCAGCACGAGTTCGCGCTCGGCGTTGTCGACCAGTTCGCGTGTCCGACTGGTGATACCGGCCGCCCCGGAGAGTGACCACACCTCGTGGGTGGTGTCAGACCCGGTGTCGTCTGTCCGACTGAGCGAGTCTAGCGCCCCCCTGAGTGACTCTGTCCGTTCCTCGTAGGCCCGGCGTAGTGTGTTCGTTGCCTCCGCGACCGAAACTGCGCGGAACTGCTGCGGGCTGGAGTGTTGTATCTCGACCAGCCCCTCGGACTCTAGTGTCCGGACCGCGTCGTACACCCGCGTCCGCGGTACCTCCGATATCTCGCTCACCTGCTTCGCTGTTCCCTCCGGCAGTCGGGTGAGCGCGACGAACGTCCTCGCCTCGTACTCCTTCAGCCCGAACTCCTGCAGGAGTGTGACCGACCTGTCGTGGTGTGAACTGTCTGTCATGGGTCCCAATCCGTGCCATCTGTCGCACGATAGCTGACAGATAATCTCTTCTCCACGGAGAAACATCTTCTGTTCGGCCCCCGCGTGTCTGTCACCGGGGGTGTTGCTCCGTGGCCCCGATAGGTTCTGTTAACCCGCGGAATCACAACAATCATATACCGGAGCGGACAACAAAGAACTGGCACACGATTCCAGCATGGGTCCCAACCAAACTGTCACCGTGTGCTGAACTCCCCTCAGGGGTGTTCATGTCGACGCTACAGGCTACTCACCGATCAGTTCGGGTGCAGAGAGTATGCGGAATATCTGTTCTGCCGGTTCCCGTACAGTACTCGTGCCTCTGACTGTGCGTACGGGCTGGTCAGTTGCTTTCGGACACGGCGCGGTCAGTCGGCGTCTGAGGGGGCCGCGGCGCAGTTGTTCGGTCCGAGTTCGAGTTCGAACGCCTCCTCGTCGTCGGGGTGTCGCTGGCCGAGATTGGTCGCCACGATAGCCTCGTGGTTGGCGGGTCGCGGCGGCACGTCCTCGTGGAGCGTCTCGATGAACGCCTCGCGGGAGAGCGAAAGCACCTCACGGTCGCGGAGTTCACCGAGTCGGGCGGTGTATGTGCCGTCGGGCGCGGGGTCGGTCGTCTCGCCGCGGTGACCCGGGCAGACGAGCGTCTCGTCGGGGAGCGCGAGCAGGTCGTCGAGCGAGGCGTGAAGTCGGCGGGCGGCGCTTGTGGTCTCCTGTCCGGCCTCGAGATCCGGCCGCGCGACACTCTCGATGAACAGTCCGTCACCGGTCAGGAGCAGTTGCTCGCCGACCCGGAGCGCCGTCATGCCGGAGGTGTGTCCGGGTGCGTGGACAGCCACGACCGGGACCCGACCAACCCGGAGCCTGTCACCGTCCGAGAGCAGTCGCAGCTCATCCGGGTCGATGAGTCCGCGGCCCGTCGCGGCCGCCGGCATCACACCCTCGGCCCCGTCCCCCGCCAGTCGACGCACCCCGGAGACGTGGTCGGCGTGGACGTGCGTGTCGATGGCGTGCGTCAGCTCCGCGCCACGCTCAGCGGCGTCGACCACGTACCGCGTGGTGAACGCCCGGAGCGGGTCGACAACGGCCGCCTCGCCATCGTCGACGACGAGATAGCCGAGACAGCCACTCGACGGGCGGACGTACTGCCAGACTCTGCCCGGCCCGTCGTAGCGGCTCACCTCGACGGCGTCGTAGACGCGCGCCCAACCCTCCATTCCGTCGGCGAGATGCTCCACCTCGTAGCCACGCTCCGCCAGCACACCCGCGACGTACTCGCTCGACTTGCCGATCGCACAGACCGCCGTGACGAGACAGTCGGACGGAATCCTGTCGAGAACGTCGCTGTCGACCTCGGTCCCCTGGAACGCCGGGTACGGGGCGTTTATCATCCTGACGGTGTCACCGCTGATCTGCCAGGCCTCGTGGGCCTCCGGGAGACGGGTGTCGAGCAGCGTTACCTGCTCCCCATCGTCGATACGTCGCCGCAGTTCCGAGGGGCTGACCGTGTCAACCCTCTCGGGTGGTGATGGAAACTCCATACCGAGCGTACGCGTCCCGGGTACTTCCCACCAGCGAACTGACCAACCGGTTTTGCTACCCACCAGCGAAAAAACACTCCGGGGTCAACAGTCGGGCAGCGCGTGCGGCAGGACACATCGTCTACTGACCCGGGGCACGTGTCCGGCGGCCCCGGGTCAGTGTCGATTGTGCTGTCGCTACACAGTGTCAGGTGTACCGGGAAGAACACTCCCTCAGTCCGCAGCAGTCGGGACCGGTTCGGTCTCCTCTGTCTCGGACATCTCCGAGGTGATGCCCTTAGCGAGCGCGAAAACAGCGTCCTTGTGGTCGGTCTTGGACTTGTGAATCGATGTTGGTTGTACGCCGAGTGAGGTGTACCGGTCGTGGTCGACCGTCTCTCCGGTTTCCTCCTCGTAGTGATTCTGCACCTGTGCAAGCAGGCCGTGAAGGTGGATGAGTTCCTGCTTTTTCATGGTCACATACGAATATAAGCCGGAGGGTTATAACACTACTCTGAGAGTCGTTAACACACCATCCCCAGAAACCAACCGAAGCGGCAGCACAGCGCCGCCTGCGGTTGATATCCACGAGGGAGATATCCGGAGAACCGGACGCAGACGGCTGTTCCTGTTCCTGATAGGTCCTGTGTGTTGACGGAGCTGCCATACGGTCGTGCGTGACTCAGTACCGCCGGGCCGTCACAGACTCTCCCGTGGACAGCGGGACAGTTAGGCGAGCGCACTGCCGGCGCGGATGATCGTCTTCTCGCCGAACGCGGGGCCGACGAGCTGCATTCCGACCGGCAGACAGTCCGTCTCGCCGACAGGGACCGAGATAGCGGGGAGATTGGCCAGATTGACCGGTGTGGTGTTCGCGTCGGCGAGGTACATCTTCAGCGGGTCGTCCAGGCTCTCCCCGAGTTCGAACGGTGTCACCGGCATCGTCGGCGAGGCGAGCACGTCCACCGTCTCGAAGGCTGCGTCGAAGTCCTGCTGGACCCAGGCGCGGGCGTCCTGTGCCTTCTGGTAATATCTCTCCTGATAGCCCGCCGAGAGGGCGTAGGTGCCGAGCAGGACCCGGCGTTTGACCTCCTCGCCGAACCCCTCCTCGCGGGAGCGTGCAAAGGCCTCGTTCCAGTCACCCTCGTATCCCCCGGAGACACCGTACCGGACCCCGTCGTAGCGGGCCAGATTCGAGGAGGCCTCACCCATCGCGATGACGTAGTACGCCTCCACAGCATGCTCGACACTCGGCAGACTCACCGACTCGTGTGTGGCGCCGGCGGCCTCTAACTCGTCGATTGCGGCCCAGAACTGCTCGCGAACAGCCTCCTCGGCCCCCTCGACGAGCTCTGTTGGCACACCGATTGAGAGCCCGTCGACATCGCCGTCGGCGGCGGCCGCGAACTCGTAGTCGGTGCCGTGGTCGG
>ERZ1034569.569-NODE-569-length-13331-cov-10.481470_pt1 | contig 13331 bp, 13 predicted proteins | sample MGYA00520706_ERZ1034569 | MGnify/ENA primary metagenome ERZ1034569 (study PRJEB33760, sample SAMEA4777722) | hypersaline lake metagenome | biome: hypersaline environment; feature: brines | place: Spain | collected 2014-08 | depth 0 m ...
ATATATATATATGACAGCAACTATCGATCTGAGCGACGAAACTACGCTCATCACGGGGGCGGGCCGTGGAATCGGAGCGGAAATCGCTCGCACGTTCGCTCGGGCGGGTTCGACCGTTATACTGGCAGCACGGACTGAGTCGGAGCTCCGCTCGACCGCGGAGGAAATCGAATCCCAGTATGGAGTGGATGCGCTGGCGGTACCGACTGATCTTACCGATACCGAGGAAATAGAGGCATTGATAGAGCATAGCGTCGCCAACCTCGGAACGCCGACGATACTTATCAACAATGCCGGGGCGAACATCAGCGGAAATCCCATTGAGCACACAGTAGGAGAGGTTGATACGATGCTTGATGTAAACATTCGTGGCCTGTTCGTATTAACACAGAGATGGGCCGAAGCGTTCCAGAACTCAGACCACACAGACGGACGGGTAATTAATATCTCTAGTATCGTTGCTGATCTGGGTATTCCAGCGATGACATTGTACGCGGGAACAAAGGCCGCGGTTCGCTCAATCACTCAAGGGTTTGCCGCGCAGTTGGCGGGCGACGGTATTACAGTCAATTCAGTTTCACCCGGCCTGACCAGAGTCGGCAGAACAGAAGCGGTAATGGACGAATATGGGAGCGATCTCTTCGAATATGATCGCATTCCGCTAAACCGCGTTGGCGAACCAGAAGACACTGCTAATGCGTGTCTGTTTTTTGCATCAGACCTTTCTACATATGTGACTGGCGTTGACCTCCTTGTCGATGGAGGAGTGGAGTTCACCGCTGGGCTATATAAGTGAAATCATCAGCGCAAAGTAAGTCATCAATGGACTGTCTGGTAGTAAGACCAGATTGGACTTGCTCATTCTGTTAACCACCCAACCCGCAGTTTTATTTTATGCGACCCAAAAAGAAGAATGAAACAAAATGAAGCCAGCACCGTTTGAATTTGAGTCACCGACGACAGTGCAAGAGGTGGTTGAACGTCTTGACAAGAACCCGGAGGCCGTATTGATGGCTGGTAATCAGTCGCTTGGTCTCGCAATGGCTGACCGTTCGGTGTCTCCAGACCACATCATCGACCTAAATAACATTGAGGAGTTAGCTTTTATTAACGAAAGTTATAGCATGATAGAAATTGGGGCAATGACGCGCCATCGAGAGCTTGAGCAATCTACCCTCCTCGAAAAAAAACTCCCGGCGCTGTCGGAAGCTGCGTATATTGCTGGTCCCAGTGTTAGGAATCGGGGGACAATCGGGGGAAGTATCGCCGAGGCCGACCCAGCGGGCAACTACCCGACGACACTGTCGGCTCTCGGTGCCTCACTCACCGTTCGGTCCGCTAAATCGACACGAGAGCTATCGATGTCAGAGTACTTTGCCACGGGTGATACTACAGTTCTTCGTGAGAACGAACTCATAGAACGAGTCACGATACCGAAAGAGCCGTTTCCCCTGGCACGGACAGGAATGGCTTTCGAAGTACTCAAGCGGGCGGGGTTAGCTTGGCCCACGGTCAGCGCTGCGGCGGCTGTCCGAGTCAGCGATACGACCGTAGATAACCCGATAATTGAGGAAGCCCGGCTTGCTCTCGCCAATGTCGATGACACCCCACTTCGCGTAAAAGATGCTGAAACAGCGGTTGAGGGTCAGTCACTTTCGGAGGATACGCTATCAACAGTAGCAGAACTTATTATTAAGAAAGCTGATCCAAAACCAGAGATGCACGCGGACCGCGAGTACAAGGAAGATGCTGCGTGCGAGTATGCACGGCGCGCCCTCAAGTCATCATTTAATCGTGCGATCCGGTCGTAATGGCCCTACGAAACAGGCAGTATACTACGCATCGGAACCTCACTAATGATCTGGTGGAAGTTGCGTATGCCTCCAACACTTGCAGGTTACACCTGCTTGTAGCGGTATTAGAATAAGCGTACCTAGTCGGCCTAAGAGGGTGTCTGTTCAGCCTATTCGTCGATATTAATTATCAAATCGAGCGCGTTTTCACCGAGAACCGCGTCACCGTCGGTCGCGGAGGCAACGTTTGCGACTGAGGTCGCGTGATCGTGGAGTTCATCGGCCGACCGGGGTTCGTACGGTGCATCGGTGCCGAACAACACCTGTGAAGCGGGGAACTCGTTCAGGGTCGTCCGCAGCGGAGCGTGATACCCCCAGAAGCCGGAGCTATCGAGGTAGACGCGGTCTTCGAGGATGCGTTTGAACTCGTCGAAGGGTTTGACATGATCCTGACCGGGCCACCGGCCGATGTCGAGATGGAGGTGGGCACGGCCGAGCATACTAGCGATATTGCCGCCGAGGTGGTGGAACACGAGGTTCAAGTCGGGTCGCTCCTCTAAGATCCCCTGGTGGACGATTTTGAATATGCTCTCCGAGAGCGCTGCCTCCCGACCGAAGATGGCGTTCAGTCGGTACCGGTCAGAGAGAACATCAACATCCTCGTCAAGAGAGGCATCGATCTTTGGATGGATCAAGAGCGGGGCGTCGTATTTCTCTGCGACATCGAAGATCGGCTCAACCGCCTCGTCGTCGAGTTCGATCCCGTCGCTCATGGTTTCGAGAGCACCGCCGTTGAATCCGTTCTCCAGACACCGTTCCAGCTCTGCGGCAGCCTCTTTACCGCCTGCCGGAGTCGGAATGGCCGCGAGCCCGTGGAAATCCTCGTAGTCGTCGATAATGCTCTTGAGGGCGTCGTTCGATTCGGCGACAGCGTCGGCGTCGCTGTGACCCATATACGGCGGTTGTGAGAGGACGACGCGGTCAATTCCTGCATCCTGGTACCGCTTGAGAACTACGTCTGGATCGTTGTGGGCCGGACCGATGATCTCGTCAAGCGGTTTCATGAACTCGGGGACGTACCCGTCAGCAACTATGTGTCCGCTGAAATCGACTATCGGAGTATCACGAGTGAGTCTATCAGGCATCAATTAGCTATCTCGGTTTTACCTTTTATATATTCTGGAGAAACAGACTAAGTTTTATATTGGATTGCCCTTATTAACAATATATGGTAGAATTGATAGATCTTGCACAGGAGATCTACCAAAACCAACCTGTGTACCATACGCACCAGCAGACAGCCATCTGGACCGACACTGCTCACGAAGAGTCACGTCATATGTTCGAACAGGAACTGGGCGAAGATCCGCCATTCACCTTCGAAACGCGGGCATTACTGCTGTGCGATCACGGTCCGACACACGTTGACGCGCCGGCGCACTATCGAGAGGACGGCGACGATATCACGGAGATGCCGTTAGAGCAGTTCTACACGCCTGGGAAAGCAATCGAAGTGACTCACCGCGACGCGGGCGAGTACATCACAGTGTCCGACTTGGAAGAGGCATGTTCTGCGGCCGGAGTCGACATCGAAGCGGGAGACACACTGCTCATTCGGACCGGGCACTACGACGAGACCTACCCCGACCCAGAGTACGCAGAAAACTATCCGGGACTGAACGAAGAGTCAACAAGATGGCTCGTCGATAAAAGGATCTCGAACTTTGGGGTCGACCAGCCAAGCCCCGATACGCCCGAAGACCTCACGTATCCCTGCCATACGGTGTGTAAAGAACACGACCTTCCGCACTTGGAGAACCTCCGCAACATCGACCAAGTCATCGGCGAATCATTTAAGTTCGCGGCCTTCCCACTGTCAATTCGTGATGGTACGGGTTCACCAGTTAGACCAGTTGCAATCGTCGAACCCTAACTCCACAATACCATGACTGACACTACGTATCTCAAGAAATCCGAAAGCGAATCAATCGAGGTAGATCAAGAAGTCACCGACACTGTCCGTACTATCCTCGACGAGGTTCGAAATCGGGGTGACGAGGCAGTCGCAGAGTACACGCAGAAATTTGACGGCATCGACCTCGATACCTTCAAAATCACGACCGATGAGATCGAGGCTGCGGCCGGCAGACTCGATTCGGACGAGCGTGAGGCGATCGAAAACACGGTTGCGAACGTTCGGGAGTTCCACGAAGAACAACGAGGGCATATCGAATCGTTCGAGAAAGAGTTCAAACCCGGAATCAAGATGGGGCAGCGGGTGTTGCCCATCGAGACGGCCGGCATCTACGTCCCGGGTGGACGCCATCCCCTAGTGGCATCACCAGCGATGACGATCGTTCCTGCCAATGTTGCCGGGGTAGATCGTGTTGTCGCATGCGCGCCACCACAAGACGACGGAACAATACAGCCAGCACAGTTGTATGCGATGGAGCAAGCCGGTGTCGATGAGGTGTACTGTATTGGTGGTTCACAGGCAATCGGCTCAATGGCATACGGGACCGAGACGGTCCCGGAAGTCGATGTTGTGGCCGGACCGGGAAACGTCTTTACAACAGAGGCTAAGCGACAAGTCTACGGACACGTTGGGGTCGACTTCCTCGCCGGTCCGACCGAAGTGCTGATTATTGCTGACGAGACCGCTGACGCGGAGCTGGTGGCGACAGATCTGCTCGCACAGGCTGAACACGATCCGAACTCCAGCGCCACATTCGTTTCCCTCGATCGGGACCTCGCGGGAGCGGTCGAGTCGGAGATTCAAGCACAACTCCCGACCATCGACACCGAAGAGGTCGCACGGGAGTCCTGGGAGAACAACGGCGAGGTCGTCGTCGTCGACAGTAAGGAGGACGCTATCGACCTCGCGAACGAGTACGCGATGGAACACGTCCAGGTCATGACCGATGAACCGCGGTCATACGTCGATGCCCTCCGAAACTACGGCTCGCTGTTCCTCGGCGAGCACGCGCCAGTTGTCTTCGGTGACAAAGCTGTCGGGACGAATCACTGTCTGCCGACAAAGCGAGTCGCCCGATACAGTAGCGGCATCTGGGTCGGGACCTATCTCAAGACCCCGACGCATCAGGAACTCACTGCGGAAGGCGCGGCACAGATCGCACCGTGGGCCGCAAAAATCTGTGAGCTCGAAGGGACGCACGCCCACCAGATATCCGCAGAGAAGCGAGAGCGACCCACAGGCGAAATCGGTGCACCGCCTGTTGACGATTAGTACGCCGGACCGGAACACAGGTAGAACACAAATGTCAAGCGAAACAGATTCTAATCCTGAGCGGCCGAGTCGAAAAGACATCGAAATAACGGTCGATGGTGAGATCGTTGCCACAGACATCGAAACACGGCTCAAGCTCTCGGATTTCCTCCGTCAGGAGGGATACAAAAGCGTCCGGGTCGGCTGTGAGCATGGTTCCTGTGGCGCGTGCACGGTTCTAGTTGACGGCGAATTGACCAAGTCGTGTCTATCCTATGCGGTGCAAGCTGATGGGTCTGAAATCGAAACCGCCGAAGGGCTCGCAACGGACGGCGACCTCCATCCGATCCAGGAAGCGTTTCATAAGAAAGGCGCACTCCAGTGTGGATTCTGCACGAGTGGATTCGTGGTGGCCACAAAGGCACTGCTGGAGGAGAAATCTGACCCTGACGACGAGGACATCGAACGGGCACTACGCGGAAACCTGTGTCGCTGTACCGGCTATGAATCGATATACCGAGCCGTTCACGAGGCGGCGGAAAACATCGAGTGAGATCGCTCATGTCTGAATCACCGCAAAACGTTAGACAGGATGCCTCGACCGGCAAGGATGAACAGTACACCGGGAAGTCGGTTGCCCGTCTCGAAGACCACGATATCCTCACCGGGAACGTTGACTACATCCACGACATTCAACCGCCAAACAGCTACGAGATGGCACTCGTCCGAAGTCCGCACGCACACGCACGAATCATGGATATCGATACCGAAGCAGCCGAATCACATACGGGGTGTGAGCTCGTGTTGACTGCAGCGGAACTGAAGGCTAACTACGAACCGATGCCGGGTCGCCTGGGATTCTCCGAGTGGGTTCTGGCCGATGAAAAGGTCCGATTCACCGGGGAGCCAGTGGCCGCCGTGATCGCCGATAACCGGTACGTAGCGGAGGACGTCGCCGAAAAGGTCGATATCGACTACGAAACGCTCAAGCCCACAGTCGAATCGAGCGATGCAATGGCTGGTGACGTCCTCGTTCACGAGGACCGAGGAACAAACGTCGCAGACACCGAAGATCTCCGCTTTGGGGACGTTGACAAAGCATTCGAGGACGCCGATCACGTGTTCGAAGACGAGTTTTCCTGGGGACGGATCTCAGGGGTCCCGCTGGAGACAGCCGGAGTCGTGGCGCGATACGACTCTGATACCGACTCCTTCGAGATAGACTGCAATATGCAGTTGTATACATTCAATGGGAATCTCATCTCCGAGGCGCTGGGATATCCCGAAGACAGCGTAGCAATACAGGTCCCCGAAAACATCGGCGGGAGTTACGGGACGAAGATTATGGCCGGAATTCGATACTCTGTGATTGCAGCGGTGGCCAGTCATATCCTCGAATGGCCGGTCAAGTTCGTCGAAGACCGTATCGAGTATCTCCAGGGTGGCGATTCCCACTCATGTGAACGAGAATACAGCGTTCGCCTCGCGGTTGAGGAGGACGAAATCACCGGTTTGGATATTTCGTTCGTGGATAACCTCGGTGCGTTTCCCCGATATCCGCTCCCGCAGACGGCAAAGCCCCTCGCGGTTCTCACGACGTCCTATGAGATCCCAAACGTCAGGTATGCCTATGACCTCGTCTTATCCAACAAGGTCCCACAGACGGCATACCGAGGGTTCGGAGTCCAACAACACAACTTCGCGCTGGAAATGATGGTCGGAAAGGCGGCGCGTGCGCTCAGGGAGGACCCCACGCAATTCCGCTGGAAGAACCTCATTCGTCCCGGGCAGATGCCGTACAAACTCCCCTCGAAGAACGTCTACGATTCGGGGGATTATCCGGCAGCGCTAACGCGAATCGAAGAGATCGTCGACGAGAACGAGCGGTGTGAAGGTGGACTTCTAGACCCCCAGCGTCTCGAAGAACTCGCCGAGGAAGGGATATACCGCGGTGTCCAGCCGGCCGTCGTTCTGGAACCGTCAGTCGGAGTCATCGACTACGCCGACCGGTTCGAGATGACCGACGGGGAAATAGACGACTACAGCATCGACGACGTAGATTTCTTTCCGGAGTATCTCCGAGCAGATGTACATTCGGACGGGACCATCGAGGCATATCTCGCGACCGGATCCGCTGGTCAGGGACATCAGACGGTCGTCGCACAGGTCCTCGCCGACGGACTGGGAGTCACAATCGACGATATCGAGGTGAGCTATCTGGATAGCGTGGACGCCCCGGAGCAGTTTGGTGCCGCGGCCTCCCGTATGGGCGTGATGTTCTCCAGTACCGCTGAGAAACTCAGCGAGGAGTTAATAGATCGTGTTCAGGAACAAGCCGCCGAGCTCTGGGACTGCGATACCGAGGAAGTAGCTTACCACAAGGGGTCGGTCCGGCACGTCACGAGCGGTGAGAGCATCTCGCTCGCGGAACTGAGCACGGACGTCGGCGAGTCGATTCGGGCAGAGGCGGAGTACGCGAATCCCGCGCTCTCGATTGAGGACTTCGACGAGGCGTTTGAGCAGAAGTTGCCCAGCTATCCGGCGACGGCCTACACCGCCGACGCACCCATCGTCGAAGTTGACGCCAGCACGGGCGAAGTCGAAGTACTGAAATACTACTCCGTTCACGACTGCGGGACAGTGTTGAATCCGCAGATCGTGAACGGGCAAGTCGAGGGCGCAGTGGCCCACGGCGTCGGGGCGGCGCTCCTCGAGGAGTTCGGCTACGATGAGGACGGACAACCACTCGCGGTGACGATGTTCGATTACCTCTTGCCGTCAATCAAGGATGTCCCGAGGATGGAACTCGAACACCGAGAGACACCGTCCCCGTTCACGACGACGGGGGCGAAAGGAGCCGGTGAAGGAGGGACTATCGCGGCGTCAGCAATGATACCGGCGGCGATCAACGATGCGCTTGAACCGCTCGGAGTTACAATCGATTCCGTCCCGGTCACTCCGGAACACATTAGAGAGCAGATCCGCGAAAGGGAAGGGAACGAGTAACCGATACCCACAGATAGATTCACAGAAGATTACAACTCAGTGACAATGATCGACATAGACTTATCCGGTCAGACAGCGCTCGTGACCGGTGCGGGAAGAGGAATTGGCAAAGAGATAGCAAATCGTTTTGCTCAGGCTGGTGCAGACATCATCGCAGTCGCCCGGACCGAATCAGAAATTGAAGCGACCGTGGCGCATGTCGAAGCCGAACACGGTGTCGGGGGGCTTGCCATGCCAACCGACCTCGCCAATGAAAAAGAAATCGACGCGCTCGTCAAGGAGAGCGTCGAGACGTTCGGCGTCCCAGAGATCCTCGTCAACAACGCGGCGCTGAACCTAGCGGGGCCGCTACTGGATATGCCTATCGAAGATGTCGACGCAATGCTAACGGTGAATCTCCGCGGCCTCTTCGTGTTGACGCAACGATGGGCCCGAGAGTTCCGTGCCGAAACACCCGGACATGGGCGAGTCGTCAACATCGCCAGTGCGACGAGTCATCTCGGTGTCCCGCGTATGACACTGTATAGTGGCACCAACGGCGGGGTTCGGTCTGTGACCCGAGGATTCGCGTCTGAACTGGCAAACGAGGGCGTAACTGTCAACACAGTGACTCCCGGGCTGATCGGTATCGACCGCATCGAGGAGTTAGTCGAAGAACAGGGTGGTGAGATTTATGACCTCAAGCGGATTCCGATGGGCGATCTGGGGGACCCAGGAGACATCGCGAACGCATGTCTCTTCTACGCATCGGAGCTCGCCTCTTACGTGACTGGGACTGAGCTGGTGGTTGACGGCGGAGTCACGTTCACCGCTGGCCTGTATAAGTGAACCCCATGTGAACGGCTGGACCGGTCTACAGGCTATCGCTTCCCGCCGAACCCTACATATTTAAGTACACTCATTGATGATTTCCGGTATGACGCATCGAGTAGTGTTCACGGATCACACGTTTGAGAACCTCGATATCGAACGCGAAATTCTCGCTGAGGCCGATGCGGAACTTGTCGACGCGGCAGCGAGTGACGAGTCGGTGTCTGACCTCGTTACCGATGCAGACGGGATCCTCGTGATGTTCAACAAGATTGACGCCGACCTCATTCGCCGTATTGGCGGGTGTGAGGTGATCTCGCGGACCGGAATCGGTCTGGACAATATCGACATTAACGCTGCGACCGAAGCGGGGATTCACGTTACAAATGTGCCGGATTACTGCATCCCAGAAGTCGCAGACCACACATTCGGACTGGCACTCGCCCTCCAGCGAAAGATCGTCGAATACAATCGAAGTGTCGAAAACGGCGAGTGGGATGTCTCCGCAGGTCCACCGATGCATCGGCTCACCGAACAAACGTGGGGACTGATCGGTTACGGGAACACCGCGCGTGCTGTCTCCGACCGCGTTGAGGCGACGGGGATGGACCGAATCGCCTTTGACGCGTTCCTTGACGACGAGGTGATTCGTGACAACGGCGCTGAGCCGACCGAGTCCCTCGATGAGTTGCTCAGGCGTGCCGATGTCGTCTCCGTTCACGTGCCGCTAACTGATGAGACAAAGCACATGATTGATCGAGCGGAACTTGAGGCCATGCAGAACGATGCGTACCTAATCAACTGCGCCCGCGGTGAGATCGTCGACGAAGACGCGCTGGCAGATGCGCTCGATAGCGGCGAGATAGCGGGAACCGGCCTCGACGTATTAGCTGAGGAGCCACCGGCCGAAGACCACCCCTTAGTCGAGAACGATCGGGCCATTATTACGCCGCACGCAGCTTACAGTTCGGAGGAGAGCGTGATCGAACTCAGACAAAAAGCTGCGCGGAACGCTTGTGACGTGCTCGTTGGTGAGTCACCGACGTATTCGATCAACGGCGAGGATTTGTAGAACACTGAGAGCAGACAGGTGCTAGTCACTGGCTATTGCCAGTGCGAGGCAGGACAGGTAAAAGCCCTCTTAAGCCAGCACTCACCAGTGATCGCGGGTTGCGATTCGATGCTAAATGATAAGTCATCATAAGCCGCTATTCCATATATGCTCGAAGACACCACAGCTATTGTTACTGGCGCGAGTCAGGGTATCGGACGAGAGATCGCCAAGATGCTCGCCGACCGCGGGGCCTCGGTTGCACTCGCCGCCCGCAGCGACGGTATCTACGAAACCGCCGACAAAATTGATCACGACCGCGTGCTTCCCGTCGAAACCGACGTGACGGACGAGCAGTCAATCGAATCAAGCGTCGCGGAGACGATTGCGGAGTTCGGTCAATTGGACTGCGTCGTAAACAACGCCGGTATCGCCGGTCCGACGAAACCTATCGAAGAAGTGAGCCGGTCAGAGTGGGAAAAAACGCAGTCCGTCAACGTCACCGGGGCGTTTCTGATGATTAAACACGCCGCCGCCCACCTCCGGGAGAGCGACCGTGGTCGAGTCGTCAACCTCGCCTCGATCAGCGGGAAGCGTCCCCTCAAGAACCGCACGCCGTACACGGCGTCGAAGATGGCCGTCATCGGGCTGACGCGAACAGCCGCGTTCGAACTCGGCGACGACGACGTCACAGTCAACGCGATCTGCCCCGGAGCGACCAAGGGGTCGCGGATTCAGGACGTCATCGAAGGGCAAGCAGATCAGCTCGACGTGGGCTACGAGGAAGCAAAGCGGCAGGTGTTCACCGACGACGTCGCGCTCAGTCGCCTGACGGAACCCGAGGACGTCGCCGAGATGGTCGCGTTCCTCGTAAGCGATTACGGGCGAAACATCACTGCACAGGACCTCAATGTCGACGCCGGTACCGTTTGGTACTGAGCGAACCGACAGAGCGGGCGTCGCCTACCACTCGCCAGGATCGTCGAGATTCACGGGGACCCAGCCGAACGGAGGAATGATTATTTCATGACGCCACGGTAAAAAAATTTATACTCGTTTGGCGAGAGATATTGATTATGAGTACATTCGAGATTAATCATGTTAGCATCCACGCGGACGATTTAGAGGAATCGATTGCGTTCTACGAAGACGTCCTCGGGATGGAGCGCATTCCCTCGCCGAACTTCGAAGCCCCCGTCGAGTGGTTACAGTGCGGCGACCAGCAGCTCCATCTCTTCGACCGCGACATTGAGGCATCGGCGTACCATCATTTTGGGATGACAGTTGAAGACTTCGAAGCGTTCTTTCAGACAGCACAAGAGAGGAAGCTGTTCGCCAACTGGGACGACACGGACGATCTGGGAGTATATTCGTTACCGGACGGCGTCGTCCAAGCATATCTCAACGACCCTGCAGGGAACCTCATCGAGGTGAACCACCCCAACGTCGAGACGCTCGACAGAGAGGTTCGTCAGTACGTCGTCCCGCGTAGCGAACAGTTCGAGCAGTCGGGCGAAGCGGTCGAGGCGACGCTCAGACTCTCTCGACGGACCGATTGAAGCATCAGAACTGCCCGATATAACGGTCGCCGCGGCGTCTCGCCTCTTCGACGAGTCGGTATCCCGTCTCGACTTGCGACGCCTCCCACTCAGAGAGTGCAGCATCAAGATCGGCCGCAGTCCATCCGCTGCTCCCGATGTCGTGTGACCACAGTCGCTCACCAAGCTCCAGCGCGTCGACGGCGGCGTGTGCCGTTCCCGCACCCAAGTGTGGACGAATAAAAAATGCGGCGTCTCCGAGGATGCAGACGCGGTCGAACACCATCTGGGGCACCGCCAGGTCGTAGATGCACTGGACGAACGGTTCCGCGGTTTGCCGGACCAACCACTCGAGTTGCGGCGGCAGAAGCTCTTCTGCCCTTTCGATATGGCGCTCTCGAACCTCCTCTCGTATCAGCCCCGGCGGGAGAGAGTGCGTCCGCTGACGACCCTCGCTGTCGAGGAGGAGGTCCTCAAGCATGTCGTCCTCGTAGGGAATGTACCAGACCCAGTTAATCCGGCGTTCCCCCTGCTCTGTCCCGCCTTCGGGGCCGGGAACAGGATAGGTGAGGAACTGTGAGTCCGGGGCGTGGTACAGATTGTATATTTCGCCGAACCGTCCTCGATACCGAGGGGGGACCGCCTCCTCGTGTATCGTCCCACGGTAGGCAATGTAGCCTGCATACTCCGGCGTCCGGTCCGGAAGGTACTGCTGACGCGTCGACGAACGGTATCCCTCCGCACAGAGCAACAGGTCACCCTCGACCACGTCTCCGTCAGCGAAGCGGACCCGGACCCCATCGTCGGGCTGTTCGACCTCAACGATCTCCCGTCCCATTTGATAAATATCGTCCGGGAGCGCCCGTCGGAGGTTTCGATAGACAGTGTCCCATGCTGACGTGTAGGTCGCCCTTCCCTCTACATCGAGCGGTTCGCCTGCTCGTCCGAGGTGATGCGTCTGAGAAGTGTGCGTGGTCGTCTCGTCCCAATCAGCGATATCCTGCGATTCGAGGAAGGCTAGCATCTCCGGGTGAGCGATAATGCCGGCGCCTCGTTCTCTCATCTTCCCGTATTCGGTCTGTTCGTAGACCGTCGGCTTGTGACCGGCCTGGCTCATCGATACCGCGGCGAACAGTCCGCCCATCGACCCTCCCGAGATAATCACGTCGAGCGGGTCGTCGAATCGGTCTCGGACTTCCTCCCGAGCCGAAAAATCGGGGAGGTCATAGCTCTCGCGTATCACTTCGGGGTCGTAGTAGACGTGGCCGTCGTGACAGACCCTCGGTGGGCCGTCGTAGTCGTAAATCTGTCTCTTGGACACGTCTTAATGGAATATCACCACCGTAATAAAAATTCGGGGCCCACTACTCTTTGTGGTCCTTGTTCCAGTCGTGTGCGGGCGAGCCGCCGACGAAGGACGCAAAGACGAGACAGCCGTAGTCAGCGTCGTCGCAGTGATACTCCATCGGTCCGTGCGAGACTTTCTGATCGTAAAGGTAATTGCCCGATGTCAGTACGCGATCGTGCACTGCCATCGTCCCGTCAAGGATGAGGACGGCGTGAGCAGATATATGTGTGTGTTCAGGTTCGATATACCCCTCTGGGAACCGGATGAAGACGTCCGTCCGACCCTCCAGTTTATTCTAGTTGAGAGTGTAGGTTTTGACTCCCTCCGGGGGCTCTATGTAGGGATCGCTCTCCCAGTCGATGTCCTCCGTGGTGACCGACCACTCGAAGTCGTTCTCTTTGATGACCCAGTCCTGCTCGGGGATGTCGGGCATCTCCGGTATCACGGTATAGCCTAGTGTGCAGGACGGTAGTTGAATATGCTATAGATGCAGTGATCTACTACCAGTCGATCACATTGGGTTTGAGTGAAAGCGTCTGCTTGGGAAGAGTGTGGAACC
>ERZ1034569.570-NODE-570-length-13313-cov-23.116835_pt1 | contig 13313 bp, 12 predicted proteins | sample MGYA00520706_ERZ1034569 | MGnify/ENA primary metagenome ERZ1034569 (study PRJEB33760, sample SAMEA4777722) | hypersaline lake metagenome | biome: hypersaline environment; feature: brines | place: Spain | collected 2014-08 | depth 0 m ...
TCGACGGCAGCCCGTGAACTGTTAGATCGCACGCTCGGCGGCGAGCATTCGGAGTCGACGCCGCTGTCAGCGGCCTTCGAGGCGGTGCTTGCGGCTCTCGGCGTGGCGACCGCCGACGAAAGCCTGAACGGCAGGCTGCTGTGGTACGACGACCAGCTGTACCGCTATGGGCTCTATATCGACACTCTAGACTAACATCGTCGCCCTATCCGCAGGGCGGTCAGTCGATGACAACCTTGACCGGATTCGCTATACGCTATACCCGGATCCCACTGGTTGGCGACAACCGAACGGATCTCGGTGGTGTCGTCGCCTCGCCATCGATTCCCAACCGCTACGACGCGCTACAGGGTAGCGAAGAGTGCTTCGAGGAGACCACCGAACCAACATGACCGTCGCCGCCGAGATAAGCGTAAGCGACGCTTCGATCAGTGTCAAGCCGACGGGCAAACGTGAGCCCTTGTGGTACAGGATGGCGCGGTTGTTAGCCTGGTGACAGCGACTGAGACGGGAAAAACCGTAATGAATGCCGCGAGGATCCAGTTGAGACGCGGGCCGGGGGCTACGTTACTCGTCCCGAATAGTGAGAACTAGTGTCCGCACACCTGTGCGGACGTAGCGTGCATTCCCCGTTCCCGCTTGAGGAGGGCGAGGGCCACACCCCAAACACGTGAGTGTCAACCACGGTGTGGTTGACGTTCACACTCCGCTGTTACCATGCAACCATATAAAAACCTACGCTATCGTACGGACAGATAGATGGACAATTCGATCCCAACACACGAGCGAGCGGGCGACGACGGGGCTATCCGATGACCGTCGTCAGCGCGCCAGGGAAGGTGTATCTCTTTGGCGAACACGCGGTTGTCTACGGCGAACCAGCCGTCCCCTGTGCCATCGAGAAACGCGCGACTGTCACGGTCGAACCGCGCGACGACGGTCACGTCCGCGTCGAGGCCCAGGATCTCACGCTGAATGGGTTTGCCGTTGAGTACGCCGACTCGCCGGCCGGTGGCCCCGATGTAGACGTGCCGAAGCCGCTGATCGAAGCCGCAACCGGCTACGTTGATGCCGCCGTCGAACAGGCTCGGGAGGCCGCCGACGCGCCGGCCGCCGGCTTCGATATTGCCGTCGACAGCGAGATCCCACTCGGGGCGGGGCTTGGCTCCTCGGCCGCCGTCGTCGTCGCCGGCATCGACGCCGCAACCCGCGCGCTGGGCGAGCCACTTGACCGCCGTGAGCTTGCGAACCGCGCCTACCAAGCAGAGTACGATGTCCAGGACGGCCAAGCCTCCCGAGCCGACACGTTCTGTTCGGCGATGGGGGGAGCTGTCCGCGTCGAGGGCGACGACTGCAGCCGGCTTGAGACCCCGGAACTCCCCTTCGTCGTCGGCTTCGATGGCGGCGCGGGCGACACCGGCCAACTCGTCGCCGGCGTGCGCTCGCTGCGCGACCGCTATGCGTTCGCGGCCGATACGGTCGACGCCATCGGCGACATTGTCAGGGAAGGCGAGTCGTTGCTGGCGGGAGCCGATCCCGACAGCGACCCCAGTGCGGAGCTGATCGGCGAACTCGGCGAACTGATGGATATCAACCACGGGCTGCTGTCGGCACTCGGTGTCTCCTCGCGGTCGCTGGATACGATGGTCTGGGCCGCCCGTGAGGCGGGCGCGGATGGGGCAAAGCTGACCGGCGCGGGCGGTGGTGGCTGTATCGTCGCCCTCGATGCAACCGCTGAAACCCAGACGAGTCTGCAGTATACGCCGGACTGTGAGCAGGCGTTCCGCGCCGAGCTCGCCACCGACGGCGTTCGCGTGGAGGACGAATAATGAGCGACGTGAGCGGGAGCGATAACCTAACGATTCTCAAACTCGGTGGGAGCGTCATCACCGACAAGGAGACGCCCGAAACAGTCGACGACGACGCGCTTGCGGCGGCGGTCGAAGCGATCGCCGAGTCCGCGGCGATAAATGACGAGAGCAACGAAGCAAACCTAATCATCGTTCACGGCGGCGGCAGCTTCGGGCACGTCCACGCGTCCGAACACGGTGTCTCGACGACCGAGGGAACACGTGACCCGGCGGCAGTAACAGCGATCCACAGCGCGATGAAACGGCTGAACGGTGTCGTCGTCGACCGCTTACACGCCGCCGGCGTGGCGGCTGTTCCCGTCCATCCCCTGTCAGCAGTCGCTCGTGACGACGACACGGCGGTGTCGTTGCCGACGGCTGCTGTTGGGGGCCTCCGCGCTGAGGGCTTTGTGCCTGTGTTGCACGGCGATGTGATCGCCCACGCTGGGGAGGGGGTCACAGTGCTCAGCGGCGACGAACTCGTGACAGGTCTGGCCGAGCGGCTTGATGCCGCACGGGTTGGGCTCTGTTCGACGGTTCCGGGCGTCCTTGACAGCGAGGGCGACGTGATCGACTCTATCACCGATTTCGAGTCGGTTGCCGCCGCGTTAGGCGACAGCGACTCAACCGATGTGAGCGGTGGGATGGCCGGCAAGGTTGAGGAGCTACTTGCGTTGGCACGGCCAGCGCGTATCTTCGGCCCTGACGCTGTTGGCGCGTTTCTGGCCGGCGACGCGCCGGGGACGCTGATCGACGGCGGGAGCGCGGACTGAGGCCACACCCGGTACCAAACCCTTATTCAACGGACTCGCCGACCTATCGGTATGAACCCCGATGAGGTGCGGTCGCGACTGTCGAGCGTCGAGGATCCGGATCTCGACGACGATATCATCTCGCTTGGCTTGGTCAACGCGATCGATGTTGACGCCGAGACGATCCGGCTCTCGCTTGCGCTCGGTGCCCCGTATGCCCCCAATGAATCACAGATCGCCGACAGGGTGCGGGCCGCCCTTGCCGACACCGACCGCGAGATCGAGTTGACCGCGGCGATGCCGCCGGGGCTCCACACCGACGAGGAGGTGCTCCCCAACATCCAGAATATCATCGCTGTCGCCTCCGGGAAGGGCGGTGTCGGGAAATCAACGGTCTCGGTGAATCTTGCTGCTGGCCTCGCCAAGCGCGGCGCGAGAGTCGGGCTGTTCGATACCGATATCTACGGGCCGAATGTCCCCCGCATGGTTGACAGCGAGGACGCCCCGGAGGCAACCGACGACAAGACGCTGATCCCCCCCGAACAGTACGGCCTCAAACTGATGAGCATGGATTTCCTTGTCGGCCCCGACGACCCGGTGATCTGGCGCGGCCCGATGGTACACAAGATGCTGACCCAACTGGTCGAGGATGTCGAATGGGGCCAGCTTGATTATCTCGTCGTCGACCTGCCGCCGGGAACGGGTGATACACAGCTCACGGTTCTTCAAACGCTGCCACTAACGGGGGCTGTGATCGTCACGACACCACAGGAGGTGGCGATTGACGACGCAGTCAAGGGGTTACGCATGTTCGGCGAGCACGAAACGCCGGTGTTGGGGATCGTCGAAAACATGTCGTCGTTCCGGTGTCCCGACTGTGGCGGCAGTCACGATATCTTCGGCAGCGGCGGCGGCGAGGAGTTTGCCGACGAGGAAAATCTCCCCTTCCTCGGGGCGATCCCACTCGATCCGGCGATCAGAGCCGGCGGCGACGGCGGCGAGCCGATCGTCCGGTCGGACGGCGAGACAGCGACCGCGTTCCAAGCGATGACCAAACGTGTCGCCAACAATATCGGTATTGTTCGGCGACAACAGGCCAACACGCACGCGAAAACGACGCCGGAACAGTAGTTACCCGACCTGTAAGGCGGTCTCGGTAGCGGGCTCGGTGAGCAGTGTTTTGATCGCATCGGCCTCGCTGTCGGCCTCAACCGTGTTTTCCATCAGCACCGTTTCGCTCGGGAACAGGTGCTCGCCGAGCACGAGGCCATGCTCTCTGGCTGTCGACCCGGTGACCGTTAGGTAGACCCCAAGGCCGGCCTCTGTGATCGCGGCTTCCTCCTCGGCGGCGTCGCTCGGATAGACGAACTCGACACCATCGGTCGCTCGCGTTCCAAGAACAGCCTCAACGAGGCGTTCGTACCGCGGCGAGATGCACAGCGGCCCCTCGTAGTTGGCAACAAACTCACGGTCAAGTGTTGCCGTCTCGCCGACAACCCCAGGTGTTGCCAACAGCGTATGATAGACAGTATCGCCGAGGCCGGTGACGACGGCGACATCGGTGTCATGTGGATCGATGCGTGCGTTGATCTCAGCAAGTGAGCCAACACCCGCTTCCCGGAGTTCGACGACCTCTTCGAGCACCAGATCCGCGCTGTCGAAGCCGAGGGCGAACTCATGGGTTCGCAGCGCCCGAAACGGCTCCTCGCGGCCGATCAGCCGAAGATCGATCCCATCGAGTGCGACGGTGAGGCTATCGAAAACGACCCGGCGGGGAAACCCGTCCCGGTCGTCACGCAGCAGCGTGTACTCCGGGGTGTGGGGGGAATCTGTCTCGCTGTAGTCGGCCAACCGTTCGTAGGGGCCCGCGTCGGCCGTTTTCGTGCCTTTGGTGAGGGCCTTCTCGTAGCGCAGCGTGGAGATGATGCTGTCTGCGAGGGCGTCGACATCAGCTACGGCAGCGATGCGTTCGAGCACCGCCTCCAACGGCCGGCCCTTTCTGGGGACGGCAACCGGGATCGTCGCGGTCATTAGCTCAATGCTTGTCGTCCCCGACTAAACGGATTCCGTTTTCGCGGCCAACAAACGATCCAACGCGACCGGAGCTTAGCTGTCGTCGCCAACGCCGCCACCGAAGGCCGAACTTAGGCCTTCACGGAACTGTTCGAGGGTTTCGACCCCATCTTCGACATCGTCGATCCGGGCTTCGATGGCGGCGATATCGTCTTCGTCGGCGGCGGCATCAACCAGCCGTTCGACCTCGTCAAGCGTCTCTCGGAGCGAGTCGATGTCCGCGCCAAGCTCAGCCTCGACCGAGTCGAGTTGGGCACCGAGCTCGTCGATATCAGCTTGACTGTCGACAACGGCATCATCAAGGGCGGCAACCGAATCCTCAAGCGTCTCGACTGTCCCCTCGATGTCGGTGACGCTGTCGTCGACGGTGTCAATCTTAGTGGTAAGGGAGTCAACCTCGTCGACGACGGCATCGATCTCCGAGACAGCATCGTCAAGCTCGTTTTCGACCACATCGACGGCGGCCTCGGCGTCGGTGGCCGTCGCGTGGGCTGTCTCGGCTGTCTCCGCCGCCTCGGTTGCGGTGTCGTCGGTCTCGTCAAGCCGTTCATCGAGGACGGTGATGTCGGACTCGATATCATCGAGGTTCCGCTCGTGGCTGTCGACCGTCTCCGAGAGGGTTGTAAGCTCATCAGTTGTCGTCTCAACCTCGGTCTCAAGCGAGTCAACCGAGGCTTCAAGCGCCTCACGATCGGCGGTGTCGGCCGCCAGCTCCTCTTCTATCGCCCCGACAGTCGCTGAGAGCCCGTCGACATCGTCGCGGAGGTCATCAAGGATGTCGTCGCTCGTCCCGCGGTCATCGATGAACGCCTCAAGGGCGTCGGTGTACGCGGCCAGATCCTCAACCTGTGATTGGAGGCGTTCGATCCGCACCTCCGCGCTCCGGGGGAGCCCCAACCCGAGTTCGGATTTGATCGTTGAACGATCCGCCTCGGAGATCGTTCCTTCACGGAGTTCCGCAGCAAGGGCTGCGGCGATCCCCTCGGGGGTGTCGGTGGTCGCCGCGGTTGCTGGCTCGGTGTCAGTTGTCGCTGCAACAGGCTCGTCGTCGGGATGAGAATCAGAATCAGGTGTCATAGCGTCCTCCTCAACGGCATCGTCGTTGTCGGCGGTCACTGCGGACTCAGCACCGTCATCGGCAGTTTTCTCCGTGTCGACAACGTCGGCGTCGTCGACAGCTGCCGCAATCGATTCGGCACTGTCATCGGTAGGTTCGGTATCCGGTTCGGAAGCGGCGTCGAGATCGGTGGCCGTCTCAACGTCGTCGGCGTGACGATCCGTTTCATCGTCGATCGAATCCTCGCCGTCGGCGTCCGCGTCAGTCACCGACTTGGTGTCCCCAGTGGGAGTATCGGCGTCCTCGGCGGCGGCAACCGGCTGTTCGTTATCGGCATCATCATCAAATGGCGATCCGTCGTCGGGCGCTGTTGGGTCGGCTGGCGCCGCGTCGTCAGCCGACATTTCGTCGGCGACAGCGGATTCCGCGTCATCGACCGCCTCCGAGTCAGACCCCACAGCGGCCGTCTCGTCGGCTACTGTCTCATTCTCGGTGGGTGACTCATCACCGTCGGTCGTATCAGGGCCGGTTTCGGTTCCCCACTCATCGTCTTCGGTCGGATCGCTGTCAGCATCGGGCCCGGTTGCTGGCCCCCACTCGTCGTCGGTCTCGGTTGGATCGGCGTCGATATCGACACCATCAATGGGGTCGATATCGGGATCGTCATCGGCAGCGTCGTTACCGGCAGCCTCTGGTTCGGTGGCGTCGTCAGCGGCTGCTGAGTCGCTATCGATGGGCTCGATGTCACCGGTGTCGGATCCATCGTCGTTGACTGCTGGTGGGTCGCTTGCGGACTCGTCGGTATCGACACCGTCGTCGGTCGGCGGCCCCGCGTCGACAGGGTCATCGGCAACGTCGGGCGATGGTATGTCGTCGACCGCCTCCTCGCTGTCGCTGCCGTCGTCATCGGTGTGGCTGCTCTCGGCCGCGTCTGCGGGTGGTGTTTCAGGGTCGACATCCGACTCGCTGGGATCGGTGGGGCCATCGAGTGGGGAATCGCCGGCGTCTGCACCGGGGAGTGAGGAGCGTTCACCGGCCAGCACGTCACGGATGAGTTGACTGTTGTCTGGGCCAAGCACCCCCTCAATATCGCTGGGGTCGTCCCCAGCGGTGGCGACCTCTTTGATCGTGGGTTCGGTCAGGAACTGCTGTAGTTCTTCGGGGTTGTCAGTCCGGATGCCGTAGACGGTTTCGATCGTCTCGTTTGGGTCGAGGGGCTGTTCGAACTCGACCCGGTGGTTCTTGTAGGCCGTCCACGCGTCGCTGTGGTAGTCAGGATGGAAGCCGACCCGCTCCATCGGGAAGGAACTCGGTATCTGGTCGGTGAGTCGAACATGTATCGGCACATCCGTGTTCGACGTGAGTGTAAACGCGACGGCTGGGACGGGGAACTCCTCGGCCGTGACGGTCTTCTCAACGACAACGCCGTCGTTGGACACCGTCACGAGGTCATCCGTGTCTGGCCCCTGGCTCATAAAAAGGACTACTCAACCAGTGACTTAAAATATGCGGGCTGGTGGACGGTCACACACCGCCGATGCCCGGCAACGCCCACCGTCAGCGACTGCCACGCAAATGTCGTCGACTGGGGCGGTAAGAGGGTCTAGCGGTATTCTTCGACAGCCACCGTCGCGGGGTTGGCTGCTTCGCGGCGTGCCCGTCGTTCGGCCGATTGCTCCATGCGACGGCGGTAGGCAGTCTGCTGTCGCATCGCCTGGCGGCGACACCGGTCTTGGGTCATCCAGTCGTTGCGGTCTTCGTCAGTCGTCTCCGGATCCCAGAACCACACCGGGAAGTCGTAGTCAGTCATCATTGTGTTGTTCTCCGTACTGTTACACAGCGTTCGTTGTGCTGTCTGCGCTGCTACTTCGGATATACATATGTTTGCTACAGAGTTAACTGTTGGTGTGCGCATCGAAATGCGATTATATGTGTATATACGCGCCAGTGTTTTCCTTCAATCTGTATGAACAGCCTTCTACAACACACAAACGAGTGGGGTAACAGTAAGCCGGCAGTTGGGCGATCTGCTATCGTTACAACTCGACGCGATCACCGACCTCAACGATCTCCAACGCTTGGGGATACCCATAGGACGCAGCGTGGTGGTGGAGCACAGTTGGATCGGCGGTCATCCCTTTCCACATATCCCAGTGGGTTGGCAACAATCGGTCGAGTTGGAGATCCGACGCCGATTTGATCGTCTCGTTTTCGGTCGCATACCACTTCGTTCGTCCCGGCTCGCGGGTCTCCTTGTCTGGGATATTGCCGATCGCCCCGAAGGCGAGCATCCCGAGATCGATATCGTACTCCTCGCCAAGATCGGCGAAATTGTCGGCGGGCTTGCTGTCGCCGGCATGGAAGATCGTCCCCGACTCATGCTGGATCATGTAGCCGACCGGGTGGGTCGAATCGGCGTCCTGTGTTTCAACGACATCGATCGTGAACTCGCCGACCTCGATACGGTCACCCTCTGTGACCTCGGTGAACTGTGACTCGCTGATGTCGTAGCTGTCGAGCCAATTCTCGTCGTCAAAGGCGACCGCGAGGCTGTCATCGGGGGCATAAAACTCCGCGCCTGTCCGTTCGAGAATCGGCCCCTGACTCGGGCCGTGGGTGTGGTCGGTGTGCTCGTGCGTTGCCAACACGGCATCGGCTTCGGACGCCGGCACATCCTCGGGATCGAACGGCACCGGGATCATCCGGATCGTCCGCGGCGGATCACCCAGCCCGACGTAGGGATCGATCCAGATCGTTGTGCCCTCACTGCCTTTGATCACAAAGCCATTGCAGCCGAGATACCAGACGGCGACGGTCTCGGGGTCGGCGTCGGCGACGGCGGTCGGCAACCAATCGCCCCAATCGCTGACTGTCATATGCGGGTATGCGACCCGGTTGGTTCTAAACGTTGCCGTCGCGGTCAGAGCCGAGGCGACGCAACTACAGCCAGTCGGCCTCGGGATCGATGTAGCCTGCTGGTTCCTCGCCGTCGAAAACTGAGAGGATATCGTGACCGATGTGTTCGTTGAGATCTGTCAGCGACTCCTCGGAGTAGAAGGCGGTATGCGGCGTCAGGATGACATCGTCGCGGTCGGCCAGCGACGAGTCCGTCAACGGCTCGTCTTCGAGGACATCGAGCCCGGCAGCGGCGATCTCGTCGTTTTCAAGCGCCCACACAAGGGCGTCCTCTTCGACGATCGGGCCACGGCCAACGTTGACGAGGACAGCAGTCTCGCTCATCTTGCGGAACGCATCGCGGTCGAAGAGGTGGCGGGTATCATCGGTCAACGGCGCGTGCACCGAGACGTGATCCGCTGTTTCGAGCAGTTCGTCGAGCGGCACCTTCTCGACGCCGAGGGCTGCCATCTCGTCGGCCTCAACGTACGGATCGGCGGCGACGATGTCGCAGTTGAACCCGGCAAGCTTCTCGGCGGTCGCCCTGGCGAGTTGGCCAAACGAGAGGAAGCCAACGGTTTCGCCGGTGAGGCGATGGATCGGCGCGCCATCCGCCCAATCCCAGCGGCCGCCTTTGACCGACCGATCGTAGACGTTGAGTCGCCGGATCGAGGCCAACAGCAACGAGACCGCATGTGTCGAGACCTCCTCGCGGCAGTAATCAGGCACATTGACGACGGTGACGCCGTGGTCGGCTGCGGCTGGGATATCAACGCCGTCGACGCCGACGCCTGCGCGAGCGACGATCTCCAGATTCTCACAGGCTTCGAAGACCGCGGCCGGAACATCGGTCTGGACATCGACAACAAGGGCCGTGGCATCGGCTGCTGTCTCGGTGATATCCTCAGTCGTCTGCAGGTCAGCGACCTCGACTGTCACGTCATCGCCGAGTACGTGACGCAGGGAGTCAGCGCGGATCATCGGATCGTCGTTGACAACAACAGTTTGCATACACACGTGTTCGGCTTGCAGGCATATGAACTGTTACCTTGGTTCTCAGTGTGTGGGGTCACCCGGTGAGACTGAGAGATGCGAGAAACACCGATCACAGCGGCCGTTTTCAAGACCATTCGGTGTACACCCGACAGTTACGCAATGGGCTGAGGACGCTTGTCGGAGTATGCGGTGTAGTAGTTGAACACAAGATGCATATTTCTTACCGATTCAATACTATTTTGATTGTTCAGCTGGAATAACTGCACAGCAGTCGCGCAAGTATGACGTTTCAACTGCAACCGGAGGTGCCCGTCTTCGTGGGTATCCTGCTGGTCGCGGCGTCGCTGCTGGTTTACTCACTCCGGCAGTATCATCGACGCGGACGGACACCGGAGCTTCGCGCCTTCATCGTGCTCTTGTTTGTGATCTGTGTGTGGCAACTCACGGCCATCTTCATCAATGTGGTAACTGTCCCGGCACTCATCTTTGCGGGGAATAATTTCGGCAATGTCGTTCTTGTTCCCGGGCTGTTCTATTCGGTGGCGTGGTTTGCGCTGGCATATACAGAAAACACCCGCTGGGTAAACCGATGGACAGCAGGGGTTGCAGTAGCGACGATTGGAGTTCTTGCGACAGCCGTGCTGTTCAACCCAACGGTCATGATTGCACACGATGGGCTTACCACCCAAGGGCCGATGACGATCGCTGGGGTCACGTTTTCGGAGTGGGTGGTTCTCGATCTCACGCTCAAACCGGCATTTCGGGGGCTTCAACTGTACGGATACGTACTGATGATCGGAAGTGGTGGAGTTGTCGTTCGGTATCTTCTGGCCAATCGAGGCGATATATACCGCGGACAAGCAGTCGCCCTTGCGGTCGGTATCGGCGCGATACTAGGCGTCAATTCGTTACTCTTTGCGGGACTTCTTCCACCAGAGTGGAATCTCACACATGTCTCCTTTGGCGTCACCGCTGTCGCATTCGCGGTCGCGATATTTCGGTATCGGCTGCTTGCAGTCGCCCCTATCGGGCGGAAACAGCTTGTCGAACAGCTGGCTGATCCGGTGGTCATGCTCGACGACCACCAGCGCGTTGTCGACTGCAATCCCGCGGCGCGCACGTTGGTCGACGCCCCAGCAGGGTGGCGTGGAATGGCCGCAGCAAGATTTTTTTCACCGTTTCCCGATCCTGTCGGCTGGTTTACCACAGCTGGATCAGGCGAAATAACGCTCTCGAAAGCCGGGACAGAACGGACATTTACCGTCGACAGCATGCCGATCGAAGACGGAACCAACACACAGACCGGACAACTGATACGACTCCACGAGATCACCGAACGCAAGGCGCGTGAACAACAGCTCCGCGAGCAAAACGAGCATCTCGACGAGTTCGCCAGCATCGTCTCCCATGACCTCCGGAGCCCACTCAACGTGGCGAAAGGCCGACTCAAGATCGCTGGCTGGGCGTCCGACAGCGAGGAGATCGAGGACGCCCAAGCGGCGTTGACGCGGATGGAGTCGATGATCGATGATCTGCTCACGATGGCCCGGACGAGTCAGACGATCGACGCAACCGAGCCGGTCGGCCTTGCGGCGGCGGCCCGGACAGCGTGGACGTACAGCGATGTTGATGAGTGTACACTCCAGGTGTCCGTCCCTGCGGACATCGAGATTGCAGCCGACCGTGATCGGTTGGTACAGGTTTTCGAGAATCTCTATGTAAACGCCGCCGAGCATAATGAGACACCGGTTACGGTGCGTGTGGGCGTGCTTGGCGATGGCGAGCTGGCCTCCGATGCCGGGCAGCGATCCGGGTTTTATGTAGCCGACGATGGCACCGGGATCGACGCGACCAACCACGACGACGTGTTCGAAAGCGGGTACACCGCTGCGAGCGGTGGCACCGGCTTCGGGCTGGCGATCGTACAGGATACTGTCACCGCCCACAACTGGGAGATCACCGTGACCGACAGCAGCGACGGTGGGGCCCGATTCGAGATCACCGGGGTTCGGTCTGCTGCTGACGACAAAGCGAAAAGCGAGAGAGAAGTATCACAGGAGTAATCGGTCGCTGACGACCGCCGACCGCCTCACCACGTGCCGTGGAACGTGTCGAATTCGAGTTCGTCCAGCGGCTTGTTGCCCATAGCGATCTCGTACTCGCCGGGGGTCACCATCGGCTTGTGGAACTGCGGGCCGTCGTCGGTTGTGATCCGCGGACAGCCGGTGTTGACGAAGGCATCCATATCGAAGTTCAACAGGCGGTCAGGGGTGACCTCGTCCATCGTGATCAGGTAGGCATTCTCGTTGTTCTCGAGGATCTCCTCGGCTTTCTCCCAGCGACCTTGCCCGATCTTGGTACAGAAGATGACACCCCACTTCTCGGCGTCCATCGCCTTGTGAACGGTCGCATACCGCTCTTTGAGGAACTGGTCGGGATCGGCGATCGTCACCACGTTGTTGACGGGGTCGCCGATGACAACATGTTTGTCCTGATGTTCCATCGCCAGCCCCATCGGGTGGAACTTCCCGCCACCGACGTAGAGGATCTGGTCGGCGTCGATATCGGCGGAAGCGTAGTTGCAGCCGAGCACCTGTCCCTCGTAGGTCAGGCGGTCGTCACCCTTGCGGGTATGTACCTCATAGCCGCGTTCCTCCAGCCATTCGACCATCTCGCCGAAGCGGTTCATGTGCTGGGCGGTCGTCACGAGACCGACTGCGGGGTCGTCGTCGGGATCGGGGAGTTCGTCCAGCGAGTCTTCGAGAATCGGGAAGGGATCGACGTTGGAGAACAGCGGGACATAGATGATCTGATCGGACTCCTTCATCGGGGAGTGCCCGAAGTGAACAAACACGTCCGTCCGGCGCATGAGATAGGTATCGAGATCGCAAGCCCCGTAGCACGGTTGGCCCGAAAGGAGGATCGTCACGTCGTCGTCAACGACTTCCCGGAGATCGTCGGCGACGGCCGGGCCGCGGCGCTTGAGGCCCTCGGGGAACTGGAGGCCGACCTTCTCGGCATCGCGTTCCTCGATCTCGTCGACGATGCGTTCGAGTTCGTAATCCCACTCACGGTCGTGGCGGAGATCCATCCCCGTGTTTCGAAGGTCACCCTCGGAGTAGCCATCGTCGCTGGCGTCGTGGCTCATTACAGTTTCATATCTGTCGAAGCCGTATAACCACGGCGTTATCGCTACACTGTCACGATCATTTCATCGCCAGTGGCCACCGAGAAAAGCAGGTTGGCACCGTTAGTCGTCAGCAGCAGCCGTTGGCGTCGCCGGGTCGGCCTCGTCGGCAGTCGGGTCGATCTCTGTGCCGCTTGTCCACGATAGGTCGCCGTCGTAGTGGAAGGCGTCGTGCTCGCGGGTTGGATCGACGACCGTCAACGACAGCCAGTTGTTGTCCAACAGGGTTGTGAGCTCCTCGTGGTCGGCAAGGATGTCGGTGACATTGGCAACCGGCGCGTGAACGACCGTCGAGAGACGTAGCGGCTGGTGGTATGGCTCGTCGGGCCCGGCAGCCACCGACTGCAGCGGGAGCCCGGCAAGAAGATCGCCGCCGTTGCCCTGGTAGACACCGACGTTGCCGACAGGGTTGTGGGTGATCTTCGAGCCGCTGCCGTAGACGCCGGAATCGACCGTCGAGAAGTAGTACTGGGTGTTGATCCACTGGGTGACGACCATCGGCC
>ERZ1034569.571-NODE-571-length-13299-cov-7.939671_pt1 | contig 13299 bp, 14 predicted proteins | sample MGYA00520706_ERZ1034569 | MGnify/ENA primary metagenome ERZ1034569 (study PRJEB33760, sample SAMEA4777722) | hypersaline lake metagenome | biome: hypersaline environment; feature: brines | place: Spain | collected 2014-08 | depth 0 m ...
TCCCACAACGTTGTCAGCGACGACGGGCCGACAGAGCTCAGCAGCGGCAACGCTGTTCAGGGCTCGGATATAACCTACGTCGAGACACTCGACGAAACTGGGGTGTACCGGTACAAGTGCACCATCCACACCTCGGTCGGGATGTACGGCGCGGTGATCGCGGAGTAACCCCGAGTACCCTCGGGGACGGGTGACCTCCGGCATCAGCAGGCAACTCGACCGAGCCCGAGACACGGACCGCAACGACTCGGCTCCCCCACGAGACAACACCCGTCTCACCCGCTGTGTGCTGGTTATCGACGGTATCTCGGGCTGTGTGCTCCGGTTCAGTGCTACTGACCTGTGCCCTCGTCTGGGCCTCCGGGACCACTGGTGGCTCTGTCCCGTGTCGGTACCGCACCGAAAAGTAGCCGTTGACACTCGGTGCAGGCAGGCTCGTCGACGGTCGGAACCGCTCAGCCACCGGGGTCGCCGGGGTCGGGCTCTGCGCCGTCGATGGCGTCGCTCAGGCCGTCGGCAACTGCCTCGTCGATGTGGCTCTCGCCCCGGAGTTCGCGGTCGCTGTCGCCGCCCTGCTGTTCCTCGGTCACCTCCTCGTCGCCGGTCACGGAGACGAAGATATCGCTCAGTTCCTCAGTTCGTGACGTCGTCTGGCTCTGGCTCATTACACTACGTACTGGGGCTGCTACAAATATAGACGATTTGCCTAACAGGTTTGGTGTTGTTTCGTTCGAGCGGAATCTTTTCGGGCCCGGTGTGGGCCGGGGCTCGCGTGGCTGTCACGGCAGCGGACCAGACCCTCGCGGGTGTCTCCTCGACCGAACCCGCTGTCACGGTGAGTCGTCACCGACGATACCGCCGTCGGTGATACGGAACTGTGCGGTGTTGCCGGCCTCGCGGGCGTGGTGTTTCTCGAGTGTCGCCCGGCGGTTTCCGCCACGAAAGCGGTCTAGCCGGAGGATAACCGCAGACCAGTGGTCGAGCGTGTGCCCGCCGAGTGGGCGTGCGGTGTCGCTCTCGGGGTCGGTGTAAACCTGGTTCGTGACCCCGACCGCGATATCGTGTTTGCGCGCAAGCGAGAGCAGGTGTGTGATCTGCCGGGCAACTGCCCGCAGCGCCTCCCCCTCCTCGCGTTCTGTGCGTTCGAGCCGGTAGAACCCGGTGGCGCTGTCCAGCACGATGAACCCGACCTGGTCGGCGAACTCGGCCGCATCCCGGACCGCCTCCGCCTGCTCGTCGAAGTCGTGGACCTCGCTGACGATGAGCCGCGAGGCGACCTCGTCGATACCGGCGTCGGGGTGGCTGTCGGCGAGTTGCTCCATGCGGTCGACCGAGAGCCCCTCGGTGTCGATGTACAGTGTGGCGTCGCCGGTCGTGGCGGCCTCGACGGCGGCCGAGAGAACGAGGTTGCTCTTTCCGGCCGCCGGTGGGCCGTACACCTGCGTGACGGCACCGCGCTCGAACCCGCCGCCGAGCAGCGCGTCGACGGGGTCACAGCCGGTCGGGACCGACACGGTCACAGCTCGTTGAGTTTCCGCAGGAGCTGACCGCGGTACTCCTCGTCGGCCTGAACACCCTTTAGCTCGAGCACGCGCCGCTCTAGCGTGTCAAGCGCGACGCCAAAGGCGTTGCGTGCACCGTACCCCTCGTCGCTGGCCGCGACCTGACCCTTGCTGGTCCTGAGTCGGATCTGACACCGGATCAGCGGCGTCCCGCGGATGCGTTCCTTGTGCTGTTTGAGCCGGACGTGGGCGTGGTGGACCTGCATCTGCTGGTACTTCTCGACGACCCCTTCGATGCGCTCCTGTATCTGCTGGCGGGTGAGCGTGTCAAGAAGGTGAATGTTCGTCACCTGGACGTCCATGTGCTCTTCCTCGGTGTAGGTCAGTGCACGGAGTACGTCGGTCTTCGTGACGATCCCCTCGACGGTGCGTCCCTCGGCCGGCGTGACGACCAGCCCGGCGTAGTCGTTGTCCAGCATGTGCTCGACCGCGTCTCCGACCGAAGCGTCGGGCGTGATTGTCTGGACGGGGCTGCTCATCACGTCGTAGACCGGGATATCGAGCACCCGGTCCCGGTCGCCGGAGCGGTCACCTTTCTGCTGACGCTCCATGTCCCGAACGGCGAAGCTGGCGATATCGTGGGTCGTCACGATACCGACCAGCCGGCCGTCGGAGTCGAGCACCGGCAGCCGGGAGACGCCGTGCTCGCGGAGCAGGTTGATCGCCCGTCCGACACTCGTCTGTTCGTCGACGGTGACGACCTGCTCGGTGTAGATATCGGAGACATCGAGCGCGTCGAGATTCGATAGCACCGCCTCGAGAATGTCGTCGGCCGTGACCACCCCCCAGAGCGAGCCGTTCTCGAACACGGGAACGGTCTTTGCGCCACCTTCGACGAGCACACGCGCCACCTCGCGAACGTCGTCCTCCCGCCCGACCTTCGGTGCGGGCTGCACCAGTCCGCGCACCTTCGCGCTGTCTTGCACGTGAGACTGGACCAGTTGGCGCTCGTTGATAACACCCGCGTACTCGCTGTCCTCGGTGACGACGAACCCTTTCGGGTTCTCCTGTTCGAACCGCGAGCGTACCTTCGAGAGCCGTTCCTCGATATCGACAGTCACGTACTCACGGGTCACGATGTCTGCAATATTCATCTCTACGTGGCGTTCGATTCCTGCGACTATGAAAGTTGGTTTCGGTTCCACACGCCGAGACCACCCCCTGCCGGGCAGACGGGGCGGACTCTCACCCCGGCGAAACGACCTGTTCCGTCCGTGGTCCGTCACGCCCCACGAGCAGCACCGACTGCCGACTCCCCTGTGCGAGTTCGCCGCGACCGCCGGGGCTGTCACGCTCGGCCCGACGAGCGTCGCCCGCACGTGAGCATCCGCGTTGTCTCGGTGTCGACTGTCCTCGGACACTCAGAGCAGAGCGGAGACATCAACCGGTCGGCATCAGACACTTTTCGAAGTGGACGAGATCGTACTCGCCGTACACCGAACTGTCGACCTGCTCGTACCCGGCCCCCGAGTACAGGGTGAGTGCACGGCCCTGGCGCTGGGCGGTCGTGGCGAGTACACACGAGAACCCCGCCCTCCGGGCACGCTCCTCGAGTGCCTCGAGCAGGACCGTCCCGTACCCCCGGCCCTGTAGAGGCGGTGCGACCCGCATCCGGTGGAGTTCGGCGGCGTCCCCGACAGTTCGCTCGTCGTCGTACCCCGCCTCGTTCGGGAGGAACCCACCCATCGCCGCCGCGAGCCCGTCGACGGTCTCGAGGTCGTGGTCGGTCGCGTCGAACAGCCCCGCGGCGTCCGCGGGGTCGACCACCCCGACGAGAAACGTCCCGCCGCTGTCGAGGTAGACAGAGTCGACCCGTTCGACGTCTCCGTGACCCGGGATGTCGGTCGGGTCGGTGCCGGCGACGCGCATCGCCCACCCGTCGAGTTCGGCCACCGCGTCGGCGTCATCCGGCTCGTACTGTCGAAAGAGGATGTCGTCGGTCATTCTGGTCTGTCCCGGCGGACACACTCGCCGGGGTCGGTGTGTGTGCCGGTGCCGAGAACGACCCCGGCGTTCAGGCTCGTGTCGATACCCGTCTTCGCCCCGTCTCCGACCACGACACCGAACTTCCGCCGGCCCGTCGAAACCCGCTCACCCTTTACCGTCATCCGCACGGGCTGGTCGTCGTGGCGGAGGTTGGCGACGGTCGTGCCCGCTCCGAGGTTGACCTCCCGCCCGAGCACACTGTCCCCGACGTACGAGAGATGCGGGACACTCGTTCCCGACATTATCACACTGTTTTTTATCTCGACACCGTGGCCAACCTCGACGTTCTCACAGAGCAGTGTCCGCCCGCGAACGTATGCGTTCGGACCGACGTGTGCGCCGGCCCGTACGAGCGCGGGTCCCTCGATGACGACCCCGGGCTCGACGTGTGCATCCGACTCGACGACCACCGGACCCTCGAGTGTGGCGCTGTTGGCCACCAGCCCGTCGACTCGCTGTTCGAGCTCACTCAGCTTCCACTCGTTTGCCGCGAGCAGTTCCCAGGGTCGGCCGACGTCGAGCCAGCGCTCTGCCGTGACCAGCGTGACGTCGAACCCATCGACCACCCGCGCGACGACGTCGGTTATCTCCTGCTCGCCGCGTGTAGACTCCGGCACGTCGAGCCACTCGCTCGCGACGGCCGGAAACACGTAGCCGCCGGCGTTCGCGAGCGACGATGGCGGGTCCGACGGTTTCTCCACGATGCCGGTCACGCGGCCGTCTGTGGCGGAGACCACCCCGTAGTTCCGTGGGTCCGCCACGGGGGACCCGACCAGTGCCGGCCCGTGCTCGTACAGTCTCGTGACCGTCGCCGGGTCGTAGAGGTTGTCGCCGTTGAGCACGGCAAAGGGACCGTCGAGGTGCGGGCGTGCCGCGCGCACGGCATCGGCGGTGCCGCGCTGGCGCTCCTGTCGAACACTCGTCACCGGTACGCCCCGGTAGCTGTCACCGAAGTACCCGCGAACGGCCGCCGCCTCGTAACCAACGACCACGAGTAGCTCCGACGCACCGGCCTCGACGGCCGCGTCCGCGACGTGTGCGACGAGCGGCTGGTCGGCCACGGGGAGCATCGGTTTCGGTGTCGTCTCGGTCAGTGGGCGCATCCGCGTCCCCTGCCCTGCGGCGAGAATGACCGTCTGCATGCTCCGACAAGCGGTGGCACCGACATATGGGTATCGGCCGGGCTCCGCGAGCGACCAGCACAACGCCTTTGCGCTACGGGGTCGTTCGGGGAGACGGAGGTCTACGGAATCTTGAACCCCTCGAATCAGCTACTGTGTCTGTTCAGCTCGCGGGTCTCGGCGTCGGGTGACGACCACGTCGTCGACGTGCCGCGCAGAGAGATCGAGTCCGGTTCGCTCGAACCCGGCGAGCGCTACCGTGTCGCGCTCGTCCGCACGGAGAGTGAGGCGACCGACAGCCCCGGCAGTCGACCACAGCCACCGGTCGAACCCGGCGAGATGCGCTACGTCGAGATAGTGGACCTCGGCAAACAGGGCGACGGTATCGCCCGTGTCGAGCGTGGCTACGTCATCATCGTCCCCGAAACGACCGTCGACGACCGCGTCAAGATCGAGGTAACCGACGTCGAGCCGAACTTCGCCGTCGGCGAGGTCGTCGAGTCGACCTGAGCCGCACCCGACGCCGGGTGGCGCCCCCGCGACGTGCCCACGACCCGGGGTCGCCGGCTCCCGTATCGTCGGGGTCGTGGTCGAGCGCCGCCGGTTGCCCCGCTGTACCACTCCCGGTCTGTGGTCGACCGTCTCCCCCGAGCTCGCCCGGTAGAACCGCAAGAGGGCGGTCGGTTAACCGTTTGTACCAAACCGCCTATACATGACTGTCACGTGGGTACGGACATGAGCACTACAGCGGCGACCCCGAGTCTGTCGGACAAACAGCGACGCATCCTCCAGTACCTCCGTGACCGGGCAGACGAACGGACCTACTTCAAGTCACGGCTCATCGCCGAGGATCTCGGCATGTCCGCAAAGGAGGTGGGCACGAACATGACCGCCCTCACCGAGGGGGAGTTCGACGTCTCCGTCGAGAAGTGGGGTTACTCCTCCGGCACCACCTGGATGGTCACGCGGTGAGGAACCGTCGGCCGTCGAACCCAGACTCGCTCCGAAGCCCCCTCCGTGTAGACCAGCCGTCACGGTCGCCCGCGCGAGGCAGGCTCTCGACGGTCGACCGGACCGAGACGAAACAGTTCCAGGTTACTCCCCGACGTCTGTTCCCGGTCAGTTTCAGCTTTCTTCATCGGTCGGACCCCTCCCGTCGGCTGCGGGGCGGTCGACGGTCACCCGGACCTTCTGGATGCGGGTATCCTCGACCTGCTCTGCGTGTAGGGTCACGTTCTCGTACTCGAAGGTCTCGCCCTGTTCGACTAGTCGGCCCGCCCGACTGAAGATGAACCCCGCGATGGTCTCGAACTCCTCGCCCTCGGGGAGGTCGATGTCCAGCACCGTGTTTACCTCGTCGATGTTCACCTCACCCCGGGCCAGCACCTCGGTGTCGTCGACAGTTTCGATCGGGTGTTCCTCGTCGCCGACCAGTATCTCGCCGACGATCTCCTCGACGATGTCCTCTATCGTGACGATACCCTCGGTCGCCCCGAACTCGTCGACGACGATGACCATCTCCAGTCGGTTCTCACGCATCTCCACGAGCAACTCGTCGATGTTTTTCGACTCGGGGACACGGAGCGTCGGACTGACGACCTCGGTGACCTCGAGGTCGGTCGCTCTCTCGTAGTCGGAGTCGTGGTTTAGCTCACGGATATCGAAGACCCCGGCCACGTCGTCTAGTGACCCGTTGTACACGGGGAGACGGGCGTGTCCAGAGCTCATACACTCTTTTATCGCCTCCTCGACGGTCATCTCTCCGGGGATAGCCTCGACGTCGAGACGCGGGGTCATCACCTCCTTGGTGACGGTGTTCTCGAATCGCAGGGTGCGCTGGATCATCCGGCGTTCCTCTTCGTCGAGGATACCCTCGCGTTCGCCGGTGTTTATCATGTTCTGGATCTCCTCGCGGGTGACGTAGGACGACTCCAGGGACGCACTACCCGGGGTGAGCCTGTTGACGAGTCTCGTCAGGTAGTAAAACAGGGTGACGAGCGGCCACAACAGCCGCCCGACAAACCGCAACGGGCGTGCGACGGTCCGTGCCCAGGTCTCTGTGTTGTCGACGGCGTAGGACTTTGGCGCACTCTCGCCGAACAACAGGACCATCGACGTGATGCCGAGCGACGAGACGAGCACCGCCGTGCTCGCGTTGAAATAGAAACCGACGATCGTCGTCGAGACCGACGACATCGTGATGTTGACGAGATTGTTGCCGACGAGGATGGTCACGAGCAGGCGGTGCGGGTCCGACTTGAGCGCTTTTATCGCTCTCGCACCGGGCTTGCCGTCCTCGACCATCGCGTCGATCTGATACGGTGACAGGGAGAACATCGCAATCTCCGAGGACGAGAAGAACCCCGAACACGTGAGAAGCATCAGGATTATTAAGGCACCGATCAGGGTAAACTCGGTCTGCCCCAGTTCGACCCCGGCGACTGACACGGCAGATAGTACGGTCCCGGACCCAGTCGCCGCTCCGAGCAGCGCTGACAGTATCATCATCTCGTATTGCCAGAGCAGGAAATTAACCCTTGTGTACCCACACCTCGGGTCCCGCCGTCGTGTCGGTCGACCGGGTCGGGCACCGTCGTGGCTGGTGGTTGTTCGACCGACACCGTACGGATGGGCCATCCCCGTTCGACAGGGGTCTCGGGGTTGCACTCGCCCGCTTCGTCGGACGTGCCGACACCGGTTCGGTGTGGTCGCCGCCGACAGACCGCGCCGGAGGTCGTGGTGGCGACCCCGGCGGAGCGAACCCGACGGTTTTTCTCCCAGCGCCCGCAGAAACTGGCATGACGGAGTACGGTCCGATAGAGCCGGCGACCAGAGGGGAGTACCACCGGTTCACACGGTACGGGTTCGCCGCGGAGGAGGGGCCACTCGGGGGAGACGCGGAGACAGATTTCGACTCCCACCTGTTCGACCTGCGTGGCGTGTACGACGGCGGGCTCAGGGCCGGCTGCAAGCGCTACGCGTTCGAGGCGTACGTCCGAGACGACACGCGCACCGTCGGTGGTCTCGGCGCGCTGGCCACGCCACCGGAGTACCGCGGCCAGGGGTACGCCCGCACGCTCTGCCGGGCGGTCTGCCGGGAGTACAGCGCCGAGGGGGTCGGACTGGTTGCTCTCTGGCCGTTCTCGACACCGTTCTACCGGGGGTTGGGCTGGGCAACCGCCCACGACCGGTACCGGTTCGACCTGACCCCGGAGCTGTTGCCGGCCCACGAACCCGGGGGCCAGTACCGACGGCTGGACGCCGACGACTGGGAACAGCTCGGTGCCGTGGCGGCGCTGTCCCGGGACGGGGTGACGCTGTCGATGCGGCGGTCCGAGGCGTGGTGGCGGGAGCGAACACTGACAAGCTGGACCGGCGGTGCGGAGCCGTTTGTCTACGGCTACGAGCGCGACGGTGACCTCGCAGGCTACCTGGTCTACACGGTCGACGATAGCGACGACAGCAGCGAGCGTACGCTCTCCGTCTCGGCGTTTGCACACGTCGACAGGGAGGCAAACCGGAGTCTCCTCGCCTTTCTGCGCCGTCACGGCGCACAGATCGACCGGGTCGTGCTCGAGCGACCGACGACCTCCCGGCTGCTCGACCTCGTCGAGAACCCCGACACCGTCACCTGTGAGCGGGCTCCGGGTCCGATGGCGCGGCTGACCGGGTTCGACCCGCTCGAAACCCTCGACTGGTCCGGGCTGGACCGCCCGCTCACCGTGGCGGTGACAGACCCGCTGTGTGCGGCAACAGACGGCGTGTTCGCCGTCTCCGGTGACGGTATCGAGCGGCGCGACGACACCGACCCCGACCTGACGACAGATATCGGAACGCTCACACAGCTGTATCTCGGCCGTTACGACCCGACGACCGCCGAGGCCGTTGCCGGTCTCGACGTGAGGACAGACGCCGCCAGGAGCACCCTCGCCGACGTGTTTCCCGAGCGGCCGGTCTACCTCGGTGCGTTCTTCTGAGAGGGCTCGGCCGCCGACAGCCCCAGGTCTGCCCCTGCCGGAACCGTACAGGCGGTGCGAGCCGACCCCGGAGCGTGTCCATCTGCCGGCAAGCAGGTTTATGTTCGTGCGAGCGGAACCGTACACAGCTAATGGTACGGACAACGCCAGGCCGTCTCCCGACCACGTCTGTGGGTCTCGCCCGCGCATCCAGAACAGCTCGGGCGGCTGTTTCCAGGCCGCCCGTGGCGGCCACCAGCCACGCGCCACGCCAGGTCTCCGGGGCCGCCGCGCAGCAGTCAACCTGTGGCTCCGGTTCGACCGCGGGTCGTGGAGGGTCGGTGTGACGGACGTCCCGGTCGCCGGCGTCGGGATGACCCCGTTCGGGAGACACGCAGAACGGACCGGCCGGGACCTGTTTGCCGAGGCTGCCACGAGAGCGTTCGACGACGCCGGTGTCGACCGCGAGGCCGTCGAAGAGGTGTTTTTCGGCAACTTCATGGGGGAGTTCGCGGAGACACAGGGCCACCAGGGTCCGCTCGCGGCGGAGATGGCGGGTGTCGACGCGCCGGCGACACGGCTCGAGAGTGCCTGTGCTTCTAGCGGCGCGGCAATCCGGTACGGTGTCGAGCGCATCCGTGGCGGGGCCGACGTGGTGCTGGTCGGTGGGGCCGAACGGATGAACAACCTCTCGACCGCAGACACCACCGAGGCACTCGCTGCGGCGGCGGACGCCCTCTGGGAGAGCCGCGCCGGGATGACCTTCCCAGGGGCGTACGCGCTGATGGCGAACCGTTACTTCGAGCTGTTCGGCGGTGACCGCGAGGACCTCGCGCACATCTCGGTGAAAAACCACGCGAACGCCCTCGAAAACGACCTCGCCCAGTACCAGCGCACGCTCACGGTCGAGGACGTTCTCGGGGCAACGCAGATCAGTTCGCCGTTTGGCCTGTACGACTGCTCGCCGATCAGTGACGGTGCGAGCGCCGCGGTCCTGGTCAGTGAGTCCTACGCCGAGACACACGGGTTAGACACCCCGGTACGGATCACCGGCACCGGCCAGGGCAGCGACCGGTTCGCACTACAGGACCGCGAGTCGATGGTGTCCACGCCGGCCGCCGAGCGTGCCGGCGAACGAGCCTTTGCCCAGGCCGACATCGGGCCAAACGACGTCGACGTCGCCGAGGTCCACGACTGTTTCACGATCGCGGAGGTGCTCGCCCTGGAGGCGCTCGGGTTCTACGAGCCGGGTACGGCCATCGGTGCGGCGCGGCGCGGCGAGACGACGGCCGACGGCGATCTGCCGGTGAACCTCTCCGGCGGGCTAAAGGCAAAGGGACACCCGGTCGGTGCGACCGGCTGTGCACAGCTCTCTGAGCTGACGAAACTGCTCCGCGGTGACCACGTCAACAGCGACGTCGTCTCCGATGCGACAGTCGGTGTGACACACAACGCCGGCGGGACCGTCGCTAGCTGCGTGGTCCACGTGCTGGAGGCGGACGGATGACCCGCGACGCGGGGTTCGACGACTTTCTCGACGCTGTCGAGGCCGGCGAGCCGTACTATCTGGAGAGCCCGGACGGCGAGACGTACCTGCCGCCGCGGCCGTACGACCCGGCCACCGGCCAGGCGGACCTGACAGAGCAGCCTCTTCCCGAGGTCGGCGAACTGCTCACCCACACGACCACACAGATTCCGGCTCCGCAGTTCGACGACGACGCCCCCTACGTCACCGCGGTGGCCTCGTTCGGGCCGGTTTCACTCACCGGTCAGCTCCAGCAGATTCCCTCCGACGCGGTCGAGATCGGCCAGCGGGTCACACTCGGTGTCGGGCGCTCCGCAACACACGACGAGCGGGTGCTCGTGTTCTCTCCACCCTGACGTTCATGTTGCCGGGGGGCGTTCGACGGGTATGAGTACAGCCGAGGCAACGGCACTCGTGTTTGCGGTCAGCCTGCTGATCGGCGGGCTGGCCATCTCGGTCGGCGCGAAACTGGCGTTCAAATCCGAGGAGTACTCCCACGCCGTTCTGACAGCGCTGTTCGGTGCCGTCGCGTGGACGCTGGTGAGCGCCGTGTTCACGGCAGTCGACGTCGGCGGTGTGCTTGCCTCGTTCGTGGGACTGGTCGTCTGGGTCTGGGTAATCCGACGGCGCTACGAGGTCGGCTGGGTCCGCGGGAGCTTCATCGGGCTGTTCGCCTGGCTCGCTGCGCTCGTAGTGCTCTCCCTGCTTGCGCTGTTCGGTGTCAGCAGTCTCGACGCCTACGGTGTCCCAGGGGTCTGATCATCACGGTGTTTTCGTGCCCTCACACCGCCACAGCCGGCCACCCGAACCACAGGAGCTAAAAGCCGGTCGTCAGAACATCTCGTGATGAGCTACCGGACCCTCGACGACCTCGACAGGGGACAGCGCGTGCTCGCACGACTGGACCTGAACTCGCCGGTCTCGGTCGGCGTCGTACAGGACAACCGGCGGTTCAGCCGGCACGCGGAGACGGTCGCGGATCTCGTCGGGGCAGACCACCGCGTGGCCCTGCTCGCCCACCAGGGCCGGCCCGGCCGGGACACGTTTCTCCCACTCGAGCAACACGCCGATATTCTCGCCGACCACCTCGACCACCACGTCGAGTACGTCCACGACACCTACGGGCAGCAGGCCCGCGACGCCATCGAGGCGCTCGACCCCGGCGAGGTCGTGTTGCTCGAGAACGTCCGGATGACCGACGACGAACTCCCGGAGCGTGAACCCGCCGCCCACGCCGACAGTGAACTCGTCCGGACGCTCGCACCCCTGTTCGACGCCTACGTCGGCGACGCCTACTCGGCGGCTCACCGCCGGCACGCCTCTATCGTCGGGCTCCCCGTCGCGATGGACGCCTACGCCGGCCGGGTGATGGTAAACGAGTACGAGGCGAACACCGCCGTGGCCAGCCGCGAGTTCGACGGCGAGGTGACGATGGTCGCCGGCGGAAAAAAGGCAACCGACGTGGTCGACGTGATGACGGCACTCAGAGACCGGGTCGACAACTTCCTCCTGGGTGGGGTCGTCGGGGAACTGTTTCTCCGTGCGGTCGGCTACGACGTCGGCCGAGACATCGGCGAGGAGGACACCTACGAGAGTCAGTGGCGGGCAAACTGTGACCGTATCCGCGACCTCATCCAGAACCACCCCAGCGATCTCGTCTTCCCGAGCGACCTCGCGTACGCCGACGAGAGCGACGAGCGCGCGGAAACAACCGTGGCGGACCTCCGCAACAAGGACCACGACTACCGCGATATCGGGGGTGACACCGCCTCGCAGTTCGCCGATATCGCCGGCAGTTCCGCCGCGGTGTTCGTCAAGGGGGCACTCGGCGTGTTCGAGGACGAGCGGTTCAGCAACGGCACGGTCGACGTGCTCGACGCCATCGGCCGGTCCAGCGGGTTCTCCGTGGTCGGTGGCGGCGACACCTCCCGTGCTATCGGGATGTACGGGATGGATGAGGCCGCGTTCTCACACGTCTCTATCGCCGGCGGCGCGTATATAAACGCGCTCACCGGGACCCCGCTCCCGGGTGTCGAGGTGCTGCGTCGCGAGACCGGCGGCTGACCGGGACGTCGACTGCCCGCGGTCTCTGGGTTCAGGTCGTGTCGCTCGCCTCGTAGCTCCCGACGATGCTGACACGGTCCTCGTCGAACTCTGTCGAGACACTGTCTGCGTCCTCGCCGAACACAGTCTCTAGCTCCTCGGTTGCGTCGTCGAGCGCCGCTCCCGACTCGTACACCGCGGCCAACTCGGCTCTGAGCTGTGCCCCGCCGAAGCGGTGGGTGGCGGCAAACGAGTCGGCGTCGGAGAGGGCGTTCGCGTCGTCCTCGGCCTCGCCGCCGTGGCCGGCAAACACCACGTCGTGTTCTTCGACCGTATCGAGCACCCAGCCGAACGTGTCGAGCTCGTCTCTCGCCCGTGTTCGCTCGCCGCTGGCGGCCTCGATAGCCCGCTCGACCGGCGCTCGACCACCGCCCACGACGACGGCGGTCCCGGAGACGGCGACGACCGTCGGCCCGCTCGTCGCCCCGTAGAGCTCGAACCTGCCGCGCTCGCCGTTCTGCTCGAACGGGCCGAACTGACCGTCTGTCGACAGTAGCGCCTCGTCTACCTCCGCCGGCACGATCTCGCCCGTCGCCACGAGCGCCCGGGTGGCGAGCAACATACCTCGGACCGTCGACTCTGTTTCGTCGCTACCGGGGTCGAGCAGCGACCCGAGCCCGATCGCCTGGAACTGTGCGCTGCTGCGCTGGAGCAGCCCGACCCCCTGTGCGGGCAACAACAACAGCGGGTCCGAGCTCTCGGAGAACAGTGAGTCGAACCCGTTGTCGTTGCTCTGGAGCTCGTTGAAATCGGCGTAGACGGCCGTCGCCGCCCCCTGTGCCCCGGTGGCGACGAACTCCGACGGCCGTGGCGCCGACCGCTCGTCGTTCTCGCCACCGTTCGCGTCGCCGTCCTGGCTATCGCCGTCACCGCCGAGACAGCCCGCGAGTGCCACAACACCCGCCGCACAACCCGCCTGGAGTACCCGCCGTCTGCTCTGAGGGACCATACAGAACTGAGTGTACCCGCACAGATAAGCCTCCGCAGTTCGTGACGACAGGCCCGGTATCGGGTGTTCGGGTCGGGACACCACGGCCGGAACGAGT
>ERZ1034569.574-NODE-574-length-13273-cov-82.447193_pt1 | contig 13273 bp, 6 predicted proteins | sample MGYA00520706_ERZ1034569 | MGnify/ENA primary metagenome ERZ1034569 (study PRJEB33760, sample SAMEA4777722) | hypersaline lake metagenome | biome: hypersaline environment; feature: brines | place: Spain | collected 2014-08 | depth 0 m ...
CAAGTTGGGGAATCAGACACCGACGCCCCTCCCCCGCCGGGGCGGAAGAGGGGCGTTAGTCGTTATCTCATCAGTGTACTCGCCATGCGGTTCTCTCGTCGGTCTACCATGCGCTCACGTTCGCGTCCTCGAAGCTGTATGCGCCCTGGATCTCTTCCTTCACCTTGTCGAGATCACCCGAGTAGGTTGATGAATCCACTCCTTCACCGTACGGCGGATCGTTCCCAAGTTGATCGTGGATGGTCCGAAGCTGATCGTCGTTCAGCGTGCTGTTATCGTTGAACTGGAGGGCCCAGGCAAACGCCTTGGCCTCGCCCCAACTGTCCTCAAAGCCGCCGGGGCTGTCGAGTTTCTCTTTTGTGACCTCACCACTGACGTTCTCCAGGGCCGATTGCATTCCATTCACGTAGTGAATCACATTCACTGCCACTGTAGCCTCCCAGGCGTTGAGGGCCGTTCGGGCGTGTTTGGAGGGATCATTCCCGTTTGCGATGTCCTCTCGGCCCTGACGGAACGCCTCAAAGGCCCGCCGAGCAAAGTCGTTGGGGTTGCCGGTGCCCTCGGCCGCTGCCGCCCGCTCTGCGGTGTAGCCGGCCCAGATGTAGACGGCCTCGCTGGTGAGGTCGATGCCGCCGTCCCCGTCCACGTCCTGGAACGAGCCGACGAGTCCCTCCCCGCTGTTGTAGTCGAGGAACGCCGCGAAGTCGCGGGGCGCCCCGAAGTGGCCGAAGGCTTCGTTCCACTTGTCGGCCGGGTCCGACGCGACACTGCCGTCGTCGGCGAAGTCGTTCAGGATCTCCGCGCCTTCGTAGTAGCTGAGGGCGCCGGCCACCCCTTTTTCACTCAACTGGCTGAAGTCAACGCCGTTGGACGAAGTTTCTTGCGCCTGACTGAGGTAATAGCTGATCAACTGATCCGCGTTTCGGAGCTGGCCCTGCTGATCGGTGTCGGCGGCTTCCAGCCGGTCGCTTCGCAGGAGGTTTTCTGTGGAAATGGCGGCCGAGAGGTCCACCCCACCTCCAAGATCGCTGTACGTCGTCTGGTCGAAGGTCAGGCTTGATCCCGAGATGCGCCGGATCGAGCGGTCGCTGGACGGACCGGTGTAAATCTCCTGCAGTATGCTGGCGGACGGATCGTTTTCCAGCCGAATTCCGAGGCCCGCGGATTGTAGGTTGATGGCGACCTCGTCGGCGTAGCTGCTTGCGCTGGATGGGTCGGGATACATGCCCTGAATGGCGATGTCCTCATTGCCGGAATCTCCGCCGTTGTCGTCCATATTGCTCCCGGTGCTATCGCAGCCCGTGAGCACCAGCCCCACGGCAAGGAGGGGAAGCAAGAATGCGGTCGTGTAGCGAAAAAGGGAACGTTGCATAGGAGTCGATGCGTTCATAAGAGTGTATCTGTGTGAAGAAGGCGCTCCGCCTCCCAGGATCAGGATCCGGGGGGCGGAGCGTTTTTCTGTGTGGGGTTAGAAGTCGTACTGAATCGAGAGATTGACCTGGCGGCGGGCACCGGGGATGATGCCCGTACTCAGGTTGGCACTCGGCTGGCTGGGGTTGGAGTGCAGCCGCGAGCCGATGTACACGTTGTCCGTCACGTTCTTGGCGGTAAGCTGGATGCTGAGGGCGTCGGAGTACTCGTAGGTCGCCCCGGCGTCGATCACCGTATGGGCCGGCACGGGCCCCCGCTCGCCCCGGTTGTTGGTGGCCTCCAGGTTTTCGAGGTCGGTGTAGAAGCGGCCGGTGTAGCTGAGGTCGGTCGACAGGGTGAGTCCGATGTCCGAGAAGGCCTTCGACAGGCCCACCGTGGCGGTGTGACGGGGGGCTGCCGGCAGCTCGTTGCCGGTGATGTCTTCCGGCAGGCCGTCGATCGCGCTTGAAATGACGCCCTGCACGACCGACGACTGCAGGTAGGTATACGAGACGTCCAGCGTGGGGAGGGGGGCGGCAAAGAGCCCGCCTTTCACCCGGGTTCGGGCCTCCAGGCCGTAGCTCTCCACCACCCCCAGGTTTTGCTGGAAGCTCGTGCGGCCGCCCACCAGGTCCTCCACGTAGAGGTAGAAGCCGGTAACCTCGAACTGGCCGGCGTCGGAGCGGCCCCGCACGCCCAGCTCCGTGTTCCAGCTCTTCTCGGCCTTCAGGTCGAATCCGCCGTCGCCCGCGCCGGTGGCGCTGGGCGGATCGAAGCCCACGATGGCGAAGGTGGCGCTGGAGGGCGGCGTGTAGCCGCGGTGGACCCCGCCGAAGAGGCGGGCGTTGCCCGCCCCGAGCAGGGGGCCCAGGTCGGCGGTCCCCAGGTTCCAGTTAAAGCCGAGCCGGGGCAGGGGGACGACGCTCGTCTGGTCGCGGTACTGGCTGCCGTTGAGGCGGTTGATCTGGGATTGCTTGAAGGCCTCCAGCCGAAACCCCGGTGAGAGGCGGAGCGGGCCCCACTGCACATCCTCCAGCGCGTAGAGGGAGAGCGCCCGCGTCTCGTAGACCGAGCTGCCGCCGATGATCGTGACGGGGTCGGAATCGGACACGTCGCCCTGATAGAAAACGCCTTCCCGCACGCCCACCTCGTCGCTGATCTTGCGGTTGTCCTTGAAGCGTTCCCAGTGCAGGCGGCCGCCCACTTCCAGGTCCGCCTCCTGCCCGAGCAGGCTGTGCTGGATGCCCAGCGAGTGCTCGACGCCGGTAACGTAGAAGGTGCGCACGTTGCCGAAGTACGGCTTGTCATCCAGCGTGATGTTTTCCTGGGTTCTCACGTCGCTGATGCCGACCCGCATGAGCGGCCCCGGCTCGTTCGGGGCGACCGGCTCGGCGTCCCTGTCTGGGGCCTGGTAGGCCTCCGCGTCCACGAACACATCCTTCTCTCGCCACCACGGGCGGTGAAAGACGTTGGCGTAAAGCCGCGTGGTGCCCTGCACGGCGTCGCTGTAGCGGCGGTTGTAGATCGTTCCCAGCGACGCCCGATAGATCTGGTAGAGGTCGTCGTCCTTGGGGTTGAAATCCGGGTCGGTGCGGAAGGAGTACGGCGTGAGGCCGGTATAGGTGGCGTTCAGCCGCTCGTAGTTGGCATTGGTCTTGACGTACAGCGATCGATTGGCGCCGAGGTCGGCCTGCAGCTTGGCGGTGCCGTTAAACTGGCGGAAGTCGTTGTGCTGTCGAAAGCCGCTTCCCCGCTTGAAGAGCAGCTGGACCTGCGGGCGCACGTCGTCGGTCCCAAAGCCGCCGACCTCCCCGAAGGCGCTGACATAGCCGTTCGTACCGGGGGTCAGTTCGACGGTGCCCCCCGGCGAGCGGCGCTGTGGGCGGCTGGTGACGTAGTTGATCACGCCGGCCATCGTCTGCGGGCCGTGCCGGATCGTGGAGCTGCCCTTGATGACCTCGATCTCCTCGATGCGCTCGATGGGCGGGTTGTAGTAGAGCGGCGAGAAGACGTACGGGGCGGGTTGGATGGGCATTCCGTCCTCCATGACGAGAACACGCTGGGTCCGGCGGGGCTGCAGGCCGCGGATGCCCACCGACATGCGGGTTTGCGACATGCCGTCGTCGGCCAGGCCGTAGACGCCGGGCACGTGCTTGAGGGCGGCCTGGGTGCCGATGGGGTCCATCTGGTCCAGGGCGGCGGCGTCCACCTTCGTGGCCGCCCCCGGAAGGGCCGTCCGGGTGCCGCGCGTGGCGCCGGTAATCTCGAGGCCTGACAGCTCTACGGTGGCGCTTGCCAGTTCTATGGTCAGGCGCGCCGCCTGGCCGGCCCGGACCTGGACCGTGCGCGTGGTCGTGACGTAGCCCACGTGGCGGACGTGCAGGGTCGTGCGCCCGGGCGGCAGGTTGGTGAGCACAAAGCGACCGTCCGCGTCGGTGACGGTGCCTTGGGGCCGGTTGCTCCCGTTGACCCCCACCGTTGCGTCGGCAAGCGCCCCCCCTGTTTCTGCGGCAACGACGCGCCCTTCTACACGGCCCGTCGGCCCGTCCTGACCTACCGCCAGCCCGTTATTTAGACCAAATACAAGAAAAGAGAGGGCGAGAACGTAGCCGACGCGCATACTGCGAGATCCGATTCTGTGTCCGTGTGCGAGGCGCCCACCGCCGAGACTAGAAGCGGGCCGGGTTCGTCGTCGTGCTATTAGTCTTCGACGAGGACTGGGTGGAATCCACGGCGGTGGCGGGCGGGGACAGGCGGTCGAGGGCACTGTAGCTCCCCCCTTCCTCGGGGGCTCCGTCCGATGGGCCCAGGATGGGATCGTCCGAACACGCCGGCAGAACGACGAGCAGAAGAAGCAGGACCCCAAGCCCTATTCCCATAGAGCGACGTGTGAACGAGTGGTCCATGCAGAACGCAGGAGCAATGACTGACTATTTAGACCACTTATAGATAAGAGGGGCTTTCACGACGATCAACCGCGGATCATACAGAAGCTGTAAAATTGAGAAGAGGGGGGCGCGTACAGCCGGGGCCCCAGGGCCTTCGTCTTCGTCCCTCGGAGGCGGGCTAGGCCCGGACGGACTACTCGGCCGGTTCCAAGACCAATGCTCCCAGCGGGGGAAGGGTCAACGACAGCGAGTGAGAGTGCCCGTGTTTCTCGACCGGATCGCTGTGGACGGCGCCCCGATTGCCCACGTTGCTCCCGCCGTACACGTCGCTGTCGCTATTGAGCCGCTCGTGCCACCGGCCGTCCCCCGTGGCCCCGATGCGGTAGTCCTCGCGGACGACCGGGGTAAAGTTGAGCACAAAGACGAGCGACCGGTCCCCGTTGAGGCGGCGGTAGGTGAGGACGCTGTTCTCGCGGTCGTCGTACGCGATCCATTCGAAGCCGTCCTCCTGGTCGTTCCAGAGGGCCGGTGCGTTCTGGTAGAGGTGGTTGAGGTCGCCGAGCCACTCCATCAGGCCCTCGTGCAGCGGCTCGTCGGCGAGGTCCCATTCCAGCGCCCGGTCGTGGTCCCACTCGCGGTGCTGTCCGAACTCGCCGCCCATGAAGAGCAACTTCTTGCCGGGGTGGCCGAACATGTGGGCGTAGAGCAGCCGCAGGTTGGCCGCCTTCTGCCAGTCGTCGCCCGGCATTTTGCTCCACAGGGAGTTTTTGCCGTGCACCACCTCGTCGTGGGAGAGGGGGAGCGTGTAGTTTTCGGAGAACGCCCAGCTGAGGGTCCAGGTCAGGTCGCCGTGGTGGTGCTTGCGGTGGACCGGCTCCTTGCTCGCGTACTCGAGCGTGTCGTGCATCCAGCCCATGTTCCACTTGTAGAGGAAGCCGAGGCCGCCGTGCTCGGTGGGGGTGGTGACGCCGGGCCAGGCGGTCGACTCCTCGGCCAGCATGATCGCCTCGGGGTACTCGTCGTAGACGTGCTCGTTGGTGTCTTGGAGGAGGCTGATGGCGCCCAGGTTTTCGCGGCCGCCGTGCACGTTGGGCGACCAGTCGCCCTCCCGGGAGTAGTCGCGGTAGAGCATGGAGGCGACCGCGTCGACCCGCAGGCCGTCCACGTGGTACTTGTCCATCCAGAAGAGGGCGTTGGAGAGCAGGAAGTTGCGCACGCCGTTCTTGCCGAAGTCGAACACGCGCGTGCCCCAGTCCGGATGCTCCCGCATGAGCGGGTCCTCGTATTCGAAGAGGTGGGACCCGTCGAAGTAGGTGAGCCCCTGCGGGTCGGTGGCGAAGTGGCCGGGCACCCAGTCCATGATGACCCCGATGCCACGCTGGTGCAGCGTGTCGATGAGGTGCATGAGGCCTTCGGGGTCGCCGTAGCGGAAGGTGGGGGCGTAGTACCCGAGAATTTGGTAGCCCCACGACCCGTAGTACGGGTGCTCGGCGAGGGGCAGAAACTCGACGTGGGTGAAGCCGAGGTTCTGCACGTGGTCGGCCAGCGGCTCGGCGACCTCCCGGTAGCTCAGTGATTCGCCGTGCTCCTTGTGGCGCCAAGAGCCGAGGTGCACCTCGTAGATGGAGAGCGGCCCGTCCAGTCCGCTGGGGCCCTCCCGCTCGTTCATCCAGGTGTTGTCGCCCCACGTGTAGGTGTCGAGGTCGGTGATGAGGGCCGAGAGGCCCTCGTAGGTGTTCTGGGCGGGCGGCTCCATGCGGAAGGCGTAGGGGTCGGTGCGGTCGAACCACTCGCCGTCGGCCCGGAGGTGGTACTTGTACTTGTCGCCCGGCTGGGCGCCGCGGACGTAGCCCTCCCAGAGCCCGCCCTCGCGTCGGTCCAGCACGTCGGCCCCGAAGCGCCAGTCGTTAAAGTCACCCGTCACTTCCACCCGGTCGGCGTTGGGGGCCCAGACGCTAAACCAGGTGCCCCGCTGGTTGGGGTGCGCCCCCATCCGTTCGTAGCTGTGGGTATGGGTGCCTTGCCGCCAGTAGTAGATGTCGTCGTCGGTGAGATGGGGCATGGGGGGAGAAGAATGGGTGGAGCGGGACACTCGGGCAGGGAGGGATCAGGCGTCGAGGGGGTCGGAAGCGGTCGCGTCCCGAGGGGCGAGCAGGCGGTGGAGGCCGTGCAGCGGAAGCCAGGCCCAGTCGGGACGGTGGTTGAGCTCGTAGCGGACCTCGTAGAGGGCCTTGTCGAGGAGAAAGGCCCAGAGGAACGAGTAGCGGGCGGGGGCGGCCGGAAGGAAGGCGGCGTCGCCGGTCGTGTCGGCGTAGGCGTCGAGGAAGGTGGTCTCCGTCCAGTAGAGCAGCGCGTCGATCCACGGCTCGTAGTCCGGGTCCACGTCGGCGTGGTCCTGCCAGGACGCGAGAACGGCGTACTCCAGGGACCGAAGCATGCCCGCGACGTCGCGCAGTGCATTCTTGCGCCGCCGCCGCTCGTCGAGGGGGCGGGTCGGCTCGCCTTCGAAGTCGAGGACATAAATGTCGCCCTCGGCCCGGAGAAGCTGGCCGAGATGATAGTCGCCGTGGATCCGGATGCGGTCGTGGGTTCCGGGCACGTCGTCGAGGGGGGCAAGGCGATCGCGGGCCGCACTCCACGCCGGGTCGGACGGCACGTGCCCGGAGACTCGGTCCGGCTGCCGATCCAGAAGTGCGCGGGTCTCTTCCATCTCGGTCCGGATGCGCGTGCCCAGCTCCGCCCCCGCGTCCGTCGGCGCCTCAACGGGGCGCATCTCGTCGCCCCCGGCCTGGGCCAGCGCGTGGTGCATCTCGGCGGTGCGCACCCCGAGCGTCCGCGCGAACGAGATCAACTCGGGGGCGAGCTCTTCGAGCCACACCGGCACCGTCGCGTCCGAGAAGCGGTCCGCCGTCCAGTGCGGGCCATCCGCCGACGGGCCCGTGTTCTTGGCCTGCTCGTGCGGGAACGGCGAATTTTCGACGCGGTCGAGAAAGGTGGTCGTGCAGGAGAGCGTGTAGCTCCACGCGTCGGCATCCACCGCCAGGGCTTCCTGAAGCACCCCAAGGGTGTACTGGCGGTGGCGACGCCGGAAGTTGAGCGTGCCGTGAAGCCGCGGCGAAAACGTAAAGTCGATGTCCGTGAGGTGCTCCAGGAGCTCTTTCTCGGGGTTGGGGCCCTCCTCCAGGCGGCGGTAGAGCTTGAGGAAATAGTCGTTGTTGACGATGGCCGAGGTGTTGCTCTGCTCGCCGGTCAGGAGGCGCACGTCGTCGGGAGGGGCATCGCCCATCGCCTCGGACGGCTCGGCCGTGTAGAGCCCCTTCAGCGAGCGCCCGGTGCCGCCCCGCTGCCACCAGCGGAAGAGGGTGGCCCAGAACCGAGGGTTGACCGTGGCGTCGTAGACGAGCCGCCGCTCCTCGGTGTCCTCCACCTCCAGCCACGCCAGGGTGGCGTTCGGGTGCTCGTCGAGAATGTCGGAGGCCTCCGGCTCGGGGGCCGCCATCAGGGGCAGGGTGTAGAACGACGTGTCCTCCGGCAGGTCGACCCGGAGCACCGACAGGTAGACCACGGGGTCGCTCTGGAGGCGCACCGCGTCCTCGACCTCGACCCCTTCGATGCCCTCGCCCTTGCCGCCGAACCAGCGCTGCTCGTTGATAAACTCGGGGAGGAGGGCCTCGATCTGTTCGGGGCCGCGGCGCTGCGCCATCGTGGGCACGAGGACGTTCTGCAGGCCCTCGGCGACCGGCAGCACCGGACGGGTGCGGCCGTTCTTGTCCTCGAGGGGCTGAAGGCCGCTGCGGCGGGTGTCGTCGCGCTGTACGTCCTCTTTGGGCACGAGCTTGAACCAGTAGAAGTGGTGGGGGCCAACGGTCAGGTGATAGTCGTCGTCTTCGATGGGCGGGAACGCGGACTGGCCGGACAGCTCGACCGGCGCCAGGCCCTGCAGGTCCTCCCGGGCCGGAATGTGGACCGACTGCGTGAAGCGGGACAGGTTGTTCACCACCAGAATGCGCTCGCCCTCGTACTCGCGGAGAAACGCGAGGATGGACTGGTTCTCCACGGGCAGGAGTTCGAGACTGCCCCGGCCGAAGATGTTTTTGTGTTGCTGCCGGAGGGCAATGAGGCGGCGCATGAAGTGGAGCAGCGAGTACGGGTCCGCCTCCGCGTCCTCCACGTTTACGAACTCGTAGCTGTACTTGCCCCGGTTGATGGGCGGCATGAACAGCTTGTGGTGCGGCGCCCGCGAGAAGCCGCCGTTCTTGTCGGGGCTCCACTGCATGGGCGTGCGCACCCCGTTGCGGTCGCCGAGGAAGGGGTCGTCGCCCATTCCGATCTCGTCGCCGTAGTAGATGATGGGGCTTCCCTTGAGGCTCAGCAGCAACGCGTTCATGAGCTCGATGCGGCGGCGCTCGCCCCCGAGCAGGGGCGTCAGGCGGCGCCGAATGCCCACGTTGATGCGGAAGCGGTCGTCGGCGCCGTACTCGTGGTACATGTAGTCCCGCTCCTCGTCGGTCACCATCTCGAGGGTGAGCTCGTCGTGGTTGCGGAGGAAGAGGGCCCACTGCGCGTCGTCGGGGATGCCGCTGGTCAGGTCGAGCATCTCCACGACCGGCCGTCGGTTCTCGCGCCGCAGCGCCATGTAGAGCCGCGGCATGACGGGAAAGTTGAAGGCCATCTGCACGCCGGTGCTCTCCCCCTCCGCGTCCTCGCCGAAGTAGGGAAGCGTGTCCTCGGGCCACTGGTTGGCCTCCGCCAGAAGCACCTTGCCGGGGCCGTACCGCTCCTCCACGGCGGCGCGCAACTCCTTCACGTAGGCGATCGTCTCGGGCAGGTTTTCACTGCTGGTGCCCTCCCGTTCGAAGAGGTAGGGCACCGCGTCGAGCCGGAGGCCGTCCACGCCCATGTCGAGCCAGAAGAACATGACCTCCTTCATCTTCTCCCGGACCTCGGGGTTGTCGAAATTGAGGTCGGGCTGGTGGGAGAAGAAGCGGTGCCAGTAGTACTTCTCCGCCTTCGGGTCCCACGCCCAGTTCGAATCCTCCGTGTCGGTAAAGATGACACGGACATCGTCGTACCGTTCGTCCGTGTCGCTCCAGACGTACCAGTCGTGCTTGTCGGAGTCCGGGTCGCGCGCCTCCTGAAACCAGGGGTGCTGGTCGGAGGTGTGGTTCAGCACCAGTTCTGTGATGACCCGCATGCCGCGGGCGTGGGCGTCGTCGAGAAAGGCCCGGAAGTCGTCGAGGTCGCCGTGGATCGGAAGGACCTTGAAGTAGTCGGCGGTGTCGTAGCCGTCGTCCCGGAGCGGGCTCTCCAGGAAGGGGAGCAGCCAGAGGGTGTTGACGCCCAGTGATTCGAGGTAGGGCAGCTTTTCGCGAAGCCCTTGAAAGTCCCCGTAGCCGTCGTTGTTCGAGTCGTAGAAGCTGCGGACGTGCAGCTCGTAGATGACGGCGTCCTTGTACCAGAGGGGGTCGTCGAGGAAGTCGTCGGGCATTCGGGGACTGCGTTGGAAGGTTGGAACGTTGAAGGTTGGTACGTTGACGGCCGAACGTGAAAACGGTCCACCTGCCAACGTTCAAACGCCGCTATGCGTGCACGAGGCGATCGTAGGCGGCGTGCGTCTGCTCGCTCGTGCCGGCCGGTTCGAGCCGGAAAATGTGGGCGGGGCGGTCGGGGGAAAGGCGGAGGTAGTGATGAGTCCCCTGCCAGGTGTAGTGGGCGTCGTGCAGGAGGTCGTGGGCGGAGAAGGCCTCGTCGGCCGGCAGGCCGAGGTCGTGGACGGGCAGCACGAGCTGGCCCTCGCACTCGCTGTGGGGATCTAGGCTTACGACCACGACGATCAGGTTGTCCCCGGCGGCCTTGCTGTAGGCAATCAGGTCCGGGTGCTGCGTGTCGAGGAACCGAATCGACCGCGTCTGCTGCAGGGCGGGGTTTTCGTTGCGGAGGCGGTTCACCCGCGCCATAAATGGCTGGAGCGACGTGGGGTCGTTCCAGTCCCAGGTGCGGATTTCGTACTTTTCGTTCCGGGCGTACTCCTCCTTGTGGTCGCGCTGCTGGGTGTCGACGTGCTCGAAGGGCGGGCCGTAGACGCCGTAGGTGCTGGACATCGTCGCCGCGAGGACGAACCGACTCTTGTGGGCGGGGCGCCCCCCGTCGACCAGCTCGTCGTGTAGGATGTCGGGCGTGTTGGGCCAGAAGTTGGGGCGGAAGTACTCGGCCGCCTCGGTGTGGAACAGCTCCTCGCCGTATGCTTCGAGCGCGTCGGGCGTGTTGCGCCAGGTGAAGTAGGTGTAGGAGTTGTTGAAGCCGAGCTTGGCGAGGTGGTACATCGTCTTGGGCCGGGTGAAGGCCTCCGATAGGACGACGAGCTCGGGGGTGTCCTCGCGGAGTTCGCGCAGGCACCACTGCCAGAAGGCGAACGGCTTGGTGTGGGGGTTGTCCACGCGAAAGGTCGTGACGCCGTGGTCAATCCAGTACTCGAAGACGCTCTTCAGTTCCGCCCAGAGCGCGGGCCACGCCTCCGTTTCGAAGTTGATGGGGTGGACGTCCTTGTACTTCTTGGGCGGGTTTTCGGCGTAGCGGAGGGAGCCGTCTGGGCGGTGGTAGAACCACTCGGGGTGCTCTTCGACGTAGGGGTGGTCGGGGGAGCACTGGAACGCGACGTCGAGGGCGACCTCCAGGCCCAGGTCGTGGGCCGTCTCGACGAACCGGTCGAACGCCTCGATGCCGCCCAGCTTGGGGTGGACGCTCTTGTGCCCCCCCTTCGAGCCGTCCGCCAGAAAGCCGCCAATGGCCCACGGGCTGCCCGGATCGTCGGGGCCGGCCTCGGGGGCATCGTCCGGGCCCTTCCGGTTCGTTTCGCCGATGGGGTGGATCGGGGGAAGGTAGACGATGTCGAAGCCCATCTCTTGGATGCGCGGCAGCCGCTCGGCGGCCTCGTCGAGCGTGGCGTGCTCGTCGTCGTCCCGGGCGGAGCGCGGGAAGAACTCGTACCATGCGCCGGTGCGGGCGCGCTCCGGGTCCACGAGTACCTCGTAGGTCGCGCTGCTCGTCTGCTGATGGTGGGGCGCGTGGCGGCGCGCGAGCTCGGCGATCTCGTCCCCGAGGGCCGCCTCCGCGTTGCCGTTCTCGAAGGCCTCGATGTGGGCCGTCAGCATCTCCCGGTCGTCCTCGGGGGCGTGTTCGGCGGCCTCGTCGAGCAGCGACGCCCCGGCGGTCAGCTCGCTCTCGATCTCGGACGGCGGCTCGCCGCCCTCCACCCGGCGTCGAAATTGATCCTGCCACGTGGCGAAGCGGTTGATCCAGGCCCGCACGCGGTACAGGTAGCGGCCGGGGGCCGACACCTCGAAGGCGCCGGCGTACTCGTCGTTTTCGACGTGGGGCATGCGGGTGACGTGCTCCGTCTCCTCGCTCGCGTGGCGGACCACGAGCTCTACGGCGAGGGCGTCGTGGCTGTCCACCAGGACGCCGGCGGTTACCTCTACCTGCTCCCCCACGGCCCGCTTGATGGGCCACTGCCCGCCGTCAATGGCGGGGGCCACCGATGAAATGACGACCCGGGACCAAGACTTGGGCATGGTCGGATCGGGCGACGCGGGCGGCGACGTGGCAGAAGAGGCCATGCTGGCGTGGGGCAGGAGCGAGATGCGGGGAGCAGGGGGCGACGGCGGATATACACGCTACGCATTGGGGGACAGAAATCCCAACATGAGGGCCACAGGCGCCGAAGCCGTAGATGCAACTGTGGCCGGTTGGGCTCATTGTATCCGAGGTCTGCGGCCTGATTTTTGTGGTTCACGTTGAGCGCTGCAGACTGCTCTGCGCTTTTGAGTTGTCCCTGTGCTGTATGGACGCGTCTTCTCCCTCATCGATCGACACGAGCCCGCAGAATCGGGGCGACCGTCACATTCAACCCGGCAAGCCCTATCCACGGGGGGCCACGTGGGACGGCATCGGCGTCAACTTTGCCCTGCACAGCGCCCACGCCGACCGGGTTGAACTCCTTCTCTTCGAGGACGCGGACGACCGCGAGCCGGCCGTCACGTTCGAGCTGCCGGAGCACACCGGCCCCATCTGGCACGGCTACGTCACGAACGTGCGTCCCGGACAGCTCTATGGATATCGCGTCTACGGCCCCTACGACCCGGCGAACGGGCACCGGTTCAACCCCAACAAGGTCCTGCTCGACCCCTACGCGAAGGCCATCGGGCGCCCCCTCCGCTGGGACGACAGCCTCTTCGGCTACGACGTGGACGCCGAGGAGGACGACCGTTCGTTCAACACGCAGGACAGTGCCCCCCACGCCCCCCTCGCGGCGGTGGTGGAGGAGACCTTCGCCTGGGGCAACGACCAGTCCCCCGAGATTCCGTGGCAGGACACCCTCATCTACGAGACGCACGTGAAGGGGATGACGCAGAAGCACCCGGACGTGCCCGAACGGCTGCGGGGCACGTACCTGGGCATGGCGTCCGAGCCGGTGCTCGATCACCTCAAGACCCTCGGCGTCACCACGGTGCAGCTCCTGCCGGTGCACGCCAAGCTGCATCGCCGGGAGTTGCTCCGGAAGGGCCTGCGGGAATATTGGGGCTACAACACCCTTTCCTACTTCGCGCCGGAGCCGGAGTACGCCGCCAACGGCCCGACGAGCGCGGTGCGTGACTTCAAGATGATGGTCCGTGCCCTGCACGACGCGGGGCTTGAGGTCATCATCGACGTCGTTTACAACCACACCTGCGAGGGCAACCAGATGGGCCCCACGCTCTCGTGGCGGGGCGTTGACAACCGGACCTACTACAAGCTCAACCCCGACGACGAGCGCTACTACATGGACTACACCGGGACGGGCAATACGCTCGACCCCGGCGACTCGTACGTCCTGCAGATGATCATGGACAGCCTGCGCTACTGGGTGACGGAGATGCACGTCGACGGCTTCCGGTTCGACCTGGCCTCGGCCCTGGCGCGCGAGCTGTACGACGTGG
>ERZ1034569.576-NODE-576-length-13262-cov-8.908155_pt1 | contig 13262 bp, 10 predicted proteins | sample MGYA00520706_ERZ1034569 | MGnify/ENA primary metagenome ERZ1034569 (study PRJEB33760, sample SAMEA4777722) | hypersaline lake metagenome | biome: hypersaline environment; feature: brines | place: Spain | collected 2014-08 | depth 0 m ...
CCCCTATCCTCGGGCAGCGATGAAGATCTATACCGGCCGCGGCGACGAGGGGATGACCGACCTGCGCGATATGAGTCGGGTCTCCAAGACCAGCGCCCGCATCGAGGCGTACGGGACCGTCGACGAGGCCAACACCGTCGTCGGGATGGTCCGGCCCTCCGGCCACGACGACATCGACGAGAAGCTCTCGACGATCCAGAACCACCTCCACATCATCCAGGCGGACTTCGCCAACCCGGACACGGACGACGAGGACGCCCCCCACCTGGAGGCCGAGCACGTCGACGAGCTAGAGGCGTGGATGGACGAGTTCGACGAGGAGCTGGAGCCTCTGGAGAGTTTCATCCTGCCCGGCGGCAGCGAGCCCGGCGCGCACCTGCACCACGCCCGATCGGTCGTCCGACGGGCGGAGCGCCGCTCCGTGGAGCTGGCGACGGACGAACCCGTCAACGGGACCGCCGTCGCCTACCTCAACCGGCTCTCGGACGCGCTGTTCGTCTTCGCTCGCGTGGTCAACCAGCGCGACGGCGTCCCCGAGGAGTCGCCGACGTACTGAGCCCGAACGGCTCGGCGGCGCACGCGGCGCCCGGCGGCGACGAGGGCCCACACCTCCTCAGTCGTCGTCCGCGGCGGCCCCGGGCCCGGTCTCTGCCGCCGGCTCGGCCCGACCGTAGATCTCGTCGATGAGCCCCTGGTGGCGGCTGCGGATGACGCGGCGCTTCTTCTTCAGCGACGGCGTGAGCGCGTCGTTGTCCGCCGTCCACTCCTCCGGCGCGAGCCGGAACTCCTTGATCCTCTCGTGGCGGCCGAGCCGCTCGTTGACGGCCTCGACCTCCTCGCTCACCCACTCGCGGACCCGCTCGTCGTTCGCGACCGCCGCGGGGTCGTCGGGCAGGTCGATGCCCGCCTCGTCCGCCCAGTCGCGCAGCTGCTCGAAGTTCGGGACGATGACCGCGGCGATGAACTTCTCGTCGTCGCCGACGAGCATGATCTGGTCGATGCGCGCGGAGGTGGCGAACTCGTCCTCGATGGGCTCGGGGGCGACGTTCTTGCCCGTGTCGAGGACGATGAGGTTCTTCCGGCGGTCGACGAAGGAGTAGTAGTCGTCCTCGTCGCGGGCGACGATGTCGCCCGTCCGGAACCAGCCCGTCGCGGTGAACGCCGCCTCCGTCTTCTCCGGCTTGTTCCAGTAGCCCTCGAACACGTTGGGGCCCTTCGCCAGCAGCTCGCCGACCTCGCCGTCGGCGGCCTCCTCCTGCTCGGGGGAGACGACGCCCCGGTCGAGCTTGAGCTGGACGCCGTGCAGCGGCGGCCCCATCGTCCCGATCTTGATCTCCTCGGGCGGGTTGAAGACGAGCCCCGGGGCGGTTTCGGTGAGGCCGTACCCCTCGATGATGGTGATCCCCATCGCGCGGTAGAGTTTGGCGAGGTCCGTTGAGAGGGAGCCGCCGCCGCTGACGAACAGCTCGATGTTCCCCCCGAGCGCCTCGCGCACCTTCGAGAAGACCAGCTTGTCGGCGAGCTGCATCTTCGCCCGCAGGCCGACGCCCGGCGACTCGGCGTCGTCGTACGCCTGGCCGGTCTCGACCGCCCACTCGAAGATGCGCTTGGAGACCGCCGAGTCGCTGGCCTCCTCGCGCATCCCGTTGTAGATGCGCTCGTACACCCGGGGGACGGAGTTGGCGATCTGTGGCTTGACCTTCGCGATGTCGTCCCCGACGGTGTCCGGCGACTCGGCGTAGCCGATGGTGATGCCCGAAGCGAGCGACTGGAAGTGGCCCGACCGCTCGAAGGCGTGGGCGAGCGGCAGGAACGCCAGCGAGGTCTTGCCGGCCTCGAAGGTGGGCATGTCGTCGGGCTTGTCCGGCCGGGGACCGAGGCGCTTGCGGACGGCGTTCAGTAGCGTTCGCCAGTGCTTATGTTGGAGCATCACCCCCTTCGGGTCGCCCGTCGTCCCGGAGGTGTAGACGAGCGAGGAGAGGTCGGTCCAGTCCCGACGGTCGAGCCACCGCTCGACCTGCTCGCGGTCGAACTCCTCGGCGCCGCGCTGGTACACCTCCGCGAGCGTGCAGACGTCTGCGGTGATCGACTCGGCCACCTCGTCCGGGACGTCGTCGAGCGTGACCACGAAGCCGAGCCCGAGCCGGTCCTCGACCTCCGCGAGGGTGCCCAGCAGGTCGGCGTTCTCGACCACCACACCCATCGAGCCGGGGTCCTCGAGGAGGTACTGCACCTGCTCCGGGCTCGACTCCGTGTAGACGGTGGTCGCCACCGCCTCGGCCGTCTGGATGGCCATGTCGGCGTGAGCCCATTCCATCCGGGTGTCGGCGTAGATACTGACGCGGTCGTCGGCCTCCACGCCCAGGTCGCGGAAGCCGGCGGCCAGCCGCGCGACGATCTCCCCGACCCGTTCGTACGACAGCGGGGCGTACTCCCCGTCCGGAGCCGCCGGGACGATGCCCGCCGAGACCAGCGACCGGTCGTAGATACCGCCCTTGTAGAGCTGACAGTCGATGTCGCCGTGCCGCTCGACGGCGTCGAAGAACGCACGGGGGATGGTCGTCTCCCCGATCACCTCGTCCGTGTACTCCAGTTCGGCCTGTCGCCAATCCATGCGGGTCGGTACCGCTCACCGAACTTAACTCTACGGGGCCGTTCGTGCGCGGAACGGGCGTTCAGCCGCCCGGTTACGGGCGGAGCGTGCGGCCGCGAGGTCGCCGCGTCCGACCGTCCGACTCGGGATACGGCCGCCCGTCCACTGACGACTGACCCCGACCCGCCGGCGTGGGTCCGACAGCTGAACGCCACCCGTATCCCCACTCGCCTTCGGTTTCTACTACTAGCGCCATAACAAGTCGGGGGAATAGACGATTATCGCTGTCAGGCGCCCGTAACTGGAAAACGACCCTCCGGCGGCTAACCTCCCGCCAACGGGGTCGAACCGGCCCCATCCGAACCGCCGGTCCCGAGCCCCGATCGGCAACTCTTAAGTTCCGCGCCAGCGCATCCTCCCTGTGCGGGTCGGTGGTCTAGTCCGGTTATGACGGCTCCTTCACACGGAGCAGGCCGGCGGTTCGAATCCGCCCCGACCCACTTTCTGCTACCCGCGAGCGGGAAGATGCGGGTCCAGAAACGGCGTGTACGGCCGTTTGAGGGGACCCCTGTATAGATTGGCGCGGGGAAACGACAGTCGGCCTGACCTCTGCGAGGAGACGACAACAGAAGCCTCAACGTGGGAACGCTCCGAACCGCCATCCCGCCGGCGCGACCGTCACGCGACCGGCGTCCGGTGTGGAACGCCACCGGTTACATGTCCAGCACGTCCCGACTGTCCTGTGCCTCAGCCGCGAACGCCTCCACATCGCCGGTCACCGAGGGCACGTACACCTTCGTGTCGAGTGTCTTCTCCGCGTCCGGTGGCACGACCCCGAGCGGGCACTCGGACTTCCGGACCTGGACACCGTTCCCGTCGGTAAACCGGAACACGACGTCCAACTTCACCTCGTCGGACCGATTCCGCACTGACGCCCGGACTCGTGCTTTGGTCTCCTGTAGCTCCGTCACCGGCCGCTCGGTCCCACTCTCATCGAAGAACGCGCACGACGTCACACTCGACTTCTCCGCCGGCTCCGCGTTGATATACTCGAACAGCCGGTCCCCGATGTCCTCGACGATCGCCTCGGCTTCCGGTTCCTGGGCCTGACTCGCCAGTGCTCGGAGCCCGTTTACCCCGGACCGCATGCTACTCGCGATCGTCTGCCGGTTCCGGCTTTCCGTCTTCAGTTTCGCGTACTCACGCCATATCGTTCGAAACTGCTGTGAGTCCGCGTCGATATACTCCGCCAACTCGTTCAACTCCTGGTCGAAGTTCAGCAACTTCGGCAGTGGGACCCTGTCTCCGGGCGGTGCTAACTCGGCCTGCTCCGGTAGCTGCTCTGTCCCCGTCGAGTCGCTGTCGGTTGCCTCCGTGGTCGTGGTATCATCGAACTCGCCGGCCATGTTCAGTATCCACCCAACGACCATACTGAACACGGCAATCACGAGCACGGCGCTGACGAGCAGGAACCGGACGACTCCGGAGAACGCGAACACGAACACGGCCCAGAACGCGATGCTCACCGCGCCAACAGTCAGGAAGAACGACGCGAGGTTCTCCGGTGGCCGAATCGTTTCCGAGTCTGAATCAGTCGCCATTGGTAGGTACCGCACCGCTGGCTGCAACCGCATCGATGACCACTTGGAGGAGGTGCGAACCCCAGAGGCCAGCCGTCAGTCCGAAACACAGTGCCACTCCTGCAGCCCGAAGTTTTGACGGCGGGAGCCCAACCGCGAGCAGTACCGTCGCTGTGCCGAATATGAGCATCAGGAGGTACTGCACACGTGATAGCCGATCCATCCGACGTACATACGAGGTGACCATTGAGTGGTTTAGCTGAAGGAAGTTGAATAAAAAGGTGTTATGGAAACACCCGAAGACGACTGCGTGCGCCTGGTCGATGGCACCGACAGAGCCGGGATTCGGCCCCTGTCGAACCGCGACGGGTATCGCGTCGACGTCGAACTGATGGTCACCGTGGCGCCTCCCCGGACACCCTCCTGCGTCCGAACGAACCGACGACAGTGCTCGGCGGGGTCGGCACGACTGCTGGCAGCAAGCGTGGCGGGCCCGTCCCGGACGGCGTGTCACGCGGGGCGCCGTCGCTCCGACCGCTCCGGCTCCGTCGTCCGGTAGTGGCCGCCTGGCGGGCCGTCGACGAGTGCGGCCACCATCCACGGCACCACAGCCGCCGCCCGAGAACCGGGTGAATCCGGCATCGAAACAGGGAACGATGTCGTAGCGGCCTCATCCGCCCGCTGCTCGTCGCCGACGCGCGTTCATGAATCGGCCCGGGGGACGACGATACCGCGTCCCTCGCGCCCCAACTCTGCGGGTGTGGACCTATGTCCGAACGGGACCACTATCCACCTGATGAGTAGCGACGGAGCGGCGACGGAAGCCGAGGTGGGGGCGAACGGGGCCGACCCCGCGGACCCGGGCGCCGAGACCGGGGGAACAGCGCCGGAGGCGTCGTCGGTCGCCGACGAGGCAGCGGCCATCGAGTGTGCGTTCTGTGAGCAGCGCGTCCCGTCGCGCGAGGCCCTCGCGGTCGACGTGGGTGAGGCCGGACGGGTGACCGTCTGTGCGTTCTGTGCCGATTCACTGTTCGATGGGGTGGACGTCGCGGCGACCCCGAACCCTGACGCCGGCCGTCCTCCGGAACCGCCCGCCGAGACGGACCGGGAGGGCGGGCGCACGTCGGTCGCCCCGGGCGCGGACGAGCACAGTGCGAGCACCATCGCCTGGACCCCGACTCCGCCGCGCGGCGACGGCGTCGCGGGGGCCCTCCTGCAGGCCCACTTCCTCTCGCTCTCCCTGCTCTGGGCCGTCCACCGGACGAACGTCCGCCTCGTGGAGCGGGTGCTGGAGGAGGTCGACGTCCAGCTCGTAACCGTGCTGGGCCTGACGCTCTCGGCGGTTGTCGCGACCGGGCTGGTGCTGGCGACGGCGCTGCCGTAATCGGCCATGAGGGCCGCTCACGCGGCCTGGAGCGGCCGCACGAGCCGGCGCGGGAGAACCGGCCGACCGGATACCACGCGGTAGTGGACCGACGGAGGTTCCTCTCGACGGCGGGTGCGACGGCGACGGGTCTGAGCGGCTGTCTCCCCGGCAGCGGTGGCGGCGGGTCCGGCAGTGACCGACTGGTCATCGGAACGTGCAGTGGTTCCATCGACTCCCCGTCCCCCTCGCCGGGGGGGTGGCTCGAGTCGGCGTTCGACACGGACTGGTCCGGCAGACGCCGAGCAACGAGCTGAACCACTACGTCCACACCAGCAGGCCGGCGTGGACGTCGAGGCCGACTGCCATCCGGGCCTGAACACCGATGACCTCGTCCGGGTCGACCGCGAGCCGGACGACCCGCGTCCATCTCGACCGGGCGGGCCGGGAACTCCTCGTCCGGGTTCGTGAGCCCACCGGCGGGGTCACCGTCGGGTTCGACCCGGCGGACGCACACGTCGGCGGCGTGGACGGGGGGTGAACGACCGAGCGAGGGTGTCGACCACGACCGGCGCTACGCGGACCCGCTCGTTTTCGACCTGACGGCGGAGTGACGGTGGTCGTGGCCGGGCGGTTCGAGCCGGGGTCAGGCGTGGAGCGTGGCCGCGAGCTCCTCGGAGACGACGTCCACGGCGGCGTGGGCGGTGTCCACGAGTTCGGTCATGCTGACGAAGCCGTGGATCATGTCCGCGTAGTGCTCGTGCCCGACGGCGACGTCGGCCTCGGCCAGCCGTTCGGCGTAGGCGATGCCCTCGTCCCGGAGCGGGTCGAAGCCGGCCGTCACCACGGTCGCCGAGGGGAGCCCGGAGAGGTCACGCGCCAAGAGCGGCGCCGCGTACTCGTTGCGCGCGTGGAGCTCGCTCGGGAGCCACCGCTCGTAGAACCAGTCGATGCTCGCTCGCTCGAGGAAGTAGCCCTCCGCGTTCTCCTCGTAGGAGTCGAAGTCGTGGAGAACCGGCGACGCGACCGCCGGGTAGACCAGGGACTGGTGGGCGAGCTCCGGCCCGTCGCGGTCCCGGGCCAGCAGCGACACCGCGGCCGCGAGGTTCCCGCCCGCGCTGTCCCCGCCGACCGCGACCCTGTCGGGGTCGCCCGAGACGTGCTCGGCGAACTCGCTGGCCCAGTCCGCCGCCGCGTAGGCGTCCTCCAGCTGCGCCGGGAACGGGTGCTCCGGGGCGAGCCGGTAGTCCACCGACAGCACCACCACCTCCGCGCGGTCGCAGATGGCGGAGGTGACGTTCTCGTACTCGTCCAGCCCGCCGATGACCCAGCCGCCGCCGTGGTAGTAGACCAGCACCGGGAACGGGCCCTCGCCCTCGGGGACGTACGCCCGGATCGGCAGATCGCCGTCCGGCCCCTCGATGGCGAAGTCGGCGACGTCACCGACCGCTGTCGCCGGCATCTCCGCCGTCAGTCGCCTGAACTGCTCCCGGGCGACGGTAGGGGTCACGCCGTACGTCGGCGGCGAGTTCTGCGCGTCGAGCATCGCCAGGACCTCCTGTGCCTGTGGGTGTGGCTCGTCGGCCATGCGCCCAGCGTCGGGTGACCGGATATTCAATGTGGGGTCCCGGCGGCCGGGGGCTCGCCGGGCGGACACCCGCCTACGACATCTCCGTCTCCGCTACCCGTCTGCCTCGCCGACGGTCGCGGTGAAGCCGATGTCCCGCAGGCGCTCGGCGAGGGGCATCCCGATACCCGACGCCGGGGTCAGGACGCCCCCCTCCAGCGGGGAGTCGATCTCGTCGCGGAGGAGGCACATCGCGGATTCACCGAGCATCCGCGCGGTCGCGCCGTAGCCCGGGTCCAGGTCGACGCCGAACTCGGCCTGCACCGTGAACTCGCCGTCGTCACCCGTCCCCCGCCCGAGGACGCTGACGAGGAAGTAGCCGTTCTCCATCTGCTGCTCGGAGGGGCCCTCGCCGGGGTCCGGGAACACGACGTCACTGAGCAGCGACCGGAGCGGGGAGACGGACATCGCGCCGGTGAACAGGCCGATACCGCCGGCGACGAGACTCGCGCTGGCCGCCCCGCCGAGCGACCGGCCGGTCGGAATGACCTCCGAACAGCGGAACTCGCGGCCGTAGCGGTAGTCAAGCAGCGCGTTGCTCCGTCGGACCACCCGCTCGTTCACCGCCGCCATCGGCGACGGGGCGGTCCACTCGGACCGCCAGCGGTCCTTCCTCGCGAGGCGGCGCGCACCCCGGTCGACGCCCTCGCGCTCGCCGGGCGGCGCCAGCGAGTACGGGTTCCGGAGCGTCTCGCGGGCGACGGGGTCCTCCGACGCGGCCTCGAACAGCTCGGCGAAGCTCGCCAGCGTCCCGCCGCTGACGCCGCCGCTCGCGTCGTCGACGTAGATGCGGACCTCCTCGCAGGGGGCACCGTGCTCTGCCGCCGCGTACGACTGGACGAGCAGGGTTCCCATGTCCGCCGGCACGGAGTCGAAACCGCAGCTGTTGATGATACGCGCCTCCGCCGCGACCGCGTCGTTGTGGTACTCGTCGACGACCTCCCGGATCCAGTTGATCTCCCCGGTCAGGTCGCAGTAGTCCGTCCCGGTTTCGATGCACGCCTCGACCAGCGGCGAGCCGTAGTTCGTGTACGGCCCGACCGTCGTGGCGACCACGTCCGTCTCCGCGGCCAGCGCACGGAGGCTCTCCGGATCGGTCGCGTCGCCGAGGACGATTGGGACCTCGGCCCACGCGTCCGTCGTCTCGCGGATATCGGCCCCGACGGAGCCGAGGCGCTCCTCGTCCCGGCCCCCCAGCGCCAGCGCCAGTTCGTCCGGCGTGTACTGTCCGGCCAGATACTCCGCGAGGAGTCGTCCGGCGACGCCGGTCGCGCCCCACACGACGATATCGTGGTCTCGGTCGCTCTCTGACACTGGAATCGACCTCTGATTCGGCCCCCAGCGTATAAACAGCCGGGTTCGACATCGGTGTCTCCCGTTCCACGTCGGTCGGTACACGATGCCGTGGCCTCCCGGACCGCCGTGACGGTCAGTTCGGGCCTCCCGGTGGGCGGCGAGCACCGCGGTGTGGCGCTGTCGCTCACGGGCCGGAGCGGAAAGAGGGGGTGGGGGAGAGATGGCCCGGAACCCCCGGGCCTAGGAACGGTATTGTGCGCATGGTACATAAACTTCCTCACCATCTGACGGTCGATGCCGTCGGGTGGTCACGTCGACGGCCGTCGTGGAGCTCCTCCCGACCGGCCGACGACTCGAGACACCGCGTGGGAGCCGCGCGACTGTGCGCCGTTCCGGAACGTCGCGCCGGTACCCTCACCATCGGCGACGGCCCGGACGGCCCACTCCGGGATGACGACCCGCATCACTCACCACGGCTCGCGTTCGGTGCCGCACGGCCGCGCGGCTACCAGTCGTGAGAACCGCAGTGGGGGGGTGGGGGGTGCGCCATGAACACGGCGCATCTGAAGCAAAACCGCCCGGGTATTTATACGAAACGTCTAAACACGTAGCGTCATCTCTCGTGCGTCGCTCCTCTCCCGGAACTCGTCGGGATCCGCTCCATCCAGCCGACCCCGGGCACCTCCCCGTTCTCCGCCGTGTGCAGCGGGGCGGTGTGCGAGATAGAGACGGGTGTGGCTCGCGCTCGCGGGGTCGACGGTCGTCACCGGTAAGAGGCAACGCCCCCAACGGTAGCCGTGACCGACCGATTCCGTCCAGACGGCGGCGACACGGGCGACGGCAGGGGCGGAGCGATGGACGAACCGGACGGGGTCGCGTCGACACAGCGGTACCTGCGGGCAAAGCGAACTGTCGACGACCGGGCGCTGAGCCGGGAGGTGTTCGATACGTTCGCGGCGGCGCTGGACGGGCCGACGCGCCTGATCGACGTCGCTGCTGGTGTCGGGACGATGCTGGAGCGCCTCTTGCGGTGGGAGGCACTCCCCGCTGAGGCCGACTACACGATGGTCGACATCGACCCGGCGAACGTGGCAGCTGCCGCCGAGTACCTGCCGTCGGTCGCCCGCTCGCTGGGGTATACCGTGTCGAGCCGGGAGACCTCGGCGGCACTGTTCCCGGACGCGACAGCAGCGTTCACACTGACGCTCCGGAAGGACGGCAGGACGGTCCGGGTCCAAGCCGGAACCGCCGATGTCTTCGAGTTCGTCTCCAGGGTGTCGGGCGGACGGACATGGGACACCCTCGTAGCCGGGGCGTTCCTCGACGTCGCACCCGGACCGGACGCAGTCGAATCGCTGTTCCGGCTCGTGCCCGGCGGCACGGCCTACTTCCCGATCACCTTCGACGGTGCAACGCGGTTCCTCCCGACGGATGACCGGGCGTTCGAACGGCGACTGGAGCGGCGGTGGCACGCCGGGATGCGAGAGGGTGACGACCCGAACGAGCCGCGGGCCGGGTCACGGGCCCCCGAGTGGGTCCGGGCCGCCGGGGGGTCCGTCGCCGCAGTCGGTGGGTCCGACTGGGTCGTGCGGCCCACGGAGTCCGGGTACCCGGCCGAGGAGGCGTACTTCCTCCGACACGTGTTGGGGCTCGTCGAGGGGTCGCTGGTCGACGACCCGGCGCTCTCGACCGACCGGGTCCGAGGGTGGTTGAGGACGCGCCGGGCGCAACTCGACGCCGCGGAACTGACCTATATCGCACACAACCTCGACGTGGTCGCCGCCGTCGGACCGAACGAGCGAGGCTGAACCTCCATCGACCGACCCCCGTCACCTGCAGTGAGTACCGTGCACGACGTGCGCCCGTACTCAGCACAGTCAACCGACTATCCAACGTAGCCTACGGAGCTGCTCGATGGCCTCAGTCGGGACCTGCGGGTACTGTGTGGGACGGACCACGTCGGCGCCGAGTCACTCGACGAGGTCGCGAGACCTCGTCTGGTCGGCCTCGGAGACGGCTGGTGGAGCCGCTCCCGGTGATGCTTCGGTCCCGGACGACGGTGTCACCCTCCGCCAGCTCGCCGTCCGGCCAGCAGTCGGCGTAGCCACGCGGGCCGCGGAGGGCGGGCAGACCGCCGGTGGCGGATTCGCGCGTCCGGTTGCCACCGATAGCGTGGCAGCCGGGCGCTATGCCGTCGTCGACGTCGGAGCGCCGCTGCCGTTCGGCGCTCGTGGCGAATGCCTCCCGCCGTCCCGTCCCGGGGGACCCCGGTCGATGTCCTCGATCTCGGCGCCGCACCACTCGCAGACGGGCGTCACCCCTGGGAGATGTCCTCAGCGGTCACGTCCGGGACCTCCGCGACCCGGAGCCTGCAGTCGCCCATCAACCTGAGTGCGACCTCGGCATCGCCGAGTCCGAGATAGAGATTCTCGCCGACGAAGCGACCGGCACCAACACCGACCGCTCCGGCTACCGCCAGATGCTGAAGCGCGTTCGCGACGGCGAGGTCGACCGCGTCGTCGTTCGCAAGGTGACACGCCTCGGCCGGACCATGCGGGCCATGTCCGAGAACGTTCATGAAATCGTCGAAGACCACGACACCGGACTGAACGTCCAGAACGATGGTCTGGAGGTGGAACCCGGCGGGGAGCTCTCGATGAACGACGAGATGATTCTCAACGTGCTCGCCTGGGCGGCCGAAATCGAGGCGAAGAAAATCCGGGAGAACACCAAGGAGGGACTTCGGGCCGCCGAGGCCGCCGGGAAGTGGGTGGGTCGGCCGCCCTGCGGGTTCACCACGGACGCCGACGGCTACCTGCAGCCAACCGAGGAGTTCGGTGACGCGGTCGAGGCCATCCGCGCCGTCGAAGACCTGGGGTGGAGTCACCGAAAGGCAGCTCGGTACACTGGGGTGCCTCGGCGGACGGTCCCCTCACTCGTCGAGGATAGAGAGGTGTATCTGAGTCAGCATGGGGCCGATGACTTCTGAGGAGGCTGGGGTTCGGCCCCTGCTCTAAGTCGTCTCGGTTGCGTCGCTGAGTCTGTGGACGGCGAGCATGGCGCTCCTATCCTACTGTACCTGAAAGGGGACGGATGCCGGGAGGTCTGGAGACCCCGGAACAGGGTTACACAGCGGGGCCCGCCAGACGAGTGGTACAACTCTGAGTACAGTATTAATCGCCGCCCCCGTTACGACGACCGAATCAGTCCCAGGTTCGGCCGGTCGGTGTCGTGCCGGGCGGCCTCCGTCGCTGTTGTCAAGCCCTGTTCGTCCCCGGCCCGTCGCAGGCGGCGAGATGCTGAGGATAGCCTCGCTCTCCGTAGTCGGTTCCGCACATCGGACAGGTGTCGTCGTCATACGGCCCGTCGGCCACGTCGCCGGCCGAGCCCGTGCAGCGCTCGCGGTGCTCGTTCAGCCCGACCGGGAACACGAACGCCTCGCCGCAATTGGGACAGCGCTCCATGCCGAGCGGTCGGGCGGCCGGTTGGTAACCGATTCGCCGGCCGTTGGTAACCAACAGCGTGGCGCGGGCGGCGCGAGGAGGCCGGTCCCGCAGTCGAAAAGTGGGGTTCGCGGCCACCGATACCCGCTCCAGCAGGCCGCTCGGCGTCAGTCTTCCGGGCCCCGGGCCTCGCGGCGCTCCAGGAGTGACCACGGCTCTCTACACCGACTACTACCTCATAAGTCTGTCAGTGGCTGAAAAGATAGACGAACTCGGTGTCGGGGACCAGTAAGCAGAGCCGTGTGTCGCCGGGGGCGGGGAAGCTCGTCGCAGGTTCCCGTGTCGAGAGCACTCGAGTAAACGACTCCCCACAGGCCGGGCACGCCATCTCGTCCCGGTTTGCGAACAGTTTGGTATCACCGCTATCGCGAAGCTGCTTGAGTCGGTGGCGGTGGTCGTGGATATCGAAGGTCATCGTCCGGGGGTCACTATACGATCATGGCCGTCATTAACATCCGGCCGCCCTCATGATAGCGTGGCGGACCAGCGGGTTGAGAGCCGACGGCAATGCGGACTACCCCCACTAATGAGGTAATGAGAACGCGGGGAGAGAGCCACCGTCTGCTGAGCGTCTGACTGACCTTCTTCACTGATTGGTGAGATGCGTGGTATATTGTCCGACGAGTATCGTAGTTTACAAGAGACCCTCGACGTTCAACATACCGGTAGCGACGGCCGCACCCGTACCTGGCTGAAACCGACCAGGTCGACCGAGTATGCCACAGAACGACCACACCGACGACAGAGGAGCATCGAGCGACACCACCACCAGCGACACGGCGGCCGTGCCGGTGTTCTGTCACGTCCCCGAAGCGGCGGCCGAGCGGGCGGTGCGCCGGTTCCAGCAGTACCGCGAGGCCGACCTCGAAGACCTGACGCTCCCCGACCAGGGGGGCACGCTGCGCGACTTCGTGCTCGACGAGATCCACCAGAAGTCCGTGACCTACGTCGGCGGGCAGCCGCTTGAGCAGTGGGTCGACGAGCACGCCGACGGCATCACGCCCGACGAGGTCTAACCCGCCGCCGACGGCAAAGGAACGCTCGTCAAAGGGCAGGAAACCTGCGGCGACGACTCGTAACAGCGCCTGACGAGGGCTCGTGCTCACTTCGTGGACTCGGACACGAACGACGCGGGACTCGCACTCCAGACGACTGACGGTAAGCGAGTTGGACGACAACTCGCGTCCGGAGATACGGGGCGATTCTTTCCTATCCTCTCGCTACCTGACAGTATGGGCGTGACCGATACAGAGGATGTAGTCAGCAAGTGGCTGTGACAAACGTATTCATCAAAACAGGA
>ERZ1034569.577-NODE-577-length-13255-cov-4.561515_pt1 | contig 13255 bp, 13 predicted proteins | sample MGYA00520706_ERZ1034569 | MGnify/ENA primary metagenome ERZ1034569 (study PRJEB33760, sample SAMEA4777722) | hypersaline lake metagenome | biome: hypersaline environment; feature: brines | place: Spain | collected 2014-08 | depth 0 m ...
GAGCTGATGGTACGGGGCCTTCCCCCCTAATGAAGCCCCCCGCATCTTCGGCCGGGTCGCCGGTCTCAGCGGTTTCCATAAGCTCTACAGCCCTCCCCAGAAACCGTTTTCCGGAGCCGTAAAACCTTCCCCAGGGGTTCTCGGTCTCGGGTATTACCGCCCTGAATACGTTATCCGCTTCTATATCATCCTCCGGCAGCCTGAAGACGTTTCTCCCCATCTCAGGTTCCAGGATCACCGAGTTGAATCCTGGCCGCAGCTCGATTTTTCTCTCTTCTCCGTTGAAGGAGGCATCAACCGTGGTATTTGATGAAAGGAAGCTTCTTACCGTAAGACGTATCTCTTCAGGTTCTATCTCGGCGTCGGTGACTCCCCATCTGTTCGTTGTTTCGAAGTTTTTCAGCTCTGAGATCCCTGTTGCCTGTATCAGTTTCTGAAGATCGGTTTCTCCCTCCGTCTGATCAAAGTCACTTATCGCTATCTTTCTGCCCTGGAAGTTCCCGGAGAGACGTATTCCGGCAGCAAAGTTTGACTCTGTATCATATGTCTCTGTGCCTCTTACCGCGGCAAGAACCGTCTCCGGATCCGCATCTCTGAGTACGACCTCTGAGCTCTCACCTGTCTTGATCAAGGTGTTACTTGAGGCCAGCCTGCCGTCAAGGTACTCTGCGGCCTCTGCCATTCTTCCCTGCATGGATGCGGAGACATCCAGTACCACTACGGCTTTTTCCGATCTCTCCTCGGTCTGTGTGAAAGGCTGTGCCGCTGCCACAGCGATACCTATGACGGCCAGTATCTGGAGGAAGAGAACAAGGTTCTGGAAGAGCCTGCGGAAAGCACTCCTGAGCTTGGAGTCAGACTCCTGTGACCTGAAAAACATGAGTGACGGCATGACTTTCTGTTCAGGCTCCGGCTTCACTAGGTAAAAGACTATCAAGGGTATAAGACCTGAGAGAAGCAGGAGACCTTCCGGAGTGGAGAGATGCTGCCTCAGCAGAGGTAAAACTGTCTCGATTGGTCTCATACCTGTTACATAACTTGCTGGCAGATGTTTTTAGGACTCGGCGTCATTCAATTCTGTCCATAACCTGTTGGTGTAGCTCCTGAAGCCTCTCCTTTTTCTCCTCCATCTTGATAACATCACTTGACTCCTGCAGTATCAGGTTATGGCTGAACGGGGACGGAATATCAGTGTTCCTTACCTCATAATCTATCTCACCGTCCGCAAGCCCGTCTACTACCTCTTCTGTGTGCTGGATGTCCATCGCGTCCTCCATGATCTCTCTGTACGTCTCATTGATCATCGGGAAGTCCTCTCCGTGCTGGTTTCTGATCGCAGCCAGCAGGAAGTGGCCCTTCATCTGTTGCTGTCCAACGGTCTTGGATGATCCCTGATAGTTCCGGAGAATCATCAGTGAACGGCCCGCTACATGTCTGAACCTGCGTTTCATCAGCTCGGTTTTCCCTACCGCGTCTTTGAGCTCCTTCTCGAGATCAATGTTTACCAGCGCCTCCATCAGTTCGTCTATATTTACCGGCCGTCTTGGAGTCACCAGTACAAACCCGTTGTCGTCTATCACCATGCCTATGTTTTTACCGATCTTTTCCTGCAGAATATTTGCCAGCACACGTGCGAGTGCGTCGTGTGTACGTCGGCCGTAGATAGTCTGGAAGATAAAGTTCTGTCTGTTCTCATCGTCGATGTACTTCTCGACAGTAATGTTTTCGTGGTCGGAGACATCTCCGGAGAAACGGTACTGCTCCGCAACATAGCTGTAGATTGCCTGGGCAGTGTTTTCATCCAGGTAGTACTGGTGCATGATCCACTGGATTATATCGTCGTCTCCTGCACCCATCTCCATCTGTTTCCTGATCTCCTGTCTGAACCGTCCAATCTTCAGGCCGAGGTCATAAGATAGAGGCAGGCGTTCAGAGTACCAGCTCGGCACCGTAGGAGACTTCTGAGGCTTTGGGTCCACAAAAACCTTCATGCCCTTGGCGTAACGGAACTCATACGTCGAACCGCCCAGCGTGAAAATATCTCCCTTGGTGAGACGGTCCAGAAACTCCTCGTCAAGGCTGCCAACGTAGTTATCGTCGCCCTTTCTCGTGACGACGTCGTAGCCGGACTCATCCGGTATCGTCCCTATATTCGTCATATAGATTACACGCGTCATCTTTCCCGAACGTCCGAACAGGCCTTCTTCCTCATCTCTCCATATCTTTCTGTATACGTTTTGATCCTCAAGCTCGTACTCTCCGGCAAGGTATGTCAGTACGTTTTCGTACTGCTGGAGGGACAGGTTCACGAAGTTGTGGCTCTTTCTCACGACGTTGAATGCGTGATCAATATCCCAGCGGTGGTTACAGGCCATCCCGACGATGTGCTGTGCCAGGACGTCGAGACAGTTCCTCGGTATCTGAATCTTATCCAGTTCGTCCTCTTTCGCACACTTTGAGAGCACGGAGCACTCGACGGCGTCGTCCCTGTCCGTAACGATCATCTTTCCCTTTGCTTTCTCGCCGATCTGGTGTCCTGACCTTCCGATCCTCTGTATACCTCTCGCTACCCCTTTCGGTGAGCCAAGCTGAAGCACCAGGTCAACCGATCCGATGTCTACTCCGAGCTCGAGGGATGTTGATGTAACTCCGACACGCATGTTTCCCTTCTTGAGGTTTTCCTCGACTTCTAGCCTTTCTTCTCTGCTCATAGAGCCGTGGTGAGCTCCGATGTCGTCCTCGTAGAAGTCAGGATACCTCTCTTTGAGGTTGTTCACGACACGCTCCGTAGCGCTCCTCGTGTTCGTAAAGATTATGGTGGATTCGTGTTCCTCTATCAGGTTATGCATCTGGTCGTACATCGCCTCCCTGATCTCGTCTGCCGGTGTATGTATAAGATCGGAGACCGGTGAGATGGTCTCAAGATCGATCTCCTTTGAGGCCGATACATCAACAATCCTACAGCCTCTGGGTTCGTACTCCTCGCCCGGGATGACTTCGGCCGCGTCTCCGGTTTCCTGATCCTGGGTCTCTTTCTGTGTTGTTTCCTCTCCCGCCTCGTAACCACAGAGGTATCTTGCGATCTCGGTTATAGGTGCCTGGGTTGCAGAAAGTCCTATGCGTGTAAAGGAGCCGTTTGCCATATCCTCCATACGCTCCAGGGAAAGGGAGAGATGTACACCTCGCTTGTTCTCGGAGAGGGAGTGTATCTCATCGACTATACTGTACTTCACGTTTCTCATCGATTCCTTGAACTTGGGGGAGTCCAGAAGTATTCCGAGGGATTCAGGAGTTGTTATCATGATATGGGGCGGATTCTCCCTCATCTCGCGTTTCTCGGCATCAGTAGTATCACCGGTCCTTACCATGCTCCGGACCTCAGGTACATCGTATCCCATCTCCTCGGCCTTTTCCTTTATTCCCTGAAGCGGGTCCTCTAGGTTACGCTCAATATCGTTGGAGAGAGCTCTCAGCGGAGAGATATATACCACGTAAACCTCGTCGTCAAGCTCACCGGATTCACCCATCGCAAAGAGCTCGTTCAGAGCAGAGAGAAACGCCGAAAGCGTTTTTCCTGAGCCTGTAGGGGCACAGATAAGTGAGTTTTCACCCTGATGAATCAGGTCAAAGCTGTATCTCTGTGGCTTACTCAGGCCAGGAAACTGGTCTCTGAACCACTCCTTGACGTAAGGTTCAAACTCCTCCGGAAGCTCATCGGATGCCTGTTCTTCCTGACAGAAATCTATATCCCCCATGACTCTATTGAGTCTCGAAAAAGTTAAGTGCTATCTTGAGGGGATGATCCCGGTTCCAGAAGACGCCTGAGGGGTAAGGAAGCTAGCACAACGGAGACTCCAACAAGAGGATGTAAGCCGTAGAGAAAGACTCCGGAGGCCGGAACCACCAGCAGAAAGCTTTTGGGAGTGATGTAACCGGTGATCAGTTCACGGGTCACCTCCCTGCGGGACGGCCTATCCAGAGAAGAGTTCACTGACGAGGATACCGACTTCAGGATCTTTCTCTCCGAGGCATCGAAAGCTTGAGATACTGCCTCAAGCTCTCCTGGATCAAGCTCCCCGGCAGCTCTCATCGTAACGTTGTCTTCTGCAGCATCCAGGGTTCTGGAGGCTATGAGCCTAGAGAGAGCCCTTACCTGGTCATGTGTATCTCCTGTATCCGGCTTCGGCCCAACCTGGCTCAGAACATCCACGGCAGCATCTTCTACGTCCCCGAGATCATCGCTGTAACCAACGTAGAGACCGGAGCCTGCTACGATGCCTGTAATCAAAAGAGGTATCACTACGGATCTGTAAGTATCCATATACCCTGTGCCGTCCGAGAACGTAGCTACACCTAGATTAAGCACAAACACGGATGCACAGACGACCAGGCTCACCCTAGGCAACAGGGCCATGAAAATAACTAGACCCGAGAGAAGTATCTCACGCGGTACTGCATCCGGGCAGCTGAGAGAGCTTACCGCAAGCAGAGTCGATATCGAAGCCACAGAGAGAACCATCGAGGCCAGACCTCCCAGAAGCTCCAGAGAGGTTACAGCTATCGCCGGAAGAGCTATCTGTGAGATCAGAAAGGTCAGCCTCGTTTTATCCATGTAAAGCAATCGGTCCGTATGGATAAAATAGGTGCGGATCATCGAGAAGTAAAGTTAAGTTCTTTACCCTGCAAGTAAAGACGTATGGTATTTGAGCAACTGGACGTAGCTGCCCTTAAGTCGTTCATTCAACCTGGAAAGATACTCATGGCCGTGGCTCTAGTAGGCGCCGGCATAATACTGAACCGCATATCCAACGTCGCGGTCAGCAGGCTGGCGGATACACACGGCCTTGACCGACATGCTTCCGAGACGTCGAAGACGCTTACGGCTTACCTGGTATACTCCTTCACGCTGGTAGCGGTACTGGGATCGCTTGGTGTGCCTCTAAGTGCTCTCAGCACTGTTGTCGGGCTGCTGGGGCTGGGCATCTCCTTCGCCCTGAAGGATGTAATATCTAACTTCATATCAGGTATCCTGCTGATGATCTACCGGCCTGTAGAGATAGGTGACCAGATACAGGTATCCGGAGAGAAAGGCCGTGTACAGGACATAAAGACACGTTCCACGGATATAAAGACGTTTGACGGCAGGAAGGTTATCATCCCGAACTCCGATCTCTACGACAGCAAGGTCATAAACATGGACGCATACGATTCCAGGAGGTTTGAGGTCAGGGTAGGAGTGGGATACGACGACGATGTAGAGAAGGCTCGTGAGGCTGCCATGGACGTTCTGGAAAACGCAGATACTGTCAATGACGATCCAGATCCACAGGTTCTTGTAGAGGAGCTTGGAGGCTCGTCTGTAAATCTAAGGCTGAGAGGCTGGACATCTACAGGGAAGGCATCACAGCTACAGGGAATCTCAGAGGTTACAGAGAAGATAAAGAAAAGGTACGATGAGGAAGGCATCGATATACCTTACCCGATCAGAACGGTTCAGATGGACGGAGAAGAGGAGTCTGTGAACCGTGAGTAGACCTCTTCACGGAGGGGTCTGAGAGCCTCTCCATCTACGTCCACAGCTCTCGGGTTTCTGCTGAAGGCTCCAAGACCTGCTATATCCAGCTCCAGAGAACCTGTTCCAAGATATCTCTGCAGTATGGAACGGGACTCAACGATGTTCTGGATACGGAAGTAAGGAGCTATTGTTGTCTTCTGTGACCAGAAGCCGTTTCTGGCCGCAAACACCTTTTCATCGTATCCGTATCCTTTACTTCTGTACTTGACGTATGCTGCAGCTGCGGAGACTGCTGTACCAAGAATCAGAAAGACTGCGGCCGCTGCCAGGGAGGTAGCTATCAGTACAGCAGGAGCGCCTATTACAGACAGGAACTCGTATCTGAGGAAGTACCTCCTGGCTGCCTGCGGAGAAACCTCCTGTATCTCCGGTACCTGGAAGCCCTCCATATTGGACGCATAATCCAGAATGTTTTCCCTGGTATCAAGAGGTATAGCAGCCTCGGATCCAAGCTTTGCCTGTTGCTGACCTGCGTATCCGGCCGTATCGATCTCAAGAGTGGCGACACCTATCATGCGTTTCAAAAGGTTCTCCGAGATACATACATCCTGTGCCTTCTCCAGCGGTATAGTCCCCTCCTTCCTGTTCAGGAGTCCTCTCTCGTACTTCAGCCTGTCTCCGGTCTGCCAGAGCCTGAAGCCGTAGTACTTCTCTATGTTTCTCAGGAAGTTAAACGAAACTGCTGCCCCGAGAAGCAGAAAGGCAAGGAGACCTGCGAGGCCAGAACTCAGTGCAATGCCGTCCAGTACGTTCTGTACGCCCCAGCCCGCTGCCGTCGCTGCAGTACCTGCCAGAAACAGTGTAGATGAATCCACCGAGATAAGTGAATGAAGCACGAGGTTCTTCCTAGACATAACGTAGTCATACTCCCTGATGTCCTGCCCGCTTTCCTGCTGTTTCTCTTTGTCGGTGTCTGGGCCCTCAATATGTGATCTCAGGTTCTCTGCATCCTCTTTTTCGAGATACTTCAGGTTTCCCTCGGTTTCGCCGGCTCCGGCAGTCTCTATACCTACCTCGGTTACACCCACGATCCTCTGTACAACGTTGGTTCTGAGATCAATATTCTGTATCCTACTTAGAGGTATCTCTCTTTCCTGTCTCCTCAATACACCTTTCGTAATCCTGAGCTTGCGGTCCTCAAGATAGTAGTCGTACCTCCGCCACACGATGTACTCCCAGAGTACGGCAAGAAGGAAGGCAGCTGTAACAAGAACTCCGAAGATTACCGGGCCGGGGACAGATGTACCTGAAAACAGGGTTATCGCGAGGAATCCTCCGGCCTTTCCCAGAGCCCTGAAAAATATGCCTTTCTTCGAAAGCTTCATACAGCATCCCTGTCATCGCTTTCTACGGCAAAGTCCCTGAGCTTTTCCTGTATCTCAGCAGCGTCCTCCGGGAACAGACCTTTAATTGATACATCCGAGCCACGTGACCCTGCGGTAAAGACCACGACACGGGAGATACCGAATATCCTCTCCAGAGGTCCTTTCTGGGTATCAACGTTCTGTATCCTGACATAAGGCACCATTGTCGTGACCTTCGTTATCACCCCACGTTCAAGATAGACGTGGTTGTCCCTGACCTCAAACGACCAGGATCTGTACAGCAGATGGGTATAAACTGTTCCCAGCAAGAACAAGACGGCTGGCAGCGACAGAACCAGCGCCGAATCAAGGACCGCGGAGACGGGAACGGAAACAGCAGCAGTTACAAGGGTTACGAGCAACACTATTGACATCCAGAAGTACTCGAGCCGTCTCTCGGGAGATCTCATGTCTTGGGATACGCTGGGAAGATTAAAAAACTTGTCTGGACTCAGTACCTATCGTTTTCCACACCTATGCCTGCGAGATAGAGATGTGCCGCAAGCTGGTGGGAACAGTTCTCTCCCTGGAAAGGACACGGACAGAAGCTCTCTCCTGAGTCAATGTCAACGCCGACGGTGTACTCGCCCGTAGATCCCTCCACAAGAAACTGGTACCTGTCCTCAGACTCCAGAACAGGGGATATCTTGTCCTCATCTATGATTCTTCGGGCCTTTCCCCACTTGTGCAGATTCTCTCTTTCCTCCCTCTCAATATCCGGCATGTTTGATGTGTTAGTAGAAACAGCTTTAACACTAGCCTATCTGAAGGGATCAAACCTCTCAACCAAGGCATCAGCTCTCTCGTCCAGTATCTCGGGTGCGTAGAGACCTGCAGACCTGTCCTTTGGGTCAGGGGTGTGATACTCCAGTATCTTCAGAATATCCGTGTATAGCCCGTTTCTCTCCTCTCGGCTGTACTCAGTAGAAAGCATCACCGGAACAAAAGTCGAGACTATCTCCCCCGCCAGGGTATCCAGTCCCGGATCATCCGCAGTTATCCCTAACTCGAACTCAAATGGATTCTCTGGCTTCCCAGTGACGGAGTGGTGAACATCAAACTCTACCTCATCACCTGTATCGAAATACGAAAACCCCCTGGAATCTGTTATATCATCATGTGGTTTGTATCTGGACCATGTATCTTCTCCGTAGACATGTACCGACTCTCCGCCGGAAGGAGGATACATCTCATCTATGATACTCAGAGCAGGGTCACGTCCCACGTCTGTCTGGAAGGATATCTCTATCTGCTGGTCAAGTCCATGAGGTCCTGCCCCTCTCTGCACACTCAATTCTAGGGCGGGGCCGGTTCCAGGCTCCAGACTGTAACCTGTAGTCGCTGAACTTTCATCAACTTCTCCGGTAGAGTACTCGAGAAAGGAGTTTATCGACATCTGATCAGGTCCTCAGCTCAGGGGGTTAAAGCATCTCGCCAACTCCTCCCTTCTTCTGATTTTCAGCTCGGGTCCTACCGAAGAGTTTCTCCGGCTTCCAGAGAAACTCTATCTGTCTCCGATGTCTATCTGTGCCACGGAGTTCCTCCTGCAGCCGTTTCCATGTGTCCGGAGACTCCATGCCGCATGATACAACTATGGATCTTCTGCCCTCAAGGGCCTGCTGGCTGATGTCTTCCCGGCAGGAAAACTCCTTAATAACCTCTATAACGATTCCAGATGCCTGTATCGTGTTTCCATCCGCTGAGAAATTTTTATCATGGGAGCCGATCAGCTCTCTGCCAGACATTCTGGTGTCGAGAAACTCCGAGAGATCCTGTGTGTATGCCTCATCCGTCTTCCCGCTTTCAGACGGGTTCCAGTATCTGCATAGCTCCACTATGTCCCTGAACCTTGAGCCTTCGTCTTCCACGGATGAATTCTGTAAAGTAAAGAATAAATGCGGTTCGGAGGCTATAGATCTGAGTCCTCAAGTAACCTGTGAATGCCTCCGAAGAAGCCTGCACCTGCCACGATAGCCGCGATAACCTGAAAGAGAATGTTCCCTATGACCGTGACTGCTGCCTGTGATCCCGATACATAGGTGCTGGAGAACCATCTGCTCAGGGCAGGACCGACAGTCGCAAGCACAAGCCCTGAGACAATCCAGATAGAGTACCGGGCCAGAGTCAGGCCATACTCTATATGTTCATCAAATACATCCATACGCAAAACCAATGCCAGGGTCACGGTTTTCAATCTATCCTTACCGAGGCTACCCCTGAGACAAAGACTGCCCAAAGTACAGACACGAGGAATGCACCGAGGAAGGATACATACGAGGTGGTCAAAGAGGGGTTAACAGATGCAGCTGCAAGTCCTGAGAGCAAGATACCGAGGACGTAAACCAGATACTCTGGTCTTCTATCTGACTGTGATCCGGACCTGGTTACCAGAGAGCCTGAAAGCTTCAGGCTTCGGAACGGGTAAAGCCATCTTATCCCGGAGACGGTACAGCTGTCCTGCAGGAGATGCATCAAGAATCCGAAGGCGTATCCGGATACGAACCATGGAAGCAGATCAAAGGAGCCAAGCCACAGCGCCACTGGAAACAAGTAGACAGAGGTAAGCAGCAGAAAGGACCCTGCACCTGTCAGGCTGTGGCTGAAATCCCTGTGGCCCCTGCTGACGTCTTCATCCAGCAGATGATCAAGCAACCATGTCACCGGAAACAGTATCGTATACCGAGAGATATAGCCGAAAACAGGCAGCAACGGTGCTACAGAGTTATTTATAACTTTCCCGATACGTCCACGGAGACCGGGAACCTGAAGCCGGAAGACAGTGGACCCTGATGTATCCGAATCAGGTATCAAAGAACCTACGGCGACACCAAGCAGAGTCACAGCTACCGCAATCGGCATCTCCATGATGAGAGGCATAAGAGGTGCCACTGCTGTCCCGAGACTGAGTAAGAGATGTCTTCTGCCAAGCATATCTCTGAAATATGGGTTGAGATAGAAAAGTCTGTCCCCACATAAAAAATTTTTCTGGAAATTCATCTCATGGAACAGAAAACCCTGGTAAGAACACTTTTCGCCACGATCGTTGCTGAGGTCATAAGCTTCAGCGTAGTGGTACCTATCGTCCCACAGCTTTTCACGGAACCCGGATCAAAGTTCTTCATACTTCCTGCAGGCATGGAGGTCTCAACCGGCTACATCCTGCTGGGAGTCACGATAGGCCTGTACCCGCTGGGCCAGTTCCTCGCAACGCCGATCCTGGGAGAGCTCAGTGACATCTACGGCAGAAAAAGAGTGATACAGGTATCGGTACTGGGAACCGTAGTATCAAGTCTGATATTTGCCTTCGGTATCGTGGCGGAAAGCTTCCTGATCCTGTTTCTCTCAAGATTTGTGAACGGGCTTACCGGAGGCCTCATCTCAGTGGCACAGGCCACAATAGCTGACGTAACCCCCGAAGAAAAGAGGTCTGAGGGCTTCGGAATACTGGGTGCAGCCTTCGGAGCAGGATTCACATTCGGGCCCTTCCTTGGAGGATTACTCTCTTCCAGTCCGTTCTCCGTCCTAGGAATCTCTACGCCGTTTATCTTCGGTGCAGCCCTTTCAAGCATCTCAGTGCTGTTCGTATCCTACAGGCTTGAGGAGACAAGCCCGATGACCGGGAACAGCATCAACTGGAGGAAACCATTCACACAGCTGAGAAACGGTATCGCAATACCTGGCATACAGGACCTTCTGGCAGCTAACTTCCTGTACTTCTCCGGCTTCGCTTTCTTCACGACCTTCATACCTGTCTTCCTGGTTGAAAGATTTGGCTTCTCACAGGTCCAGACCGGAAACTTCTTTTTCTACATAGGCTTACTGATAATCCTGGGACAGGGATACCTCGTGCCTAAAGCCTTCGAAAGGCTGAAGGAGAGGCGCATAATGCCTATAGCTCTTTTCCTGACAGGATTCTTCATACTGATTCAGCCGTTTACTCCCGGGCTCGCAGCATTCATAGCAGCGGTAACCATCTTTGCCCTGTCCAACGACAACACAACAGTTGCACTGAACTCTCTGGTCTCAAGCGCAAGTCCTGACGAGAAACAGGGACTGGCACTTGGAACAAACCAGGGTCTGCGTGCACTCGGAAACGCATTCCCGTCGATGCTTTCAGGAGTAGCTGCAGCCTTCTTCGCCGCATCAACACCGATACTGATCTCAGGAACCCTCCTGGTCCTGACCGCAGCCGGATACAAGCTCCTATCCAGTTAGATCAGAAGATATCAGTTGGTACAGCATTCTCGTCCTCAAGCAGGGAGTAAACAATCGCAGAAACCAGGCCCATATTGAACATCTTCAAGTATCCCAGGACCACGTTGTACCCGTACACGAGGAAGTAAGCTGTTGTACCGAAGCCCAGAGCCAGAAGCACAAGAGCCAGCCTCTCACGAGAGTTAAGCGATGTATCCATACACGAAACTTGTAGCTTGTCGTTTATGACTGTTTTGTTCACCTGCCAGCGCCTACTCGTACAGATATTAGAAACATAATCACGAGTCCCGACCTCGGACTGACAAAAACTTAACCGTTCCAGAGAAATCTATGGACACTGAAAGGCCCACAGATAAAGCTTTAACTCAAGTTCAAGACGGTGTCAAGACCTAAATCATACACGGAACCGGATTTTTCAGAGTCAAGATGGCCTTCAGAAGACTCGTGGGACGGAGACGTAGACAAGATGCTTGAGGAACTAAAGTCCTCGCCCGAGACGGATCCTTACAGTACCGAGGAAGGCTTCTACATTCTCCATGTTGAGAAGAACTGTCGCGGACCAGAAGACGACAGATACATAGGCCTAGAGCACGGCGAACAAGGTATCTACAGTACACACGGAATCCTTGACTCGAACCCTGGGTGCACAAACCAGTACACCCGGTGGGACCACTACTTCAGTCCTGAGGAACTCGAGACCGAGATCTCTATGCTTGAGGACGAAGAAATAGTGGAAAACGCTGAGCTGCTTGACGTAGATCAGGAGGAGTTCAAAAGCCTCTTCCAGTATCAAGATGCAGATATGGCAGACTTTGCTTCATTGTTGAGTGAAGCCTTTGGAAATATTTTTGGAGAATCACCGGTTCCGGGGCTGTTCCAGTCCTGAAGAAAGAGTTAGCAGAGAATTCTTCCTATATGGGGAAGTTCAAGGCGCTGGAGCATCTACTAGATACCGTTCGGATTTATATTAAAAGAAGAAGTGAAATGAGGAGGATTTTACTCCCTTTTCAGCACTTTGACCATCCGCAGTCCGGACATTTTCTGCAGCCTTCCTGCAGGACGAGCATGCCGCTGCATTCTGGGCATTCGGGGTTGCCGCCGTCTTCTACGATTGCTTCGGCGTCTGCCCTGTCTGCTTCCTGTTCTACCTCTGTCTTTGGCTGTGTCTGTGTCTCGGTCTGGTCTACGGCTGTCGAGTCCTCGTACTGGTCGACGGTCTGCTGGGAGCCGTCTGTTGCGTCCATGTGTCTCTTCATCGCTTCTGCGATGGCGTCCGGCACGGAGTGGATCTGTGTTCCCTGGTCCCAGCTGATCTGTGGTGAGCGGATGTCGTCAAGCTGTTTGACGACCTCTGTCGCGTCTGCTCCTGACCGCAGTGAGAGGCTTGAGAGCCTTGCGATGGCTTCCGTGAAGCTCTGTGTGTAGCCTCCTGCCTTTCCGACCTGTGCGAAGACCTCGATAGGTCCGTTGTTCTTGGAGTCGTTTACCGTTACGAAGAGATCTCCGTAAGCGGTCTCGATCTCCTGTGTGGTGCCTGTTGCAACCTTTGGACGTTCCTTGACACCGGTCTCTTCCTGTGTCTCGGTTGACTCGGTCTGTGTCTCCTCTGTCTGTGTCTCTTCCGTCTCTGTCCCGGAGCTTTCAGCCTCTGGTACTTCCTGTGAGGCCTTCTTTGCGAGTTCCTTCTGGTCTTCTTCCTCTACCTGTAGACCGGTCTGTGAGACAACCTCCTCGAACTCGTTGGACTCCAGAAGGTCCTTAGGGCCTCCAAACTCCTCAACTACCTCGGAGAGCATGTCTACCTTGTCCATGTCCGTAAGCTGGTTGTCCTTGTTGGTCTGCATGACCTGTGTGTCACGTGTACCGTCCCTGTAGACTGTCATGCCCTTGACACCTTTGTCATAGGCACGCATGTATGCCTCTCGGACATCGTCCTTCGTGGCTTCGTGAGGGAAGTTACAGGTCTTGGAGATTCCAGAGTGGTTATGTGCCTGGAACGCTGCCTGGATGTCGATATGTTCCTCAGGCGTGATCTGGTCTGCTGTTGCGAAGATCTCCTTCACGTCAGCCGGAAGAACCTCGTCCGGAATAGATTCTACGC
>ERZ1034569.578-NODE-578-length-13236-cov-34.031636_pt1 | contig 13236 bp, 27 predicted proteins | sample MGYA00520706_ERZ1034569 | MGnify/ENA primary metagenome ERZ1034569 (study PRJEB33760, sample SAMEA4777722) | hypersaline lake metagenome | biome: hypersaline environment; feature: brines | place: Spain | collected 2014-08 | depth 0 m ...
GCGCACGCGCCCGGCTCGACGTCGGCGGCCGGCAGCGGCTCACCGCAGCCAGGGCGCGGCTCGCCGTCGTCGTTACCGTCGTCGACCGTGTCGCCGTCGACGGCGTCGTCGGCGGCGGCGGGCGTTGGGAAGCGCTCGCCGCCGTCGGTCGCGGTACCGTCGGCGGCGGTGTCGTTACGGTTCGGGGTGGTAGATTCACCGTCCGGTACCGTACCGTCGCCGGTGGTGTCGTTACCGTCCGGCACCGTACCGTCGCCGACCGTAGATTCACCGTCGGTTACGGTCGGGGGCGGTGATTCAGATTCGTCGGGAGAGGCGTCGTCTACCGCTCCGTTACCGCTCGTTACCGTGTCGTCGTTCGCGTTGGTGTCTGTGTTTGTCGTCATGCTCACCCCGTCGTTGTGCTCGACGACGCCGAGCAGGGCCTCATCGAGACTGTCGGCGTCGTGGTCGGTGGACTTCCAGCCGTGTTGTGCCGCGGAGTGTAGGGACTCGAACGGCTGCCCACACTCCGGGCAGTAGAAGATCTCGGTCTCGATCATACTGGCACCTCGAAGCTGGCGGCGACGGCGATCGCCACGTAGATCGTCCACGCCGTCGGGACGAACCGCGGGTAGCGTCGGAACGCCAACAGCGACGCGACGACCGTCACACCGCCGAGTGCTCCTAACATCAGACGTGTGTTCGTCCCCTACGCATAAAAGCAAATTACGGTAAACGCCGTGAATCTGCGGTAGACGACGCCTCTCCCGACGACTCTCACGACCGTCGGCGCTTACCGTCCGGGGTGGCCCCGAACCGTATTTTGCTCATATACCCACCGGAACCTACGTCGGAGCGCATATGGCAGGACTCGAAGACGCGACAGAAGCACAGATTCCGTTCATCAGTGAGAGTGTCAGTCTCACCAACCCAGCCATGCTCCTAGCGACCGCGGTGTCGCTGATCTTCGGCTTCGTGCTGTTCGAAATGGCTGGAGACATCGGGCAGCAGATCGCTGCGCGGGTGAACGCCGGCCTCGCGTCGATGCTCGGTGTGAGTGTCGGGAGCGAGAACAGCGACGACGGTATCCCGGGGGTGTGAAATGCCGGGAGCACTTTACCCCGAAGGTGACCTTTCGGGCCGCGGCGGGAAAGAAGTGATTCGTGCGTCGCAGTTCAACGCCGCTCGGGTGTCAGCCGACAACGAGGTGACCGTGTGGTCCGAGGAGGTGAAGCAGGACCAGCTACTGTACCACGGCTACGGCGTTCGGCAACGCGACTTTGCCGAGGCGTTCGTCGGGGCCGATCTCGTGGCCTCCGGCAACGGGGCGGGCGACGCTGGCGACCCCATCGCAGGCGAACTGGTTCTAACAATCACCGACTCAGAACAGAAGCGGGTGTTGGCCGCCACCACGTTCGACGGCTTAGGTGAGCTGCGCGACAGCCTCCAAGAGGTTCGGAGTGACCGGATCGTCGAGCCGGCAATGGCGCCCGTCGCAAAGCCCGGCCGCCACCTGGAACTCCGGATCGACGCCGACCCGGTGAGCGACGGCTACGAACTCGACCCGACGGAGTCGAACGGTAAGCTCTACTACGGCCAGATCACGGGGTGACCCAAATGTCGAGTCTCGTGACGCGACGGTTTTCGACTACGGTCGGGCCCGGAGCCGGCGGTGAGCTTACTGCGGGCGCGGAACGGGACGCGACAATCGAGCGTGTCGACGTTCGGTTCTACTCCGGGCCGCGGCTTGACCTCGAACTCATTCCGTTCGTTCGTACCGAACGCGGAGGACGAGTAGAGTTGATCGACGTGACCGGCCGCAACGCAATCGTCGGAGACAATGACGTGTTCGAGTTCGAAGTGAGCGAGCCGCTGGATTCGACTGACGTGTTAGGTGTCGAGTTCAACAACACCGACGACGAGAACGCTTACGATTTCGTCGTCGACCTTCAGATCGACCGCGAAGGTGGTCAAAACCGCGTGTTCGGTGGGGTGTTCAGCTAATGGGTGTCGAGCAATTCACACAGGCAGTCTCCGGACAATCTGGTTCCGCAATCGAGACGGCGCCCAGCGGGACGATCCAGACGGACAACTACGGAGACCTCACGGTGATCGAGACCGACGGGTCGCAGTATCCCGTGTCCCGCAACCCCGCGTTTGTGATCCAAGAGGTGGTCGTTCACCGCTCCGGCAACGTCGAGTTGGAGATCGACACGGTCAACGAAGTGACCGAGACAATCCCGCTCCACGGGTCAGTGTTGACGATCGACACGATCAGCATCGACAAACTGACCGTTCGTGACCCCGGCGGGACAATGGAGCCGGTAACGATGGTGTTAATCGGTGAGTGACGTAGCGACTAAGATTCCGGACAGGATCTACACGTACGTGCAGACGACCATCCCCGGCGCCGCCGCCGAAGGGGAGTCGTGGTTCAACCCCGACACCAACGACGCGAGGGTGTACGACGGGCAGAAGTGGGTCGACCTCACGATCACCGACCACGGACAGTTGGACGGTGTTGATGCGGCGGACCACCACGACCCGGTGAGTGTCGACGGCAACACCCTGACGCGCGACAACCAAGCCCTCTCCGTGCCGGACAATGCGGTGACTGCCGCGGAGTTGGCTCCAGACTCGGTCGGGGCATCGGAACTCGCGTACAACGTCCCGTTAGCAACCCAGGACGGTCGCGTCACGCTCGCTATCGGCAATGCGCTGGAAGTCGACGCCGACGGTCGCCTCGCAGTGTCGGCCGAGTCGATCACCGACGCCTCGATCGCCGACAACAGCCTCACCGAGTCGTCGCTGGCGGCAGATTCGGTAGGTTCGTCGGAGTTGGCGTTTAACACACCGCTGGCAACCCAGGACGGTCGCGTGACCGTCGCGCTCGGGAATGCGCTGGAAGTCGACGCGGACGGTCGCTTAGGCGTCGCGGCCGAGTCGATCACCAACGCGGAAATCGACAACTACGGGGTCGGTCGGTCGTCCCTCAACACCGACTCCGTCGGGAACAGTGAGTTGGACCGCGCGGAGGTGGCTGGCGACGGGATCGACACCGACAACGGACTCGGGATTGCGGACGACGGGGTGAACCCGCGCCACGTCGACGACAACCAGACGTACGACATCAACGTCGACCGAGTCGATGGAAACGACGCGGCCGATCTCGAACAGACAGCGAAGAAGAACGCTCTCGCGGCTGATTTCATACTATGACACAGGTAAACGTAGGGAACGAACCAGTGAGTAGGATCGTCTCGGGGGAAACATTAACTGTACCGCCGGGCGAAGTCTGGAAAGTGACACTGCACTGCGGGGGGAAAAGCATGAGTAATGCGAAGCTAAAAATAAATGGATCTAAAATAGGGCGGTTTGAAAACAGAGAAGAGAGAACGCTTGAAAATGTAGTCCTCAAAGGAGGGGATACGATCACTGCAAAGGGACAGTACGACAGACTCAGCGTACACGTCAGTGGATTCGTAGTTAGTCAATAACAATGGGAATCCCAACAAGCATCACACGCGGTCAGTTCGGCGGCGGGAGTAACGGCGCGAGTAACGACGCGAGCGACGACGAGAGCGACGAGTCGACAGACCCGAACACGGGTTCTAATGACCCCATCAGTCAGGGATTTAACCCCGGCAACTCAGCGTCGCCGCCGGCGTCAGACGGGTCGTCAGGCGGGTCGTCGGGCGGGTCGTCTGACGGGGGTAGCGACACAACCGACACGTCGATCAGCGACCGGACCGGCGGGCCGGTCGGCTCCGGAGACATCGACATTGATGTCGACCCGGACACCGGCGAAGTCAACGAGAGCATCGGCGGGGTAGGGGGCGGCAACGCGACCGACGACGCGACCACCGACGACGACGACATCGACGTGATCGACATCGACACTGGCGACACGGACGGCGGCGACGATGTCGTCGACACAGTCGAGGATGCCGAGCAAGCAGTCGAGGATGCGACCGGCGGGTTGGGGTTCGGCGACGACGGCGTCGATGACATCGGGTCTGGTGAGGGAACGACAACGACCGAGCCAACAGAGCCAGTCAACACCGAGCCCCCGACCGGGGGCGACGAGACGACGAACACGACCGGCGGCGGGTCGTCCGCGGCCGAGCAACCCGTGGCCGTCGTCCGTCGGGTCGTGCGACAGGTGCGTGACAGCTCCGGTCAGTCGGCGAAGGTGGTCGCGGGAGTGATTGGGGTGTCGGCCGTCGCACTACTCAGTGGAGGTGACGACGGATGAGCGACAGATCGAACGTGATACCGGGCGACCCAACGGTCCGTGACGGCGGCGAAATGGGGGCAACGAGTCTCCCGGTTCCGAGCAACGGCAACGGCGACCGGAGCATCAAGCGGTTGGCGCTCGGGGTAGGTGCAGCAATTGCTGCAGTCGTCGTGTTCGGGGGTGATCAATGATGTTAGGCTCAGACAGCAACGGGAGTGGCGGCGGCGTGTCGGTGACGAGCATCGGGAGCGGCGGCGGCGGGTCGACGGACGGTGTGTCGGTGACCAGCACCGGGAGCGACGGCGGCGGGTCGACGGACACCAACCTCAAGCTGGCGGCAATCTGGGCGCTCGCCCTTGCCGCCCTCACGCTACTCGGTGGTGAAGATGAGTAGTCGGGGGCGGACAGTCGGCACCGGAGCCGACGGGACTGAGCCGTGGGAGAGCGGTGACACTGAGTCGAACGGCACGGGCAACACCGACGGGGGCTTTTTCGACGACCTGACCGGCTCCGTCGACGAGTCGATTGCCCGGCAGTTCGACGATGAGCAGGGTGGAGGCTTCTTTGACCCCGACACCTACCGCGACGAGTCGGTCGAGTTCGGCGGCGGATCGAACAACTGGATAGCTGGGGCGCTTGAAACGGTTCGGAACCCGGTCGACAGGATCACAAACCCGGGCGCGACCGTGGTCGGCGCGGCGGACGCGACGGCGTTGTCGTTCGATGAGGGACTCGGTGGTCTCGGGTCGTTCTTCGACGACGAAGCCGGCAACACCGCCGGCGCCGGTGTCGGAGAAGACGCTGAAGACGTGGATATTCCGGGCACGGGCGTCGGCGCGGCAGACGACGAGAACCGGTCGACGGACGACAACCTCCTCAACAACACGCTGGAAGGGGACGGTCCGCTCGGAATTGGTCCGGAGCAAATCGTCTTGGCCGTCGCGGCCGTTGCAGCGTTGGTGTTGCTCCGACCCGTTCTCTCGATAGCTGCGGGGGCCACCTGATCATGCTGACCTGGTTGCTTGACGTGGCGGGGGCGGCGGTGCCGGTGTTGCTCGGGTGGGTCGTCGCGCTCTTGCGGCGGATCGACAGCCACCTGGATCAACTCGAAACGCACGACCGTGTCCTGTTCGGCGAGGACAGGATCGACGACGACGACGGTCTCGTTGACCGGGTCGACCAACTCCGACGCGACCTCGACGACCTCGCGAACCGACGATGATCGACTGGGTCACACAGACGGTTGAGCTTCCACTCTACGCTTTGCTCTTGCTCTCGGGCCTCGGGAGCGGCCTCCGGTCGGCGCGGCGGTTCGTCCGTCGACGACGATCCCGTCGGAAGCGGTCACGGAGGGAGTCGTGACCGGGTGGTCGTCGGCCGACGGCTACGGAGAACCGCAACTGCGGCGAGCGTGGCGGTCGGTGCCGGACGATCCGCCGGTGATCGTCGCCGGGTCGGTGTCGATCCCGGTCGGGTGGAGCAAGACCGAGAACGACGTGCCGAGATAGGTTCACACTGTCGTGAACCGCGGTTTCTCTCCAACTGTCCCGCGACCCGTTCCTCTCGTCACTCCGTTCCTGAATCGTTCGGGTCGCTCCCTTTCCGCTACGCTAACACGAAGAAGCTTGCAGGCAGTGCGGTGGTGGAGCGTTGTTGGGTGAGACCGTGGTCCGGTTGGTGTGGTGGTTAGTTCACTTCCTTCGCTGTTCTACTGGTTCACGACGGTGTTATCCGCGAGTGCCGCCAGTCGTTCCGCCGTGTCGTCGTGGAACGTGACGATCCGTCGACCGTGTTGCTTCTTCACCGTCGTGTCGCTCTCGCCGAGTTCGTTCAGGAACGCGAACACCCGCCGGACAGTCGCCGGTCGGGAGTCGCGGTCGGCCGACGAGAGTGCTCGACGGATGCGGCCCGCGTTGATCGTCCGGCCCGCCTGACTCTTGTCCGACAGTTCGACCGCCTTCGACGCCACCCACCGGGCGCGGGTCTGGTTCGCCGAGAGGTGGTCGTCGGCACTGTGGTCCGGCAACGCCACCACGCTCTCCAGCGGCGTCTCGGGCGTCACGCCGTGACTCGCCGACTCGGCCGATTCCTCCGCTTCGGTCGCCAGGTCGCCGTCGACGAGTCGCTCCTTCAGCCGGTTGAGTTGGCCCGTGACGTTCGCGAGTCCTTGCTGAACCGAGTCCACGTCGTTCGCCAGGCTTTGCACCCGCTCGCGAAGATCGTCGCCGAGACTGCCGTCGACGCGCTCCCGCAGTGAGTTGATCACGCCGCGGGCTTCGGACAGCGACCGCCGCAGGTCGTCGTTCTCGCGCTCGACGCGCTCGACGCGGTCACGCAGGTCGTCGTTCTCGCGCTCGACGCGCTCGACGCGCTGCTCGATCTTGTCGAGTCGGCTACTCGACACCTCCACGGTCTCGTCGTCCGGCTCGTCACCGGACTGCTGGGTCACACCCATACGGCCGCCAGAGGGAGTTGAACCCTCCGTACCCCGAGGAGTTGAACCTCGGGTACCCCGAGCGGCTTAGTCGGCGTCGTCGAGCCGGTCGTCGAGCCGGTCGTCGAGACTCACCTCGTCGAGGAACAGCGAACGACGGAGTGAGCATAGATCGACGCACGGCATGACGCGGTCGTGGTCGCTCGTCTTCACATCCCAGTCGTCGCACGAACACACCCCGACCCACTCTCCGGACTCTACTCTCCGGAGGTAGCACTTCTGCGGGTCTCGTCCATCGACTTCGACCGAGAACCATCCTGGAGCGTCGTCGACGATCACCGAGTCACGCTCCCCGGAGACGATCCACGACCCGGTCTCCCTGTCGGCCGCGGCCTGGAAGTCGATCTTCTGCGCGTCGTCCGGCGTTTCGAGTTCGTCGTTGTCGTCCTGGTCGTCGTCGGGAGTGTCGTCGCTCCCGAACTCCGCGAGTGTCGACATTAGCGACTTACCTCCCCCGGCTGCCCGCAAACGTCACACTCTGGACCACCTTCTGCGGTGACGATCACCCCGCTACACCCGGTGTCGTGGCACGGACCGAGTGCCATTGTGACCGCGCTCATACTTTCACCTCGACGACGTGGCCGTCGTCGTCGCGCGTCACCCGGTCACTCCGACACACCCAGCACTTGCGTCCGTCTCCGGTCGACTCCATCTGCCCGCACGAGGGACACTCGTGACGGTCGGCGCGGCCGCGGTCGCTCGCGTGTTCCTCTTCGAGACGGTCGATCTGCGCGCACGTCTTGCACTTCCCGGCGCGCGGGGTCGGCGAGCCGCACGAGGGACAGCTCACGACCCTCTACCTCCGTCGGTCGCCTCGCCGGCGTCGCCTCCGTCTCCGGCGTCGGTCACGGTCTCGCGACCGCCGTCGGTCACGATCGGGGCGGCCTCACCGTCGTCCTGGTCGTCGCCGCCTTGGTCGTCGTTGAAGAGGTACGCCAACCCGGCGTCGATGGATCGGAACTCCTCACGGCGCTCGCCGCAGTCGGCACACTCGTACCGGATGTAGACGGCGTCGCGGTCGTACTCGCGGTAGTCGTGGTCGTGGTCGTGCGAGCAGTTGGTCGACTCGTCGCGGCCTTCGCGGTCGTCGACGACCGGCGTCCCGCCGTCGGTGCGGACCTCCGGGTCGTCGTTGAGCATCACCTGCTCGTCGATAGCCAGGTATCGTTCCAGTGACGACGCCTCGGCGACCATCGTCTCGAACTCGTCGCGATCGACGACGATCACCGCGATCTCGTCGGCGTGGAGCCCAGGAACCTGGCCATCGAGGCTCATCACGCCGCGGACACCGTCCGCACAGTTCCCACACAGGTCGAGCGACCCGTCCGGGAGCGGGACATACGTCTGCGGGCGCGTTTTCTCTGAGATGTCCTTCTCGCACCCGTCACACAGTAGGGTCATGAGTCTGCCTCCCCGCGGCTCGTGACGCGACCACGAGAGAGCGGTACTCCGTCTTCGTAGTTCTCGACGAACTCGCCGACTGCCTCGCGGAGTACGTCAGCCCGGTTTACCGATCCAGCCGGGCCCGGCTCCGTTAGGTCGTAGGCGATGCGGTCGATCTCCTCGATACAACCCTCGGAGAGTCGGAACTCGACTCTCCGCATGTTGGTAGTGGGGTCTGGGCCGTCTGCCATGCAATGCACGGTGGTATTGCAACACAAATAAAACCACCGTTGCCACCGTCACCCGCTCTACCCCGGCGCCACCGGCGCCACCGGCACGTATATTTGTCCCGGTGCATTACACACACCACATGTCCACGAGTCGTACACCAACGGTATCGTTCAGATGGGACGGCGCGGAAGAACTTGACAAGCAGCTCCCTGACGACGTGGACCGGTCCGAAGCGATGCGTCGAATCCTCGATAATTGGGTTGACGACCCTGACGAGTCGCTTATCAACTGACCCCCGCCGGCCTTGGGGCCGCCGTCCGAGTCTCGTAGTGGGGTCTGGGCACGGCGGCCCCGTCGACAGCGGGGAGCCTCCTTCAAACCGTCATCAAACGACAACATGTCAGTAGGCTATCCCAAACTTCTCGCCGCAGGTGATAACAGTGTCGATGATTGCTAGTTAATAAACACGGATGGACCGTAACCGGATATGCACCCGTCGTAACGAGTAAACTGGATATGACGATATGATTACTCAAACGGCTGTTTGACCCGACTCCCGATGGCTGGGACCCGTTCACGGCAGTCGCGCCCATTTGAACCGTCGACGGATTAAATAGGCGCGAACACGTAGATGTAGGCGTGAACCAGTCTGACAAGGTGTTCGCGGCGCTGATGTACGCCGCCGAGGAGTACCGCACCGTGAGCGCCGACGACGTGCTCGCCGCCGCCGAGGAGATCGAGACGATCGACGACCCGCCGGGCCGCCGGACGATCGTCGATCACTGCAACAACCTCGCGGAGATCGGGCTCGTGAGAACCGTCGAGTCGGGACGCTGGAAGTTCATCGGCACGTTCGACCCATCAACATGATCCTCAAAATCGACGGGAAGGCAGTGATCGACAGCGACAGTCTCGACGCCCACGACGTGCTCGACGGAGAGATCCGGCTCAACGAAACCGAAGAGGGAGACGTGGTCGTCCGGAGCGACGGGCCGGTCGCAATCACGATCCGGCACGAGGGTGTCGACGAGCGCATCATCGACTGACTTACAACCAGTCGACGGTCTCGCGCTCCCGTCGCTGTACCTCGGGTGAGTAGGCTCCGCGGTAGTGATCGAGAAACGTCTCCAGGTCGTCCCACCCGCCCCAGTCGCACACGACGAGCGGGTCGACTTCTTCGCGGCCGGCGAGCAACGTCGCCCAGGTTCTCCGAAAGTCGTGGAACTCCAGGTGTCGCCAGTGCTCGTCTCCGGTCTCGTCGGCGAGTCGATCACGGAGCTGGGCGACGCGACGGTCGGCGGTGCGTTGTGAGAACTCCACGACCGGCTCGTCGCGGGGCGCGTCGCGGACACGGTCGACGGCCTCGATCCGGGCGGCAAGGTCGGTCGGTACCGGGGCCTCACGGTACTTGCCGAACTTCGCGACCGACTCGACAACACGCAGTGTCGGCCCGATGCCGGTGTCGACGACGTGCTCCGGTGCGACGCCGACGGCCTCCGAACACCGGAGTCCGCAGCGCAGCCCGAGTTCGACGAGCGTTCGGGCGTCGTCGGCGACGGCGTCGATCACGCGGTCGGTCTCGTCGCGGGACAGCCACACCTTCATCCCGTCGCGCTCGTCGTAGGGTTCCAGGTTCATCGCGGTTCTCCCGTGTCGTGGAAGCCGACAACGACGACAAAACCCCCGGGTTCGACCCGGCGAGACTGGGCTTCGACGGGTCGATCCGGGCGTGTTCTGTCGCACTTGTGGGTGTTCTGCGTCATCGATCTCCCACCCACTCCGATGGTACCCAGAACGTCGCAGTACACCGTTCACAGACGGCCACAGTTTCGAAGCCGTTGGGAGCGTCTTCGATGCATGTTGACCGGTGCTCGTGGCCGGCCACCGCACACCACAGTCGACGAAGCGGTCGTCGCGGGAGTCTCATGACTCACCCTCGATCTTCCGGTCGACTGTCATGCACACGTCGGCCCCGTTCATGTTCGGCGTTCGGAAGTAGACCGTCCGCTCCCGCTTCCAGCCGTCGTAACCGTCGAACCCGTCGGAGTTCCAGCCGAACCCGACGACCACGCCGCCGGGCGCAGTGACCGCTTCCAGGGCGTCGCGTGGCTCCCACGGCCGGCCGACGTGGAACCCGTTGTAGTGCTTGTCGGCGTTGTCGGCGTCGTAGGGCGGGTCAAACAGCACAGTGTCGAAGCTCTCCGGGTCGACGGCCGTGTCGATCTCCCGAACGTCGACGTGCAAGTCGGCGTCGCGCGCGGGGTCTATGTCGTTCCGAACGACCGGCCCGTCGTGTTCGACTCGTGTCTTCCCGGCGCACGCATTCAGGACTCGGCCCGATAGGTGCTCGTCAATCGCTTCCCGAACCTGTGGCACCTCGAACGTCCAGGGGGTCAAGTAGACCGGCGACCCGTCAGAGAACCGGCCGCCGATGTTGATCCGCTCGACTGTCTCGGTCATGACTCTCCCTCGAACTCCCGCCACTGTCGAAGCGTCGTCGACGGCGTCCCGCACCTGGAACATTCGAACCCGGCCCGGAACCCCTCGGGAGCGTCGTCGACTTCGACCGGCTCGTAGTCGTGGCCGACGGCGAGACACCACAGTCGACGCCACACCCACCGGGCGCGCGGGACAAGCCGCAGTCGGCGCACGAACGCGCCACCGACGACGATCCCGACGACGGCGATGAACACCTCGGGCGGAATCACGGTCACGAGTCGAACACCTCGCCGACGGGGAGCTTGTACTGCTCGGCTTCGCGCCCGGCGTGGCCCGACGGTCCCCATTCACCGCCGACGAGTCGCGTCACCGTCGACGGCTCGACCCGGCGCAATTCCCGGGGCGTGTCGTCGACGAACCGCACGAACACGTACCAACCGGCAAGATCGGGCTGGGCGTCGTACCCGACGATACTCCGGTGTTGATCGCGCCACAGTCGGAAGCGGCCATCTGCTGGATACTCGTCGCCGACGCGCGCGTGCGTCGACTTCACCTCGTATCTCGCCTCGGTTCGTGGGTTTCGGAGATCGCCGTCGAGTTCGTCGTCGCCCGGCACCGGCTCCAAGTCGTACGCCTCGCGAGCGATAGCCTCGGCTAACTCGCCGTCGTCCTGGTTCTTCCCGGCGAGTCGACGTAGATCACGCCGGTCGACGGCGTCGGTCACGTCCTGGGTCATGAGAACACCTCGCGCGTCTTGCCGTTGGAGACCGGTTCCATCCGCTTGTTGAACCGAACCCACCGGTACCGCTCCGTCGGGAGGTCGTCGCGCGGAATCGAGAAGTAGCGGATGAACCCGTCGTGAAACGTCGACCACGGCCCGACCCAGGTGAACCACCGGCACTGCTTGATCGGCGTGTAGTCGAGGTCGCTCGGGTCCTGTGTCGCGACGACGACCTTCACCCGTTGGTCTCGGTCCTGGTGAAGTGACTGCTTGAGTGGGTTGTCGTCCTCGACGCCGTCGGCGAGCGCACCGTCCTGGGCCTCGTCGACGATCAACTGCGACGGGTGGCCCGTCGCGTCGTGGTAGTCCTGCAGGACTCGCCGAGCTGCGGCGACGGCCGGCAGTGGGTCGTCACACCGCCACCGGAGCCGCGTCGACGACGAACGGCGGGCTTCCCGCTCGGACGTGACTGTCTCGGCGTCGTCAACTGCGTTCCCGTCGATCCCGTCGGTGCCGGTGTGGTCGATCCACACCGATAGACCGGGATACTCTGAGTGCATTTCTCGCAACAGTGTCGTCTTCCCGCCACCCGAGTCGCCGGTAACGAGTTCGTGCTGTGCTTGTGGCATCAGACACCTCGTTCGGCGACGTTCACGCCGTCGCTCGCCTCCTGGTTGCCGTCGCTCGCCTCCTGGTCGTTGAGTGATTGCACGACTTCGACAGCCCCGACGATCACGTCGACGATCGCCGGCGTGCCGTCGACGCCGGTCGCCTTCTGGACGCCGCGGTACACGCGCGGCAACCCGCCGGAGTCTGGGTCATACGGACTCTCGACTTCACGGAGGGACTTGTCGGGGTCGGTCGACAGTAGCATCTCGCGGAGTGTCGAGTCAGACCCGTTCTTGTCCGGTGTCTCGACTCCCTCGGCGGCGGCGTGGGTGGTCGCCTCGGCGTCGGTGGCTTCCAGCGTCGCGCCGGGCGCGGGTACGTCGTCGCTCATGCTGTCACCCGGACACGGTGGCCGCAGTCACTGCAGGTGTACACGCCCGGCTCGACGTCGTCGACCGGCAACGGCTCACCGCATCCAGGGCACGGCTCCCCGTCGTCGTCGACCGTGTCGCCGTCGACCGCGTCGTCGGCGGCCGACGGTGTCGGGAACCGTTCGCCACCGTCCGTTGCGGTACCGTCGCCGGTGGTGCCGTTGCGGTCGGGGGCCGTAGAATCACCGTTCGGTACCGTACCGTCACCGGCGGTAGATTCACCGTCGGTTACGGTCGGGGGCTGTTCTTCAGAATCGGCGGTAGAGTTGTTCTCCACCGCTCCGTTACCGCTCGTTACCGTGTCGTCCGTGTTGGTGTCTGTGTCTGTCGTCATGCTCACCTCGTCGTTGTGCTCGACAACTTCGAGCAGGGCCTCGTCGAGACTGTCGGCGTCGTGGTCGTCGGACTTCCAATTGTGCTGTGCCGCAGAGTGAAGCGACTCGAACGGCTTCCCGCACTGCGGGCAGTGGAAGATCTCGGTCTCGATCATACTGGCACCTCGAAGCTGGCGGCGATCGCCGTCGCGGTGTAGATCGTCCACGCCGTCGGAACGAACCTCGGATAGCGTCGGAACGCCAACAGTGACGCGACAACTGTCACACCGCCGAGTGCTCCCAGCATCTAACAGTAGTAGGACACACGGGCATAAAAACGAATTACGGTAAACGCCGTGAATCTGCGGTAGACGACGCCTCTCCCGACGACTCTC
>ERZ1034569.579-NODE-579-length-13232-cov-6.011687_pt1 | contig 13232 bp, 15 predicted proteins | sample MGYA00520706_ERZ1034569 | MGnify/ENA primary metagenome ERZ1034569 (study PRJEB33760, sample SAMEA4777722) | hypersaline lake metagenome | biome: hypersaline environment; feature: brines | place: Spain | collected 2014-08 | depth 0 m ...
GTCCATATGCGTCTCTCGGGGACCGGCGGCAAAAGAGTGGTGTGGGGACGGGACTGCGGGCCCAGTTCGTCAGTCCCACTCCTCGCCGAGTCCGGCGAGCGAGAACGGCCCGACAGGCAGGTTGTACCCCTCCTCCATCGCGGTGTCGACCTGTTTCTCCGTGGCGACCCCCTCGTCGACGACCTTCCGGGCCTCCTCGCGCATGGCCGCGTAACACCGGTTGGCGACAAAGCCGTACTCGCCGGGGGCGTCGTCGATGACGACCGGCTCCTTGCCGACCGCCTCGCACAGCTCCTCCATCAGGTCGACGACCGCCTGGTCGGTCTGCTCCGATTGGACGACCTCGACCAGCGGCATGACCGGCGCCGGATTGAAGAAGTGGGCAACGGCAACCCGAGAGGGGTCGGAGACGGCGTTTGCGATACTCGCCACCGAGAAGCCGCTCGTGTTCGAGTACAGCGGGATATCCTCGGTCACCGCGTCGACCTCCCGGAACACCTGCCCCTTCAGCGAGAGGTCCTCGGTGACCGCCTCGACCAGCAGGTCGGCGTCCTCGACGGCCTCCTCGAGGTCGGTCGTCAGCGTCAGCCGGTCCAGGGCGTCCGCCCGCTCCGCCTCGGTGAGGTACCCCCCCTCGACTGCCCGGTCGAGCCCGTAGTTACCGCTCCGGATGCGCTCCTCGGCCGCCTCGAGGATGTCCGCGTCGATATCGCGGACCGAGACGGTGTAGCCGTTCTGGAGGAACACCTGTCCGATGCCGCTGCCCATGACCCCGCCGCCGACGACGGCGATATTGTCGATGTCTTGCATGGCGTCCCCCGGTGCTCCCGGAGCCGGCATAGTTCTTCGCCCGGACACCGGGGGGCGGATGCCCAAACGTATAATTCCCGGCCGCGTGTGGGTGGTGTTAATGGCAGCCAACCCGGAGTACGACGCCGTCTACGAGTCATTCGAGTGGGAGGACGCCCTGGAGACATACGACTGGGACGCGCCGGCGGAGCTGAACGTCGCCCACGAGGCGTGTGACCGCCACGCCGGCTCCGGTGACGTCGGCTTCGCCTGGGTCGACCCCGACGGCGACCTGGCGGAGTACACCTTCGGCGAGCTTCAGGAGCGGTCGAACCGGGTGGCGAACGCACTCGAGGCGCTGGGGGTCGAGCGCGGCGACCGCGTGACGACGCTGCTCCCGAAGGTGCCGGAGACGATCGTCACGATCCTGGGGATCTGGAAGACAGGCGCGGTCCACGTCCCCCTCTTTACCGCGTTCGAGACCGGGGCCGTGGAGTACCGGGTCGAGGACGCCGAGCCCGAGGTCCTGGTCTACCACGCCGACCACGCCGACACCGTCGCCACCGTCGACACCACGGGGCTGACGACAGTCAGCGTCGGCGAGGACTCGGCGGCCGACCACGAGTACGGGGCGGCCGTCGCCGACCGAGCGCCGGAGTATGAGGTCACCCGGACCGCGATGGCCGACCCCTGCACGATGCAGTACACCTCCGGCACCACCGGCCCGCCGAAGGGGGTTGTCCTCCCGCACAAGGTGCTCCCGGTGCTGTACCCCCACACGAAGTACGTCCTCGATATCCGGCCGGACGACGTTGTCTGGGGGGCCGCCGACCCGAGTTGGTCCTTTGGCCTCTTCACGACGGGCTTCGGGCCGATGGCCTTCGGTGCGACCCGGGTGCTCCACGCCGGGCAGTTCGACCCCGACCGCTGGGTGGGGATCCTCGCCGACCACGACATCTCGGTGTTGGGGGCAGCCCCCAGCGCCTACCGGGGTATCATCGCCGACGGCGAGGAGCTGCTCGAGGGACGGAGCTTCGAGGGGTTGCGGGTGCTCCACAGCGCGGGCGAGCCGCTCAACCCCGAGGTCGTCGACTGGTTTCGCGACCAGTTCGGCCTGACCGTCCACGACGGCTACGGGCTGACCGAGGGGGGGATGGTGGTCAACAACTACGCCGGCCTCGACACCGAGGTGAAGCCGGGGTCGATGGGGCTACCCTGCCCCGGCTACGAGGTGACGCTGTTGGACCCGGAGACGCGCGAGCCCGTCGCGCAGGGCGAGACCGGCGAGATAGCCGTCAAACCCCGTGACTGGCTCCTGATGGACCGCTACTGGGGGCTGCCCGAGCGGACCGAGCGGACCTTCGAGGAGGGGTGGCTACTCACCGACGACCTCGCGCACCGTGACACGGACGGCTACTACTGGTACGAGGGCCGAGGTGACGACGTGATCATCTCCTCGGGCTACCGGATCGGCCCCTTCGAGGTCGAAAACAGCCTGATAGAGCAGTCGATAGTGGCCGAGGCCGCCGTGATTGGGCTGCCGGACGACCAGCGTGGCCAGCGGGTCAAGGCCTTTGTCGTTCCGACCGAGCAACCCGCGGACCCCGACGCCGCCGCCGAGAGGCTGAAACAACACGTCAAGGAGCAACAGGCACGACACGCCTACCCCCGGGAGGTCGAGTTCGTCGATGAGCTCCCGAAGACGGCCACCGGAAAGATCCAGCGGTACAAGCTAGAGGAGCGCGACGCCGACGCGAGCCGGGGGAGCAACTGAACCGGACAGCCCCTCCCGGCGGTGGCCGTCCCCGGTAGCCGCCGTCTCAGATCAGCTCGCGGGCGATAGTTCGCTTCTGGATCTCGTCGGTCCCCTCGAAGATACGCAGCACACGGGCGCTGCGGTACTGGCGCTCGATTGGCTGGTTCTTCATAAAGCCGGCCCCGCCGTAGACCTGCATGGCGACGTCGGCGGCATCGTTCTGGAGCTGGGCGCCGCGGAGCTTTGCCATCGACTCCTCCTTTCGGGCGCGGTCGCCCTTGTCGATCTTCCAGGCGGCGTACCGGTAGAGCTGGCGGGCCTGTTCGATGTCGGTCGCCAGGTCCGCGATCTGGAAGGAGATCCCCTGTCGATGGCCGATAGGCTTGCCGAAGGTCTCCCGGTCGCCGGCGTAGTCCACGGCCAGGTCCAGCAGGAACTGTGCGTTGCCGACCGCGGCGGCGGCGATGTTGATCCGGCCGCCACCGATCCACTCCATCGCGGCCGAAAAGCCCTCGTCCACCTCGCCGAGGACCTGACCTTCGGGGACCCGACAGTCGTCAAAGCGAAGCTCGGCCTGGCCGCCGGGCGTCAGCCCCATCGTCCGGTGAACCTTCTCGACGCTGAAGCCGGGGTTGTCGTCGTCGACGAGGAAGCAACTGATCCCCCCGTAGTCGCCGGGCTCGCCGGAGGTCCGGGCGAACACCATCGCAAAGTCGGCGTAGGGGCCGTTGGTGATCCAGTACTTGCTCCCGTTGATCACCCACTCGTCGCCGTCTTTCTCGGCCGTCGAGTCCATGAAGTGTGGGTCACTGCCGTGGTCGGGCTCGGTCAGCGCGAAACAGGTCGTCTTCTCCCCCTCCATGACGGGGTAGAGATACTCCTCGCGCTGTTCGTCGTCGAGTTCCATCAGGATAGGCGTCGGACCGCCCGCACCCCCGAGGATGGCGCTGTGAAAGCCCGGGGGCCGGTTGGCGAGATGCTCGCCGACGATTCCGCGAGTGAGGATATCGACGCCGCCGCCGCCGACCTCCTCGGGCATGGACATACCGTAAAAGCCCGCCTCGACAGCCTTCTCGCGGACCTGCTCGATGATGTCGCGGTACTCGGGGACCTGGTAGTGGTCGTCGTCGACGATGTGTCGCTCGTAGTCCTCACCCAGATACTCCGGGTGCTCGCTCTCCAGTGGCTCGACCTCCTGTTCGATAAAGTCGTCTAACGCCTTGTTGATCTGTTTTGCCTCTGAGGGGACAGTAAAGTCCATAGACGTTCATTACGTTCTACCGATATAAGTATGAGTGGCATACGATAGACAGACCCACGCAGTGGTAGCCGTGGTGGACACCCGAGGAGGGCCGTCCACGGCAGGCACACCGGGCGTTCAGACCGGCTCGAACCGGGGGACCGCGTGCTCGCCGTCGTCTGTCTCGTGGAAGCACACCTCGACGGGCTGGCCGACTGAGAGGGCCCCAGGGTCGTCGGTGACGATGTTGGTCAGCAGCCGCGGCCCCTCGGCGAGTTCGACGTAGGCGACCACGTACGGCGTCGCGTCGTCGTACGGCGGTCCGGTCTGGCGCGTGACCGAGTGGGCGTAGACCTCCCCCTCACCGCGTGTCTCGACCCACTCGGTGTCCTCGGAGAGACAGTCGGGACACCGGGCCCGCGGGGGGTGGTAGACGCGACCGCAGTCCGTACACTCGGTCACCAGCAGCCGGCCCTCGGCGGCGGCCTCCCAGTACGTCTCGGTCTCGGGGGTCGGGGAGACGTCGGGCGTCGGCAGGGTCGTCTCGTCGGCCATCACCGGTCACCCCCGAGGACGAGCGTGGTGCTGGCCATCCGCGTGCCGAGACTCCCGCCGGTGCCGTGGGTGAGGCCAATCTCGCAGTCTGGGACCTGAACCGGGTCGTTTGCCTCGCCGCGGAGTTGCCGGACCGTCTCGATGATCTTCGGCATCCCGCCACGGTTCGCGGGGTGGTTGTTGCAGAGCCCACCCCCGTCGGTGTTAAACGGTAACTCGCCGTCAGGCGCCTGCAGTGTGCCACCCTCGACGAACTCGCCGCCCGCACCCTTCTCACAGAAGCCAAGATCCTCGAGGGTCTCGACGACAGTGATCGTGAAGGAGTCGTAGACCGAGGCGTAGTCGATATCGTCGTGGGTGACCCCTGCCGCCTCGAAGGCCCGCGGGCCGGACTCGACGGCACCGGTGTGGGTCAGGTCGATGTCGCCGGCGTCGTGGTGTTTGACCGCCTCCCCGTGGCCCAGCACCGACACGCAGTCGCGGTCGAGGTCGTCGGCGACCGCAGGGCTGACGACGACGACCCCGCCGCCGCCGTCGGAGACGACACAGCAGTCGAGCAGGTGAAGCGGGTCACTGACCAGGCGGGACTCGACGACGTCCTCGACGGTGACGGGCTCCTGGAACATCGCGTCCTCGTTGTACTGGGCGTGCTCGGCGGCCGCCACCCGGACCTCGGCGAGCTGTTCGGCCGTCGTGCCGTACTCGTGCATGTGTCGGCGGGCGGCGAGGGCGTACATGTTGACCGTGCCGATCCCGTAGGTCTCCTCGAAATCCGCCTGAGGGCCGGAGGGTGGGCCGCCGTCGCCGGACCGCGACCGTGGGCGGCCCGCCATCGTAACGAGTGCCACCTCACACTTTCCCGCCGCGACCGCGGCGGCGGCGTGGCCGACGTGAGAGACGTACGAGGTGCCACCGAGGTCGGTCGAGTCCACGTAGGAGAGCCCCTCGAGCCCCAGATAGTCGACCATCGACATGACCCGGCCGGGCCGGCCGGCGGTGAAGTAGCCGTCGACATCGGCCGTCGTGAGTCCGGCGTCCTCGAGGGCCCCGGCGGCGACATCCCCGTGGAGTTGGGCGGTGGACTTGTCGGGGGCGTTCCGGGTCGGGTGCTCGTACACACCCGCGATCGCGGCGGTGTGGTCTGTCATACCATCCACCGACTGTCGGTCGAGTATTATACCTGCTGGTCGACACCCGCGGTCACCGCCGACACGCAGTCAGCCGTCGCGGTCGTCGACGGCATCCTCGAAGGTCGCCTTCGAGGTCGCGGCGCCGCCCATCAGGTGGCTGGTGTCGGTCCCGACCATCATGAAGTCAAAGCCCAGGTCGACGTAGCGTTCGACCTCTTCACGGCCGAAGGCGAGTGTCGCCACCGGCTTGTCCTCGGCGTGGGCCGCCTCGACTACGCGGTCGACGGCGTCGAGAAAGGCCTCGGACTCGTACTCGCCGTACATCCCGAGGTTGGCCGAGAGGTCCGCCGGTCCCAGAAAGAGGCCGTCCAGGCCGTCGACAGCCGCGATCTCCTCGACGTGCTCGAAGCCGGACTCGGTCTCGACCTGGGCAACGGTGAGTACACGGTCGTTTGCCGTCTCGACGTAGTCGTCCATCGCCAGGCCGTACCGGGCGGCACGGCCGCCGGCCACGCCCCGCTTACCCTCGGGCGGGTAACGGGTCGCCTCGACGAGCGCCCGGGCGTCGTCGGCGTCGTCTATCATGGGGGACATCACGCCGGCAACACCGGTATCGAGCACGCGCTTGATAACGACAGGGTCGTTCCACGGCAGGCGAACGACCGCCTCGGTCTCCCCGCCGGCAGCGTCGGTGGCCCGGGCCATGTCGATGACCGTCTCCAGGGAGTTTGGTGTGTGTTCGATATCGAGCACCACGAAGTCAAAGCCCAGTTCGGCGCTGATCTCCGCGACGGCCGGGTCCCGCAACGAGAGCCAGTTCCCGACAGCCGCCTCCCGCGCTCTGAGTGCGTCGACGAGGGACATATATGCCGTTCCAGGGCGGGCGGCAAAACTGTGGGTGGTCGATAGCGGGACACTCGGGCACACGCCTGTCCCCCTCGGCCCGTCCCGCCGACGCCGGCGTCTACTCGGCTGGCTCGACGGTCACCCGCACCTTCCGTCCGACCGGCAGGTCAGCGTCCGCCCCGACGAGTTTCACGCCCGCACGGTCACGGCCACAGAACAGCGCCAGGCCGGTGACGGGGTCGCCGTTTGCTCGCACCGCGACGTCCCGCCAGGTGACGTGTCTCCCACCCGCAGCCCCGACTGTCGTCCCCGCGAGTGCAACCGGTGTCGTGCTGTCCTCCGACTGTCCAGCAGCGGGTATCTCAGCCCCGAGTCGGCCACCGCCCTCGTAGTGTGGGCAGCCCCCGTCGAGCACGGCGTTACCTTCGAGGGTACCGTCGTCGCGTGCCGCGACACCGGCAAAGGCCTCGCCCGGTGCGGGGTGGGGAGGTGAGTCCAGCAGCGCCCAGGTCTCCCCGGCGGCCACGACCGTCCCGGTCCCGTCCCAGTCCACGGGCCGCAGGTCGACGTCCGGGCCGAGTTCCAGCGGGAGCGACCCCGAGGCGCGGTAGCGGTCGTCGCCGCGGTCGCGAAAGCCGAGGTGGATGTGGTTCGGGACCCAGGGGGCGAAGAACCCTGCCCGGACGAGGTTACCCAGCGGGTCACCGACGGTGACCGTGTCACCGGCCTCGACGGCCGGGTCGACGTGAAGTATTCGGGCGATACGGTCGCCGGTGTCGACCAGTGTCAGGTGGTCGTTGGCGGCGGCGTAGGGCTTTGGCGGGGCGGCGACGGTCCGGGTGTCGACGACCTCGCCGGCCACCGGCGAAGGGGCGGTCGTCGCGGCCGTCGTCTCGTCGCCCGGGTACAGGTCGACCGCACAGCCGCGGTCGTGGGCGACGAAGGGGGAGTTGTACAGCGAGAACCGGCAGTACTGTGAGAGCACGTCCGCGGGGAGCGTGACTGCCATCACCGGTGGTAGGGCCGCAACCGGCTTATCGGCGTCGACACCGGTGGCACCACACGGTGGCACGGCCCGTCGGTGCAAGCCACTGCGGTGGGCACAACCGTTAGGCGGGCGGCCCGTGTATGAGCGACGATGACACTGTACGACCAGGTCGCGGACCTCCCGCTGACCGTCGAGGGGTACGACCTGTCGCGGCTCGAGGGGGAGACCTCCAGTGACTTCACCCGGGTGTCGACCGTATTCACCCTGTACGGGCCCGAGAGGGCGGGTTCCGGCGAGGACGTGACCTACGACACCCCCGACCACGACGCGCTGCTCGGGGCCGACCCCGACGCCGACCGGTTCCCCCTGGCCGGGGAGTACACACTCGACTCCTTCTCGTCGGCCCTGGCGGACGTCGACCTGTTTCCGACAAAGGAGCCCGAGCGGGGGGTCTCGAAGCACTACCGGCGGTGGGCCCTCGAGGGGGCGGCGCTTGACCTGGCGCTCCGGCAGGCCGGGGAGACGCTGGCGAGCGCGCTCGGTCGGCGTGACGACCCGGTCAGCTTTGTCGTCAGCACCCGGCTCGGGGAGCCGCCGACGACCGACCGTATCGAGCAGGTGCTCGATGTCGACGGTGACATAGCGTTCAAGCTCGACCCGACGCCCGAGTGGACCCCGGAACTCGCCGCGCGGGTGGCGGAGCTCGCACCCGTTCGGATCCTCGACCTGAAGGGGCTGTACGAGGGGACGGAGGTGGACGCCGAGCCCGACCCGGCCCTCTACGAGCTCGTGCTGGAGACGTTCCCCGACGCGGTGGTCGAGGACCCGGCGCTCACCGACGAGACCCGGCCGCTGTTCGACGGCCACGAGGAGCGGGTCTCCTGGGACTACCCGGTCACCGGGGTCGAGTCGGTCGAGAAACTGCCCTTCGAGCCCGAGTGGCTGAACGTCAAGCCCTCGCGGTTTGGCACCGTCGAGTCGCTGTTCGATACCGTCGAGTACGCGCGAGAGCGGGATATCCGGCTGTACGGCGGCGGCCAGTTCGAACTCGGCGTCGGTCGCCGACAGCTCCACGCCCTGGCGGCTGCACTCTACCCCGACGGCCCGAACGACCTCGCACCACGGGGGTACAATACGCCCGAGGTCCGGTCGGGCGTGCCGGTGAGCCCGCTGAAGCCGCCGGCGGAGCCGACAGGGTTCGACTGGCAGTAGCCGGCGCCAAGGCTACGCCTCTGGGCCACAGAAGGGTGGCTGTGACACGACCGCTCGCGACCGACGGTGTAGTACTCATCGACGGCGAGGTGCTCGTCATGGAGCGCACCCACGACCCGTACGAGGGCGACTGGGTCCTGCCAGGCGGGTTCGTCGAGCGCGAGGAGCGCGCCCGCGAGGCCTGTGTCCGCGAGGTTCGTGAGGAGGTAGGGCTCGCCGTGTCGGTCGAGGGGTTCGTCGGCCTCTACGACCACCCCGACCGCGACGAACGCGGGACGGTCAGCGCCGCCTACCGCTGCCGGCCCGTCGCCGACGACCCCCAACCGGAGCCCCGCGAGGAGGCCCGTCGCGTGCACACCGTCGACCCCGGGGACCTCCCGCGGATGGGCTTCGACCACGCCGAGGTCGTGCGGGATACCTTCGAGGGTATCTGAGGGCTGGAACGGGGGTCGTGGCGGCGCCGGTCTGCGAAGATTTAACCGCGGCGCGGGGGGAGAGTGGGTATGCTCATCCGGAATGCCACGCTCGCCGACGGACGGCGGCGTGACGTCCGTGTCGACGGCGAGCGGGTCGGGGCCGTCGCGGCGGCCGGGACACTGGACGCGGCGGCCGGCGAGGGGACCCGGGACGCCACCGGCAAGCGTCTGCTCCCGGGGATGATAGACGTTCACGTCCACCTCCGCCAGCCCGGCTTCTCGCACAAGGAGACCTGGGCCACCGGCACCAGGAGTGCGGCGGCAGGTGGCGTGACGACCGTCGTCGACCAGCCAAACACCGACCCGCCGACCGTCGACGGGCCGGCGTTCGACCGGAAGGCGGAGTTTGCCGCCGACGCCCTCGTCGACTACGGGGTCAACGGCGGTGTCGTCGACGGCTGGGAGCCCGCGACGCTGTTCGACCGGCCACTGTTCGCGCTCGGGGAGGTCTTCCTCGCGGACTCCACCGGGAACATGGGGGTCGACACCACGCTGTTCTCGCAGGCACTCGACCGTGCCCGCACAGCGGGGGTTCCCGTCACCGTCCACGCCGAGGACGCCTCGCTGTTCAACGAGAGTGCCCGCGGGCGCGAGGACGCCGACGCCTGGTCGGCTTACCGGACCGCCCGCGCCGAGGTGGCCGCCGTCGAGCAGGCCTGCCAGGTCGCCCGCGAGCAGGGGGTTGCGGTCCACATCGCCCACGCCAGCACGCCGGAGGGGATCGATGCCGCACACGAGGCCGGGATGACGGTGGAGGTCACCCCCCATCACATGTTTCTCTCCCGGGGCGACCTCGGGGAGTTGGGCACCGACGGGCGGATGAACCCCCCGCTGCGCCGCGAGAGGCGCCGTCAGCGGGTCCTCGACCGGGTCGCCGACGGGACCGTCGACATGGTGGCGACCGACCACGCCCCACACACCAGCGCCGAGAAGGATGCGGGTGTCTGGGAGGCCCCCAGCGGCGTTCCGGGTGTCGAGACCGCCCTTCCGCTGTTGCTCGCGGCGGCCCGGGCGGACCGGGTCGGATACGAGCGGGTGCGCGACCTGACAGCCACGAACCCTGCCGAGGTCTTCGGGGTCGAGAGGAAGGGCCGGGTGGCCGAGGGCTACGACGCCGACCTCGTACTCGCGGACCCGGGGACCAGCACCGAGGTCCGGGCGGAGGCCCTACACACGAGGTGTGACTGGACGCCCTTCGAGGGTCACGACGCCATCTTCCCCGAGTGGACGATGGTCCGTGGGACAGTGGTCTACGAGCGCGGCGAAGGGTTCGCCGACCATCGGGGGGCGAACGTCAGGCGGCCGGAGGCTACCGACGGTGGGGCCGAGACCCGGGGCCGCGAGGGTGACGAGGGGGCCGGGCGGTAGCTGCGGTCAGTCGTCGCCCGCGTCGGCGTCCGGCCCCGTCGCGTCGAAGTGGTGTCCACACTCCGGGCAGGCCACCCGGTCGTGTCGCAGCGCCGTGGAGTGTTCGCGCACCTCCCGCATCACCTCGGAAACCCGGTCCTCGGCCGCCAGTTCCGCCTCGACGGAGAGGTCGACCCCCTCGACCTCCAGCAGGAACTTCGCCACCTCGGTGGCCTCGTACATCACGTCGTCGAGCTTCTCGGCGGTGAGAAAGTCAGTCATCGCGCCGTAGAGGAAGGTCGCCCCGGCCTGCCGGACCTTCTCCTCGAAGCTCGCGCGGGCCTGGTTGACCGCCTGGGGCGTGTAGGTGTCGGTCATGAACGGGACGAGCTCGGGGAGATTCTCGCCGATCTTCGTCATCTCGACGCCGGTCTCGGTCCGGAAGTCCGCACACAGACGGGCGATCGCCCACTCCCGGGCGGTGATGTAGGTGCGCTCGCGCAGGAAGTCGTTGGCCCGGTCGTAGGTGCTGCCGTCGATCTTGGTGAACCGGTCGTAGGTGCGGACGTCCTCGGGGAGGTCTGAGTCGGGGTCAGGGTCGGAGGCCGGCTCGGCGGCGTCGTCGCGGTCCGCGGCGTCGTCGGGCTCGGCCGGGTCGTCGGGCATGCCAGTCGTTGTGCGCGCCCCGAGAAAAAGGGTGTCGCCGGTGGGACGGTCCACGAAAGCCCGGAGAACGGCCGCGACCGGAAGCTTTTGGCCGCTCGGTATCGGCGGTACTGGTATGAAACTGCTCTTGGGTGTCGGCGCCGGCGACGATGCCGGGGCTGCCCTGGAGGCTGTCGTCAGCCGGGCCCGCGAGGCCGACGACGACCTCACCGTCGCCGTCTACGCCGGGGATGGCGCGGACAGGGACGTCGAGACGGTCAAGCGTCGGGTCCGGGACCACCTCGACGACCTCCGCTTTGGGGCGCGTGTCGAGCAGGTCGACGGCGACCCCGGGAGTCAGCTGGTGGAGCTGGCCGAGACCGGTGACTACGACAGGCTCGTCATCCCCGGGGGCACCCGGAGCCCGATGGGGAAGATTCGTCTGAGTGACGCCGCGGAGTTTGTCCTCCTGAACGCCCGCAGTTCCGTGACCCTGCTCAGATGACACAGTTTCCCGACGACACGGCCGGCGAGTTCCCGCCCCCACCTCGGGAGTTCACCGACCGGGAGGACCGCTCGGTCACCGTCCGCACCGCCGACGAGGACGACTACGAGGCCCTGGTCGGGATGTATCTCGACTTCCACCCCGAGGACCGTGCCCAGGGGATCCCACCGAGCCGCGAGGACGGCATCCGTGACTGGCTCGATGCCGTCACCGGCCCCGAGTGTCCGACCGTCGTCGCGGTCGTCGACGGCGATATCGTCGGCCACGCGATGCTCGTCCCGGACCAGGACGGCGCCTACGAGCTGGCGATTTTCGTGCTCCAGGCCTACCAGTCCGCGGGGATCGGGACGGAGCTCGTCCGGACGCTGCTGGGCCTGGCACAGCAGGAGGGGCTCGTCCGGGTCTGGCTGACCGTCGAGCGGTGGAACGACGCCGCGGTCCGGCTGTACCACTCCGTCGGCTTCGAGACGACCGAGGAGAGCGGGCTCGAACTGGAGATGGGGATCCGGCTGGCGGCGTAGGCCTCGGCAGGGGCGGCCGTTCAGACCGAGAGAACCGGCTGGTCGGCGTACTGAAGCACGTACAGCGCCGCTTTGCCGATGGTCACGTCCACGTCGTCCTCGGGGGTCTCCCGCGGGACGACCAGAAAGTCCGCGCCGAGCTCCGCCGCGGCGTCGAGCACAACGCTGCCCGGTGTCCGGCTCAGACTGCTCGTCGAGAAGCCGGCCGTCGAGGAGGTGGTAACCTCGACGGACCCGCTCTCCGGGTGGTCGCGCACCGCCGAGAGGAACTCCTGGTGGGCCTCGGCGACGGCCTCGGCGTCGACATCGCCGGCCTGGATCCCCTTGGCGACCCGCTGGTCGAGTACGAAGAGGAGGTGCAGGTCCGCGCCGTACCGGCTGGCAACCGCGACCGCGTGGTCGGCCGCCCGGCGGGCATCCTCGCTCCCGTCGACCGGCGTGAGTACGAGCTCGATATCCACACCCGGGTGTGCACGGAGCCGGGGCAAAAAGCCCCCGGTCGGAGCACCCGTCTCGACACACGGCCGCCGGGCCGGCCCCGAACAACTTTTGCCCTGTCCCCTCCCCGTACCGGGTATGTTCGACACCGTCGTCGTTGCGACCGACGGCTCCGAGAGCGCCGAACGGGCCGTCACCGTTGCACTCGGCCTCGCAGGCCGGTTCGACGCGACGGTCCACGCGCTGTACGTCGTCGACGCCGGCGAGGTGGCCGGGTCACCCCCCGAGGCCCGCGAGGACCTCGAGACGGCGCTCCGGACCGCCGGCACGGAGGCGCTGGCGTTCGTCGACGACCACGCCGGCGCGGTCACGACAGCCGTCCGAGAGGGTGACCCGGCCACAGAGGTCATCGACTACGCCGGGTCGGTCGGCGCCGACCTCGTCGCCACCGGCACCCGGGGGCGTCACGGCGAGCACGCCTTTCTGCTCGGGAGCGTCGCCGAGACGGTCGTCCGACGGGCCCCGATGCCGGTCCTGACGGTCCGCCAGCTCGCCGACGAGGGGTGAGCGGCTGCGGCGTGCCCGCCGACCGCGTCGCTTTTGCCGCCCGCTCTACTCCGTTTGCTATGGACGACTGGCTCATCGACGACGACCGGATCCCGCTCGGGCGCAGGTCCGTCCTCCCGGGGGCGGGCTTTTTCAGCCCCGACTCCTTCGAGGCCGAGCAGGCCGAGCGCGAGGCCGCCGAGCGACTCGACAGCGACGTGGCGGTCATCGCCGACCC
>ERZ1034569.580-NODE-580-length-13224-cov-31.615764_pt1 | contig 13224 bp, 11 predicted proteins | sample MGYA00520706_ERZ1034569 | MGnify/ENA primary metagenome ERZ1034569 (study PRJEB33760, sample SAMEA4777722) | hypersaline lake metagenome | biome: hypersaline environment; feature: brines | place: Spain | collected 2014-08 | depth 0 m ...
CTCCCGATCAAAGGCAAGATCCTCAATGTGGAAAAACACCGCCTTGATCGGATTCTCGAAAACGACGAGATCCGCGCGCTGATCACTGCGATCGGCGCGGGCGTCGGCGAGGAGTTTGATATCGAGGAGGCGCGGTATCAGAAGGTCATCCTGATGAGCGTTGACGGCGAGGAACATGGCTTTGTCCGCGACGGCGACGGCAACACTCAGTTCGTCGAGATTGGCTCGTTCATCGACGGTGTGATCGACGCCGACGGCGATGGCTACGACGACTACGAGGTGCTCTGTTTCGGTCGCGACGACAACCGAACCAAGTTCCAGCCGATCGATCAGGTGATCCGCCACAAGATCGACGAGCCGCTCTACGAGATCGAAACGCGCTACGGGCGGAATCTGAAAGTCACCGCCTCACACAGCGTGTTCGTCCACCGCGACGGAGAGATTCAACTGGCCAGCGGCGACGAGATCGAATCGGGCGACGAAGTCGTCGCCCCACGGTCGATCCCCGTTTCCGGTGACCGCGATGGCGACCGGATCGACCTGCTGGCCAAACTCGTCGCCCGACAGGACAAACTGGACTCGGAACTCTACGCCCGTGGTGAGGGAATCGAGGAGATGTTCAAACAGCAGGTTCGCGCGGAGTACGCCACCGACGGCGGGGCCGTCGCCCGCGCGGAGCCGCGCGTCGAGATTCCGGAGTCGGTTCGCTCACAACTTCGATCCGAACGAACTGATGCAGGACTGACACAGCAGGACGTGTGTGATGCCGTCGGCGTCTCCCAGCCGATCACGGTCTCGCAGTGGGAGCGCGGCAACTCGCGGCCGACGGTGTCAGACTTTGAGGCCTACTGTGAGGCAGTCGGCGCGTCGCCCGACGCAGCGATGGACGATGTGGCCGTGGGCGACTCGCTGCTCGATCAACGCTGGAACAACCAGTATGAGGGCGCGCCGACCAACCGCGTTCGTGACTACGTTCGGATCAGCGATCTTGAGGAGTCGGATCTCGACGACATCCCCGAGGATGCCCACGTTGAGTTGACACCGGAACATTACGCCGATCATGGGATCGATCGCTACATCAGGATCGACGAGACGCTCTGTGAGCTGTTCGGCATCTACGCAGCCGATGGATCAAGTTCGCCGCACAACGGAATCCGCCTGGCGATTGGTGACACCAATGCGTCGTTGCGAGAGCATTATATCGATGCGTTCGAGGATATTTTCGGGATACCGGCCAAACACAGCGAGGCCGACGACCGCGTTGACGAGGTCAAACTCGTCAACCGCGCTGCGGCCCTTGCTTGGGAACACGTCTTCGGCTTCGACGGCGACACTGCGGTCGAGAAATCCGTTCCGGATCTGGTTTTCGACGTGTCGTCGTCATGCCAGCAGGCGTTCCTCCGCGGATATCTGCACGGCGACGGCACCGTCAACGAGAATCGGATCGCGTGGACGACTTGTTCACGCGATCTCGCCAGTGGTCTCATGTATCTGCTTTCCGCACAGGGCGTTATGGGTTCTCACTCCACCACACCGCCGTCGGCTCTCGATGCCGGCTACGAGACAAACGCGGAGCGACACACCGTCACGGTCGCAGCGCGCGCTGATCTCGACCGGATTCGTGATGTATGGGAACCCCACCGTAACGGCGACGCACTCGTGCCGAAAGTCGATGACGGCCACGACAATCCGGGTGCAAGGCGATACCGTGAGATATCCGATGACCTTGTCGCCCTTTCGGTAAAAGAAGTATCGGAAGTCGAGCCGTCCAGTGAGTATGTTTACGATTTCTCTGTCGAAAGCGACGAAAACTTCATTGCCGGTATGGGCGGGCTCTGTGCCCACAACACAGACGCCGATGTTGACGGGGCCCATATCAGAACACTCCTCTTAACCCTGCTATACCGCCATATGCGACCGCTGATCGAGGCGGGCTACGTATATGCGGCCCAACCGCCATTGTATCGTGTACGTTATCGCGGGAACACCTACGATGCGATGACCGAAGCCGACCGCGACCGGATCGTTGAAGAAAAGTGCAACGGGAACCCAACACAGGTACAACGCTTCAAGGGGCTTGGCGAGATGAACCCCGACCAACTATGGGAGACGACGATGGATCCGGAGAATCGCATCCTCAAGCGGATCACCATCGAGGATGCGGCGGCGGCCGACCGGATGTTTTCGGTGCTGATGGGCGATGCCGTCGAACCGCGGAAACAGTTTATCAAAGACCACGCAACCGACGCCGAATGGGTTGATATCTAATGAGCACAGATCTGCCTGAGAGTTCCGACATTGACGCTGCACGCATCGAAACCGCCCGGATCGAAGATGAGATGGAGCAATCCTACATCGATTATGCGATGTCGGTCATCGCGGGGCGCGCACTGCCGGACGTTCGTGACGGCCTCAAACCAGTTCATCGCCGTATCCTGTATGCGATGGAGGAAGCCAGTGTGTCGGCGGGCTCAGCCCACCGCAAGAGCTCCTCGATCGTCGGCGAGACGATGGGTGATTTCCACCCGCACGGCGATAGCGCGATCTACGATACGCTGGCCCGGATGGCACAGGATTTCTCGATGCGGTATCCGCTTGTCGACGGTCAGGGCAACTTCGGCTCTGTCGATGGCGATCCGCCGGCGGCGATGCGATACACCGAGGCTCGAATGGCACCGATCGCCGAGGAACTGCTGGCCGATATCGATAAGGATACCGTCGACTTCAGCGCGAACTACGACGATCGTCTTGAAGAGCCGGACGTGTTGCCCGCGGCGTTTCCCAACCTCTTGGTCAACGGCTCCTCAGGTATCGCTGTCGGGATGTCGACAAACATCCCGCCGCACAATCTTGGGGAGGTCATCGACGCAACGGTTCACCTGATCAACAACCCTGAGGCAACAGTCGAGGAGCTAATGGAGTACGTCAAGGGGCCGGATTTCCCGACCGGTGCCAACATCGTCGGTCGTAGCGGCGTTCACTCGGCGTACAAAACCGGCCGTGGCCGCGTTCGCGTTCGCGCCGAGTTCGAGGTCGACGAGGAGGAGGGACGGATCGTCATCACCGAACTCCCCTTCCAAGAGAACAAGGCTCGGCTCGTCGAACGCATCGCCGAAGATGTCAACGATGGCAAACTGGAAGGGATTCGGGATCTCCGCGATGAATCCGACCGCGACGGCATCCGCGTTGTCATCGATCTCAAACGCGATGCGATGGCCGATGTCGTGAAGAATCAACTGCTGGAAAGCCATCTCGAATCGACCTTTGGTGTCATTAACCTGGCCTTGGTCGACGGCGCGCCACAGGTACTCGACCTGCGTGAGACACTTCACCACTACGTCGATCACCGCCGTGATGTTGTCCGCCGTCGCTCCCAGTACGAGCTTACCGAGGCCGAGGATCGTGCCCACATTCTCAATGGGCGACTCACCGCGCTCAACAACGTCGACAGCGTCGTCGAAACCATCCAAGACGCCGACGACCGCGATGCCGCAAAAGCCGCGCTGCGAGAGAAATTCGACTTTTCGGCCGATCAGGTCGACCACATCGTCTCGATGCAGCTCGGCTCGCTGACCTCGATGGAGGCCCAGGCGATCAAAGACGAATACGAGGCGGTGCAGGCGCGGATCGACCGTCTTACCGAGATCCTCGAAAACGAATCCGAGCTGCTCGGCGTTATCGAGGCGGAGTTACTGGAGATCAAAGCCGAGTACGACGACGAGCGACGCACCTCGTTTATCGAGGATACCGACACCGTCGCCCACGAGGATCTCATCCCCGAGGAGGACATCGTCGTCGCCATGTCCGAGGACGACTACATCAAGCGGATGCCGTTGTCGACATTTTCCGCACAAAACCGCGGCGGCAAAGGGATCATCGGCACCGATCTCAAGGAGGGCGACGCCGTCTCCTCGGTGTTTGTCGCAAACACTCACGACTATCTGTTATGCTTTACCACCCACGGCCAGATCTACAAGCTCCGCGGGTTCCAGATCCCCGAGATGAGCCGCACGGCCCGCGGGAAATCCGCGGTCAACATCCTTGATCTCGATGATGGCGAGGAGCTGACAGCGGTTGTCAACACCGACGATATCGCGGTTGCGGACGGCGATACCGACCGCTATCTGACGATGGCGACCAGAAACGGCTACATCAAGCGCACCGCCGTCGACGCGTTCCAAAACATCCACAGATCGGGCATCCGTGCCATCCGACTGGAGGACGACGACGAACTCGTTGACGTGGAGGTCACCGGCGGCGACCGGACGCTCGTGATGACAACCGCCGATGGCATGTCGATCCGGTTTGCTGAAAGCGACGTGCGGGCGATGGGCCGCAGCGCGCGTGGCGTCCGCGGAATCGACCTCCAAAACGGCGACACAGTCGCCGGCGTCGCCGCCGTCGACACCGATCGCCACAGCTGGATGCTTACGGTGACGAAAAACGGGTACGGCAAACGCTCCGATATCGACGAGTATCGCGTCCAGTCCCGAAACGGCAAAGGGTTAATCGATATCAAAACAGGCGACCGCAACGGGCCAGTTTGTGCAATGGAGACCGTTGGCCCGGGCGACCATCTTGTCGTCATGAGTCAGTCAGGCCAGATCATGCGTACGCCAATCACGGACATCTCCACGGTTGGCCGCAACACGATGGGCGTGACCGTCATGAATCTCGACGACACCGACCGTGTCGCCTGTCTCGACGTGATCCCACGGGAGATGGTGACCGACGAATCGGAGGCTGATGTCGACGTCGACGCCGATCCCGAAACAGCACCGGCGGGCGATTAACAGGTGAAGGCAGTTCCATCGCTCCGATCGGTTGAGGACGCCCCCGCTGAGCTCCTGTCGGGACATCTCTGGCTGTTGGAGCTGATCGACGGCCGACCGCTGCGGTTTCAACTCCGGGAGTCTGGCCTGCTCCGCATCGGCGATGACAAGCGCGTTTATACTGAACCCGACGCCGTGCCGCTACCGTTGCGGCGGGCTGTTGGCCACATCCGGGCGACACTCGACCGCACCGCACTCAGGGCCGCCGTCGACGACGTGACAGCGGTCACATTTTTTGGGGTTGCAACCACCCGGGAGTCGGTTCCGTACGCGCTTGATTCGATGCCCCCGTTTTTGGGTACCGACGTGTGGGCCGACGCCGACAAGGCGTTTCGTCCGCCGGATGCCGCCGCTGGGATCTTCCAGCGGCTGGGGCTTGTGGCTGTCAACACCTTCGAACGGGAGACCCACGCCCGAGACTTTGCCGTCGATCGCTACGAGATTCCGGCGTCGGCGTGGTACGACGGGCCTGCGGCGGGTGTCGTGATCCGAAACAAGCAGGGCCACCGCGCACGGATGTCGAATCCAGCGGTGTCCGAACCGACAACCCAAACAGCAACACCGGGGTCGGAGCCTGAACAGTCGATCGACGCGCTGGTGGCTGCGTACGTCTCATCGGAGCGGATCGATACGATCGCCGCGTCGGTCGATGCTGACGATGGGGCGGCTGCCGTCGACACCCTTGCCGACGAACTGTGTGCGACAATCGGCCGGCGACATCCTGCGGCGTTTCTGGGGGCCGACACGCTTGATGGGTCGGCCCTTCGATCGGCTGTCGCCGAGCGGGTACACCAACTGCGTTGAGTGTGAGCCTGCGGGTCGCGGTGGGAGTCTCGATCAAGCGATCGACTCCGGCGTTTGATCACGCTTCGGCGACGGTTGTCAGAGCCGGAAGGATTTGTTTGTCATCCCGAAAGAACTGTTCTATCATTCCCGAACTCAAAGGTATCATCGAAACTGTAATTATTCTTCCATCGGTTTTATGAGTAGTCCCACCGAACAGATATCCATGTCATCGATCGAACTTACGCCAAGTCAGAAAACGATTCTGACCGCACTGACCAACCTTCACCGCGAGGCCGAGGACGCGATTAAAGGCGAGGATATCGCCAAGGAGGTCGACCGCAATCCCGGGACGATCCGCAACCAGATGCAGAGCCTCAAGGCCCTCCAACTCGTCGAGGGTGTTCCCGGGCCAAAAGGCGGGTATAAACCGACCGCCGACGCCTACGAAGCCCTGGATGTCGATCAGATGGATGAGCCGGCACCAGTGCCCCTCCAGCACGACGGGGAGTCGATCGACAACGCAACCGTCGAGAGCATCGATCTCTCCAGCGTTCACCACCCGGAGCTCTGTCGCGCTGAGATTCACCTCCAGGGCTCGATTCGCGACTTTCACGAGGGGGATTCGGTCACCGTTGGGCCGACGCCGCTCTCAAAGCTGAAGATCACGGGCACGCTCGATGCAAAAGACGATACTGACAGCATCCTGATCCTTGAGATCGACGAGATGGTCGCCCCAGTAGAGGAGTAATCCACCAACGGCTGCTTTTCAGCGGCGGTGCTTGGCGAAGATCCCGAACAGTATTGTTAGGATGCTGTCAGAACGGTAGCGTACGATGAACCGCCTGTGTGTAGTAGCGTACTCACAGCACCGCCACCGGTCAGATATGCTATTTTCAACGGTGGGATGTCTGATAGGCGGGGAGAGCCGGTTTCTTCCCACATTCGGGGTCACCCCAATTATTATTTGGCGGTGAACATAACGATTGATAATACACAAACCGATGCGAGTGCTCTATGTCGACGACAACGCCGAGCTTGCCGACATAGTCACAGCGTCTCTTACCGCAGAGAACGATCAGTTTGAGATCGAAACAGCGACCGGTGCCGACGAGGCGGTAGATCAACTCACCACCGATATCGACTGTGTGGTGAGCGATTACACCATGCCGGACAAAAACGGGCTGACGTTACTCGAAGCAGTTCGTGCGGAGCATCCAGCACTGCCGTTTATTCTGTACACGAACAAGGGAAGCGAGGAGATCGCAAGCACGGCTATCTCAAAGGGTGTGACCGATTATATACAGAAGAAATCTGACCCCAGCCAGTATGCGATCTTAGCAAATCGGATCACCAACGCCGTCGAACAGTACCGGGCCAAACGAACAGCCGAAAAAACAAAACAACAGCTCTCTGAGCTCACCGAGGAGACCGACGATGTGATGTATATGTTCACCGCTGACTGGGAACAACTGTTGTTTGTCAACTCCGCCTACGAGGATCTCTGGGGGCGATCGGTTGAGACGCTTGAATCGAATCCGGCGTCGTTTCTGGATGGCATCCATCCGCAAGACAGAGACGCGGTTATCTCATCGATGAAGGACGTCTCAACCGGGCAGGGTAGCACAATCGAGTTCCGAATACTCCAGCCGGATGGGGAACAGCGGTGGGTACATGCCGATAGTAAGCCAGTGTTCGATGAGACGGATACTCTGACCCGTATCGTCGGGTTCGTCCGTGATATAACCGTCCAGAAGAAACGCGAACAAGAGCTTGCAACCGCCCGGAACCGCTATGAGATGCTGTTTGAAAACAATCCGATTGTTATCTGGGAACATGACTTCTCGGCGGCAAAAACGCATGTCGACAAGTTAGCGGCCGAAACCACCGACCTGAAGTCGTATCTTACGGCCAATCCCACCGAAATTCGGGCACTTTTCGATCGGGTCACGACGATCGATGTGAATCAGAACGCGGTGGAGTACTACAACGCGGAGTCGAAGACACATCTGCTGAACAATGTCGATCAGGTGTTAGATGTGGAGGCGTGGGAGTTGACCGCAGACCTGTGGGCGAGTGTCGCTGCAGGGGAGACGCAGTTCCGCGGTGAAACGGTTGCACAGACGTTTGACGGCGAGCGGCTCCCACAGATGCTTGATCTGTATGTCCCGGCGGCTCACGCCGACGATTACAAGCGTGTGTATATGACGGGCACTGATATCACGACGCTCAAACAGCGTGAACGCGAGTTACAGCGGGAGCGTGATCGGCTTGATCAGTTTGCCAGTCTTGTCTCACACGATCTCAAAAACCCGTTACTCGTTGCACAATGTCAGCTCACTCTGGCCCGACAGGAATCCGACAACGACCATCTTGAGAAGGTGTCCCGCGCTCACGAGCGGATGGATTCGATAATTACAGAGTTATTAACACTAGAACGCAGCACACAAGACGATGTCGACACCGAGCCGGTTAAAATGGCACCGATCGTGGAGACCTGCTGGCAGCGCGTGAATACCGCTGCAGCAACATACACAATTGCGAGCGAGCCCCAGATCCAGGCAGACTCCGGCCTGCTCACACAGCTTTTTGAGAATCTGTTCCGGAATGCGGTCGACCACGGTGGTGCGGGGGTTCAGGTGACAATCGGTACGATAGCTGATGGGTTCTACGTGGAAGACAACGGTTCTGGCGTCGACGCCGACAGTCGAGACACGATCTTTGAGTGGGGGTACTCCACAAAACAGGGCGGAACTGGACTGGGTTTGTATATCGTCAAACAGGTTGTTGACGCCCATGGGTGGGAGATTCACGCCGTCGAGGGGTCAGATGGCGGGCTACGGTTTGAGATCACCGATGTTGCGTTTATCACTGAATAACTGTTCTGGACGCCCGAGTTTGCCGGTCTCGGATTTCTGGTTGTTGTTTCGCTACCAGAACAAACAGCCCCGACGGCGTTCCGACGTGGTCTGTAATCGACCGCTTTTACATATCGCTCCACGCACTGATCGCTCGCTTTGTTGAGCTTACCTCGGCGATCCACCGGGCTGCGATCGCCTTTTTCAGCATTTTTGCTGCGATCCCGCCAAACGTGTTGACCGGGATCCCGATCACATCGTGGGCGATCGCATCCTCGCCGATCGAGATTGCGGTTCCCTTATCCTTGTGTTGCCACGATTTTAGCGGCGCGCCGCGGACGGCCCGGGCGAGATTCTCGCCGGCGATCTCCGCGGCTGTCCACGCTGCTTCGGCGGTCGGCGGGGCTTGGTCGTCGCCGCCCTGATCGATCAGTGCGGTATCGCCGATCGCAAACACCCGGTCGTCGCTGGTCTGGAAGTTTGATTCAACGTGGACGCGGTTTGATCGCTCGTCTTTCGTCAGCTCGCTGTTGGCTGCCGGCTCGTGGCCGGTGATGCCGCCAGCCCACACGAGCACATCGTAGGGCATCGACTCCTCACCAAGATACACCGACTCCTCGTCGACCTCGGAGATGAACTCACCGGTGAAGATCTCGACATCCCGATCCAACAGGCGTTTTTTCAGCGCGCCCTGTACTTCCGGGCTATTGCCCGGGAAGATCTCATCGAGGCCTTCGATCAGCTTGATATCGATCGGGGCGTGGGTGTCGTCGCGGTAGCCCGCGATCTCGCCGGCGATCTGAATCCCCGACAGCCCCGCGCCACCGACCAACACCTGTGCTGGCTCCGATTGGGTTGCCTCCTCGCCGGCCGTCCGAACCGCCTCGTGGATCTCACGGGCATCATCAAGGCTTTTCATCGTCAGGGCATGCTCTTTGAGCCCATCGATGCCGAAGAAGGCGGTTGAACTGCCGACCGCCAAGAGCAGATAATCGTACTCAACGGGCTCGCCGTCTTGAACTTCGAGTGTTTGATCGTCGGCGTTGATATCGGTGACCCGATCACGGATGAAGTTTGTTTCCGGTGACTTGATCTCATCAACCGGGATCGCTACCTTTGATTCGACCTCCGGATGGCGGATCACGCGGTGGGTTTCGTGTAACACGAGGTGGTAATCCTGTTCGGAGATCCATGTGAGCTCGGCTTCCTCCTCGTCGATCTCGTCTTCAAACGATTTCACGGCTCCAGCGCCGGCATAGCCGGCACCGACAACGACAACAGTGGCTGACATACACCTGCCTCTGAGGCCCTGCGATAAAGCGGCTTTGAAACGGTGCGACGCGTTTCGGATCGACTCACTCAATCGAGAGACCGGGATGCCAGCGATCGACGCCAGCCCCGTCCGTTGTGGCGTCCATCTCCGCCAACAGCGCGACCGCGAGACTCGCGGTTTCGGCCGCATCCCGCGCGCCGACCGTATCGAACGCTCCGGTTTCGCGGTTGGCGTACACAGCACATACCGCCCCGGCACGAAGCCCATAGAGATTTCCAAGGGTCAGCAGCGTTGCGGCCTCCATCTCGATGTTGGCAACGTTGGCCGATTTGAGTGTCTCGACGAGGTCGTCGCTGCCGGGTGCCTCGTACCCCGCAAAGCCTGGCCGCCCCTGGCCGGCGTAGAAGCTATCGGTGCTGAGGGTGACGCCAACGTGGTAGTCGTGACCCAATCGCTCGGCGGCGGCGACCAGTGCGGCGATCACCTCGTAGTCGGCACTCGCCGGATAGCTTTCGTCGATATACTCCGTGCTTGTTCCCTCACCCCGCATCGCCCCTGAGGTGATCACGAGGTCGCCGACAGCGATATCCGGCCGGACGGTGCCACAGGAGCCGACACGGATCAGCGTCTCCGCGCCGACGCGGGCGAGTTCCTCAACGGCAATCCCCATCGATGGACCGCCGATCCCCGTTGAGGTCACCGAGATCGGCGTCTCCTGATACCGACCGGTCGCGGTTCGGTACTCCCGGTGGCTGGCAACCTCAGTTGCTGTCTCCCACACATCGGTGACCTTTGTCACCCGCTCTGGGTTGCCCGGAAGGAGGACGCTGTCAGCAACCTCGTCGTCGGTTACTTCGAGGTGGTACTGGCGGTCGGTGTTTGGATCTTCGCTGTCTCCCGTGGCGGTTGACTCGTCGGTGTCGGTCATGTTGGCTCCTCGTCTGTTGGCTCTGTACCGTCCGCCGACCCCGCACTCTCACCGTCAGCGGCCGAAAGCGTTGCCTCCGTGATCGTCTCCGGCAGCAGCTCCCCAAGGGTGTAAGTTGCGACCTCGTCGCCGCGATCACAGACGATGGTGAACTCCTCGTCACAGAACTCCGCAAGCGTCTGTCGACACATCCCACAGGGGGTGACGCCATCACGCACCCCGGAGCTGACCGCGAGCCGATCGAACGCCCGGTGGCCGGCTGCCACCGCCGTCCCGATCGCCACCTCCTCGGCGTGCAGGCTGTTGGAGTAGTTGGCGTTCTCGACGTTACAGCCCGTGACGACCGTTCCGTCGGCTGTCCGGAGTGCGGCCCCAACCCGATACGCCGAGTAGGGGACATGCGCTTCCGCGAGGGCCTCGCGTGCGTGCTCGATCAGTGGGTCATCCATACCGGCCAGCGACGGCCAACCGGCAAATAGCTTGGTGTCGTCGAGCAGACGGTCGGCAGATCGGTTTGTATCGATCCGCCAAATAATAATATTTAATTACGAGCCGACACAGCAACCCAGTATGCAGAGACCGCCGTCGCTGACCCGCTACGATGGGTTGTTGGCCGCGATGCCCGCCTCGGTTGCCGGTGGGACGGCCGCCGGCTGGTGGTTGGCGATCCCGCTGCTCGCTGGCGTCGGTGTTGGTGCCGGGATCGCCGCTACCATGATTTTGCTCTCGATCGCCATGGCCCCGACGACCGGACAGAAAGGCTCTATTCACCGCGGCAGCTAACAAGCGTGTGACGATACAATCCGACGATACCGGTGTTGGCCGGCGCATCCTCCTGAGTTTGGGGGTCGGCATGATCGCGTTAGGCGGCGTTCTCGGCTTTGTTGTCGGTGCCAACGGCGGTGGCGAGTTCAACGCGATCAAGCCGTTCGGCCTCCTGACGGTGCCGATCTCTCCGGGGGCGATGACGCTGTACGGGATGGTTGTCATCACCGTTGCGATCGGGACGCTCTACGGCTTAGTGTCGGTCGCCTCACGCTACGACTGAGGTGTCCGGCACAACGCCTGATTTTTATCTGTTGGGGCCGACCATCAGATATGGTACAGCCGACCGGCGAGACAGAGCGCGGGGAGTCGTCGACGGTGGGGGATTCGGAGCCACCCACAGACGCCATCGACGACGGCGACCGCAACCGCCGCCGGGCGGCACTCTACGCGCTGCCGTTTCTCTCCCTTGGCGTCGGCAACGCGGTATTAATCTTGAATTTCGGGCTTGAACCGCTCTGGGCGTTCGCCCAGCTCCCACCGATCCTGTTTGTCACCGCGTTGACCTACATCGTCTTCAGCACGGACTTTCTCGACGATCGGTAGTGTCGATCGTCTCAGCCGCCCGTATCGTACTTGTAGGTCGCCGTTTCGGCGTCAATTCCGAAATCCTCGTCTGTATCGGCCGTCGGCTCATCGCCGGCCGGGGTGGCTGATTTAAACGCCTCCCGGAGCCGTGGTGGCATCTCGAATGCAGCAAGACTGATCGTGAGAGCAACAAGCTCGTCGTCGACCACAGACTGTTTTTCGGCTTGACGGTCACCCAGTGGCTTCGGGAGGTCGTCAGTCGGACACCGCTCGAAGCCGAACTGAGCCGGATAGCCGGGCTCGTCGGTCAGCATGTACGCCGATTCGGCCCCAGCGTCGCCGCCTTTGGTGAGCAGGCGTTCGAGGATATGCGCGCCAACGCCCTGATTACGCCACGACTTGATGACGCCGATGCTGGTGAGCTCGGCGACCGTCCGCTCGCCCACATGAACGCGGAGCCGGCCGAAGCCGGCCCGTTCGTTTGTGGTTTCTTCGACCGCGATCACATACTCGTCCGCCTGCAACGCCGCCGCGTCGAGCCCCATCGCCTCAACCTCCTCCCGCAGCCACGTCTCGTCTCTGGGTTTTCCGTTGCGGACGTACATGCCCAGTCGTACTACCCCCACCATCCTAAACCGTACGGCCGTAGACAGGGAGACTAAACCCGCCGGTCGAGTATCGATGGTATGTCAATTTTGATTCGTCATGTTGGAGGGGGAAAATGAAACCAAACCGCGTCGATTTTGTCGTCGATATGGCGTTTGGGATTCTGATCTCGTTGGCTGTCGTGTTACTCGTCGTCGTTGGCACCCAAACAGGGGTCGCCTTTGGTGTCGGCGTCTTACTGTCGTACACTGTCCACGTCGTCTGGAAGATGTCCCGATTCGACCCCGACTGGATGAGCCGGGAGGTCGCCGAGGCTGTCGAAAGAGAGGTTGGTGACACCGTTGAAACGGAGCTCGGCAACGCTGTCGAGGAGACTGTCGAAAAGGAGGTTGCCGAAAACGTTGAACAGACCGTCGGTGACTCCGTGAAAAAGGAGGTCGGCGACACGGTCGAGAAAACGGTCGCCGAGACCGTCAGCAAGACCGTCGACGACGGCGTCAGTGAGACCGTTGAGGAAACAGTCGAGGAGACCGTCGGCGATACGGTTGAGAAAACCGTCGAAGCCACCGTCGGCGACGAGGTCGAAAAGAC